>WNFT01001901.1_pt1 | contig 18797 bp, 17 predicted proteins | sample 5400191 | NCBI WGS metagenome assembly WNFT01 (sample SAMN13153359, study PRJNA577476) | soil metagenome | isolation source: 80 cm saprolite under Madrone tree | place: USA:California | collected 2016-06-14 | reverse complement strand
CCACCTCTGCCGGCGGTGGCGGACAAGCTCGGTCTGCGCACGCATGCCCAGACGAATTTCTACGACCTTGCGATCGTTGGCGGAGGCCCCGCGGGACTTGCCGCGGCGGTTTACGGCGCGAGCGAAGGTTTGCGCACGGTGATCATCGAGCGCGAAGCTCCCGGGGGCCAGGCCGGCCTCAGCTCGCGAATCGAAAACTATTTAGGTTTTCCCTCCGGATTGAGTGGAAACGATCTGGCGCGCCGTGCAGTCGCTCAGGCGAGGCGCTTCGGCGTTGAGATTCTCGCTCCGCAGGAGGCTGTCGGCATCCGTTCGGAAGGCCCGTACCGCTTCCTCAAGCTGGCCGATGGCACGGAGATTTCCTGCAACGTTCTCTTGCTGGCCATGGGCGTCCAATGGCGTAGTCTCGACGTGCCCGGCATCGAGCGCTTGCAAGGCGCAGGCGTGTATTACGGCGGCGGAACCTCCGAAGCCATGGCCTGCAAAGGGGAAACGGTTTACATGATTGGCGGCGCGAATTCCGCCGGGCAGGCCGCGATGCACTTTTCGAAGTTCGCCGAAAAAGTCATCATGCTCGTACGGGGCGCATCGCTCGCCAGTACGATGTCGCACTACCTGATCGAGCAAATCGAAAAGACACCAAACATTGAAGTCTGGGCGAAAACCGTCGTGACCGAAGTTTTCGGCGAATCCCGGCTGACGGACATCACCATTCAGCGAACCGCCACGGGCGAAAAAGAGAAGCTACCTGCCAGCAGCTTGTTCATTTTCATCGGCGCGCAGCCGCGCACGGAATGGCTGGGCGATCTCGTCGAGCGCGACGAGCGTGGGTTCATTCTCTCCGGGCCGGACCTGCTCCGAAACGGAAAAAGACCCACATCTTGGACTCTCGATCGCGATCCCGGTTTGCTCGAAACCAACGTGCCGGGTATTTTCGTCGTCGGCGATGTGCGCCACGGCTCGGTCAAGCGCGTGGCTTCGGGCGTCGGCGAAGGAGCTGTCGTCGTGCAATTCATGCACCAATATTTGGCGAAAGTCCAATGAGCGCAACGCCGGATCGAGCTCGTCTGGAAGCTCTTGTTGCCGATTTGCGTAAAGTGGCCCCGTTCGCAGACCAGCCCCAAGACGATCTGGAATGGTTTGTTTCCCAAGCGCAAGAGCGCCGTATCGAAGTCGGGGGAATCACAGTCGCGGAAGGCGCTCCTGCTGACACCATGGTGGTGATGCTCGAGGGTGAAATGCGGGCCCGGCGCGAGAACGGCCCGCAGGACGGGCCCGTCTTTACAGCCCGGGCCGGGGATGTTACAGGGGTCCTGCCTTTTTCGAGAATGAAAGCATTTACTGTGACTGGGCGTGCCGTGCTTCCCATTCGGGCCCTGGCGTTTCCCGCCGCTCATTTTCCTGAGCTTTTTCAGCGCATGCCCGAACTCTCGCAGCGTCTCGTCGGGTTGTTGACCGACCGCGTTCGATACGTCACCAGGGAAGAGCAGCAGAGAGAAAAGCTGGCAGCACTTGGAAAATTGTCCGCTGGACTCGCGCACGAATTGAACAACCCTTCGGCCGCGGCACGCCGTTCCGCAGGAGCGTTGCGCGATTGTCTGCAGCGTTTGCGCGACGCGGGGCGCACCTCCACGCTGGGACCCGAGGACTGCGGGCTTCTGGCCCAGCGCGAGGAAGAGATTCGCGCCACATTAAAACCCGCCGAATACAAAGACGAATTTGTCCGCGTCGAACGTGAAGAAGCGATCCAGGCCTGGCTGGAAGCGCATCGAGTCGCCGATGCCTGGAAGCTGGCGCCGCTCCTCGCCGATGCCAATTTTGCCGACGCGCATCTCGAAAGTTTTGCGTCAGCCGCAGGTGCTTCGCTCGGCCCGGAGCTCACCAGGTTCGCGACTCTTCTCGAAATGGGGCGCATCGCTGACGAACTCGAAACCAGCACGGCGCGCATCTCGGAACTCATCAAAGCCATCAAGGAATATTCCTACATGGACCAGGCGCCCCTCCAGGAAGTGGATATCAAGCACAGCCTGGAGACCACGCTCACGATCATGAACCACAAATTGAAGCGCGGCATTTCCGTCACCCGCGAGTATGCCCCCGATCTCCCCAAAGTGCTGGCGTACGGCAGCGAATTGAATCAGGTATGGACCAACCTCATTGACAACGCCGCCGACGCCATGAAAAACAACGGGAAACTTTTCATCCGCGCCAGCCGCGAAAACGAGTTCGTTCTCGTCGAGATTGCCGACAATGGTCCGGGAATCCCTCCCGAGATCCAGTCACGCATCTTCGACCCGTTTTTTACGACCAGGGGAGTAGGTGAGGGATCCGGGCTTGGCCTGGACCTCGTCCATCGCATCGTCCAGAAAATGCGCGGGTTTGTCACCTTCAACTCTGTACCGGGTGACACGCGCTTCCACGTGCGCATCCCGATTCACGGCGCACTCTAAGTTCCGAGGAAACCAACATGTCCGAAACGTGTACGCACCTGAATCAGATCCGGCCCGTCAAACCAAAGACCAAAGGCTGCGAAGAATGCCTCAAGATAGGCGACACTTGGGTTCATCTGCGCTTGTGTCTGAGCTGCGGCCACGTTGGTTGTTGCGATTCTTCGAAAAACAAGCACGCCACAAAACACTTTCGGGCCGTGAAGCATCCCCTCATCCGTTCGCTGGAACCGGGGGAGAACTGGATGTGGTGCTACGTGGACGAGCTGATGTTCGAGTAAGAATAAGACTTAGCCTTTTTTCTTTGCTGGAATGAGAAGTGAAGCGAGCAGCGCGATCAGCAGTATGCCTCCTACCACCCCGAGGGAGACACTCACCGGAATATGTACCCAGCTCTCGCCGATCATTTTTCCGCCAATGAACATCAGCACCAGCGCCAGCCCGGCATCCAGATAGCGCAAGCGATCGAGAACCCCCGCCAGCAGAAAATACAGCGCTCGAAGCCCCATAATCGCAAAAACATTTGAAGTGTACACGATAAACGGGTCGCGCGTGATTCCGAAAATGGCCGGAATCGAATCAATCGCCAAGGTCAGGTCCGTGAATTCCACCACCAGCAGCACAAGGAACAAAGGGGTCGCGCACAGCTTGCCGGCATTGCGCACAAAGAAATGTTCACCGTCGTACTGGTGCGTCACCCGAAGGTGCTTCCGCGCGAATTGAAATATCCGGTTTTTCTCGGGATGCACTTCCGTTTTCTTGGCGAGCACCATGTGCAGCCCGGCATAGACGAGAAACGCTCCCAGGAGATACATCACCCAGGAAAAGTGCTGGATCAGTTCCGCGCCCAGAGCGATCATGATCCCGCGCATGACCAGCGCGCCGATCACACCCCACTCCAGCAGCCGATGCTGAAACCGCTCATCCACTCCAAACGCGCGAAAAATCACCAGGAAGAGGAAAAGGTTGTCGACGCTTAAAGCTTTTTCGATCAAGTAGCCCGTAAAATATTCGAGCGCGGGCTGTTCACCGTAGTAGTAGAGGACCGCCAGCCCGAAGAGCACTGAGACACTAATCCAGCCAACGCTCGCAATCGCCGCCTCGCGCAGACTGATCTTGTGTGCTTTGCGGTGGAACACGCGCAAATCGAGCGCAATCGTAATGAGGACAAAGGCGTTGAACGCCAACCATTGAAGCGGTGTGCCCATGGTCGTGGAGCGTTGCTGCTTTAAAGATTGCTGCCGTGCGCGTCGGCGGAGTTCAAATTCATCAATTCGACTCTCGTTGTCTTACCTGGCTGGATCACCACGGGCACATCCCAGCGCAGCCGCATGTCGCCGGCGGCGGCATCCAGGTTGAGCGAACTGATCCAGTAATTGCCCGGCGCGAGGCCGGAAACAATTCCTCGCCCGTCGAGGTCCGTATCCGCCGTGGCCGAAAGGAACTTTGTCTGCGCGATGTCCGGTGCCGCGCGCTGCACCCGCTTGCGGCGTTCATTCTGAATCGTCGCCCATTTTCTCTGCGGATTGACGCCGTCCAGCTCCAACTCCACTCCGGAAACCGATTCCGGATGTGCCTGGATGAATTTCTTGAGTGCGGTATGGTATTCATTGACTTGCTTTTCGTATCGCTCGGGATTTTCCGTTTTGTCCGCGTCCGCATATTTTGGCTTGGGGATGCCGGAGGTCACGCCGCCGCTGTTCGAGCGCTGATAAGCCAGCAAAAATTCCGGAACGTGAATGATGTCATCCGGAGTCATCGCCTTGTCTACGTCAGGAAGCGTCAGGTCCATGACGTCGTGGTTCTTTAGCCAGGTGCGAAGTTCGGGAGAAAGTTTCAGTCCTTCGATGAATTCTTCCCGCGGAGGGACCGCGTCCTTCTCTTCTACTTCCTTGACGATTTCCGTGTAGCTCTTCGTCAGAATATAAAACGTAAATTGGCGCACCGGTTCCGGCCGCGCTGCCGTCGGCGTTATCCGCGCCACAAATTCCAGCGTCCCGGTCGTGCTTTGAGCGAACGCCGCCTCCGCGAGACACATGCCACACAGCGCAAGAACCATGCCGAAAACGGCTGCTTTTCTCATGCTGGAATCGTAGCAGATTGCGGGGCAAGCCCGGAAGCGAAGAGAAAGAGTGTGCGCAAGGCTTTGGCAGATCGAACTGATCAGTGCCCGGCAAACAGCAGGAAAAATATCATGGCGGCTGTGCACGCGAGCAGCAACCCGGCCGCAATGCGCCAGAGTAAGCTTGTGGGTGCGGAAGGAAGTGGTCCGAGTTGTCGTTTCGGGGGGCTTGGTGGATCGATTACGCCGATGCCGGTGAATTTGCGGGGAGGCTGGCCGCCGCGCGCAGACGAAACTTGTGGCTCCAACTCCGGTTCGTATTCCGCGAAATCGTGCGGCATGAAACTGAATGTTACTCCCAGCCGCGCCGAGCGTCTAGAACAGCCGGAACACCGCTTCGACGGTCACCCAAGCCGGCACCGCGCGTCGCGACGCGTCCAGCGCAGGCACAAATTTCCAGCCGCGAATGGCCTGCACGGCCCGATCATCGAGTCCCAATCCAATTCCTCGCACAACGCGGATCTGTGACGCCCTGCCGTCCGCGCCGACCAACACCAGCAGCGTCACCGCCCCTTGCAGCTTCGCCTCCCGCGCTTCGTCGGTGTATTGTGGATCCGGGCAATACGCGCATTTCGGCCACGTGACGCCCGCAGAGTATTTCGTCAGAGAACTGCCTTGACCGCCTGGACCGTCTTTCTCACCGTCGCCCATCGTGTTGCCCCGACTGCTCCCAATTGTGTTTGAATCGCCCGGTCCCGGCGAATTCGTATCTTCGCGCATCCACGGTAGGCCGATCTTATCGACGAAACTCAGCACAGGCGCAGCCGATGCATCCAGAATCGTTGGTGGTACCAGAATCTGCGCCTCCTGCTTGACCGGCAGGGACGGCTTCACCAATTGAATGGAAGACGCAGGCACAAGATTACCCGCCGTGGTTGGAATCTGCGTTCGCCCACCTCCGCTTCCCGCCCCCTCATCGGGGCGAAGGCCGATACCCCGCACAAGCAAGCCGCGAGGAAATTTCAGGTGCGGCTGTACCGTTGTAACGCCGGCCCCGGATGGTTTTGCCGATCTGTAAAGATGCATCGCAGCAACCGTAAGTACTGCAATCATCGCCGCATGCATTAGCAGCGAAACGGTCTGCGCACGGATAATGCGTGGTGAGCCTTTGTGTTCCAGCAAGTGAATCGGCGCGCCGTTTGCCGAAGAAGGAAAAAGCGGCACTGCTGTGAAAAGCTGGCGCAGATTTTCACGAACACGCAGAAACCACGAATCGGACGAAGGTTGCAGGGAAGTAAAACGCCACGAAAGCGGATCGCGCATGGGCTGGCCTCCCCGTGCGCCTCAGATTGGACCCGGCTCCTCGACGAGGCGAGCGGCGAATGCGTGTTGAGAAGCTCAGCTTCTCAAATTGGTTGCCCGGAAAAAATCGGTGCGGGGGATCACAGAAAGCAGGGGATGCGAAAAGAACTTCGCAAGAAAATAACCAGCAAGGTTTGAATCGGAACGGATTTAGAAGAGCCGGAAAGTAACTTCAATCGGCACAATCGTCGCCACGGGCTTCCCGCTTGGTCCAGCCGCCGGCTTGCAACGCCACGTCTTCACTGCCGTCACGGCGTTCTCGTCGAGACCCATCCCGACTCCCTTGACAACCCGGATGTTGCTGATTTTTCCATCCAGGCCGATGATTCCTTCCACCACCACCGCGCCCTGGTATTTCACTTTGCGCGCTTCATCGGAATACTCCGGGGGAGGCTGGTAGAAACAAACTGGAATTCCGACCCCATTCACGCCAGCGCGAAAGACTCCGCCGCCCGTGCCGCCGCCCTCGCCGGGTCCAAGACCGCCGCCCGAGCCGCTGCCGATTCCGGTGCCATTGCCATTTCCAAGAGAATCCGTGATGCCCTTACCCAGCGGATCACCGAAGTTCGCCATATTGGGACTGGGGATCTTCAAATCCGGCGGACCCAGCAGGGAAGGGTCCATCGCCAGCTTGGGATTCTGATTCTCAATCTTTGCCTGAGGCGGCGTGAATTGCGTCCACTTGAACTTGGGAAGTTTCCCCTTCGATGTCGGAGTCAGGGTATGGTTGTTCGCCCCGCCGCCTCCGCCCGCCTTGTCAGCGCCCGCAGGCAGCTTCGAGACGTACGGCGAAATATCCAGCGGCGTCATGTCGATTTGTTTGGTCTTCGCTTCGGTGGAAGGCAAAACGCGCGTCAGGATCGGAATCACCAGCAATCCGAACAGCAACGCACCATGCAGGCCGAAAGCGATCGCCTGGCTCCAGCCAAACTTTTCATCCTTCGACCAAATATCCTTCACCTTCACCGGTTTTACCGCGAAGGGCAGGGGCGCCTGCTTCGGAGGTGAGAAGAATTCCTTGATGCGCGTCCCAAACCCGCCGAAATTCGATCCCCACGCAACAGCCAGGCGGCTGTTCACCGGGCCTTTCGGAACTGGTCCGGAACTAAAGAAATCCTTCAGGTTGTCGAATACTCCCGCGCCAAACGACGTCTTCGTGAAAGGCGCGTCCGCGCGCTCGCGCACCTTGATGGGCCGTTCGATGAAGAACTGCTTCAGGTTGGACCAAAAATTATCGGGGATGAGAATATCCGGGTTGACGAATTTCGGGACCGCCGAGTAAGGCACGGGAATCGCCGGCTGCGAACCCGACACTTTCGGCCTCGTAATTTCAGGCGGCAGGAGGTTGATGAACTTGTGCGGCACCGTTTCCCTCGTACTTTAGACGCAAGTCTTCGTAAATGGGTGCACCCATCCGCTAAGATTCGCGCAGGCCAGAAAAGGTTGCGCGCCCCCGGCGGCTGACACCAGCCTGCATTCATTGTAACATACGTGGTTACACTGCTTTCCAATGTTTCTCGCCGTACACCGGAACCGCTGTACGGGAAGTTCGAACAAAATCTTTTGTTCGATAAACAAGGGCTAACGCACGAAAGCACGCACGCAAATCAGGAGTATCCGAGCGCTCAGACCAATGGCCGAACCACTCGAACTGAAGAAAACTCTCAACCTCCCGAAAACCGAGTTTCCCATGAAGGCCGGTCTGCCTCAGAATGAGCCCAAGCAACTCGAAGCCTGGTACGGCTCCAACATCTATGAGCGCATCCTCGAAGCTCGCAAAGGCAAGCCGCTCTTTGTCTTGCATGACGGCCCGCCCTACCCCACCGGAGAAATCCACCTGGGCACTGGCCTCAACAAAATCCTCAAAGACCTAGTTGTCAGGACCAGGAGCATGGCCGGGCATTACGCCCCGTACGTCCCCGGATGGGACTGCCACGGCCTGCCCATCGAAACGCAAGTGGAAAAAGAGCTTGGCGGAAAGGAAAAAGTTCCGCCCGCTGAATTTCGAAAGCTCTGCCGGCAATTCGCCACGCGCTACGTCGAGCAGCACAAGAAAGATTTCAAACGCCTCGGCATTTTCGGCCGGTGGAATGATCCCTATCTCACCATGAGCCATGAATATGAGGCCACCATCGCCGGTGCTTTTCTTGACTTCATGGAGAAGGGCTACGTTTACCGTGGCCGCAAGCCCGTCTATTGGTGCATCCACGACTACACCGCGCTCGCCGAGGCCGAAGTCGAATATGAGGACCACACCAGCCCTTCGATCTGGGTGAAGTTTGGCGTCGTGGGCGGCGGCAAAGGCGATGCCTCGAAAATTGGCAGTGACGCTAGCGCCGTCATCTGGACCACCACGCCCTGGACGCTGCCCCACAATCGCGCGCTCGCCTTTCATCCCGATTTCGATTACGCCGTTGTCGAAACCGAAAAAGGTACCCTGCTTCTCGCCGCGGACCGCGTTGCCGCTCTCCAGTCCGAGTGCGGCATCAAGGAAGCCAAAATCCGCGCCACCTTCAAGGGCCGCGATTTCGAAGGCATGAAATTTCAGCATCCTTTCGTGCCCATCCAGGTCCCCGGCATCCTCGCCGATTACGTCACCCTCGATCAAGGCAGCGGCGTCGTTCACACCGCTCCCGGCCACGGCGCCGACGACTTCAATTCCGGTCAAAAATATGGTCTGGAAATCTACGCGCCCCTTGACGACAAAGGCGTCTACCTCGAAGGCTTGCCCGAATACAAAGGCAAAGACGTTTTCACTGCGAATCCCATCATCGTGAAGCTTCTCGCCGATCGCGGTGCGCTCCTCGGCCATCACGAATACAAGCACAGCTACCCGCACTGCTGGCGCTGTCACAATCCGGTGATCTTCCGCGCCACCGAACAATGGTTCATCAAAATGGACCAGGCCGCGCACGGAAAACAAAAAACGCTCCGTCAGGAAGCCCTTAAAGAAATTCATCAGGTGAAATGGTTCCCCGCCTGGGGCGAAGACCGCATGTACGAAATGATCGAGAAGCGCCCGGACTGGTGCGTCTCGCGCCAGCGCTTCTGGGGCGTGCCCATCATCGTTTTTTACTGTGATGCCTGCGGCACTCGCCTTGAAGATTTCGCGGCGCTGCGCAACGTCGTGAAGTGGTTCGAAAAAGAGGGCGCGGACGCCTGGTATCAACACACCCCCGAGGAATTGCTCCCCGCGGGAACGAAATGCTCTTGTGGCGCTTCGAAGTGGCGCAAGGAAAATGACATCCTCGATGTCTGGTTCGATTCCGGCTCTTCAAATTTGTCGGTTCTGAAAGGCCCCGAGTGGCCCGCTGACGTCTACCTCGAAGGCCCCGATCAATACCGCGGCTGGTTCCACAGCTCGCTTCTCGTCGCCACCGGTGTGCGCGATGCTTCGCCTTACCGCGGCGTCGTCACGCACGGTTGGACCCTCGACGAGCAGGGCCGCCCGATGTCCAAATCGCTCGGCAACGCGCTCTATCCCATCGAAATCTGCGAAAAGTGGGGCGCGGACTTGCTCCGCCTCTGGGTTGGCTCCGTCGAATACCAAGCCGACGTGAAAATGAGCGAGCGCGTCATGACCCAGCTCAGCGAAGCCTATCGGAAAATTCGCAACACCTTCCGCTTCGCCCTCGGCAATCTCAGCGATTTCGATCCTTCGCGCGACGCTCTTTCGAACGACCAGCTCGAGGAAATTGACCGCTGGATGCTCGATCGCACTGCCGAACTCGTCACCAAGTGCCGCGATTGGTATTCCGTCTACGAATTCCACCGCGTCTACCACGCCATCCATGACTATAGCGTCGTGGATTTGAGCGCCTTCTATTTCGACGTCCTGAAGGACCGCCTCTACACCAAGGCGCCTAAAAGCAAATCCCGCCGCTCCGCGCAAACCGCCGTCTGGAAAATCGCCAGCGCCCTGGTCCGCCTTATCGCACCGATTCTTGTTTTCACTTCCGAAGAAATCTGGAAGTATTTGCCGAAGTCCGCAGGCGAACCCGAAAGCGTCCACATGTCCTTGTTCCCGGAATCGCAAGCCCTTGCTTCCGGCCTCGATAAGGACGCGTCTGAAAAATGGGCGCAGCTCGCGCAGGTCCGCTCCGCCGTCCTCGTTGCTCTCGAGCAAGCCCGCGCCACAAAAACCATCGGCGGTGGCCTTGAGGCCAAAGTTTATTTGCACGCCGGCCCGAAGGCAGCGGGGCTGCAGAAACTTCTCGAAGAAAAGAAATCCATGCTTCCCGCGCTCTTCATCGTTTCCCAAGTCGAGGTCGCGCCCTCGGCCATCCCCGCCTTTATCCAGGCTGAATCACTCCCGGAACTCTCGCTAAAAATCGAGCGCGCCGAAGGCGCGAAATGCGTGCGCTGCTGGAACTATTCCACGCACGTCGGCGAAAACCTGCGCTACCCAACCGTCTGCGAGCGTTGCACAGACGCCCTCGCCGAAATCGAACGCGACGGGTCTTCCAGTGCGGCGGTCACTTAAAATGTCCACCTCCTCTGCCTCCATTACTTCCTTTACTTCCTTTACCTCCTTTCCTTCATGATTCTTCCTTCTCGCCTCCGCTTTCTCTGGCTGACCCTCGCCGTCGTTTTCCTCGACCGCGCCACCAAAGCCTGGTTCGAATCGCAAACCACCGAAGGCTGGCGTCACGAAGTAGTCCACCATTTCATCTATTTGGTCCGCGCCAGCAATCCCGGCATCGCTTTCAGTTTTTTCGCCGATTCCACTTCTCCCTGGACGCGCATCATTCTCATCGCCGGCTCGCTCATCGTCATCGCCGTTCTCGCCTGGCTCCTCGTCGCCGGCCATGGCGGCGGCCGCTTCACCGCTGCCGGCCTCGCGCTTCTTCTTGGCGGCGCCACCGGCAACGTCACCGATCGTATCCTCCACGGCGCCGTCACCGATTTCTTCGAAGTTTGGTTCGGCTCCTTCCACTATCCCGCCTTCAACGTCGCTGACTCCGCCATCACCATCGGCGCTATCCTCATTCTTGTGGAAGTCCTATTTCCTCCTCGCGTCCAATCATCGCAAAGCGTAAAATCCTGACCTCGTCGGGGATCCCTTCATTGGGGCCTGCTCGACAATTTCGGGCGGGCCGAAGGCTACGCCCAGCGCTTCGGCCTCACCCATGTAGACTTCCGCTCTCAAAAGCGCACCATCAAGGACGCCGGCCACTGGTACGCCAAGTTCGCCTCCACCGGCATGCTTACTTAGGTGGCTTGAACAGGATCACCAGAAACCGCCCCGCGAAAGTCAAATTATTCGTGCAGGACAACGGTCAGGAGGGAATTGTTGACGTGGATCTCGCCGTTGTATTGGATAAAGCCCAGCTTCCGGAATTTGTTCATGAAAAAATTGACCCGCGACCGCGTTGTGCCGATCATCTCCGCCAGCATCTCTTGCGAGACTTTGGGCAGCACCTGTTGAGGCTGGCCTTGCTTGCCGTAGCGCGCCAGCTGCAGCAGCGTGCGCGCCAGCCGTTTCTCGCTGGAGTTGAAGAGCTGGTCGATCAGGTCCTCTTCGACTCGTATGTTTCGCGCCAGCATATACGCGATGAAGCGGTCGGAGAACTCGTGCTCCTCGTGGAGCACGCGAATCATCTCTTCTTTCTCAATGACCAGCATGGTGGTAGCTGCAATCGTGGTCGCTGTCGCCATGCAAATCGTTTGGCCTGCCAGGCACCCTTCCCCAAAAAAATCCCCTGGTCCAAGGACCGCCACAACAGCTTCCCGGCCGGTTTCATTGACCACCGAAAGCCTCACGCCGCCTTCTTGAATGTACATGACCTCCGTTGCGGGATCGCCTTGCGCAAAGACCGTTTCTTTTCCGCCAAACTTGGAAACCTTTCTCCCCAGACCTGTAGAGTCCAGAAAGAATTTCACATCGAACACTGGCGTTCTTGAATTCGCTTTCTTAGAGGAGCGAGAAACCGGGGCGGAGACACGTCGGGTTGCGGAAGGCGCCATGCGTCACAATACCACGCAACTCAAGTTTGTAGACTGTTCAATTTTGTACAGTATGTGCAGATTTGCACAGCTCCGCACTTTTTCGCCGGGCGCCAACAAGTCCTTATAATTCAGGGCATTACAGTGGATTCCTAGCGGCCGCGCAGTACTTTCCGCAGCGTCTGGTGGACTTCCACTCCGCTGCCATCGTAGTGGATGAACCCCTGCTTCCGGAATCGGTTCATAAACAGATTGACTCGCGGGCGCGTGGTTCCGACCATTTCCGCCAGCACTTTGTGACTCAGGCTGGGAATCTCCGCACCCTCTCGGCCGTTCTTGTCCAAGTGCGCTAGCCGCAGAAGCACCCGCGCCAGCCGTTTTTCCGCCGAGGAAGTCAGCAGGTCCGCCACGTGATCTCGGTAACGCTTGACGCTGGACAACAGGTACGCCACCAGGAAATTTGACGTCTTATTCTTTTTGCGAAGCATCTGCAGCATCTTTTCTTTCTTGATGGTGCGTATGGAGCTGGCCGTCAGCGCCACCGCCGTGGACATCCGAAGGGGATAGCCTGCCAGGCAAAGCTCCCCAAAAAAATCATGCACCCCCAGGATCGCGGTAACTGCTGATGCTTGATGTTTCGTTTTGGTGGAGAGCCGCACCCCTCCTTCTTGAATGTAGAAAAGCGTGTAAGCAGGCGCTCCCTGCTTATAGATGTTTTGCTTGTCCCGATAGTGCGAAACCTTGCCGCCCAGGCTTGCTCCTGAATTGAAACCACCAAGGTGTGAATTCGTTTTATTCATGCGTTTCCTATCTTCCGCGCTCCCGCGCTGGGGCCACGGCCCTTTATGATTTCCCTGCTGCATTCACGGATTTCCCATGCGCTTCTTGCGACCATTGGAATGCTTTATTGGCATATTCCATGGCTTGCTTGGAATGTTCGTGCCCGGTCTGGTGATCTTCTTTCCCATGGTGCGCGGCGGCAGCACGGCGCGCGTGTGCGGCGAGTTCGTGGAACTCGGCAGCTCTTTGGTGCGAGTCATTTGGCATAGTGCTACCCATTCCCCGGTGACCCCTCCATCTTAGAATCGTTCCATTTTCCAAACTGTTCAATACTGTACACTCGCCCAGCGCGCCGCGTTTTGCAGCAACGCCCCTCTTTTACTTTTTCGCTCTTATACTCTTCCACTTTTGCAGGCGGGTGGCCAAACCCTCGATCCGCTTGAACGCCCCGGGGGTCTCAGACAATACGCTAATTGGCAAATACAACCACATTTTTCACTATCTATTCGCGTTGGCGACAGGCAGATTATCTCATGCTGCTTACGAGGCCCAGTTGCCATGCGTCGCGTACAGTTCATCGAACTCCATGAACAACCGTGGTTCCCGCCGTCTCTTCGACATGAAATTACGGATGCGCTCCAGTTCGGGCTAAATCTCCTAAAGGTTTATGCGCCCATCGCCCCGCTACTTCAAAGCGTACTTCACTCTGCACAGTGCCGATCGATAGTTGACGTGTGTTCAGGCGGCGGCGGACCCTGGTTAGACCTCTCTCGAAAGCTACAACCAGATGCACAGGTCTTTCAGATATTGCTCACCGATAAATACCCAAACCTCAGGGCATTCCAAAATGTCAGGGCGGCCTCTGGGAATCACATTGCTTTCTATCCGGACTCGGTTGATGCGACGAAAGTCCCCGATGAATTGCAGGGGTTCAGAACGATGTTTACGTCGTTTCATCATTTTGCGCCAGAGGAGGCTCGCGCCATACTCCAAAATGCCGTCGACGCCGGTCAAAGCATCGGCATATTTGAAATAACAAGGCGCGCTCCTTCAACCATCTCCCTTATGTTTCCTTGGGCTCTCATACCCTTCGTATTCACCCCGTTGATCCGCCCGTTCGGTTGGTTACGGTTGCTCTGTACGTATGTGGTTCCGATAATTCCCTTGGTCTTGCTGTTCGATGGAGTGGTGTCTTGTCTCCGCACATATCGGCCACAGGAGCTGCGTGAGATCATCAAAAAACTGTCCGGAATCGAATACCAGTGGGAGGTCGGCGAGCTTTCAAAAGCGGCTGTCCAACCGCCAATTACTTACTTGATCGGTTATCCGCAGGCACGGGCTTAGGTTTAATGAGAACGCAAAATCCAAATCAAAATGCCAATCGGAATCCCCGCCGCAGCAATAATGGTGAATAAGATGATTGCCAGGAACATCCAATCCCGCCCGGTGTTGGCGCCGGGCTGCTCCTTGTCCCGGATCAGCAGGCGGTAGTTACGTCGATTCGCCTTCCAAAAAATGTGGAAGACGTCGCCTGCTACCGGTAATCCGGCTTACTGGCGTTGAGTTAGCTATTGACATTGAGTCAGTTTTACTTTATTATGCAAAGTACTCTGTATTACAGCTCCCCGGAGTTCGCTGGCCCCGGAGGTTCTGATGAACGTTTCACTGATGAAGCATCCGAGTGCCTTCCTTCCAATGGCCATGTCCCTCGCCGCCCTTGCTTTGGTGCTGGGTCACGTTGCGATATTCGGCGTCGTGCATGAAGCCGACGAGGGAACCGCGGCTCATCTCTGGCAATTGCTTATGGCTGGACAGGTTCCAGTAGTGGCGTACTTTGCGCTGAAATGGCTCCCACGGGCTCCAGGAAAAGCGTTGCGCGTGCTTGCGCTGCAATTCGTAGCGGCCCTCGCCGCATGTGCCCCCGTCTACTGGTTGAAACTGTAATGCCCGCGACGGCCTTACACGGCCGACTTATACATTCAAACTTATCGGGAATTAGACCGGTTCACAGCTGGTATAGAATCTCGCTTGTGGCCCGGCGAAGGATTTGGCCGGTCGTCAAAAACTGAATCGGTGTGCATATGTCGGACGCAACAGACCAACGCCTGCTTGAGGCTCTGCTGGATTCCTGGGAGCGGAACAACACCATCCTGGTCAACCTGCTTCGCGCCCTGCCGGAGGGCGGGCTGGAGGCCAGGGCGATGGAGGGCTGCCCATCCATCGCGGAGATGTTCACACACATCCACTTTGTACGACTTGTGTTCGTCCTTGAGGACGCCCCCGAGTTCGCCGGAAACCTGCCCGAGGAAGAGTGGGCGGCCGAACGTGACCCTGATCGCATCGCGCAGATGCTGAATGACAGCGCCAAGGTTGTGCGAGACGCGGTAAAAAACGGGGTGGAAGCAGGCCGGGACATGAAAATTCACTACGACCACCCGATCCTCATGCTCCAGCACATGCTCTGGCATGAGGGGTACCATCACGGTCAAATGAAACTGGCCCTCAAGGTGGCGGGCCTTCCAATAACCGATCAGGAAGCCGGGCCGGTCACGTGGGGCGTCTGGATGCGCAAGAAGTGAGCGGTCTTAGGGCCGGGTGCCCTCATTGTCTTCTAGGATTATCCTCCGAGGGTCTCTCGCGGTCGCAGGAAATAGAGCACGACGGCCATTGCCAAGCGGGTTAGCGACCGACCCCAGATCAGGTAGCCGGGATAGAGTCGCCGAATGTCCAGCGTGTAGAGCGACAGCAAGGGTGTTATGGCCAGGATGCAAAGGCCCACAATGAGCCCATTCACGATAGCCACGTTGCAAACCGGGTTACGCGCTGCAAAAAACAACAAGACACTGAGCATGATAGCTATTCCGCCCAATTCCCTCATCATAAAGAGCAACAAGGTGGAGACTTCAGTCTCAGGAGGGCTGAGAAGGAGGCGCATGAGGAGCGGCTTGCCAGTGAAGACCAGCAGCAGGCCTGCCGCTGCGGTGAACACAGAAACAATACCTAATATGATTGGCAAAGCCCGATAGGGAGGATTCGACATGGAATTTGGCCCCCTTTGCAAATTGATATAGCCCAAATTTCAGTCTGAAACAAGTGGAACTCTCTCCTCTCTTCTCCTCGCCCCTCCATTTCTACTTTCTGCTTTCTAGTTTCGCCTCTCTGCGGGTGCCCCATCCTTTTGCTTCTGTTTCTCGCCTGCCCGCCGCAGGAGGGCAAGGGGGGTTCTTCCCCATTTTCCAATTTTCCAATTTCCAGTCTCTGCTTTCTGCATTCTGTCTTCTATTTTCTAGTTTCTGCTTTCTAGTTTCTAGTTTCGAATTTCCACACCCGACGGAATGAAGAAACTCGCTGCAGCCATCGGACGAGCCCACCAAGTGAACCGCGCCGAAACGTGAAGGAGCGCGCCCCACAACGGCGCCCCCGTCGCACGTGTCTGCGTAGGATGTGGATCGGTTCGGCTGAGTGGGCAAGAACTCTATTCCGTCAGCGTCTGTCACTGATTGACTCCACAGGTTCGCCAACAAGTAGTTCGAGGGGGCATAATCACATGTTTTTGCACCTTGCCAGGCGTGGCTTCGCACTCTTCTTTTTGTGTGACTTGCGAGCGGCGCTGGAATGGGATTTTTGCGGCATGCTCGTGCTCATACCGAACACACTACCCACTTGCCGCGCAGTCCCTTGGCTCCCGGCTGATACTGAAAGCAAAAGCGCTTCGTGGTAGGAATCAGAAAAGCGTTCCGATACTCAACGTACCCATAGAGGTAATCGATCTGCGGTGGGCGCAGGCGAGGATGTGTCATAAAGTATGCGATCTCGGCTCCCCTGGAGAGCGATAAAGTGACGGAAGACCGAGAGCCTATCCAAACCGCAACACTATCGTTGGCGTGCGGCTCCTCGTTAAAGACTGGCTTCTGCCCCGGCTCAGTCGTGTATAAGCTGATGTTGTGACCTACAATTTTGGTGCCCATCTGGCCAGAGTTTTGGATCTTCACGCTGAAGAGTGCGCCAGAATTCGCCTCGTCCACGTTCGCGGATGGAGTGAAGGGACCGTTCTGGTCGCAAAGCGGGCATTCCACACTTACATCGACCGCTTCTACATCTGGACCAGCGATGTAGAGATAGACGAGCGCGGCCGCCAGGCCCACCAGGACAGTGATCAGAAACCGGGGCCATGGTTCTTTTGGCGTGCGTATGCGTTCCACTGCCGTGCGCGTGGCGCGCGTTTCCTCCAAGATGCGCTGGTGTCTCTTGGCGTCGTCTCTGGACACGCCTGCACTCTATCAAAATACTTAACAGGCGGGTGGCCGACCCTCGATCCGGTAGAACTCCCCTGGGTGGCCCATCCTCGCGATTCTGTTTCGTGCAAGGGTGGGGCTGCCTTTCGCTAGCCTCCTATCCTTTACGTGAGCCGGCGGTTTTTAGCGCTTCAGCGATTTCCAAATTTTTCTAATCCTACCCCTCGCGCAAACCCTTCCCATTGCCCCACTTACCGCCCCACTGTGTCCCAAATGCCACATCTCATTCGAATCACTAACTCGTTAGTAGTTGACAGTCGGTATATTCCGTGCTGCCCTTCCGTGTGAACTCGACGGCCCCTCTTCGTTTTCGCCAGGAAGGCTCCGACCCGGTCGGAATCCACTTCTCTGGCTCCGGCCGCCGCGCCTTCCGTGAGACTGCCTGCGCCTTTCTTGAGGACAGCCGCCTATCTTCCGCCCCCTATGCTCGCCGGTTCCAACAGGGAACATCAGTGGCCGAACCCCTCTGCAGCAACCTATTTAGAATGATAGACTTGCAAAAGTCTATCAAAACAAACAACTTTGGTACGGACCGGGCACATCCCTGACAGAATAGACCGGGATCATTCCTGACACTGTTAGTCAATGGCAGGCGCGTGTAGAAGGGAGCGTATGCCATGGAAAACGAGCAGTGTAATGGAAGAGAAGCTTCGATTTGTATTCGAGTTTGAGTTGGGTGAGCACACCGTGACCGAACTCTGCCAGCGATACGAAATCGCGCGCGAGACCGGGTATGTGTGGCTGCGGCGATACCGCCAATTCGGAGTGGCCGGGTTGGTGGAGCGGAGCCGTGCGGCACACCGGCGTAGGAATCAGACGCCGGCGGAGATGGAGCAGATGGTGTTGGAACTGCGGCAGGCGCACATGCGCTGGGGACCGCGGAAGCTCAAGCGCGTGCTGGAGCGGGACGAGCCGGGGCGCGTGTGGCCGGCGACGAGCACCATCGGGGCGCTACTGAAGCGGGAAGGTTTGGTGGTGGCGCGCAAGAAGCGCGTGCGGACGGCGCCGTACACGGAGCCGTTGGCGCATGCCGATGGAGCCAACCGGGTGTGGTGCGCGGATTTCAAGGGCTGGTTCCGCACCGCCGACGGAGAGCGGATTGATCCGCTGACGATTTCCGATGCGCACAGCCGGTATCTGTTGCGCTGCCAGGCGGTGGAGAAGACCGACACGGCCAGAGTGCAGGCCATCTTTGAAGCGGCTTTTCGTGAGTACGGCATGCCGGAGGCCATTCGCACGGATAACGGAGCGCCGTTTGCTTCCTCGGCTGTGGCGGGGTTGTCGCGGCTGGCGGTGTGGTGGATCAAGTTGGGGATCGTGCCGGAGCGCATCGCGGCAGGACATCCGGAGCAGAACGGCAGGCATGAGCGAATGCATCGCACGCTGAAACAGGAGACCGCCCAGCCACCGGCGGCCAACCGGCGGAAGCAGCAACGGGCGCTGGATGGGTTTCGCCAGGAATATAATCAGGTGCGTCCGCACGAAGCGCTCGAGATGCGCACGCCGGCGGCGGTCTATGAGGCGTCGGAGAGGAAGTTTCCTGAGAGGGTGAGCGAACTGGAGTATCCGGAGAGCATGCTGGTTCGCAGCGTACGGCGACGTGGTCATTTTCGTTGGCAGAAACACGAGGTGTTTTTGAGTGAAGTTCTCTGGGGCGAGCGGGTGGGCTTGTTGCCGGTGGACGACCGCTGGTTCACGATCTACTTCGCGCAATTTCCCATTGCGCGATTTGACAGCCAGGAGCTGCGAGTGACGTCTTTGTCGATGACCAGGGGCTTGTCCAAGGTACGTGAGGTGGAAGGGGACGCGTCCCCTTCCACCTCACCCCGGCCCCTCGTCGAAGGAAATCAGAAAGTGTCAGGGATGTGCCCGGTCTAAACTGTCAGGGATCCCCCCGGCCGCACA
>WNFT01001657.1_pt1 | contig 18801 bp, 13 predicted proteins | sample 5400191 | NCBI WGS metagenome assembly WNFT01 (sample SAMN13153359, study PRJNA577476) | soil metagenome | isolation source: 80 cm saprolite under Madrone tree | place: USA:California | collected 2016-06-14 | reverse complement strand
ACCGCGCCCCAGGCTTCCAGCTCGCGAACGCAGGTAGGCGCTTCCTTCGCGTGGATTTCGGCCATACGCCAGACATTGATGTATTGGCCGCCGCGCATGGTATCGGCAAAGTGAACTTTCCAGTTGTCGGCCGAATTCACAGTCGCCAGCGCCGCAGCGATGCCACCCTCCGCCATCACGGTATGAGCCTTGCCGAGAAGGGACTTGCACACTAATCCAACTTTGACGCCCTCCGCGGAGGCTTCAATTGCAGCGCGAAGGCCTGCGCCGCCCGCACCGATGATCAAGACGTCATGCTCGAATTTTTGATACTCCGCCATCAAAAAAATCTCCTGTCGCTCCAGATCCCCATCGAGCACAGCCGAACATAGACATCGGAAAAAGCGACCCAGAACAGACTGAACCATGCCCACTTCATGTGGTGGCGATTGAGGCCGCTGATGCAGTTGTAACAGCCGCGTCCGAAGAGCGCTTTGTTCACTTCGTCGTGACGTCCTCCAAGCAGATGCCGCATCGAATGGCAGCTAAGAGTGTATCCGCCAAGCAATGATACATTCACGGCGAGAACGAGCGTGCCTACACCCATTCCAAACTGCACTGCCCCTGTCGCTGGATTCGTGAACCACAGGGCCTTCCAGACGTCGTAGCCAAGAATGAACAGGAAAAGAACGGCGATGTACATGAAATAACGATGGATGTTTTGAACGATGAGGGGGAATTTGCGCTCGCCGCGATAGTGAGCCCGAGGCTCACCCACTCCGCACGCCGGCGGGTCGGCCCATAGCGCTTTGTAATAACTTCCGCGATAGTAGTAACAGGTGAACCGGAAACCTCCCGGAGCCCATAGAATCAGGAGGGCCGGGGAAAATGGCAGCCATAAAGGCCACCAGGCGGGAAGGGGACCAAACCAACTGTGCGGTGAATCTCCGAAAATCTCAGGGGAATAGAATGGGGAGAGATATGGGCCGTAGTGATAGTTGTTCCCCTGAAAAGCCGCCCAGGTCGCATAAATGACAAAGCCGGACAGGCCGATCGCGATCGCGAGGGGTTCTACCCACCACAAATCGCGCCGTTCGGTCTGACCAAAGCCACGCTTGGAAGAAGCCGCTGCTTGCGCCACAACTCAACTCCTGCGCTGTAAATTTTTCGGTACAAAGCGGGGACAATATAGCGATTGGGAGAGGCTATTTGCAATGGCGAAACTGTAGCGGCGGTCTATGACCGCCGGCGATTTCACAAATTCCAGACGGCCGGCGGTCATAGACTGCCGCTACAGTTACGATTCACCCGCCAATAATACTTTCAGCACCCCGCGTTTGGCGGCGAGCGCGAAAGCCCGCCGTGCCTGAGAAAGCGGTAATGTTTCCGAAATCATGTCGGTAACGTTGACCCTGCGGAATTGAAGAAGGTTAAGCGCAGGCTCGAATCGTCCGCAACGCGAGCCGACAAGCGTGATTTCGTTGACGATGACCGGTTCGGCGTCGATCGCGACCGGTCGGTGAACCGTCGACTTCATGAAAACCGTGCCCCGCGGCCGCGCCATCCGGATCGCTTCACGAAGGCCCTCTGAAGACCCCGTCGCCTCGATAACCCAGTCATAAGCCGACGACGGAGTCTTTTTTCCCGCAAGAATCGTCTCGACGCCGGCGCGTTCGGCGATTCGCATCTTTTGGCGGTGCCGTCCATAGAGGTGAACCTCCATCTCCTGTGCTCTCAACACCTGCGCGATCAACAAGCCGAGCTTTCCATCGCCCAAAACAGCCACCTCGGAGCCCCGGCGAATGTTGGCCTGATCCAGAATCTCGCACGCCGCAGCGAGTGGCTCGACAAACACGGCGGCCTCATCGGAAATCGAATTGGGAACCACATGCAGGTTGGCTTCAGGCAGCGTCAGAAACTCCCGGAACGCTCCGGGATGTCGAACAATACCGAGCACCGAGCGCTTTGGACAATGTCTTCCAAGCCCCTTCCGGCACCAGTCGCACTTACGGCACGCCAGGTTGATTTCCCCTACCACTCGACGCGCCAGAAGGTCCGCATTATCCGACTCCACGACTTCGCCGATGAATTCATGCCCCGGCGTTCCGGAGAAGCCGTAGTAACCACGTTGAAGCTCAAGGTCTGTGTTGCAGATCCCCCCGCGTAGCAATCGGATCACTGCGAAACCCTCCGGCCGTTGCGGACGGCGGGCCTTGCGAACCTCAACACGTTTGCTTTCCAAATGCACCGTAATCATACAGCCGAATTCTACGATACAATTGGCCGCGATCACGTTCCCGACACAAAAAGACCCCAAAGGACTCGATATGCCTAAAGCAATTTGGTTCCTTTACATGCTGCTGTTTTGTGTTCAAGCCTGGGCTGGAGAGGTGGTGTTGAAGAATGGTGACCGGCTCACCGGCAAGATCATCCGGATGGACAAGACCAGTCTGGAGCTGGAAACCGATCTCCTGGGTAAAGTTACGATTCCCTCGAATGTCATCGTCAAGATCGACTCGGACGCACCGCTTTATGTTTCAGTTGGCGACAACCAGACACTGAAGGGATCCGTTTCCATGCGCGATGGCCGGCTCGAGATACGTGCCCGAGACCAGGACTCCCGGAGATATCCCCGGGACGAGGTGCGCGCCATCCGTTCCGAAGAAGAACAACGCGCCTTCGTTAGCCGGCCCCCGGCAACGGCAGCGAAAAAAGAGCCAGGGTTATTCGACCTCTGGGGCGGCTCCGTGGACACGGCGATCAGTATCGCGCGCGGAAACTCCGATGTGAAGACGCTCAACGTGGGCCTGAGAGCGGCTCGAATCACTCCTAGCAATAGCACGCGCGTGTATTTCCTCTCGCTTTTCTCGCAAACTTCGGTCGCGAACCAGCCTACAAGCTTTGCTGAATCGTTTCGCGGCGGTTATCGATATGAAATCAACTTCAGCCGCCGCCTTTTCACTTTTGGCTTCTCGGACCTGGAGCACGATCAGCTTCAGGGACTGAACTCGCGCCTGGTTGGCGGCGGCGGCCTGGGCATGAATCTCATCAAGACCAGGAAGACATCATTTCAGGTTTTCTCCGGCGGTTCGGCAAATCATGAGAATTTCAACAACGGAGTGAAACGCATGTCGCGTGAATTCGTGGCGGGCAATGATCTGACTCGGCAGTTGACGTCCACGACATCGGTCACGGAAAGCCTCATCGTCTACCCGAACCTTTCGTCGCTCGGCCAATATCGCGTGACCTTCGACTCCTCTATTATCACGCAACTTAACAAGTGGCTGGCGTGGCACGTAACTGCCAGCAACCGGTACACGAGCAGCCCGACCCCAAGCGTAAAGAACAACGACCTTTTGCTGACTACCGGCATTCGATTCGTCCATCGGGGAGAGACGCTCCAGAACGTCGAGGCCCGCCCCGAATTACGGCGGCGGTAAACAGGGCCGCCGGCGGGAGAACTTCCCGGGGCGGCGGCCATCAGAAGTGGTCATCATTTACCACTTGCCCCTTACCAAATCCCTACAAATCCGTTACTTGCACACCCATTGCAAACGGTAACGTTGTTGCTCCAGCTTCAAGAACGTATAGAGGGAGGGTAAACGAATGAAAGCGATTCTCGCCATCATGATGGCGGCTGTGGTCATGTTACCAGCGTGTTCAAAAGTCAGCGCTGACTACGAACCCACAGCAATCGAGACAAAGTACGGCCTGACGGGCGCTTATGTGGACGACATCACAACCGAAGACGGAAAGATTAAAGCCACAATCGTCCCGACAACCCTGGAAGATGGACGAAAAGTGCAGTTGATCATTCCACATCAGCCTATCGACAGCCAACACCAGGTCTTCATGCGCGACGGCATTGCCATTACTCCGCTGGAGCTTTCGGATACGAAACTCGCGCGGCAGGACTTCGTTCAATCGCAACCGCGAGTCGTCGAGCGCCGCCCGGTCACCACTCCGCACAAAAAGCGGTCATGGGAGAAGGAAGCCCTGATCATTGGAGGAGGAGCAGGAGGGGGTGCGGCTATTGGAGCGCTCGCTGGTGGAGGAAAGGGAGCCGGTGTTGGAGCGCTTTCGGGTGGCATCGCGGGACTTGTATATGATCTCGCAACACGAAACAAGAAATGACGGCGCAACATTTACCGCTCAGCGAACTCGCCGATCACGTCACGAACAAAAAACTGCTGGACGACGCCGGACTCCAGCACGTGGACTCCTGCCCTGATTGCCGGTCGGACGTGAAGTGGCTCGAGGCCCTCGGCAGCCTCCGCCGCTTCGAACCCCCGAAATCCGCCGTCGATACGGTAGTCGGGTATTTCAAACACCAACGGGACGCGGCCTAGGCGCCCGTCGTAATTCGGTAATTCGGGGACAGACGTATAAATCACCTAATTAGCAGTAAAAAGGAACTTGAAGCTAATTAGGTGATTTATACGTCTGTCCCCGAATTACGACGGCCGGCCTGGGTTTACCACCGCGATACAATATCGCGGTGGTAACACTCCGAATCCCGAAACACATCACCGCCATCGACTCGCATGTTCATCCGAACACCGCCGAAGCCCGGATCTCGGATGGCGAATACGTGGAGTGGGCCAGGAAATACTTCAAGACCGGCGTGCCGGACGTTGTCTCGTACGCTGAAATGGCGGAGATGTACCGCAGCAGGAAAATGATGTGTGTTCTCCTGGGAAAGGACGAACACACAGTGACCGGACTGCCGCCTATTCCCAACGATTCCATCGCACAGGCGATGCGAGACTTTCCCGACGCTTTCATCGGTTTCGGAGCAGTAGACCCACACATGGGAACAGCGGCAGTTCCGGAAGTCCGGCGAATCGCCGAACTCGGTTTGCGCGGATTGAAGTTTCATCCCATCCAGCAGAGGTTTTTCCCAGACGATCGCGAGTTTTATCCGATTTACGAAGCCGCGCAAGAACTCGGCCTGGTAGTGCTCTTTCACACGGGCACGACGGGAATTGCAGCAGGTGCTCCGGGCGGCCTGGGACTGCGTCTGAAGTACGGCCGCCCGATTCATATCGATGACGTGGCAGCGGACTTTCCCAATTTGACGATCATCGCAGCTCACCCGGGATGGCCGTGGTCGGACGAAGTGCTCGCCGTCGCAATGCACAAAGCGAACGTCTTTGTGGACATGTCCGGCTGGGCGCCCAAATATTTTCCGGCGGCTTTCGTTCAGTACGCCCGGACGCTTCTCCAGGACAAGATGTTGTTCGGCAGCGACTGGCCCATGCTGACGCCCGAGCGTTGGCAGAAGGAATTCGCCGAATACAACTTCCCCCAGAACGTTGTAAGAAAGATCATGCTCGAGAACGCAAAACGAGTCCTGTCTCTGGAACAATAGTTTATGGATGCCGCTCCGCTGAAAATGCTTCCACCCAAACCTACGCTGGAGTGCCGCGCGGATGGAACAATTCTTCTCGGCTGCGGTGAGCCGCTGCGGGCCTATGCGCGGAGTATGGGAGATTTCCTGGAACGCTGGGCGGCCGAACGCCCGTCCGCGATCTACCTGGCGCAGCGAGCGGATGACGGATGGCGCACGTTGACCTGGAGCGAAGTACGCAAACAAGTACGACGCATCGGAACTGCTCTTCTCGAACGCGGTCTGTCACCGGAAAGACCGCTCGTGGTCCTTTCCGACAACTCGATCGAACACGCGCTGCTGACGATTGCATCGCTGTACGTGGGCATTACCGTCGCTCCGATATCGCCCTCGTATTCGCTGATGTCCAAGGACTTCAGGAAGCTCAGAAACGTCTTCGCATTGCTCGAGCCTCGGATGGTGTTTGTCGACGATGCCGAGCGATACGCCCCGGCCATTGCATCCCTCGGGGACCGGGATTTTGAACTTGTCGTCGCGCGGAACGCCGGCAAACTGCTGCGGCCGGCCACGATGTTCAGCACGCTGCTCGAACGCGAGGACAAAAACGCCGTTGACCGTGCCTTCGCTTCGGTGGGTCCGGATACGATCGCGAAATTTCTGCTCACGTCGGGCTCTACCGGCGAGCCCAAGGCCGTCATCAATACGCAACGGATGATCTGTTCCAATCGCCAGGCCGGAACTCAGGCATGGCCATTCATCGACGATGAGCCGCCGGTGCTTGTGGACTGGCTTCCATGGAACCATACCTTCGGCGGCAATAATGATTTCGGATTGGTGATGGCTCACGGTGGATCGTTATACATCGATGAAGGAAAACCTGCACCGGGACTGATCGAAACGACGATCCGGAACCTGCGCGAAATTTCTTCAACGATTTATTACAACGTCCCGCGCGGTTACGACATGCTCGTGCCCCGCCTGGAGGAGGATGCGGTTTTGCGGCGGACTTTCTTTGCGCGGCTGAAAGTCATCGTGTATGCAGGCGCTCCGCTGCCGGCAGCTCTCTGGGATCGATTGGAGCAGCTCGCCATCAAAGAGAGAGGACACCGCATTCCCATCTATACCGGTTGGGGCTCCACCGAGACTGCCCCGCAGGCGACGCTCTTGCATTTTGCGCCGGCGAAGTTCAGTGCGCTTGGCCTTCCCGCACCCGGCACCGAGCTCAAGCTGGTTCCCTCTGACGAGGCCGGCAAATACGAGTTGCGCGTCCGCGGGCCTAACGTAACGCCCGGCTACTGGAAACGCTCCGACCTTACCGCGGAGGCATTCGATGACGAGGGCTTCTACAAGATCGGCGATGCCGGCCGTTTCGTCGATCCGGACGATCCGGCGAAAGGCATCGAGTTCGCCGGCAGAATCGCTGAGGATTTCAAGCTGAATACCGGAACGTGGGTTCACGTCGGTCCTTTGAAAGTGCGATCGCTTTCGGCCATGGCGCCGGTTGCGCAGGACATCGTCGTCGCCGGACACCACCGGAACGAAATCAGTTTCCTGATTATTCCGAGCCTTGCGGGTTGCAGGACGCTATGCCCGGATCTGGCCGATGCGCCGATTCCGACACTTATTTCGGATGAACGGGTTCGCGCGCGCGTGCGTGAAGGCCTCGCCGGGCTTCAGGCCGATGGCGGCGGAACCTCGAGCTTTGCCCGGCGTGCTCTTTTTCTCGAGGAACCGCCTTCGATCGATGCCGGCGAAATTACGGACAAAGGTTACATCAATCAACGAGCAGTCCTCGCCCGGCGCACGACGGACGTCGAACGCTTGTACATGACGCCGGCTCATGATGACGTAATCGAACTGTAGCGGCGGTCTATGACCGCCGGCGATGTCACAGTTGCGAAATACTCGGCGGTCATAGACCGCCGCTACAGCGGGAGTCGAGAATGTTTGAGAATCTCCTGTTTGAAAAGAAAGAGGGCATAGCGTTTATCACCGTCAATCGCCCCTCTGTCCGGAATGCCTTGAATGACGAGACGATGCATGAACTGCGAACGGCCTTCGAACAGGTAAAAACCGACGATGAAGTCCGCGTCGCGATTCTGACCGGCGCCGGCGATAAGGCCTTCATTGCAGGGGCGGACATCAATGTGCTCGCCAAACACACGCCGATCACCGGTGCGCAACACGCCGCGGGCGGGCAGAATCTTCTCAGCTTCATCGAAAATCTTGGAAAACCCGTGATTGCAGCACTCAACGGTTACACGCTTGGCGGCGGCTGCGAGCTCGCCATGGCGTGTACGCTGCGCATTGCGTCGGAAACTGCGATGCTTGGCCAGCCCGAAGTGAAACTTGGCATCATCGCCGGCAATGGCGGCACGCAGCGCCTGCCGCGCCTCATCGGCAAAGGCCGCGCTCTTCAACTCCTGCTGACAGGGGACTTGATTCCGGCTCAGGAAGCATTCCGGATCGGGCTTGTGAATCAGGTTGTCCCGCCGGCTCAGCTCATGGACGTCGCCGTTGCTCTAGCCAGGAAAATTATTCCAAACGCTCCACTTGCCATTCGTTACACTCTCGAAGCCGTGAACCGCGGTCTCGAAATGACCCAGGAAGCGGGATTGGCATTGGAAGCGAGCCTCGCCGGACTCTCTTTCGCTACGCAGGACATGAAGGAAGGAGTTCGCGCTTTCCTCGAAAAGCGTCCCCCAAATTTTACGGGACGGTGATGTGGGGCAGCCGATGTTTGATCCGCTGCGCCTGCAAGATGTGTCGCTGCTCGTGAGCGACGATCAGCTTGAACTCCTGGCCGAGGGTTAGTCGAATGTATTTGAAGTCAAGGACCGGCACTTTGGTGCGCACCAGATGCAGGCCATTCGCTTGACGAATGCAATCCGACAACTCCAACTGAACGAGGAAAAAATCGCGGATGACATCAGCGGGAGTTTTACTGTCACTGGGCAAATACGGTTTAGGCGCCTTGAATTTCAACCTCGCACCCGCACTCATCACTTTGATGAGCACCGACCCCAGCGTCAGTGAGCGATAGTGATAAGGACCATGGCCGAACAATTTTCTCGATCGTCCTTCAGTGATCGCGCGGCGTATGGAAGGCAGTTCTGTTCGACCGGCGGACACCAGGTGATCCAGACATTGAGCGATTGACCATATGCCGGGCTCGGGTTTCCATAACAACTCAGCCTCGCTCAGATTGCGAACCAACTCTTCGGCCGCGTGATTGATGTTCCTGACCTCGTCACAGTAACTGCGCAGCTCCGGTTCGAGATCAGAATTGACGGCGAATTCCAACACCATTACATTCCAGCTTTAGCATGAATGTTCAGGTAGAACGAATATTAATGTCCACGCAGAAGTTACTTGAAGAACGGAAGCTCCGGTTGTGAAATGGAATTAGGGACTTTATCGACGTTTCCCTGGTTGTTATGAAAGGCACCCGAGAGACCTCACTGGCTATTCACCTGTTGGGACTATTTCGCGTGGCGGTTCAGGGAAAGCCCGTACAGGAATCACACTGGCCTCGAAAGCAGGCCAAATTATTACTGAAGCTCCTGGCCCTCGACCCGAAACACCAACTGCATCGCCAGCAACTCATTGACGCCATCTGGCCGGACCTGGATGTCGAATCCGGCGCCGCAAACCTTCATAAGATGATCCATATGGCTCGACGGGCGCTCGAGCCGAAGCTGACATCGGCTGTGGATTCCCGATTCATACTGACTCACGGCCAGCAGGTAGAGTTGAGCGCGCCGAGTGGTTTGTGGATCGACCTGGAGCAATTTGAGGCGAGCGCGAATAGAGCTATGCCTTCGGATCTTGTATCGGATTGCGAAGCGGCGCTCACTCTGTATAGTGGCGACCTGCTCAGTGAGGACCTCTACGCCGACTGGTGCACCCGAAGGCGCGACCAGCTTCGCGCATTGCACCGGGAATTGATGATGAGACTTGCCAGCCTGTACGCGAGGCACGGTCAACAGCGGCTCGCGATGATGCAGTTTGAAAAGCTGCTCACCATCGAAACCTCGAATGAAGAAGCGCACCGGGAGCTGATGCGACTCTATGCCCTTGCGGGCCGGCGTTCCGAAGCTCTAAGGCAGTTTCAGCGATGTTGTGAAGCCGTTAGAAGCGATCTGGAAACGGAACCCGAAGAAGAAACGCAGCAGCTTTATCGAAAGATCGTGGCCAGAGAGATCGGGCCACTGCCCTGCCCAGTTGACGCAGACTCCACCGCGGCGTCGCTCGATACGATTGCTGTACTACCTTTTGTGAATGATTCGGGCGACCCGAGCCTCGACTATTTGTGTGCCGGAATCGCCGACAGCTTGATCAAGAACTTGTCGCAGGTCCCTCGACTGCGGCTCCTTGCATACAGTACCGTTTCCCACTACAAGGGGCGCCGCCCGAATCCGAAACAGCTCGGCGTGGATTTAGCCGTCAAGGCGCTGGTTACCGGGCGATTGTCCAGGCTTGATGAAGTGCTGGTAATCACAACGGAACTCGTAGATACGGCGGACGGATCCAGGCTCTGGGGAGAACAGTATCGGCCGCAGCGCGCAGGCGTTCTCGCCACCCAGCGGGAAATTTCCAGGCAGATATCAAAGAAGCTCAGGTTGCGAATGACGCTCGAGGAGCGGAACCTGATCGCCAAGCGGTATACCAGGAGCCCGGAGGCCTACACGCTATATCTGAAAGGGCGATTCCACTGGAACAAGCGAACGGGCGAGGGTCTGAAAAAAGGAATCGACTACTTCGAAAAAGCCATACAAAAGGATCCACAGTATGGCCTGGCCTATTCGGGACTCGCGGACTGTTACAACCTGCTCAGCCTCTATAGCGTCCTGCCGCCGGACAAGGCAATGCCCAGGGCAAAGGCGGCCGCTCGAAAAGCTCTTCAGCTCGACGAGTCGCTGGCTGAAGCGCATACCTCACTGGCCTACACCTACCTTTACTACGACTGGAGCTGGTCCGCCGCGGAGCGGGAGTTTCAACATGCGCTGGAACTCAACCCCAACTATGCGACGGCGCATCACTGGTACCACGAGTATCTCGCAGCTATGGGCCGCTTCGAGGAACAGTTGGACGAAATCCGCCAAGCGGAGGAACTCGATCCACTCTCGTTGATCATCAATACGGACGTCGGCTGGGGCCTCTATTACGCACGATCCTACGATCAAGCCATCGAGCAGCTGCAGCGCACGCTCGATCTCGATTCGAATTTTGCCGTAGCTCATCTGATGCTGGGACTCGCCTACGCCCAGAAGGCGCGTTTGACCGAGGCGGTCAGCAGTATTCAAAGGGCTATGGGGCTTTGCGGTGAAGACCCGCTGGTACTTGCGTATGGAGCACTCGGATATGTTTACGCGGTTTCCGGGCAGAAAGCTCAAGCGCGCCAAATGATCGATCGCCTCAGTGCAATTCCCCAGGCGCGGTATGCTTCGGACTACTGTCAGGCAATGATCCTGGCGGGACTCGAGGAACGAAGCGAAGCTGTCAACTGTCTGGAACACGCCTTCCTACAACGCTATGACCGTATGATCTACCTCAATGTCGAACCCGTCTTTGACTGCCTGAGACAAAACACGAGATTTCAACAGTTGATTCGCCGGCTTGGCCTTTCTTCGAAATCGAAGTGACATTCTGAACGATCGATTTTGGGGAAGGTTTTGGGAAGAACTCATCGGTATGATCACCGCATTTTTGAAGCGTGGAGGAATCCGATTTTATGTTCCAGGTCATCGAAGAGAGCAAATGGGCAGACCGGCTCCGGCGGGCCGGCGCCGGTGACATGAGCGCGTTGGCCGCCCTGTACGACGAGACTTCGGTTTCTGTTTTCAGTCTCATCCTCCGCATCGTTCAAGACCGGCAATCGGCAGAGGACATACTGCTGGATCTCTATCGCCAGGTCGGGCAGCAAGCCTGCAACCATGGTAAGCGCGGGCAACCGTCACTGCCATCGTTGTTGATGCTCGCGCGCAATCTTGCGGTCGACCGTCTTCGCCGCTCTTCACTTCAGCCGGAACCACCTCAATTTTATGAGAATCTCGCGCTCGATCAGCTTACCGATGAGCAAAGGTCGATTATTCAGATGACATACTTCGGCGGGCTCTCCGCTCGTCAGGCCGGCGTTCGTTTGGGACTGTCTCCGCAATACGTCACTCAACAGATTTGTCTTGCGCTGAAGAAATTAAGGATGACGATTGATGGTCGGAAAGAACGGCCGCGATGGCCATTCGTCGAGCGTGTTGGGAATATCCTCTTCTTTCCTAAGCCTTACTCAAAAGTCTGAAGTCCTGTTTTTTATTCAATTTCACTTTGACAAAGGGATGTCAACGCGGGAAGATCCCGCTGTCTATGCGCATTCCTCTTTTCGTTAGCCTATTGATCTTATCGAGCGGATTCCTTCTCCAGGGAGGCGACCAGGATTGTCCCGCCTATCCGGCATCGAAGTGGTCGTTTAATCCTGAGAACCTCGAAAATCAGGCGCGCTCCATGGGAATAATGACGTTGAAGCTCGCCAGCGCCGTTCCGGACAAAGGTTTCACCGCAGCATTGACGCGCCAGAATTTCGTTGATGACTACATTTTCAACCGGCTCGATGCAGAGGGTGTCCAGTCTGCCGGGCTTGCCAGCGACGAAGAATTCATGCGCAGGATCACGATCGATTTGACGGGGCGCCCGCCGGACGTCGATCAGTTGCTGTCGTTCCTTGCGGATCAGAGTTCAAACAAGCGGGAGCGTTTGATCGATAGCCTGTTGAACAGCGACGATTTCGTCGATCGCTGGACTTTCTGGCTTGGCGAGCTGGTGCGCAACACGACGGCAAGTGGGAATGTCTCGGTTCCAGGCCGCAACGCCTTGCATCAATATTTCCACGATGCAATGCAGAATAACGTCCCATTCGACACAATTGCCTCCGACCTGATCCGCGCCAGCGGCAGCAGCCGGACCGACGGCCCTGTCAACTTCGTTGTTCGCAGTTATTCGCAGGGCGATCCCGTTCAAGATTCCTGGGATGATTACACTGCCAACATTTCGAATGTATTCCTCGGTGTTCCGTCGTTGTGCGTTTCCTGCCATGACGGAGCACGGCATCTGGAACCGGTGAACACCTATCTGTCGCATCGCAAGCGACGTGAGTTCTGGGCGCAATCGGCATTTGTGGCGCCCGTAATCTTCAACCGTGTCCAGATCGATGCGGTCGGCAACACGGCGATTGAAGTCTCTGACAGGCCGGCCGGCGCGTACACCGTGAACACGCGAGGAAATGTGGGCCAGCGGCCGCTGCGAAGCGGCGGACCTTACACCCCGGTCTATATGTGGACCGGAGAACGGCCGGCCAGCAGCGATTACCGGGCGGAACTGGCGCGCATGATGACCTCCGATATTCAGTTCGGCCGGGCTATCGCAAACCGCGTGTGGGCCCATTTGATGGGCACGGGCATTGTCGACCCCGTCGATGGATTCGATCTCGAGCGCTATGACACCCAGGCCTCGCATCCTGAGCTTCTCAATGCTCTGGCTTCGGATTTCATGCAAAACGGTTACAATCTCCGCCGCCTGATTCGGACGATCGTCACTTCAACCACCTACCAGCTCTCCGTTCATTATCCCGGCACATGGAAAGAAAGTTATCGCAAGCTATTCGCACGCAAACTGGTACGTCCACTGGAAGCCGAAGAAATTCACGACTCGGTCCTGCAAGCTGCGGGCATCCAGAACCTGTACTTCATCGACGGATTCGACCAGCCCGTATCATGGGCGATGCAACTTCCCGATACGAACGAACCACGCCGCAGCAATGATGCCCTCAGCTTCATGACTGTGTTTGGCCGCGGAAACCGCTTCGATACGCTGCGTTCCTCCGACAGCTCTGTCCTCGGCAGCCTGTCGCTGATGAACAGCACGTTCGTTACGAACAAAATTGCAAACCAGGGCAGTTCGAGCGTCGCGCGCCTGCTTCAGATGCAGATTTCGGACGACGAGTTACTCGATCGGCTGTTCATGCAAACGCTGTCGCGCAAGCCCACTGCGGCAGAGAGGCAAGCCGCGACCGCCCGGCGCGGCAAAAGCCGCACCGAATGGGCTGAAGATCTTCAGTGGGCATTGCTGAACAAGCTCGACTTTTTGTTCAATTATTGAGGCCATGTTGAATCGAAGGCAGTTCATCGAGTTCGGAACCAAAGGCATAGCGGCGTACGCGCTGGCCGATACGTTCACCAACTTCGAAGTGCTTGGACAACAAGCGGTAGTTCCCCGCAATACCGCAAAGACCTGCATCTTTATTCAGATGATCGGCGGACCCACTCATCTTGAAACATGGGATGCAAAGCCGGGCTCGTGGACTCCACCGGACCTGGACATTCGGAATTACACCGGTGGCGTGACGATGTCCAACAAGCTGTTTCCGCTGCTTTCGCAGCATGCGAACAGCCTGGTGCTTCTCCGGTCCGTCGAGGCGTGGGAAGCCTCACACGACCGCGCTCAATACTACGTTCAGACTGCTTACGCGAAGAATCCCGCATTCCAACGCGAGCGCCCGAGTCTCGGTGCTGTTGTCGCGTATGAACTGGGCCGGAACAAGCGTCCCTCGGAGGTTCTTCCGTCGTTTATCGGCATCAATGCGAGTCCCATTGGTCCCGGGTTCCTTTCCGCGGAATTCGCCCCGTTCAATGTGGGGTCCGGCGGGAACGGAATCGGCACACTAATCCATCCCCAGGGCCGCGATCGTTTTCTGCGCCGCTACTCGATGCTGCAGGACCTCGACCAAAGTCTGCGCACAAGTCCATACGACAAGGAAATGCAGGACCTCAACAACTTCAATGCGTCAGCCCGGTCTCTCATGTACAACGATGTGGTGGACAGCATGTTCCGCTTCACGACCGCAGAGCGCGATCGCTTTGGCAACAGCGGGTTCGGCAATGCCTGCCTCGTGGCCCGCAATATCATCAAGGCCGACCTGGGCGCGCGTTTTGTGACGATCATGCAGACCGGATGGGACCAGCACAACGGTCTCTTCGCTCCGAACAACGGCGGAAACATTTATAACCTCGGGCGGCAGTTCGATATGGGGATCGGTCCTTTGATGGACGATTTGAAGGCGTCTCCTGCACCTGCAGGAAGGACCGGAAGTCTCTTCGACAGCACACTGATCATCGCAATGGGCGATTTCGGACGGACTCCCGGCAATCTCAACTCAGGCGGAGGCCGCGATCATTACCGGAACGTTCAGGCTGTACTCGTGGCTGGGGGCGGTGCACGCGGACCGAAAGTCATCGGGCAAACCGACGCCAACGGCGCGCGCATCATCGATTTCGGTTGGTCGCCGCAACGTACGATCCGCATGGAAGACATAACAGCAACGATGTATTCCGCCCTCGGTATCAACTGGACCAAAACGATCGGGGACACGCCGTCGGGCCGCCGTTATGAGTACGTTCAGTATGCCTCGCACGGTCTTTATAGTCCTGTCGATGAGATTTTTTAGGAGCGAAATTCGGGGACAGACGTATAAATCCCCAATTACGTTAATCGTTTCGTTGATGCGTAATTGGGGATTTATACGTCTGTCCCCGAATTTCTTGCTTTTTCTCTTCGCGGTTCCTGCATTTTCCCAGACGATCGCGCGAGTAGACGTGACGGCGGCATCGACGGTGGTCGTGGTCGGGCAAACCATGCCTGTCCTGGCGGCGGCCAAGGACGCGGACGGTGTCGTCATTCCAGTCGCGAGCTTCACGTGGACCAGCGGCACTCCATCGGTTGCCACCGTGGACTCCTCGGGAAACGTGACCGCTCTGTTTCCGGGTTCTGTCCAGATCCGGGCGCGGACGGGAAATTTCACAGGTACACTGACGCTCACCATAAATCCCTCAAGAGTTCAAGTCGCAGGACCACAGTCCGTTCAGCTCAATTCTTCGGCCACGCTGGCGGCCACCGCGCTCGACATCAATGGCAACCCGATTCCAAACGTCACGTTCACGTGGGCATCGGACAACACCGGAGTAGCCACCGTTGCGGCTGGGCTTTTGCAGGCCGTCAACCTGGGCGAAGCCTCCATCAGTGCCACGGTCGCCAATTTCATAGGACGCTTGACCGTGCGTGTCGTGCGGCCCGTGGACTACACGGTCGAGACGGTAGTGTCTTCGGATCCCGTTCCCGGCGGGAGCACCATTCAATCCATTCTTTCCATATCCAACCTCAATTCCGCGGGAGACATGGCGCTTGTTGCGAACCTATCGGGGTCCACGACCGCTGTCATTCGTGACTCACAGGGACAGCTCTCCCTGCTTGCACGCATGGGCGACCCGGCGCCCCTTGGAGGATTTTTTGCGGGTTTTGGACAGCCGGTCATCAACGGGCGCGGTGAGGTCGCTCTGATTGCAACTGTGGGGGGCGGTGGTATTAGCCCTTTACTGCTGCTGTTTCGCGGGAGCGACATGTTTCCGTTGCTGGCCTCCGGCGACGCTCTGGTCACTGGCGGAACAATCGGCAACATCACGCTCGCCACCGACGGCCTTGACGATAACGGTTTTGCGGTGGTAACCCTTTCTGTAAACAATCCCACGCACACCGGCGTATTCCGCGTCTCCCCTGAAACCGGAGTTGAACCATTGATCCGGACATTCGATCAGTTACCTATCGGAACTCCGACTGCCTTCAATGGGGCTGCCGTTTCAACCGGAGGGCGCGTTGCGGTAATCGTGACTGCGGGAACGCGCCGCGGTATTTACGATGTGACTCCCACACAAATCGGCACGCTGGTTACGGACACGACTGCGATTCCGGGCGGAGGCACTCTCGCATCGTTCCAGGCCGTCCGGTTTGTGGATCTCGCTCTCTATTTTCTCGCGACGCCGCAGGGCCGATCCATGTCGCTCTACCGCGCCACCACGACACTTGAAGAAATCGTCCGTGGCGGCGCCAGCACCAATCCCACACGTACGACAACACTCTCTTCCCTGCTAGGCGTCGGCGGCGGAAACATCGTGTTCTCGGCAACTCTGAGCGATATGGGGACAGGGGTATACGCCTGGTCGAACGGCAATCTTAGACCTGTCGCGTTAACGAGAGCGGCGATGGCGGGCGGGGAAACTCTGTCGAGACTCGACGCTGCTGCGGTCAACTCCGCCGGAGACGTTGCTTTTCTGGCCGTGACCAACAAGCAGGTATCCGCTCTGTATCGAAGCCAGGGCGGGACCACCGCGCTGCGATGGGCAAGCTGGAGCCGCACCAGCCTTCCTGTGAACTACTACGTTACATCCAACAGCAACTTGCGTCCCAGCCCAGCCGCCACCTATTTTCAGGCCGGCTCGCCGGCAAGTCTTCTCAAGAAATCGGGCGGGGCGGTCACGCCGGTCGCGGTGCCGGGAATGACGACGCCCCAGGGCCGCGTGTTCACCGGAACTACGGTGGCAACGTCGAATGCAAGCGGCGATCTGGTGTTCGCGGCCACAAGCATGGATCTCAGCAGCACGGCGAACTTCACAGCCCTTTACCGATACTTCGACAACGTGTTGACGGAATGGTTTGCGTTCAACCAGCCGGTCGGCAACCTGACGATCGGAACCGGTGGCCTGAGCAACATTGCGCTGAATTCCAACCGACAAGCCGCCTTTGTGGGAACCGTGTCGAACCGGCAGTCCCTGATTCTTGCCGGATCGGACATCCAGGTCCTCCTGCAAACGGGCGCCGCAAGTCCGGCGGGCGGCACGTTCAGCAGCTTTACCAATATCCAACTAACGCCGGCCGGCTCCGTTGTGTTTACCGCAGGCGTGACCAATGGTCCTACGGGCATTTTCATGTGGTCCGGCGGGCAGGTCACGCGCATTGCAGCAACCGATGTCTATCGCAACATCGGAGCGCCCGCCGTGGGCGGAGAATCCATCTATTTTCAGGCAGCTCGGGATACTTTTACCGGCCTGTTTGTTTATTCGAGCGGGTCGGTGCAATCGGCAATCATGCTGGGAACCCGGCTTCCAATCAACACCGTGCTGACTTCCATCACGACATACTCGGCGCAGGAGGATGGAACCGTCGTCTTTCAGGGCACTGCTTCATTCACAGGTGTATTTGCGCGCCGAGTGGACGGAACCCTGTCAACGGTCGCTCTGGTTTCGGAAAACAGCCCGGCATCAGGCCGCTTCACCAGCTTTGTTTCCGTCGCCGTAGGAGAGTCAATCGTCCTGACAAACTCCCTTGTCACGCAGGACAGGACAGGCCTGTTTGTGGCTTACCCCTCGGGATTCCGGGCGCCCTTGGTTTCATCGCTCAACTTCTCGGTTCCCGATCGTGCTGGAATCTCCAGGAGAACCGAAAACGCGGCGACCGTGCTGACCACCGGTTATGCCAGTGTTCAAGCCGGAGCCGGCAGCTCCAATCCTTCGGCGCTGGCCATTTTCTCTTATCGCCAGGGCGGAGTCCTTGTGAGCGAAGCCAGCGTCCCATCGACGGCATTGGTGCAGGCAGGCCGTATCTATGCCGAAGTGAATGGCACGACGACCACGGGAGTGGCAATCGCGAACCCCAATGATCAGCCGGCCGTTATAAACTTCTACTTCACGGACTCCACGGGGCAGGACTTCGGACAAGGAAGCACGACGTTACCGGCATTCGGTCAGATGGCCCGTTTTCTACACGAATTACCGTTCAACGGAGGATCCTCGATCAGCGGCACGTTTACTTTTTCCGCGACTCTCCCGGTGTCGGTGATTTCCTTGCGGGGTTATGTCAACGAAAGAGCGGAGTTTCTGATTACGACATTGCCGGTTGGGCCGGTCGCTGAGACATCGACGAACTCCTTCGTCTTTCCACACTATGCTGAGGGTCAGGGCTGGACGACCAAAATCGTCCTCGTGAATTCCACCGATGACACGGCAAATGGGATCGCGGAGTTCATGGGGCCAGGCATCCAGCAAGTCAGCTACAGCATTCCTCCCCGGAGCTCGACAGTGCTTCGCGCTGCAAGTGCCTCGCAGACTTTCGCGAAGGGGTGGGTGCGTGTGACGCCGCAGAACGGGACGCGAACCCCGTCGGGCGTACTCATCTTTTCGTATAGGCCCAACGGTATCACTGTTTCCGAAGCCGGTGTTCCGGCGTCTCCGATGAGTACGGCCTTCCGCCTGTTCATGGAGTCGGCCGGAAACGTGAACGCCGGGCAGGTCGGCTCGATACAGACGGGCATCGCCGTGGTGAACCCATCGGCTGCAGCGGTACAGGTCACGTTCGAACTGGCCAACCTCTCCGGGGCTTCGACCGGCCTCGTGGGCCGTGCGACGATTCCGGCTCAGGCACAAGTTTCATTTTTCGCAAACGAGATCAGCGGTCTTGAATCCACTCTGGGAATGCAAGGCGTGCTGAGAATAACGTCGCCAACGCCGGTTTCGGTTGTAGGACTTCGAGCTCACTATAACGAGCGGGCCGACTTCCTGATAACTACAGTTCAGCCCTCGGACGAAACAAGTCCG
>WNFT01004282.1_pt1 | contig 18804 bp, 17 predicted proteins | sample 5400191 | NCBI WGS metagenome assembly WNFT01 (sample SAMN13153359, study PRJNA577476) | soil metagenome | isolation source: 80 cm saprolite under Madrone tree | place: USA:California | collected 2016-06-14 | reverse complement strand
CCGCCCAACTCGGTCGACACGACAGCGCCTTGAACAGCACTGACGCTTCCCACCGCCGACAGCATCGGCGCCCAATCTTCTTCTTTCACGACCGCGCTCGTCACGGTTTCCACCGGTATTGGCTGCTTGGCCGAGATCATGGTGAAAATTTGCAGACCTTTGATCAGGATAAGGAAAATCGCCAGGCCCCCGACCGCCGCGATCGCAATCCACATTTTTTTTCGCGCTGGTTTCATTATCAAAGATTTCGCTGTGTCATGCATAAGTCGTTTGGGCTTGGCCCGTGAAAAGCAGACGCCAAAGTCTTCGCGTCACTTCCAGCTGCCGCGCACGCCTTTCCGCTGCCGTCATGGTCTGTGGTTGCAAGACGTCACGCATCAACATCCCACGCGAGACAGCAAAAATCAGTTCTGCCAATTCATGAGGCTTTAGACCATCTGCGGCGCTCCCCACTTCCGGCGAGCGCGCGATCAAATCGGTCACGCCATCCATCGCCGTCTGCAAAACGTCGCGGACCAAGTCGGCCACATGCGGATTGCGCGATGCTTCCGCGTAAAGATCAACAACGAACGCAGAGACAAGCTGCGGCGCATCTTCGCAACAATGCGCGGTGAACAAAATCTCCAGCGACTCAAGCAGCGTCGGCGCCTGTTGCGCGCGCTCGAGGACTTCGTGAATTTCTGTTTTATGCCGATCGGCCATTGCGGAAATGACGGCGTCCTTGTTCTCAAAATAACGATAAATGAGGCCGACACTGATCGATAAATGAGGCCGACACTGATCCCAGCCTCCGCGCTAATATCGTGCATACTGGCCTGGTGGAAGCCTCGCTTGGCGAAGCAGACCAGGGCCGCATCGAGGATTTGGGCGCGTCGATCGGGACTCGATTCTATCTGGGGCTGTGACATAGGACTAGGAAGATGAATGAACGTTCATTCATTGTCAAATCGCTCTCCGGATTTCTCAATTCGGGAGGCAGTCGCGGCGGCGACTCAAAAGCAAGCGCCTAGCGAACTTTTCCACTCAGGACCCCCGATCTAATACCGACGCTGCCTGACGATGCGACATATGGAAAACCGGGTGTACTCGGAAAGTTTCTCTATCGATCGGCAGCTGATTCGGTTGCTGAGCAAACTGCCAGATCGAAACAATCGCGCTCAGACTCAAAAGCGCGTAAACCGCAGTTTCCATGATGCTCCGGCCCGTCTCTTCCGAGCGAACCAGGAGCGTGTATGTAGATTCATGTTCGTTGTTCACAATATGCGACCCTCCTTTTATGATGAAGACGACGCCGACTTCTCATTTTGTTTAAATGCCGGTGATCGTTCATCGTTAACCTTCGAACGTTGGATGCAACGACCGGATGGATTGGATTCAAATTAAGACAACCTTGTTTCGCGGGTTCTCGCCAGACGCGCGCTACCTCATCGGTGTTTCCGGCGGGCGCGACTCTGTCGCGCTGCTGCACTGCATGGTCGATCTCAGTTATCGCAAACTGATCATTTGCCATTTCGACCATCAACTGCGGGGCCGCTCTTCCCAAGCCGATGCGCGCTTCGTGGAAAAACTCGCCGCGAAGTACGACGTCGATCTTGAAATCGGATCCGCGGATGTTCGCGCGATCGCCGACAATAGAAAAATGTCTATCGAAACCGCCGCGCGCGAGACGCGTTATTCGTTCTTTGCGAAAATGGCAAAGCAAAGGCGCTGTCCGACGATTTTTCTCGCCCATCACGCCGACGATCTGGTCGAGACGTTTTTGATTAACCTTTTTCGCGGGGCCGGTCTCACCGGTCTCACCGCGATGCGCGAGATTTCCATCCGGCGAATCGATGATGTCGATCTAACAATCGTCCGCCCGCTCCTCGGAGTTTGGCGGGACGAAATTGACAAGTACGTCCAACAGCATCGCTTGAAATTTCGCGAAGACGCTTCGAATAAAAATCTCGCTCCGCTGCGCAACCGGCTGCGACGCCGCGTCATTCCGTATTTGGAAAAAACGCTCGGTCGAAAAATCCGATTGAGCATCTGGCGCGCGGCGACGATTGCAGCGGAAGAAGAAGCTTGGATCGGCAGGATGGCGAAACCTCACGATGCGAAAGATCAGCATTTGTCGGTCGAAAAACTCCATGACTTGCCGACCGCGTTGCAACGACGAGTCATCATGACATGGCTGCGCGAGCAAAGCATCCCTGACATCGGCTTTGAGGTAATCGAAGGTGTCCGTTCGCTCCTCGATGCGAAGATTGCAAAAATCAATCTGCCTAAAGATCGGCATGTACGGCGGCGAGCCGGAAAGATTTTCGTTGAGTAGTTGTAGAGGCTGACAGAGCCCCGCTACAACGAATCTGTGAAAGTCTGGGTAATCTGTGGCTTAATAGCATCAAAATGGCTCCCGAAGTTCGCGTCCGTTTCGCCCCCTCACCCACTGGCTATCTCCACATCGGCGGCGCGCGCACGGCCCTTTTTAATTGGCTCTTCGCGCGACATCACAGCGGCAAATTCATTTTGCGTATCGAGGACACCGACAGAACACGCAATACCGAAGAGGCAGCAGCTGCGATCTATGAAGGATTGCGCTGGCTCGGCCTCGATTGGGACGAGGGTCCACACGCCGGCGGAGATTTGGGGCCGTATCTGCAAAGCGAGCGAACGGAGATTTACGAACGCTATCTAAAGCAACTTCAAGACGGCGGGCACATTTTCGAAGATGCGGGGGCGCTGCGATTCCGATCGCCGCGCGAGCATGTGCTTGTCGATGACATCGTCTGCGGGAAAATCGATTTTGATCTTACAAATCCTGGCACGCATCCCGACATGACGATCCGGCGGCCCGACGGCTCGTGGATTTTTCATTTCGTAAATGTGATCGACGACATCGAGATGAAGATTTCGCACGTCATTCGCGGTGAAGACCATCTTTCGAACACACCGAAACATATCGAGCTTTATCGCGCGCTTGGCGCGGTACGGCCGCATTTCGCGCATATCCCGCTTATTCTGAACCGTGACGGCTCAAAGATGAGCAAGCGCGACGAGGGTGCGCGCGTGGCTAGTTACATCGAGCAAGGTTACGTGCCGGAAGCCGTCCGAAATTATCTTTGCCTGCTTGGCTGGTCGCCCAAAGACAATCGGGAAAAGATCGACATCGATGAAATCGTGAAGCTTTTTGAACTGGAAAAAATCAACCGGCGCAATGCCGCGTTCGATCTCGACAAATGTTTTTGGCTAAACGGCCAATACATCACGCAAATGTCGCTCGATCGTTTCATCGAACTGGCACAACCGTTCCTGGAAAAGGCTGACATCGACGTCTCCGACAAAAATTATCTTCGCGCCGTGCTATCGATTGTGAAGGAGAAGATTAAGCTTCTCAGCGACGTATCGGAATGGACTCGCTACTTTTTCATCGAGGATTACGAGTTCGACCCGGCGGCAGTCCAGAAAGTTTTTGGCAAGCCCGAAGCGACGGAACGACTGATCGCGTTACGCGACGAGTTCACCAGGATCGAGAATTGGAATCTCGAGACTTTGGAATCGACCCTAAAAAATCTTGCCCAAAAGCTCGGTTGCAAGAGCGGAGATCTTGTTCATCCAGCGCGTGTCGCGGTGAGCGGTCGCAGCGTCGGCCCCAGCCTTTATCACATGCTGGAAGTCATGGGCAAAGAGCGCGTGCTGAAGCGATTTCACCGCCTGATTTCACAGCTGGCCGCGGAATGAAGAGGCCTTGGAGGGACGCGCGCTGTCGCATCCGATTTTTGGGTTACGGGTCGCTGTAGCGACAGTGCTCCGCCGAATGAAGAAAAAGAAAACTACGACAGAGCGTTACACGCTCGCTGACCTCGAAAATTGGCGAGAAGCGGCGGGTGATGTCGATCCGCCAATCCGCCTTGGCGTCTTTGGTGACCCGGTCGCGCATTCCCTCTCGCCGCAAATCCAGAACGCCGCCCTCAAGCAGTGCGACATCGACATGCAATACGCGCGCTTTCATATTCGAGCGAATGAATTGAGATCCGCGCTGCGATTTTTGCGCGAGCTCGACTTCATCGGAATCAATTTGACCGTGCCCCACAAAATCGCCGGGTTCGAGCAGCTCGACGAAGCGGATAATCGAGCAATGCGCGCCGGCGCCGTGAACACGATTCGCCTTCGAGATAAAAAACTAATTGGCTCGAACACCGACGGTGAAGGATTCGTGCGCGCCATTCGCAGCGAATTCTCAGTCGATGTTCGCGATCTGCGAGTGATGTTGATTGGGGCGGGCGGCGGGACAGGTCATACAATTGCATGGCAGTGCGCGCTCGAGAATTGTGAACGTCTCGCCCTCGTTAATCGCACTCTGGAAAAAGCAAATGCGCTCGCGAAACGATTGGGTCCGTTTTTCGCTGGACCGCGGGTGTTTGGTCCCGCGCCGCGCCTCGAAGTAGTGCCGTGGGATGAAGTGGCGCTGCGGGCGCAGCTTGCGCATGTCGATCTTATTGTGAATGCGACGCCGCTCGGAATGAATCCGAGCGATCCATCGCCGATTCCGGCGCGGTTGCTCGCGCCGCATCACATAGTTTTCGATACGGTCTATGGCCCATCGAGAACGTCTTTCCTTCGCGCAGCGGATGAAGCCGGCGGGCGCGGCGCGAATGGACTCTCCATGTTGCTGCACCAAGGTGCGCTCTCCTTTTCGATTTGGTTCGATCGCGAAGCGCCAATCGATGCGATGCGTGCGGCGCTCGCGCTGTAGGGGGTGGTAATGTGAGTCTGGGGTTTGTAAATCCGCAGAACCTCGCGATATTAACCGATGGTAAGCGTCGGCATAAATTACGGTCGTCTGAGCCGGACTGGCATTGATCTCGCCGAAGAGCTGCAGGAGCTTAAGCGCGAGCGGAACGCGGTGATCCTGGCCCATAATTATCAGGTGCCTGAGCTGCAGGATGCTGCCGACTTCGTCGGGGACTCGTTAGGCTTGAGCTATCAAGCAGCCAAAACCGACGCGGATGTGATCTTGTTTTGCGGTGTCCATTTCATGGCCGAAACGGCAAAGATCATTAATCCAACAAAGCGCGTGATCTTGCCCGACCTCGATGCCGGTTGTTCGCTGTCTGAATCGTGTCCGCCGGAAAAGCTGGCGCAGTTTTTGCAAGAGCACGCGGACAAGAACTATTACGTCATCGCCTATATCAATTGTAGCGCCGGCGTGAAAGCGCTCTCCGATGTGATTTGCACGAGCGGCAACGCGGATAAAATCGTGAGATCAGCGCCGGCTGAGCGCAATATTCTTTTTGTGCCCGATCAGAACCTGGGCGCGTGGGTAATGGAACGGACCGGACGCAAAATGGATTTGTGGCAGGGCACTTGTTATGTTCACGTTGAGTTCACAGCGCGCAGCATCAACAAAATTCGCGAGGAATATCCTGACGCACCGGTGGTCGCGCATCCTGAATGCACCTACGCCGTGCGCATGCTGGCGGATGAAGTTTGTTCCACGGAGAAGATGGTGACATTCTGTAGAGAATCGCCGGCGCATGAGATCATCGTCGTAACCGAAGCGGGCCTATTGCATCGGCTACGCAAGGAGATTCCCGATAAAACATTCATTCCCGGTCCTACGGACAACTGCTTTTGCGGTGAGTGCCGGTTCATGAAAATGAACACGCTCGAGAAAGCGTACGATGCGCTCTTGAACATGGAGCCGGAAATCACTTTGCCGGAGCCAGTGCGCAAACGCGCGGAGGCACCGATTCTGCGAATGCTTGAGCTGAGCAAGTAAAGCTCGTAGCACGGTGCGCCCGCGGTCGCACTTTTATTGCCAATTAATCTATCGGTCATAGATCATCGCAATGGTCGAGCCGATTACGTTTGCCTTTGCGGCCGACAATTCGAAGGCGCGAACCGCTGAATAAGCAGCGACTCCGCGAACAGCTGTAATTCACATCAGCCGTCACGCTTCGCCGCGTGGCGGCTTTTTGTTTTGCTCGAACGGCGATCTGCGTGAACTATCGAACCGATTTATTTTACAACGCGGCTGACAGCTCGCCAAACAATGACCGCCTTAGAAAAATCTATCGAAGCGCGAATCGATCAGCTGCACGCGGATGGAATCGTTGATCTTCATTTCGACATGCCGATGGATTTGTACGAGAAACGCGACCGCACAAACGTGCTGGCGACCGATTATTTGCCAGAGCTCGAAGCGGGCAATATCGGCGTCCTCGGTGCGGCGATTTATATCGAAGATCGCTATATGCCGGAAATGGGTTTACGCGTAGCGCTCGATCAGATCGCCCGAGTTTATGCGGAGGCGGAACAATGCACCCGCTTCGCCATTTGCAAAAGCTTGGCGGCGTCTTCGCGCCAACCGGCTCTTCGCGCGACGGCTTAACCGGTTTTGGCCGCGACGTGGTTGGGCAATGCGAAGCACTCGGTATGATTGTCGATCTTGCCCACATCAACCCCGCCGGCTTCGAGGATATTCTGACGCTTACAAAGAAGCCTCCCATCGTTTCGCATACGAACGTGCGAAAATACTATGACATCGAGCGCAACATTAGTGACGAGCAAATCAAGATGATCGGCAAACGGCGAGGAGTGATCGGCGTCAATTCCGTGCTCGTGAGCCCGAACAAGGAAGAGAGCACGCTGGACCGTTATATCGATCACATCGAGCATGTCGTAAATTTGATTGGTGTCGAATGTGTCGCCATCGGCTTCGATTTCTTCGAATTCATTTACCGTCAATGGCCCGAGTCAGCGAGAAAAGAGCTGGCCGCAAAATTCACGACTCCTCATTTCATTCCTGACCTGAGCAACCACTCGCATGCGCGAAATCTGACTCGCAAATTGATCGAGCACGGATTTAGCGACGAGAACATCGAGAAAATCCTGCGCGATAATTGGATGCGAATATTCAAGCAGACCTTGTAGCCGGAGTCTCCGACCGCCGTTCGATTCAAGGCCGGCGGTCCGAGACCGCCGCTACAATTAGACAATCGGCAAGGTCGAGAATTTTCGGCCGAGTACCAACTGGCTCGGTGCGCCTAGCCAATTATCGAGCACCGAGGCGTAAACGCTGCGGAAATCGATATTGAATTTCAAGTCGCCGTTGTCCAGGTCAGTCAGGCTCGGCTGTTTGCCGAATAATCCCGGCTTGACCCTTCCCCCCAACAGAAACATTGGTGCTGCAGTTCCGTGATCGGTGCCGTTATTAGCATTTTCGGCCACGCGCCTGCCAAACTCACTGAACGTCATCAGCAAAACGCGCTCAAAATTCCCCTGCTGTTTCAGATCGGCGACAAAAGCTGCGATCGCCTCGTTTACCACCGCCATCAATCGATCGTGCGAACCGATCTGCCCCGCGTGTGTATCGAATCCACCCTGACTTGCATAGTAAACGCGCGTCGCCAATCCACCGGCGATCATTCGGCCGATCAAGTTTAAACTCGCTCCTAGCGGAGTCTGCGGATACGGCACATTCGATTTATATTTACGTGCGATCGCGAGAATTTTGTCCGAGCTGAGTTGGGCATCGAGCGCGGTCCGGCGCAAGAAATCTTCTGTGGTGGCGTCGTTATGGAACTTTCCCGGAAGAGAGGAAATGCTGTTTCCATCGGCCGCTAGACTTGGTTTCTCCTCAGCGCCACCGATTAATTGCCGATAAAAAGCTTCTTCCTCACTTAGCGGTTTTCCATCCGCACCCATCGATGCTTTCCAGCGGAACTGTTCCGGGTGGGAGAATGTAACGCCGGTCGGAATCTTCGCCGAAAATGCCTGGGGCGATTGCTCGCTGATTGCGACTCCCACCGTCGGTTCCGCCCCCCTGCAACAATTATCGAAATAACGGCCGAGCCAACCTTCGTTCTTTACCCGGTCTGCATCCGAAGCAGTTTGCCAGATTTCCGCCGAACGGAAATGCGAGCGGTTCGGATTCGGGTAACCGACTCCCTGCACGATGGCGAGCTGACCGGAATCGTAGAGCGATTTCAAACCAGTCAGCCGCGGATTCAAACCGATTTCCGAATCCAGTTTCAAAATTTTATCCGGCGGCAACGCCAGCTTTGGCCGGACACGGTGATAGGCGTCATCCACGAAAGGCACGACCGAATTCAAGCCGTCATTGCCGCCGGCGAGCTGAAGAACGACGAGAATGGTATCATCTCTGCCGGAAGTGGCTTGCGTCATGGCGTCAGCGGCCAGGGCGTCGAGCGCGAAAAACGTTTTTTCGAGAAACACCGGGAGCGTCCAGCTGGCGGCAGCGCCAAGCATCGATGTGCGCAAAAACTTGCGGCGGGTGTGAAGTGTGTTGCTCATGTCAGGTGAGTTGGTAAAGCGGCGTGCTCATCATCAAGTGAAGCAGCCCCCGAACAGTCGCGTCGCTGGAATCGTCTTTGCGTGCTGCGAGAAAATTTGTGAATGCCGCCATGTCATCGCTGGGCGGATCGCTTTGCAGAACGCGTTTGCTGAGATTAGCGATTAATCTCTGCGCGTTGTTGCGCACGTCGGCCGACACGAGCCGGTTCACATCGATTGGATTGCGTCGAATTTCATCGACAAACGCGGCGCGGGCCGCGCCTCGAAATCCGACATCGGCACCTTGACGCTTCATTGCCGGCGGGAGGATCGCATCCCCGTTAATCAGATAATTTGCGAAATTATTTCGGAACAGCAGCGTCGAAGTGCTGATCCAACTTTTCCCGCCATCCCAGCCTTTCACATTCGGCGGTGCAAAAAGAATCTGGCCCATTTGTCGCATGGCGTTTTGCGCCACGCGCGGCCCCGGTAGATCACAACTGAGAAGTTTGCAGCTTTGGATGATGAATTGAGTGGGACTCTTAATTTGCGCCCGCATCACACGATCAGAATAAAATTCGGCAGAAGAAAAAATTTCGCGCAGCACCGGCTTGATCTCGAGATCGTGGGCGCGCAAGCGCTCCGCCACCGCATTGATTAGCGAGGGCGACGGTTCCTCTTCGATGAAAAAACGGCAAAGTTTCTTAGCGAGAAACTGCGCACACGCCGGCTGTTTCGTCAGAAAATGGATGATATCGTCGCCGTTAAAATTGCCGGTGCGGCCGAGAAAAGTTTTCGGCCCAGCGTCGTACTGATTGGGAGCAAACCAGAAACGCTGCGTAACAAGATCAAGGCGATACCCGGTGAAGGCGCGGGCAGATTCGCGTACGTCCTGCTCGGTGTAGTTGCCGATACCGACCGTGAACAATTCCATCAATTCGCGCGCCCAATTTTCGTTCGGATGCTCGCGCCGGCTCTGTGGCAGATCGAGATAGATCATCATGGCCGGATCCCGAGACATCTCTTTAGTGAGGGCGGCGAAGTTTGCCAGGGCGTGACGGCGGATAGTCTCGTTTTGCAGCCACATCCAATAACCGTCTTTTACCTTCTCGACACTGGTGGCGAAGTGCCCATGCCAGAAGAGGGTCATTTTTTCGAGTAGGGGAGCAGCAGTCGTCGCCATGCGGGCCATCCACCACCGGCGCAGATCAAGAATTTCGTCCGCCTCTGTCTTGCGTACCTCCCGAATTTTTGTGGTATCGCCATTTTGCTTGGCCATGCGCGCTTCCTGTCGGAGCGATCGAAGGTCCCGCGGGTGAGCCCAATCGGGTGGGTCGAATGGCAGAGCCGAGACCCGTGGCTCAACCAGATCGAGCACTGCGCCGGCGAGACCTTTCGCTTTGGTCACAGCAATTTCCTCGGGCGTAGCTCCAAAAGCTGCTCGGTTGAGCAAATGGGCGGCGGCGCGATCATCCCATCGTTCCACTGGCAGCGGATTCAACACGCAAATTGAACCGGAATTGGCTGATGAAGTTGCGTCGAACAGTTGCCGCTTGCGCGTTCGATCAATAAGCGCAGTTTCCGCCTGCCCTAGCGTTGGAAACGTCGGGCACCGTTGTCGTGAAATTTATCAATCTCACGCGCCAGACCGAAATCGGCGCAAACTCATATTACCTAGAGATCGGAGGCCATCGTCTCGTGCTCGATTGCGGGATGCATCCTAAAAACGTTGGTGAGGATGCGCTGCCAAATTTGAAACCCATCGCGGACCGACAGATCGAAGCGATCCTGATCTCACATGCTCATCAAGACCACATCGGCACGTTGCCGGTGCTGATGCGACGGCAGCCAGGCGCGCGTGTTTTCATGACGGAAGCGACCGCGGAAATCGGCAGCACCCTTTTACATAACTCAGTCAACGTAATGACGCGGCAGCGGGAGGAGATCGGCGCAACGTTCTATCCGTTTTTTTCCCATCGCGAAATCGATCGCGCGTCCAAGCTTTGGCATTGGTCTCCACTGCGGCAACGCCTCTCGATCTCCGGCGAGCGGGCATCCGAGGGGAAAACAAACGCACTGACATTTGAATTCTTTGATGCGGGCCACGTCCTCGGCTCCACCGGAATTCTCCTGCGCACCGAAGGCCGCACGATTTTTTACACGGGCGATGTCAATTTTGACAACCAAACGATCATGGAGGCAGCAATTTTTCCGGAAGAAAAGATCGACATCTTAATCATGGAATGCACGCGAGGCGATCAGGCTAAACCTGCAAATTGGACGCGCGCCGGGGAGGAACGCCGCCTGGTGGAAGCAATTGATAAGGCTTTTACGCGCGGCGGGTGCGTTCTAATTCCCGTTTTCGCACTGGGCAAAACGCAAGAGGTGCTTGCCATGTTTTATAGATTCCGCCGCGAACAACTGCTGCCGGAATTTCCAATTTACATCGGCGGACTCAGTTCCAAGATGACCGATATTTACGACCGACGCGCGCATCTGGCTCGCCGGCAACTGCCGCGTTTGCAATTAATGGACGAAGTGGCGCCGTTTGTTCTGAATGGTCAAACCATTTTTGATGCGCCCGCCAGGTCCGGTCGAATTTATGCGCTCTCAAGTGGAATGATGACGCCCAAAACTCTCTCAAACATTTTCGCACGGCGTCTTGTTCAGAATCCGCAGCACTCGATTTTTTTTGTTGGCTACGCCGATCCCGAATCTCCGGCAGGTCTCCTGCGCGATGCACCTTCGGACCGGGAAGTAACGCTCGATCCGGACGAACCGGCGCAGCGTGTGCGTTGCAACATCGAGCAATTTCAATTCAGCGCGCATGCAACGCGCGAGGCGTTGGTCGGTTACGCAAAAAGGCTTTCTCCGGCAAAAATCGTCCTCGTGCACGGCGACCCGCGGGCTGTCGAATGGATAAGAGCAACATTGATTGTCGGTCTTCCGAAGACGGAAGTCATCGTACCCACCCCGGGCGTCGAGATTGAACTGTAGAGGCACTCTATGACGCCGATTATAATTTTTCGCCGGTAATTAGTCCTGCGGTCATAGACCGCCGCTACGGCAAATGATGAGAGTCGCGTCCTGGAACATCAATTCACTGCGCAAACGCCAGGACCGCTTGTTTGCGTGGCTGGAGGCAACCAAGCCGGACATCGTTTGTTTGCAGGAAACGAAATGTCCGGACGAACAATTTCCAGTGCTCGCTTTGCAAGCAGCTGGTTATCACTCGGTTTACCACGGAGAGAAATCGTACAATGGCGTGGCGATTCTTTCGAAAAACGAGTCGCGTGATGTGCGTCCATCGCTTTGTGATGAAGTTGTCGATCCACAGGCGCGCGTCATTGCGGCAACCGTCAGTAATATCCAAGTCTTTTCGGTTTACGCACCGAACGGCCGGGCGGTCGGTTCACCCGCCTACGATTACAAAATAAATTGGTATGGACGGTTGCGAGCGTGTTTGTCGAAAGAAGAATCTGCCGACCTGATTGTCTGCGGCGATTTCAATGTTGCACCGGAAGATGTCGATGTTCACGATCCTGAGCTGTGGCGCGGCGCGATTATGTGTTCTAATGGTGAACGGACAGCGTTCCGCCAATTATGCGAGGGCAGTTTGAAGGACACGCTGCGGCTGCATCACAAAGAAGGCGGGCTTTTCAGTTGGTGGGATTATCGGATGCTTTCGTTTCCGAAAAATCGCGGATTACGTATCGATATGATTCTGGCGGGCAAATCATTGGCGAGAAGGTGCACTGCCGCCGGAATCGATCGGGAAATGCGCAAGGGCAAGGAACCTTCGGATCATGCCCCGGTCTGGGCGGAATTTGATTTGTAGCGATGCTCCAATGAGCATCGCAAACTCGTGAAAATAAGGGCGACGGCCACAGACCGCTGCTACAGAAGAATGTAATGAAAGCGCAATCGGATTTGCGTGTCACCAATCCGCCACCGAAGCCGCTCATGATTTGGGACGGCGAATGTCATTTTTGCAGGCGCTGGATCGAGCGCTGGCGCGAAATTACTGCGAACGAAGTTGATTATGTCACCTATCAGGAAGCGGCGGAGCGATTTCCAGAAATTCCCCTCGAACAATTCCAGCGCGCTGTCGCTTTCATTGAACCAGACGGCAAAACTCTTTTTGCCGCTAAAGCTGTCTATCGCTCATTAGCTTGTCGCTCTTCGAGAAAATGGCTGGTCTGGAGCTATGACCACGTTCTCGGTTTCGCTGCGATTTCCGAGATCGCTTATGGACTTATCGCTCGTCACCGAAAATTCGGCTCGGCGGTTACGCGATTGCTTTGGGGAGGAGACGTTCGTCCGCCAACTTATTTCTGGGCCCGGCGGTGGTTTCTTCGCGCACTCGGCCTCATTTATCTGATCGCGTTCGTCTCGCTTTGGTTGCAAATGGACGGACTTATCGGAGGAAACGGTGTTTCGCCGGCAAATCAATTTCTGCGGGTAGCTCATGAACAGCTGGGCCGCCACGCCTATTCGCTTTTGCCGACATTTTGCTGGTTCAACTCAACCAACACCTTTCTCCATTTCCTCTGCGGCGGCGGCGTTGCTTTCTCTTTGTTGCTCGTTTTTGGAATTGCGCCAGTGATCTGTCTAACCGCCCTTTTCGTTTTTTATCTCTCGCTAACGGTTGCCGGACAAACATTCCTGAGTTTTCAATGGGACATTTTGCTGCTCGAGACCGGCTTCTTGTCGATCTTTCTCGCGCCATGGCGGCTTTTGCAAAAGCGTGAACAAGAATCGCCAGTTTCGCGCGCCGCTCTATTCTTGCTCAAGCTACTTCTTTTCAAATTGATGGTGATGTCGGGCGTGGTGAAGCTCACCAGTGGCGATGATTGCTGGTGGAACCTGACGGCACTCGATTATCATTACTGGTCGCAACCGTTGCCGACGATCTTCGGATGGTGGGCCGATCAGCACCCGGAATGGTTCAAACATTTCTCGGTCGGATTTTGCATGGCGGTGGAGATCATCGCGCCGTTTTTCATCTGGGCGCCGCGGCGCCCGCGGCTGATTGCCGCTGGATTGATGATTTTTCTCCAACTTGTAATCGCGCTGACCGGTAATTACTGCTTCTTCAATCTGCTTACGATCGCGCTCTGTTTGTTGCTGATAGATGACGCAACGCTCAGTCGAAAATATGCGACGGTCACAGACCGCCGCTACAGTGATCGATTGTCGACGTACGGCGCGATCATGGTGATCGTCGTCACATTACCGATCAATGCATGGCTCATTTTCACTGCGTTTAAGCCGGATGCGCAATGGCCGCGCCGGCTCGCGTTTGCTTACGAACACCTCGAACCCTTCCGGATCGTGAATGGTTACGGCCTGTTTCGCGTAATGACGAAGGATCGCCGCGAGATTGTGATCGAAGGCAGCGCAGATGGCATCGATTGGCTACCGTACGAATTCAAATGGAAACCCGGTGACGTGAAACGCGCACCCGGCTGGTGCGCGCCACATCAGCCGCGACTCGATTGGCAGATGTGGTTTGCCGCGCTGGGAACCCCAGAGCAAAATCCCTGGTTTATCCGGCTCGCAATTTGTTTGCTCGAGGGAAAGCCGGCTGTCGCTCGATTGTTTGCACATGACCCATTTCCAAATCAGCCACCGCGCTACGTCCGCGCGATCTCGTATCGTTATCGATTCACAACGGCGAAAGAACATCGGCAAACTGGCGCATGGTGGGAACGTCAGGAACTCGGCGAATACTTGCCGGCTGTTTCGCTTCAACAGGACCAATAAGATCACGAATGGGCCGCGCTGGTTGAGCGAAGCACCGGTCAGGAGTATGTTCAGCGAGTGCCAAAGGAAGACCAGATCGTGACCGAAGGCACGGTGACGCAGGTGTTGCCGGGCACGATGTTTCGTGTCGATCTTCCGGGGCAACGCAATGTGCTTGCGCATATCTCCGGCAAAATGCGCAAGCATTTCATCAGGATCGTGCCGGGAGATAAAGTTTCATTGGAACTCTCGCCCTACGATTTGACCAAGGCGCGAATCATTTTTCGCGAGCAGTGACGTGGTGGGCGTTGGGCGAGCTGTGGCAGCCCCGTAGTAACCGAATGTGATGAGCTTGATCACAATGCGAATTGCGTTTTCAAGCAAGGAAACATTTGTTCGCCGTCGCGTTTGCCGAAAGGCAGAAGCGCGCGGATACTGAGGGAGAAAATTAACTGGAGATTAGCAATGCCTGAAGAGAATAAAGCAGAACAAGCCGGGTCTGGTATGACAGACGCGCAAGACAAATTGCAGAGCAGTAAAACCCACGCACGCAAAGCAGCCGAAGATTTGCGATCCGCAGCCGGCGATTTGAAATCTGCGGCCGGCGCTATGGCGGGAGAGTACCGCGGCAAGGCCGAACAAGCCTGGGACGATGCGCGGGGCAAAGCAGAAGAAGCCTGGGGCGATGCCAGGGATCGCGTCCGCACATTTCAGGAAGACGCGGAGCAATATGTGCGCGAAAACCCGACGAAGGCGGTGTTCACAGCGCTCGGAATCGGGTTCGTCCTGGGCCTGATCTTCCGCCGTTAATCGCGCTGCGATCGAATGATCAGCGAGACCACTCGGTCCCGCAATCCTGCGGGACATGCAGGTTTGCTGCAAAACCTGCTGGCACTTGCGAGCGCACTGGCAGACTTTTTTGAAAGCCGCTTTGCCCTTCTCGCCGAGGAATCGAAAGCGGCTCTTGTGCAACTACTGGTGCTCGCAAGTTATCTAGTTTTGGCGCTGATCCTTTGTGCGTTTGGTTATGTGTTTCTGATCGCAAGCGCCGTGGTCGGTCTGGCACACCTCGCTGGGATTTCGTGGTTATGGACTGCATTGATGGCTGCGGGAGCGCATTTTATAATTGCGCTTGCTTTGCTCCTGGTCGCGCGCAGTCGAATGACCAAGCCGTTCTTTCGCGCGACGGTATCCGAATTAAAGAAAGATCGTGAATGGCTGAAAAATCTGGACGCAACAGATCAACCGGCGAGCTGAGGGCAGAGATCGCCGATTCTCGCGAGCGTGTGGCACGTGATTTGCGTGGTCTGCACTATGAACTGGATTTTCCTCGAAAGCTCAGAAGATCGTTTCGAGAACAAACAGTTTCCTGGATTACAGCCGCAGCTGCCGTCGGCACATTGATTGTCCTGTTGCCGGTGCGAAAGAAAAAAATCTACGTCGATGCAAAAAGGGGCAGAAAACGCCAGAAGAAATTTCTCGAAGCTGGATTTATCCTCGGTGCATCGAAAATCGCGGCAAGCATGCTCCGACCCGTGATTGTCGATTTTCTCAAAAATCGACTGACGGATTACGCGGGTCGGTCGCGTGCAGTAAGAAGGTAGAAGGCCTTAAACGCACCGTTGCCAGCGCGATTTACCCTGATCCTTGCCTCCCTGAATGGAGAATCGAATCCTAAAACTGCTTCTAATCGTTTGTTTTAGGATTTACGCGCGCGCCCCTTCGCATAATCATCTCGACAGCACGCAATGATTGCAAAAGTTCCAGACATTCCAGTCGACTCGCATCCGCTGGGACATGTGGATGAATATCTCGAGATCGGGCAAAAGGCCGGCGCGTCCGATGTCCATCTGGCTGTGAACGCGCAGCCCATCTGGCGTTTGCATGGAACCTTGGAGCCGATCTGGCCCGACGCACCGCCACTAACCGGCGAGCAAACCGCGGCCCTGGCCGAAAGTTTTGTTCCTGAGGTGTACAAAACGGAACTCAACACGCGCGGAGACTCCGATTTTGCGTATGCAAACGAGTTCGCCCGTTATCGCACTAGTGTGGTCCGGCAGCGGCTCGGGATCGAAATTGTTTTCCGCGTGATCAACTCAAAGGTGCGGACGATGGATGAGTTGGGGTTGCCCGAGCATCTCAAGTTACTCACCCGCTATCAAAACGGCCTGATTTTAGCGACAGGTTCGGTCGGCACCGGTAAATCGACGACGCTCGCGGCGATGATCGAGCAAATAAATATGGAGCGGCGCGATCACATCATCACGCTCGAGGATCCGATTGAGTACATCATCACGTCGAAAAACTGCCACGTGTCGCAACGCGAGGTCTTCACGCATACCGAGTCTTTCGCCGCGGCGCTACGCGCTTCGTTGCGAGAGGATCCGGACGTGATCATGGTTGGCGAAATGCGCGACTTGGAAACGATTTCACTCGCCATCACCGCGTCCGAGACAGGGCATCTTGTTTTGGCAACGCTGCACACGAGCAATGCTTCGCGCACCCTGGATCGATTACTCGATGTGTTTCCGGCCGATCAACAGGAGCAAATCCGGGTGATGGTGAGCGAATCATTGCGCGGAGTCATTAGTCACCAGCTGATTCCGAGGGCCGATGGCACCGGCCGCGTGTTGGCGCTGGAAATTCTCACGAATTCGCCGGCTGTGGCCAACGTGATTCGCGAAGCAAAAACATACATGTTGCCCGGCATTATTCAGACCGGCAAAAAACAAGGCATGCGTTTGATGGATGACGCGCTGATCGATCTTTACGACCGCGGCCTGATCAGCAAAGAAGAAGCCTACGCGCGCGCCGACCAGAAACACATAATGCGCCAGCATCTTAAAATGTGACCTCCGACTTTTTACTTCTTACTTTTTGCTTTTCACTTCTCACATGGCCTATCTCGATCAATTTCTAAGTGTAATTGTCAAGCACGGCGGGTCCGATCTGCACGTCGGCGAAGGAGAACCGCCGAAAATGCGCATGCATGGCGATATCATGCCCATCCGCGCGGAGCTGGTGAAACGCGAGGAAGCCGTGTCGATGCTGAGCGAAGTTTGCGGACCCCACAATTGGGAAATTTTTGAGCAACGTGGGGATCTCGATTTCGCTTACGAGATGGATGAGGCGTCTCGATTCCGCTGTAATTATTTCAAGCAGTCGAATGGCTACGGCGCGGCTTTTCGTCTGATTCCCACCAAGATTGCCACGCTCGAGGAGTTGGGGATTCCCGTGGTTGTGAAAGAATTTGCCAACCTGCGCGGCGGCCTTGTCCTTGTTACCGGCCCAACGGGTTCCGGCAAAACGACGACCCAAGCCGCGCTCGTAGACTACATCAATCAAAACTTTTCCAAGCACGTCGTGACAATCGAAGAACCGATCGAATTCGTGCACGACAATAAGCGAAGCACGATCACGCAGCGGGAAGTGCCTGCGAATTCGAGTTCGTTTGCCGCTGGGCTAAAGGCGGCATTGCGCGAGGACACCGATATTGTGCTGGTGGGGGAAATGCGCGATCTCGAAACGGTCTCCCTCGCGCTCACTGCGGCCGAGACCGGCCTTCTCGTGTTCGGCACGCTGCACACGAATAACGCTCGCAAGACAATTGATCGTATGATTGACGTCTTCCCAGCCGACCGGCAATCACAGGCACGCGCCATGCTTGCGAACTCACTTCGCGGCGTTGTTGCGCAATTGCTTTTAAAAAGATCTGACCGGCCAGGCCGAATCGCCGTAAACGAGATTCTGATGGCGAATGCTGCTGTCGCTGCCATCATTCGTGAAGCAGCGACGCAAAAGCTCCAAGATGTGATCGTTTCCGGCAGAGCGCAGGGAATGCAATTCATGGACGACACCATCTGGGCGTTGCTCGAAAAAGGCATCGTCTCCGCGCATGAAGCCTTCATGAAAGCGATCGATAAGAATCGGTTCAAACCGTTTCTCTCCGCGGAAGAAGAGGCGCTTGCCAATGCTGCCGGCGCAGCCCCAAATGATGAGAAACGCGCGCCCGGCGATTTTGTAAAAGTGGTCCGCGCCCGCGCGGCGAGGTAGACGCGAAATCTGCGTTTGCCGCGATTACGGACTTACCTTGACGACATCAATAGTACCGCGGTCCCCTTGAGCTTGCCAGCACGGAATCGATCCAAGGCGGTGTTGGCTTCTTCAAGCGGAAAGATTTCGGTTCTAGTTCGTACCGGAACGCGCGGCGCGATCTCAAGAAATTCCTCACCGTCACGGCGGGTCAAGTTCGCAACCGAACAAATCGTGCGTTCGCCCCAAAGATCGGCATAGGGGAACGATGGGATATCGCTCATGTGAATCCCGCCACAAACCACAATGCCGCCCTTAGCGAGCGAGCGCAGCGCCAGCGGCACAAGTTCTCCGACTGGTGCAAAGATGATTGCCACATCAAGTTTTTCTGGCGGCATTTCATCGGAACCGCCAGCCCATTTCGCGCCCAATTTTCTCGCCGCTTCCTGTCCCGCTTTGTCGCCCGGTCGCGTGAACGCAAAGACTTCTCGACCCTGATAAAGCGCAACCTGCGCGATCAAACGCGCGGCATTGCTAAAACCGTAAATGCCGAGCCGACGCTCATCGCCCGTCTTTCGATACGACCGATAACCAAGCATTCCAGCGCACAACAGCGGCGCGAGGTCGACATCATCGTATTGGTCGGGTAAATGAAAACAAAATCGCGCGTCCGCGACAACAAACTCGCCGTAACCGCCGTCGATGGTGTAGCCGGTAAAGCGCGCGCGGTCGCAAAGATTTTCGCGGTTG
>WNFT01002171.1_pt1 | contig 18810 bp, 15 predicted proteins | sample 5400191 | NCBI WGS metagenome assembly WNFT01 (sample SAMN13153359, study PRJNA577476) | soil metagenome | isolation source: 80 cm saprolite under Madrone tree | place: USA:California | collected 2016-06-14 | reverse complement strand
GGCAACGCCTCCGACGAAGCGGAGCGCGCGCTGGCGGCGGTGGGCCCCCAGCACGTCGTGATCGACCTGACACGCGGCGCCGTCCGGCGGCCGCCACCGGCGGGCCCTGAAGGATCCGGGCCGTGACCGACGCGCAGGGCTGGGCCGGTCAGCGCCTTCCGACGTTGCTGAGCGAGGAGCGCGGCGCGGCTCGGGGAGCCGACGGGTCCCGTGTCGGCACCGACGGTGGCGCGGCGGAAGTGGCGAGGGGGATTCGGGTGCGAGAGGCCGGTCCCGACGACTACGAGGCCGTGCGGAACTGCATGGGCCAAGTCTTCCGCGAGACCGCCGGGCTGAAGACCGAGATGTTCGACCGGACGCTGTGGGAGTGGCAGTACCTCCAGAACGAGCTCCCGTCGATGATCGTCGTCGCCGAAGCGGAGGACGGGCTCTGCGGCTACTACCATCTGCTGCGCTTCCGGATGCGCGTCCACGGCCGGCCGGCCATGGCCGCCATGGTCCAGGACGTGGGCACACTGAGCGGCTACCGCCGTCAGGGCGCGTTCCGCGCCATGGGCAGCCTGGCACTCGAGCGCCTGCGCGCCGAGGGGATCGACTTCATCTACACGTTCCCCAATGCGCGGAGCCTGCCGAGCTTCGTCCGCGACCACCGCTACGACGTCGTCACCCAGGTTCCGGTCTACCTGGCGCCGCTCGACCTCGGCGCCCTGCTTGCGTCGCGACTCCACCTGGGCACGCCGGGATGGTGGCTCGGCCGGCTCCTCACGCCCCTCACCCGTGCGCTCATGCCCGGCACTCCGGCGCTCGAGCGCGCCGAGGGGGTCGTTCGGGTCGGCCCGCTAGACGCCCGGCTCGCGCCGCTCATACGCGACTTCGTGCGCGGGCGGAGCGTGGGCCTCGGGCGCGACCTTCGCTACTTCCGCTGGCGCTTCTTCGACAAGCCGACGGGCGACTACAAGGTCTGGGCGCTCGAGCGAGGCGGGCGGTTCTCCGCGTACGTCGTGACCCGCGGCGCGGTGCTGTTCGACGAGCGCTGCACGATTCTCATGGATCTCGGCTGCCTCCCGGGCGAGGCGGAGGCGCTTCGCCGGCTCATCCGCACGCGGCTCGCGGCCGATGCGCGCGAGGGGGCGGTCCTGGGCGTGACGATGGGCCTTCATTCGCAGCTCGGCGCGCCGGGCAAACTCGGGTTCCTCCGCGTCCCTGATCGCTTCAACCCGCGGCCATTCAACCTGCTCGTCCGGGCGCTCGCCCGGGGCGGGCTGGAGCTGCTCGACGGATCGGCATGGCACATCACGCTCGCCGACTGGGACGTGCTGTGAAAATGCGGACGAAGCTCTGGGTCGTCGTGATACCTCGACCAGCTCCGCGCTTGACGTCCGGCGGCCGCCGGGTGCTCGTTTTCCCCGCCGCGATTCTCGCTGCGATCGCGCTGGTCGCCACGGGGAGCTTCGGACAAGCGGGGCGGCCGGCGAGCGGCCCGGAGCTCCCGCGCTCCTGCGTCGACACGAGCCTCGTGCCACCCGTCGGCCGCACGATCGCGGTGGCCGCCGGCGGCGACTTCCAGGCGGCGCTCAAGGCGGCGGGCGTTTCCGAAGCTCATCAGCGCGAACGGCCGGCCGGTGCTGACCGCCGCTCCCGGCGCCCATCACTACCGGTTCATCGGCCTGGAGTTCACGGTCGCGCCGGACGTCGCCGGCTACGACCTGATCTCGCTGGGGAACCGACCCGCCTCGGCGGCGGACGTGCCGCACCACCTGATCTTCGACCGGGTGTACGTTCACGGCACTCCGACCGCGAACCTGCGGCGGGGCATCGCGATGAACAGCGCCTGGACGGCCGTCGTCGACTCGCACATCGGCGACGTGCACGAGATCGGCGCTGACTCTCAGGCCATCGGCGGCTGGGATGGGCCGGGACCCTTCCGGATCATCAACAACTACCTGGAGGGAGCCGGCGAGAACGTCATGTTCGGCGGCGCCGATCCCTCCATCGTGGACCTCGTGCCCTCCGACATCGAGATCCGCCGCAACCACTTCTTCAAGCCGCTGACGTGGCGCATCGGCGACGCGAGCTACGCCGGGCGAGCGTGGGTGGTCAAGAATCTCCTGGAGCTCAAGAACGCGCGCCGGGTGCTCATCGACGGCAACCTCTTCGAGCACAACTGGGCGCACGCCCAGGGCGGGACCGCGATCGTCTTCACCGTGCGCAACCAGGATGACGGCGCGCCCTGGTCGGCGGTCGAGGACGTCACCGTCACCAACAACATCGTGCGCCGCACGGGCGCGGGGATCGGCATGCACGGCATGGACAGCAAGCCGAGCCAGCCGACCAAGCGGGTGCTGATCAAGAACAACCTGTTCGAGGACGTGAGCGGCGCCCGGTGGGGCGGGGGCGGCCGGCTCTTCCAGATCTACAACGGGGTCACGGACCTCGTGATCGATCACAACACGGCGTTCCAGGACGGGCCGATCATCATGGCCGAGGGCCGGCCGCACTCGGGGTTCGTCTATCGCAACAACCTGGCGCCTCACAACGACTACGGCATCCAGGGCACTGGCTCCGCACCGGGCAAGGGGACCCTCGACGCGTACTTCCCCGGCGCGGTCGTCGAGAAGAACGTGATCGTCGCGAATCCGTACGCGGCGCACTACCCAGCGAACAACTTCCATCCTCCATCACTCGGGGCCGTGGGTTTCGTTGATCATGCCCGCGGCGACTACCGCTTGACCAAGTCGAGCCCGTACAAGCTCGCCGGTAGCGACGGCAACGATATCGGCGTTGATCTTGCTGCGCTCACTGCCGCGATGACGGCGACGCCGCAGCCCGGGACGCAACGGGACCCCTGCAATCTCGCGAGAGGCGCACGGTAACAAACGAGATCCATGGGCCGTCACCAACCTCTGGACTGAGGAACGCGCGCTGGGTGCTGCTTGACGATAACGTGTTCAAGCGATCGATCCGCCCGGTGATGTGCGTGCGTGCTGTCATCGCGGCCGGGCTGCTCCCGGCCCTGCTGTTGGTTCTTCGCGGGCCTGCTTTCGGCGCCGAGCCCGAGCGCCCCCGCATCTTCCTCGACACGGCGTATACGCCGCCGATCGGCCGCACCATCGCCGTGGGGGCCTGCGACGACTTCCAGGCAGCGCTCGAGGCGGCGCAGCCTGGCGACGTGATCACGCTCGAGGCTGGGGCGCGCTTCACGGGCAACTTCACCTTGCCCAACAAGACGGGCACGGGGTGGATCATCATCCGCACTTCCGCCCCCGACAGTAGCCTGCCAACCCCGGGCACCCGCATCACTCCAGCCTCCGCGAGCGTCTTGCCCAAAGTCGTCAGCCCGAACAGCCAGCCCGCCATTGCTGCCGCCAATGGCGCACACCACTACCGGTTCATCGGCGTTGAGTTCACGATCGCCCCCGACGTCCCCATGAACTACAGCCTCATTCTGCTGGGGAATCGGCCGACCTCGCCGGATCAGCTGCCGCACGATCTGATCTTCGACCGCGTGTACGTTCACGGCATCCCGGACGTGAATCTTCGGCGGGGCATCGCCTTGAACAGCGCTTCGACTGCCATCATCGACTCCTACATCGCTGATGTGCATGAGCTCCTGTCGGACTCCCAGGCGATTGCGGGGTGGGTCGGCCCGGGCCCCTACAAGATCGTCAACAACTACCTGGAGGCCGCTGGCGAGAACGTCATGGTCGGCGGCGCCGATCCTTCCCTCACTGACCTCGTGCCCTCCGACATCGAGATCCGCCGCAACCACTTCTTCAAGCCGTTGACCTGGCGGGTCGAGGACTCGACCTATGCCGGCCGGCCGTGGACGGTCAAGAACCTCCTCGAGCTGAAGAATGCGCGCCGGGTGCTGATCGACAGCAACCTCTTCGAGCACAACTGGGCGCACGTGCAGGCTGGCACGGCCGTCGTCTTCACGGTCCGCAACCAGGACGGCACTGCGCCCTGGTCGACGGTCGAGGACGTGACCTTTACCAACAACATCGTCCGCCACACGGGCTCGGGGATCGGGATGCACGGCCAGGACTACCTCTTTCCCAGTCAGCCCACGAAGCGCATCCTGATCAGAAACAACCTGTTCGACGACGTCAGCGGCGCCCGGTGGGGCGGTCCCGGCCGGCTGGTAATGTCCTTCAACGGAATCGAGGACCTCGTGATCGAGCACAACACGGGGTTCCAAGATGGGTCGGTCCTGTATACCGACGGCACGCCGCACATCGGCTTCGTTTATCGCGATAACATCACCCCTCACAACGACTACGGCGTTCACGGCACCGGGACCGCCCCTGGCACGGGTACGCTGGAGGCGTACTTTCCGGGCTACATCTTCGCGAGGAACATCCTCGCCGGTGGGACCCAGGCGATGTACCCCGCGGACAGCTTCGTCGTAGCGTCGCTGGCCGAGGTCGGGTTCGTGGATCTGGCGGGCGGCAATTACCGTCTTTCCACCCTGAGTCCTTACAAGAATCGGGGAACCGATGGCAAGGATATCGGGGCAGACATCGATACCATCGACGCTGCGCTCGCTGGTGTGGCCGGCGGGCCGGAGCCACCGAGCACCCTCCCCGCGGCTTGCGGGCGCTTCGAGGAGGAGACCGCCGCGACCTACAGTGGCTCGTGGTACCTGATCGGAGAGGGCTCGGTGGGCGTGCCGCTGAGCAACGGCACCGCGCAGGTGTCGAATGAGACCGGCGCGACGGCGATTCTCAGCTTTACCGGTACGGGCATTGCCTGGATCGCCCTCCGCTGCGAGCTCTGCGGGATTGCTCGCGTCCTCCTCGACGGCAGCCTGGTCGCGACGATTGACACCTTCGCGTCAACCCGGGACACCGAGATAGTGTTCAGCCAGCGCGACCTGGCGGCGCAAGGACATACGCTGGTGATTGAAGTGACGGGGACCGCCAGTCCGTCGTCGGGCGACGTGTTCGTCGTTGTCGACGCATTCCATGTGACCAATTAACCTGGCACCAACACGCTCGGCGCGTACTTTCCGGGCCCCGTACCCGTCCAACAACTTCTATCCGGCGTCGCTCGCCGCGGTAGGCTTCGCAGAGCTGGCCGGCGGCAACTACCGTCTCGGCGCCGCCAGCCCGTTCAGGCGCGTCGGCACCGATCGCAAGGACATCGGCGCCGACTTCGACTCGCTCGCGGGATGCATCCAGCCGTGAACAGATCCTCTTCCGACCTGGCTCACTGGAGCGCGTTGAGGGCCGTGCGGAGCTCACCGAGGTGGACCGCCTTGATGACGGTCTGCGTCGCCACGACGCTCCGGTCGGCCCATGTGGGCAGAGCCTTGCCCGCTGATAGGCCTGGGCCAGAGCGGTGCGGAGCTCGGTCAAGTGCATGACCCTGGCCTTGGTGGTCCTGGGTGCGAGCGCGGGGTCGGTCCAATCGAAGGTCGGCAGCTCGCAAGCTACGCGGACACTGTCGGGGCGTGTATGGGGCCGACGCGGGTGCCCGCGGGGGGCAAGCTCGCGATCGCCGAGGACTGGACGTAGATCCAGCCGGCGCCCGATTTGTACGGCAAGGTGAAGTTGCCGGTAAACGTCGCCCCCGCCTGGAGCTCGATCACGTTCCCGGGCTGCGCGGTATTGAGAGCCGCCTGGAAATCGCCCCCGGACGACACGCGGATGATGGGGCCCGTGGGCGGGACATACGTCGTGTCCAAAAGCACCAGCGGGAACTGCGGGGTCGCCGTCTGAGCGACGCCCGGCGTCGACGTCCACCGAGTGGAAGGTTCGTGGCGATGATGGCGAGGAGAAGAGCGACGCCTGTGCTGATCCGAGCAAGTCGGAGAGGTATGAGTCGAGAGAGAGACCGCCTCCGCCCGCGTTCGCAAGCGGAGGCGGTCTGCGCGTGGGGTTGGCGCCGGCCAGCCTCAGTTGGGCTTCGTCTTGAACGTGAAGTTGCCGGACACAGCCAGGTTGCCGGCGGCATCCCGCGACTTGACCCGGTAGTGGTACCGCGTGTTCGGGGCCAAGCCGCTCAGCGGCTGCGAGTGGATCGTGACGAGGCTCGTGTTGAGCGGCGTCACGCGGCCGTCGCCCGTCGTCAGGCCGTACTCCACCTGTGAGTCGCTCGCTTCGTTGGTCGTCCACGTGATCCTGGCGCCAGACGCGGTGATCGAGGACGCGGCAATGGCGGAAAACACCGGCGGCGTGGTGCTTGCGCCGGTGCCTGAGAGCGCCGCCGTCTTGGAACTTCCCGCCGCAGTGACCGTCAGCGTTCCCGTGGCGCTGCCGGATGTTACCGGAGCAAACACCACATATGCATTGCAGTGGGTGCCGGGCGCCATGACGCCGTTCCAGGTGGATGTCGGGGGGCAATCGGTGCTGGAGAGCGCGAAGGGCCCCGAGACGGTGATGCTGCTCACCGAGAGGCCGGTTGTGCCGGTGTTCGTCACCCAGACATCGCTCGCGGCGCTGGTCGTTCCTACGGTGGCCGATCCGAAGGAGACGCTCGTGGGCGACAGCGAGAAAGAGCCCAACGGCGGAGGCGGGGCCGTGATCGCGACCGAGGCGTTGGCGGACTTGGTGGCATCGGCCACGCTCGTGGCGGTCACCGTCGCCGTGGTGCTGGCGCTGACTGTGGGAGCTGTATAGAGCCCGGTGCTCGAGATCGTACCCAGGCTGGCCGTCCAGGTCACCGCGGTGTTGGTGGTACCGGTGACCGTGGCGGTGAACTGCTGGGTTCCACCGGACGCAACCGTGGTGCTGGTGGGCGAGACAGATACCGCGATGGCGGGCGGCGGCGTGGTGCTTGCGCCGGTGCCTGAGAGCGCCGCCGTCTTGGAACTTCCCGCCGCATAGACCGTCAGCGTTCCCGTGGCGCCGCCGGATGTCACCGGAGCAAACACCACGTATGCATTGCAGTGGCTGCCGGGCGCCATGATGCCGTTCCAGGTGGATGTCGGGTAGCAATCGGTGCTGGAGAGCGCGAAGGGCCCCGAGACGGTGATGCTGCTCACTGAGACGCCGGTTGTGCCGGTATTCACCACCCAGACATCGCTCGCGGCGCTGGTCGTTCCTACGGTGACCGATCCGAAGGAGACGCTGGTTGGCGAAACCGATACTGCAGTCGTGGTCGGCGTGGGAGCAGGAGGTGGAGGAGGTGGAGGATCTCCGCAGGCTCCGCTGAGCGCGCAGGCGGTCGCGGAATTCAGGGCGTTGAAATCGACGCCGATATCGGTGCCGTCCGTGGCGGCACCCTTATAGGGACTCAGGGCCGAGAGGGCGTAGTTGCCGCCCAGGAGGTCGACGAAGCCCACGGCATCGAGGGAGACCGGGAAGAAGTTGTCGGGGGGAAAGCTCGACCCCGCGCCGCCGATCATGACGCTGCGATCCACCACTGCGGGGGCGGTGCTCCCGACAAATCCAACGCCGTACGTCGGCGTGCCGACGTTGCTGATGTTGTTCGTGTAGGTGAAGGCCGTGTCGGTCCACGCAATCGCCCCGTCTTGGAAGCCGGTATTGTGATTGATGAGGAGGTTCGGAAGTCCCCCGATGACCTGGAACAGCCGGCCATTCGCAAAGGGACCGTAGGTGGCGGCGCTGACATCAGCGAACAGGTTGTTCTGGATCAGAAACCGTTGCGCGCCCGCGCCCTCCTGGCCCGACATGCCGACGGCCTGGCCGATGTGGCGGGCGATGTTGTTGGTGACTGTGACGTCCTGGACAACGCACCACGGACAACCGCCGCCCTGATTGCGAGTTGTCAGAACGAAGGCGTTGGCCCCCTGCTGGCCGTAGGCGGCATTGGGGTCGACCCAGCAGTTCTCCAGCACGTTGCCGTCGATCAGGACCCGCTGCGCGTTCTTCAGCTCGAAGAGGTTCTTCACTGTCCAGTGGATTCCAACGTAATTGGAGCTCCGCGACCACCATCGGAGCGGCTTCAGAAGCCAGTTTCCACGGATCTCGATGTCGGAGGGCACGAGGTTGGCGACGGAGGGGTCGGCCCCGCCGAACATGATGTTCTCGCCGGCGCCTTCGAGGTAATTATTCACAATCTTGAACGGACCGAGGCCATTCCAGCCGATGATCGCCTGCGTATCGCGATCACCGGCGTGGATGTCGGAGATGTAGGAATCGATGACCGCCGTGCGGGCGTTGTTCAGGAGCACGCCCTGCTGGTAGGCCCCCCCCGGCGTGCCGTGGATGTAGGAACGGTCGACGACGAAGTTTGACCCGGTCGTGAACGCGACGAGGTTGGACTGGGTGTAGCTCTGGTCGGCGAGGGTGCCGGTGACCTCGATCCCGACCAAGCGGTAGAAGTTCGCGCCGGGGGCCGTCACGATGGCGGACGAGGAGTTGGGGGTCACGATTTTCGGCATGCTCGCAGCGTTCGTCGTTCCGACTCGCGTGCCGGGGGGCGGGAGGCTGGCGAGCGCGGAAGACTGCACGTAGATCCACCCCGGCCCCGCGTTCGCTGGCAGGGTAAAGTTGCCGGTATAGGTTGCGCCGGCCTGGAGGACGATCGTGCTGCCGGGCTGGGAGGAGTTGAGCGCCGCCTGGAAATTATCCCCGGCCCCGACGTTGATGACCGCGCCGGTGGGCGGCGCATAGTTCGTGTCCAGGAACACCTGCGGCAGCTGCCGTAACGTCGTCTGTGCGAGGCCTGGAACGGGGCGTACGAGGAGCGTGGCGATCCCCGCGAGGAGAAGAGCAAGAGCGATGCGAGTGAGACGGTGCCCCCCCAACGACATCGTGGTCCCCCTTTGTGCGGAAGACCACCGTGTCCCGGGAAGCTATCGCCCATCCTTCGGCAGCCCGGCTGTCAGGCCTGTGACCTGACCCGCGGCTTTGCGTCCCCGCCTCACGGCGGGTTTGCCCTTATCGGGAAGGGGTCTTCGCTGCGGGAGGAACCGTGCACAGCGGGTGCCAAACAGCGGTCGCGCCGGTCTCAAAGCGCTTCAAAATCTGGAAATCGCGGGGGCTTGAGTGGCTGCGTAGCGGCCGATGGGGAGTGTCCGAGCGGAGCGAGTGACAGGTTCGACGGGCGCGCATGTCCATTCTGGCATCTCGGTTCAAGTATCCTGAGCTTCTAGAACTTGCGACTCTCGTGCGGAACCCGGCAGGCTGACGGCAGCGACTAACGCCCAACCGGTCTCAGCATCGAATTCTTCCCCTTCCTGTCGCGTGTCCTGCGGCCTGCACATCGCATACCCGTTGAGGTTCGACTGACGCGTTCGACCTTGGCGCAGCGTCGACTTCGACTCCTTCCTCCTAGTCCTTTGTGATGGACGCCAAAGAGCGAGTCGCGGTGTTTTTGGTCACGCATCAGCCCCGCAGCTTCTGCGACGAATGCCTGGCGCGGGTGCTCGGCATCGACCCCTCCACGGGTCACCGCGCGGCGGTGAAGGCGGGGCGGTGGAGCGGGTTCGTCAGGGAGTACGGGGTCTGCTCGGACTGTGGTGCGAGCCGGCTGGTCACGAGCGCATCACGCTGATCCATCCAGTGCACGGGCCGGGCCGGAGGAGTTCGACCCTCCGGCCCGACGTGTTTTGGGGTGTCGACCTCTGCTTCAGGAAGGAAAGTGGCGCCGCTCTTAGAAGGGTCGCGACGAACACCCCGGAGCGGCTGGGGCGTCGAGTGCTCGGCTATCGAATGCCACCCCCACAAACTATCATCCACCGGACAGGGCCGGGCATGAACCACCGAAAGATCCCGATGTCGAAGGGTTCGGCTTGTGCAGTTGAATGTCGGCACCGCCGGGCCCGGAACCGCCCAGCGTGTGGTCCGAATCGAATTCGGTCGTATAGACGGTGGCGCCGGACTTCGTCAGCCGAATCGTGAATGTATCATCCACACCTGGCTCGCCGACGTCCTTGGCCCTCACGATAAAGTCGACGTCACCGTACAGGTTCGTCTGGGCGGTGCCACAAATGTAACGGGTACCGGTCGGCTGGCCCGTCTTGGGGTCGGCGCCCGTGTCGCCGTCGAGGTCGAGGTATGCCGTGATGCTGGTCCAGTGAACGTTCAGGTCTGTGCCGTGGTCGTGGTACTCCAGATGGCCCCAGGTCGGCGACCCGTGCTTGCATTCGCCGCCGACGCCGAAGTTCGCCTTCGCACCCGAGTCGCGGACGATGAAACCGCCGCCGGTCAAGAAGTCACACGGCGGGCCCAGGAACTGGCGGAGCCGCCGGCGATGAGCACCAATGCCGCTAGTCCAAGTAGGCTGATCACGCTACGCATCGTTCTTCCTCCGCTCGTATCCCAGGCGACGAGCCTAGTGAATTCCCGCGGTCGCGGACCCGATGATCACGTCGGCGACGCCCTAGCCTGGATTATTCATGAGCGCAGTCTCTGTCAGTCCGACGGCCTGAAATGGGCCGTGGCCGCGTGTTGTGGGGTTGACGAGTGAGTTCGATGCCTCAAAGCGAACATCGCCGAGTGCAGCGGCGACCCGCGGCCGTGGGGAGCGGGGCCCCGCCGGTCGCGCGAGCGACACCAGTCCCCGGGTCCCGCGGCGTGGCCGAGGCGCCGAGGGCGTTACGTGGTGGCGCCAACCGCGCGGGCCAGCTGGCGCCACGTCCGGAGCCAGGGAAAGGTCATCGGCAGGTGCAAGACGATCCGGCGCACCGAGCGCTCGACCCACACGGCGAGCTTGAGCAGCCGCTCGCGCAGCGTGGTGACCTGGGCGTCGGCGCAGGCCGTCCCCTGCGCGCGGCGCTGCAGCTCCTGGAACAGGACGTACGCGGCCAGGGTGAGCAGCCCGCGAAACTGGTTGGCGAGAAACCGCGAGCAACTGGTCCGGTCCAGCTCCAGCCCGTGATGCAGTTCCTTGAGCCGGTTCTCCATGTCGCCCCGCTGGCAATAGATCCGGTAGACCGTCTCCGGAGCGTCGGGCAGATTGGTGACCACGAACCGCGGGTTGTTCTTGGGCGCGCGCCCGGGGTGCCGCACGACCTCGGCCTTGATAATCACCCGGCGTTTGCGTGGCCACTTCCGCGCGGCGTAGCGCGTCTCGCCGTAGAGATGCTCGGTCCGGCCGCTCGTCCGAGAGAGCATCCGGGCGCGGCCCATCAGGCGCCGCGCCCGCTTCTCCAAGCGCCCGTTGCTCGCCATCGCCACGAGGTACTCGACCGGCTGGGCCTCGAGAAACGCGCACAGCGCTGGGGTCGCGAAGCCGCCATCGAGGCGCACCCGCAGGGTCGCGGTGGGAAACGCCGCGCGCAGCTTGCCCAGCAGGCGGCGCAAGAGGCCGTGGGTCCCGCGGCTGGCTGGCGCATTGCCGGGCCGCAGCACCGCCGCGACGGCATACTGCTCCGCTTCGTCGTCGAAGGTCACCGTGGCCACGACGGGCAGATAGCACCACGTGTCGTAGTGGCCGTTGAAGAAGGTGAGCTCCTGCTGGCCGTGGGTGGGATCGTCGGTGGGATCGAAGTCGATCGTGATCCGGGTGGCGCGGCCCTGGAGCCGCCGGCGATGGTGCCCGATCACGGTGTCGGCCAGCACGTGCCCCATCGCCAACAACGCCCGCGGCCCCACGGCATTCTCGAAGCGCGAGAGCGTGGGCTGCGAGGCCAAGGCCGCGCCCGCGATCGGATCGCGCTCGACCAGGAGCTTGTGGATGGCGTCGTCGGCCAGCCGGGCGGCGTCGTTGCAATCGGCGTAGCCGCAGGCGAGGCCGAAGACCTGTTGTCGAAGCAACTCGAGCGTCTGATGCCGGACCTTGCCCGGCTGGCGGCCATCCGCCAGGCACGCGGCCACGCGCTTGGTCAGCCCGAGCTGGGTGTCGATCCCCTTGAGCAAGATCGCGCCGCCATCGGAGCTGGCGTGTTCCACATCGAAGGCCGCGACGACCGGCTTGCCGTTCGGCTCGAATCTGAACGTGACTTGCGCTATACACTCTGTAGCCATCGAGCCTCCTCGCGTGGGTGTCGTAGGGCGTCCAGACACCGCTTCTATAGCACCTGCGCGAGACTCGGTGGCTCTTCTCTTTCATCCTTCGTGAATAATCCAGGCTAGACGATGACATGGAGGGCATTCACGACCGTGCTGGTCAGTGATGTTTGCTGCTCGTTGATCACCACCAGGCCTCCGGGAATGTAGATCGCCTGGTTCGCGCCTCCGCTGACGGGAATGAGCACGCCGTTGATCGAGAGATTGCTGATGTTCGAGGTGCCGGCGCCCGCGGCGCCCAGGACCGCCGAGGCCTGCGCCATGACGAAATCGGCGCCGATACTAGTCCCGGCGACGCTGACGGCCAGGGCGGCCAGCGCGGCTTCAGAATCGACCTGATCCGGCCAAGCAATCGTGGTGGCGTGGAGGGTCTCCCCGGCGAGCACCGAGGGGATATCACCGATGAGCGCCGATACCTGCAGCGCGTACAGCGGTCTCCCCCAGCGCCCCTGTGCTGGCAAGCGCGGTCGTCGTTCCGCCGAGAAGGCCGAGAACGGTCGCTCGTACCGCCGTCGCCTCGCCGGTGACGGTTTGAGCTTCACCGGCCATCGGCGAGAGAGCTGCCACCATCGCAGCGACAGCGAGTAAACCTGCACCGTAAGAACCTGTGTGACGCATGCTAACCTCCCTGCGATCCGTCGGTACGCACCTGCACTCGTCCGTCCCATAATGGGCGGCTCTGTGAGTGCCGTTGATTGCGTCGCTCGCGCGGCGACTCTGGCTCCTCCTTTTCGCCCTCGGCATCTTTCGAGCCTCAGCGGAAGACGTCGGGCGCAACGAACAATCGGGCGAACCACGGAATCTCTGCGCGGATTCAAAGGACTTTGATGTGGGGATTTCACGGAGCGACTTCCGGAACTCCCGGGGGTCGTCGCGTGCGCGGGCGGGCGCCGGCACCGCGGCGGGCGCGAGGTCTTACAGCTCACGATGGTCTTCGAGCCGTTCTTCACGACAAACCCGAAGGCGAGGGCACGGGGCTCGGGCTCACCGTGGCCCGTGGCATCATCGAGGGGCACGGGAGCGCCATCAGCGTCGAGAGCCGGCGCGAGCCGCATCTGGCCCGACGCTCACCGGAGACGTCCTCAATGCGAGCGCCCGGGCATTCCCCGCGCAGACCGGAGCCCCTCAGCTCGAGAAGCCCTTCACGGCCGAGCGACGAGTTCTACTCGCGACGGCCTGACCGGAAGGGGCGAGACCGGTGCGCGTTCCCCCAGCCGTCCACGAGACCGCCGGTCTCGTCCGCTACGCCGTCCGCTGCGGCTTGATCCAGGCCTGATCACCCGTCGATCCCCGCCACTACGGGGGCCATCAGGGATTTCCCAGTCTCGATTTGCGGGACCTCCCCACTTTAGGGCGGATGCCGTCACCCGCCAGACTCGTGCGAGATGCCGGCTCGAATAACCTTTCTCATCGGCCTCGTGACGGTGAGCCTGCTCCTCGTGCTCGCGCCGCGCACGGAGACGCAGAGCTTGACCCCTTCGCAAGGCGATGTGTACGTCTCGCTGGAGACCGGGCTGGTGCAGTGGCGGACACCCGACGACACCCTCCGCGCAGTGCTCGTTGGCCAGATCGCCGGCCCCGCCGAAGGTATGAGGTTCGATGAGGGCGGTAACCTCGGCCTGGCCGCCTGCGCCGGGCGCGTCCTGAAGTTCTCGAGGAACCAGCCGCCGGTCGCATATTCGGTGGAGCCGGAGGATCGCCGCTTACTCTGGATCGATCTCGCCGGCGACGGCTGCACGCTCTTCTACACGTCGCAAGGGCTGGACGTGAAGCGGTTCGACGTGTGCACGAACACGCAGCTTCCGAACTTCAACCTGAAACCGATGCCCGGTGAGACCCAGGGACTTCGGGTCCTGTCCGACGGCGGCGTGCTCGTCTCGAGCGGCGCCGTTATCGCGCGCCTCGATGACGCCGGCTCTCTCGTCCAGGTCTACGACGTACCGACGCGCGAGCCCTCGTACTGGGTCGGTCTCGATCTCGTTCCAGGTGGCACGTTCTGGGTCGTCGACTCCGCCTCGTCCAACGTCTACCAGTTCGATCTGGCGACCGGCGAAGTTCGGGGACGCTTCAACACCGGCGCGCTGTCTCGGACCCCCGTGGATGTCGTGGTACGACGCGCGAAGACGCCTTCGGCCCCGGGCGGCGTGATCCTCCGGTAAGGGCCTTTCGCTCCGCCTCACTCCAGCGTGACGAAGATGCAGTTGCGCAGCTTGGCCTCGATGGCCTTGGAGAGATGGCCCTTACCGTGCGTGTCCTCGACGAGGAGGACCTCGCCGGCGCCGATCCGGCGCGCCTCGCCGTCGCTCGCGGTGATCTGAACGCCCGCGTCGAGGTTGATGATGTACTGGCGCCGTGGCGCGGGATGCCAGTCGAGATCGTAATCGGGCTGGACCTCGCGGAAGATGATGCCGGTGGCGGGGATCCGCTTCGAGAGCCGCCCGGCGCGGGTCGTCTCCGCGTACTCGACCTCGACGTCCTGGAAATGCGACTCGCCGTTCTTGTCCGCGTAGAGCCTGTGGATCTTCATGAGGGTCTCCTTCCCGTAGAGTGGGCCGATCATAGTGAGGCCGGGGCGCCGTGGCAAGGACACCGGTATACTCGCGGGAATGACCACCAAACCGGCAGTCGGCCTCGTCGCGGTGGCCGGACGGCGCCGCGTGATGCTGGAGGTGGCCCAGCGGTTCGAGCGCGAGGGATTCGCCGGGCTCTACTGCCCGAGCCCCGGCGACGGTCTGGCCCTGTGTGAGGCGCTGGCGCTCTCGACCCACGAGATCCCGTTCGGCACCAGCATCGCCAACATCTACACGCGCCACCCCCTCGAGTACGCGCAGATGGCGGCGTTCATCCATGAGCTGTCGAACGGCAGGTTCAGGTTTGGGATCGGCGTGAGTCACGGGCCGACCCACGCGCGTCTGGGAATCCGCGCGGGCAAGCCCCTCGACGACGTCCGGAAGTTCGTCGCCGACCTGCGCGCGCATGCGACCCAGGTGGGCGGGCTTCCACCGATTGTCCTCGCGACGCTCCGCCGCCGCATGGTCGAGCTGGCCGGCGAGATCGCGCAGGGGGTCGTGTGGGCGAATGGCGCGCGATCGCACATGGCGGCCTCGCTTCGCGGTCTCCCGGCGTCGGCGCGGCAGGACCCCGCGTTCTTCATCGGCAACATGGTGCCGACCTGCATCGACGCGGATCGCGCCGCTGCGGCGGCGCTCTTGCGCCGGATTCTCGTCCCCTACGTGCGCCTGCCGAACTACCAGAACTACTGGATCGAGGCGGGCTACGAGGAGGAGATGCTCGCGATCCGCGGCGCCATCGCGAGCGGCGAGTCCCAGCGCATCCCCGAGCTCATGTCCGATCGCTGGCTCCAGGACGTCACGCTCTTCGGGAGCGCGGCAGAGGTTCGCGAGGGCGTCGAGGCGTGGCGTGCGGCCGGCGTACGGACGCTCATCGTGGTGGCGTCCTCGACGCGGGGGGGGCAGATGGTGGCCGCCGAGGAGCTCATCCAGGCGTTCCGCTGACCACGGGAGGAAGGACCATGGGGCAGCTCGAGGGAAAAGTCGCGCTCATCACCGGCGCGAGCAAGGGTGTCGGGCGTGTGATGAGTCGCATGTTCGCCCGCGAGGGTGCCGCCGTGGTCTGCGCGGCGCGCTCGCGGGATCTGGTGGAGGAGACGGCGGAGCTCGTCAAGGCCGACGGGGGCCGAGCGGTCGCCGTCACCGGCGACGCCGCCGTCGAGGCCGACGTGCAGCGCCTCGTGGCGGCCGCCGTGAAGACCTTCGGCAAGCTCGACACCCTCGTGAACAATGCCGGTGACGGCGGTCCCACCAAGCCGGTGCAGGACTACACGGCCGAGGACTGGTTCTACACGATCAACTCGTGTCTGACCAGTTCGTATATGTGCACGCGGTTCGCGGTGCCCCAGATGATCACGGCTGGTGGGGGCGCGATCGTGAACATCGCCTCCACGGCGGGCCGGCACGGGCTTGCCTATCGCATCGGCTACTGTTCGGCCAAGGCCGGGCAGGTCGGGATGACGTACGGTCTCGCCCTCGAGCTGGCGGCGCACAACATCCGGGTCAACGCGATCGCTCCCGGCGCCATCGCCGGCGACCGCATCGATCGGGTCATCGCCGGTCAAGCTCAGGTGAAAGGGGTGCCGGTCGAGGAGGAGCGCCGCCGGTGGGTCGAGCGCTCACCGCTCAAGCGCATGTCGACCGCCGAGGACATCGCCTCGCTCGCCGTGTATCTGTGCAGCGATGCGGCGCGAAACCTCTCCGGCCAGTGCATCGCGGTGACGGCCGGCGAGCCCGCGCTCTGATGCGGCCGAAGGCGACCAGTTTCCCTACCAGGCGTTGCGACGATCCAGACGGTCTTCGACCCAGTCGAAGGACAGGACTGAAACTCGATAGGAAGGCGCGTTCGACACCGCGACTTCGAAGAACGCGCGGTTGTTGGGCGGGACATCGCGAACCCACGTCATGGTCTTGGTGATTACCGTGCCGGCGGCGTCGAGGCCCTCCACGAGCAGCTGCATGTGCGCGGCGCGCCGATTCGAAGAGTTGTACACGTAGCCGTTGACATTCCGCGCGGTCTTCGACCACTCCAGCCGGAAAGTCTGATCCAGAGACTCGCGCGTATAGGTCTCCGCAGCCTGGACGGGGGCGCTCGTCGGCGAGAGAAACGAGACCAGGCTGACCGTTCCGAGGAGCGCGCTGGCAATGACGCGGCGCATGCGGCCAGTGTCTCACGCAAGCGGCCGTCAGGCCACCTCGCCGGCCCCACGGCAACCGCCGCCGGTCGGGCGAGACACGGGACGAGAATTCGGGTATCTTCTGACGGACCGGCTGGTGCATAAGGAGACGCGTAATGGGATCGATCACTGGTTCGGAGCTCCTGGCAAAGTCACTCAAGGCGCAGGGTATGGACACGCTGTTTTACCTCATGGGCGGACCGATGCTCGAGACCGAGAGCGCCTGCATCAAGCTCGGTGTGCGGGCCATCGACAGCCGTCATGAGCAGGGTGCCTCGATGATGGCGCACGCCTACAGCCGCCTGACGCGCCGGCCGGGCGTATGCATGGCCTCCTCCGGGCCGGGCACGATCAACATGGCAACGGGTGTCGCCAACGCGTTCATCGACGCCGCCCCGCTGGTCGCCGTCGGCGGCTCGAGCCCGCGCGTTTATTTCGGAATGGATGCCTTCCAGGAGGTCGATCAGCTCTCGCTGTTCAAGCCGATCACCAAGTGGGCCACGCGCATCCTCGACGCCAAGCGCATTCCCGATGTCGTGGCGACGGCCTTCCGTCAGGCGACGTCGGGCCGGCCCGGGCCCGTGTTTCTCGACCTTCCCGGCGACATCCTGGGCGAGGTCGTCGACGAGTCCTCCGTCACGATACCGGCCCAGTGGAAGCCGGCGCCGCGCGCCCATGGCGATCCGGCGGCGATCGCGGAAGCGATCGCGCTGCTCAGGCGGGCCGAGCGGCCGCTGATCATCGCCGGAAGCGGCGTGTGGTGGTCGGACGCCGCGTCGGCGCTCCAGACCTTCGTCGAGACGGCGGGGATCCCCTTCTACACGACGCCGATCTCCCGCGGGTCCGTCCCGGAGGACCACGACCTCGCGTTCCTCTTCGCCCGCGCCAAGGCGTTCTCCGAGGCGGACGTCATCCTCAACGTCGGCACCCGATTCAACTACGTCATCCAGTTCGGTCGTGCGCCTCGATTCGCCGACAACCTGAAAGTCATCCAGGTCGACGTGGACCCGACCGAGCTCGGCCACAACCGCCCGGCGGACGTCCCCATCTTCGGCGACGCCCGCGCCGTCCTGCAGCAGCTGACGACCGAGGCGCGGGGCAAGCTCGACAAGGGACGCTATGGCGCGTGGGTCGGGAAGCTGAAGGCGCTCGACATGGAGAAGGCCCTCGAGTCGGAGAAGGCTATGAGCTCCGACGAGGTGCCGATCCACCCGCTCCGGCTCTGCAAGGAGGTCCGTGATTTCCTGCGTCGCGACGCGATCCTCGTCGTGGACGGTCAGGAGATCCTCAACTTCGGGCGCCAGTCGATCCCGACATTCACGGCGGGCCATCGGCTGAACTCCGGCCCCTTCGGGTGCATGGGCGTGGGACTGCCGTTCGGCGTCGGCGCGAAGGTCGCGTGCCCGGACACGCAGGTGGTCGTCCTGCACGGCGACGGATCCTACGGCATCAACGCGATGGAGTTCGACACGGCGGTGCGCCACCGGATCCCCGTCCCGGACGCAATCTCGGCTACACCCGCTACGACAAGGTCGCCGAGGACTTCGGCGGGCACGGCGAGTTCGTCGAGAAGCCGCACGAGATTCGACCTGCGCTCGAGCGGGCCTATACGTCCGGCAAGCCGGCCGTGGTCAATGTCAAGACCGACTACAAGGCCCGCGCCACGACGGTCCGTTTCTCGGCCTACACCACCTAGCATCGCGGGAAGCTTAGGGGGCCGTCGAGGCCCCATGACAATGAAGCGAGCTCGAGGGGCGCCCCGGTTGAGCCGGGGCGTCTCCGAGCGATGGGGCTTGGGGGGCCCGTCGAGGCCCCCCATGTAAATCGAATGGCCAAGGCGCTCGACGGGATCGTGGTGCTCGACCTCACGCAGTACGAGGCGGGGCCGAGCTGTGCCCAGATGCTGGCGTGGCTCGGCGCCGACGTCATCAAGATCGAGCCGCCCGGCGGCGAGCCGGGGCGCCGTGCGCTATCGGAGCGGCCTGATCAGGACGCCTTTTTCTTTCTGCTCCTCAACGCCAACAAGAAGAGCGTCACGCTCGACCTCAAGTCCGCCGAGGGACGCGCCCTCCTCACGCGGATGGTCGAGCGCGCTGACGTCCTGGTGGAGAACTTCGGCCCGGGCTCGATGGAGCGACTGGGCTT
>WNFT01001776.1_pt1 | contig 18814 bp, 14 predicted proteins | sample 5400191 | NCBI WGS metagenome assembly WNFT01 (sample SAMN13153359, study PRJNA577476) | soil metagenome | isolation source: 80 cm saprolite under Madrone tree | place: USA:California | collected 2016-06-14 | reverse complement strand
CGGCAGCCAGAGGAGCGGCAATTCAAAGGTGCGTGCCCCGAAAGGGGGCGACGACGGTGCCCGTAAGGCCAACCGCCGCGGCGCCGCGCGGCTCGCGGCGGTGCAGGCGCTCTATCAGATGGACATGACGGGTGCCGGCCTCAACGAGATCCTCGCCCAGTTCGAGAGCCATTGGCTCGGCCGCGAAGTGGAGGGCGAGCAATACCTGCCGGCGGAAGCCGCGTTCTTCCGCGACATCGTCGCCGGCGTGGTCGACGCGCAACGCGATCTCGATCCGCGCATCGACGCGGCGCTGGAAGCCACCTGGCCGCTCAAGCGCATCGAAGCGATCCTGCGCTCGGTGCTGCGCGCCGGCGCCTACGAGCTGGAAAAGCGCACCGACATCCCGGCCCGCGTGATCGTGTCCGAATATGTCGACGTGGCCCACGCATTCGTCGACAAGACCGAGACCGGCATGGTCAACGCCGTGCTCGACCGGCTGGCGCGGAGCGCGCGGGCGGGGGAGTTCGGGTAGCAGCACGGCTGTGTGCTGATTTTTTCGGTTGGCGTCATCCACGAGAGGTTTGGCCCATAGCAGGTCATCGTCCTCGATCGAGCGTTCGGCGATGCGCTCATCGACAAGCTGCCGTACCGCCTCCTCGGCCGAAGGAAAGTCGCCGCGCGCAACGTGCGCGTTGATCCATGCCATTTGTTCCGCAGTGAGCGTGATTGTCAGGGGCTCCTACATAGCATCAACGCCCCAAACCCGACAGACTGCAGCTGTGGATTTGTCGGTGGCCGTCAATTGCTAAGGACAAATTTAGGAATCGTCCGATGTTATCGGTAGTGCTCCGCAACGTACTGAAATTGCTTCGTGAATTAACGCTGGAATGACTGACCAGGTTTGCCCGAACATGCGTCGGCCTGAGGCGAAGCCTCGCTGGTGGCTCACTCCAGCTCGTCCGGATCGACCCAGTATTCATCCTTCGGATTGATCTCGACCTCCGGCATCGGCTCGAACTTACTCTCGTCGAACGGCGGCATGTCGGGCTCGGGCGCGCCGAGGGCGGCGAGATGCGCTTTCGCCTTGGCGAGCCCCCAGTGATACGCATATGGCGGCCCGTCGCACCACGCGGCCCGGTAGGCCTTGGTGGCGGCGGCGATGGCGGCTGGTTTGTCGCCCTCTGCCAGGGCGACGTTGGTGAGCACGTTGTAGGCATCGGCTTGACGCCGCGGATAAGGGCCGCGTTCGGCCGCCTCCCAGACCTCGTCGAGCCGTGCTCTGGCTTCAGCTGGATGGGTACGCTGAAGCTCGAGTTCGGCAATCGCTATCAGGGCTGGGAGTTCAAATTCGACCACGTTGACGGAGCGCGCTCGCGTGAGAGCATGGTGCAGGCACTCGTCGGCGCGACCGAGATTGCCCAGAGCGATGGCAACTAAGCCTTGCATGAGCGCGGCGAGGATGAAGTTGTGTTCAAACTTTTCAACAGCTGTCAGTTCGCAGGCACGCTCGGCCCACGCGCAAGCTTTGGCTAGGTTGCCAATCCAGAGCGCGTGTTCGGCGAGACAGGCACTCGTCATACCGTTTTCCCATTGATGGCCCTGTTCCATCAAAAGATGCCGTCCCCTGCTCAGTGCGAGGTGCCCGAGGACGTGCTCATTCCTAAAGGCGAGCACATAGCCAAGGCGACACAAACTGTCTGCTTCCCGGGACTCATCATCCAATTCACGGCTTAGGGACAATGCCCGCCGCAGGACACCTTCAGCCTCAAATACGGCACCGATCTCACGAAGCGCGGAGCCGATATTCGCCAGAGTTATTTGCCGGTTGTCGTAATTGTACCGCCGCTCTTCGGTCTCTCTCGCTCGTCGATAGAGGGATACCGCCCGGCCCGGTTGACCTGACAATCGGTAGCTCGACGCAAGCGAGTTGAGGATGAAGTGCTGAGCACCGTAGCGCCTCGCGGGCGTCGGCATAGCTGCCTCGGGAAGCAACGGTTCAAGCCAGGCGATGCGTTCTCGGTGTGCCCCAAGGCGAAAGAGGGTAGCCTCGTTGAGCCGGTCGCGGAAAAGAGCGAATGCATCATCATATCGCTCCAAGCCCACTAAGTTGTGATAGCGCTCGATCACCGGGGCGAGATCGGCGAGGGCTTTGACTTCGCGTCCTTCAAGCGTGGCCATCGGCTCGAAATGGGCTTCGAGAGCAGTGTAGACCGCGCGCCGGTTGTCGGCGCCGGCGAGTTGCCAGACCACACCGCGCACAATGGGATGGGTGTCATAACGGTTAGCGTCGCGGTCCCAGCCGATGAGGCCGCGATCCTCCAGTTCCGTCAGCGTCCGATCGAGCTCCCGGGCCGAATGGCAGGCCTTTTCCGTTCCAGCTAACAGCGCCTCCAAAGTGGCATAGCTCGCCGTCATGCGGAAACCGGCCACCGTATGTAGCACCTTACGGGCCTTGGGAGAAAGACCCTTCAAGGCAAAGTCAAGAATGTGCGTGCGGGATTGGACCAGGGGCAGGGAGGTCGGGTCGAACTGCGGATGATCTGCCTGCCATTGCGCGAAGTTACCAGGCGCCCTCTTGTAGTTGGCAACCTCGCTCGCGAGCGCCTGCACCAGCAGGGGATGGCCGTCGATGCTGCGGAAGATCGGCACTAATTCCGCGCGCGATCCTTTGACGTTCAAGGCACGCCAGAGGTCGACTGCGTCGTCATCGCTCAGTCCTCGCAGGAAAAAGGCAATGCAGCCCGGACGATGGTGGCCAGTCGGCGCCTGTAGTTCACTCGGATAGAGCCGCGTCGTCATCAATATGCGGGACTTCGCGACCTGGGCGAGCTTTTGCAGGAACGCTCCCGCGCGCGGGTCGGTGGTTTGGCGCAAGTGATGCTGACCGACGAAGGACTGTCTTGCCAAGGCCGGCAACCCGATGGCATCGACAACTCGGTTCGCAGTTTGCTCATCATATTCGTCATCGGCGAGGTAGCTCGCATCCATGCGATGATAGGCGATCAGGATGCGTTCCAGCCCGTCGAGGACGAACAGATAGCGCTCGTCGCTCAGGTGCCGCAGGAGCTGCGCCTCGCGCTCCCGCCACGGCAGGGCGCGCACCGCCTCCTCGGTCTCGCCGCCCACATAGCAAAGCGCGCGGATGAGGAAATTCTCAAAGTCCGCATCGCTTTCATAGAAGCTCCACCACAGCCGGCCGGCGAGCGGCTGCATCTCGTTCGGCGCGATCTCTTTGAACCATTTCCACGTCAGCGCACTCTTGCCCATGCCGCCGATGGCGACGAAGCAGAACACGCGGGTGTCGAAGATCGGCGAAGCCGGATTGGCGATCCAATCCGTCAACGCGTTGAGTTCCGCCTGGCGGCCGATGAGATCACGCGACTGCAGCAGCGTGTAGGGATGGGCGATGTATGGCTCGGGTGGCGTGGGGATCGAGGTCTTGCGGTGCAGCTTGGCGACCACGGCCGCGGTGGCGTCGCCGTCAGCCGTGGCCGTCTCGAATTCTTTGGCGAGCGTCGTCAGGGCGGCGATGACTTCGCCACGCAGCTCCCCGGGCGATTTGAAAAACCCGGCGACACGCTCTTTTCCGATCCGCTCCTTGAGCGCCGTCAGCTTAGCCGCGCCGGGACCCGTTTCGACATCCTTTCCGGTGACGGGATGGTCCTCGTGGATGAAGAAGATCAGCCTCGGTATGTCACGCTTGACCGCGCGGTTGTATTCCATCTCGGTAATCGAGATGTCATGGCCATCCGGCACATAGCCGTATCTATAGGCAAAGATGCCGACATAAATGTCGGCTTCATCGACCAGGCGAAGCGATGCCTCAACGGCGTCCGCATCGAGTGCCGGCAGCTTTTCCATCATGCGCGGTTCGAAACCGGCGCGCTCGCAGGCGTCGCGGATGCCGCCGCGATGCGCGGGCAAATCCCGCGCCGTGCTGGAAATCATGACGACCTTGCGCCGCGTTTCCGTCCGTGCGAACAAATGAATTTCCCCAGCTGAATGATTTCAAAAAATTCATCGGTAGAACGGCAGAACACATACACGCGAACCTGCGGTTTCACAATCGACGGCTTTGTCCTCCAAACTGGACAAGCATTGCGGAGGCGGCGCCATCGCGACGCACAATTTCGGCTTTACAAAATAGGAATAGTCCGCTATTGTAGGCACGCCTGATCTCGGATACTGTCGGGTCTTCGATTGAACCACGTGTTACAAACTACGGACGCGTTCGCGCCGGACTAAGCATGTGTGGGTCGAATCATCTCGGTGCATCGAGTCGAAAAAGATAAACGTTATCAATGATTGGAGGTTGTGAATGCGCTGCTTCGCAGGCTGAATTCCTTGTTCGGGCGAGAAAAATACCCTGTTCCGGATGAGCAGGGAATCTCATGCAATGTATTGTAATTGCTCGTGAATTTACATCATGAACCGCCGAAAAGGTCTAAAAACCCGGAAAGATTCCCTGTTATTTTCCCTGTTCTCAGTTCGCCACCGGGCTTTGTCGGACCTGCAGGGCATGAAAGCCGGGAACGAGTCCGTTTAACGGTATTCAATAACCTACTTTCTTGCTAGGGAATCTCGGCCGCCGATCCGGTCTACACGGATCGCTTGTTTCGATTGCATGTTGGAAGCGCCTTAACGAGGCAATCGGCGCATGCCTGTGCAACAAACGTGTTAGTGTCGTCGATGGAAGGATCAAGCTCTGCGAGCGTTGATGTCTAGGCAGGACGGCGACCAGTCGGAGTCAACCGCAGCCGAAACCTCCGCCGAGGACCGCCTCATCGCCACCTATTTCCGGCCGATCGCGACCCACCCCGGCGCGTTCGATCTCGCCGACGATGCCGCCGCCATTGCGCCGCCGCCGGGGTGCGATCTCGTACTCACGACCGACGGCGTCATCTCGGGCGTGCATTTCTTTCCCGATGACCCCGCCGATGCGGTGGCGCGCAAGGCGTTGCGGATCAACCTGTCCGACCTTGCCGCCAAGGGGGCGGCGCCGCTCGGTTTTCTGCTCTCCATCGGGCTGCCGGCCCGCCTGCCGGCGGATTGGCTCAAGTCCTTTGCGCACGGGCTGCGTGAGGATGCCGAGCATTATGGCTGCGCGCTGCTCGGCGGCGACACCGATCGCAGCCCGGGCGCCATCACGGTCTACATCGCGGCGCTCGGCGCTGTGCCCCATGGCGGCATGGTGAGGCGCAAGGGCGCGCGAGCGGGCGACGTCGTGGTCGCGACTGGCACCGTCGGGGACGCGGCGCTAGGGCTTGCCTTGCGGCAGGACGCGGCGGCGGCCGGGCGGTGGAGGCTCGACGCCGCCATGCGGGATCATCTCAACTCCCGCTATCTGTTGCCGCAGCCGCGCACCGCGATGGCCGAGGCGCTGCGCCGCCACGCCAGCGCCGCCATGGACGTGTCGGATGGCCTCGTTGGTGACCTCGCCAAGCTGTGCCGGGCGTCCGGCGTCAGCGCCGATGTCGCGATTGCGGATGTGCCGTTGTCGCCGGCGGCGCGAGAGGCGGTTGCGGCGGAGCCGGCGCTGATCGAGACCATCCTGACCGGCGGCGACGACTTCGAGGTCATCGCCACGGTCGCGCCCGACCGGCTCGAAGCATTGTGCCGGGAAGCTGCTGCGGCGGGCGTGGCGATAAGGCGGATCGGCACGGTGAGGGCAGGGCAGGGCGCGCACTTTCGTGACGCTGACGGCCGCGCCCTCGTCTTCCGGCGCCCGTCCTACAGCCATTTCTGAGGCGCGGCAGGTCGACGTGCGGCATCTGGCAGCATTCGGCTGGGAGCGCGGGCGTCCCGCCCGCGGCCGGTTGGCCTGGATCGAGCCACGACCCCACCCGGTGTCATTGCCCGGCTTGACCGGGCAATCCAGTATCCCCGGTCGGTGGTTACTGGATCGCCCGGTCAAGCCGGGCGATGACAGGCTTAAGTCGTTGGCTCAGCCCGGGCTTCTATAGGGGCGACGCCCCGCGCTCCCGTGTTAATTACGAAGCGAAAAGTCGCGTGTGTTCGGACAATTGCGCCATTGCGTGGCGAGGGCGTTTTTGGCAATGTCCGCGCCGACCTGAGGCGGGCGGCCGCCCAAAATCTAAAGAGTTCCATGGTGCCGGGCGGGCCTCCGTTCGGCCGGTCAAGAGCCGAGGATATTCAATGACAGCTTTGTGGATCATCGTCCTGTGCGGGGCGCTTGCGATCGCTTTTGCGATCTGGGCGACCCAGTCGGTGATGGCGTCAGATGCCGGCAGCGTCAGGATGCAGGAGATCTCCGCGGCCGTCCGCGAAGGTGCGCAGGCTTATCTCAAGCGGCAATACACCACGATCGCGATCGTCGGCATCGTGATCTTTCTGATCGTCGGCTACTTCCTCGGCTGGCTGGTTGCGGTCGGATTTGCGGTCGGCGCGGTGTTGTCGGGGCTGGCCGGCTTCATCGGCATGAACGTCTCGGTCCGCGCCAATGTGCGCACCGCCCAAGCCGCCATCGGTTCGCTCGCCGCCGGCCTGGAAATCGCTTTCCGCGCCGGCGCCATCACCGGCATGCTGGTGGCCGGCCTCGCGCTGCTCGGCGTGACGCTCTATTTCGGCTTCCTCACCGGCACGCTTCATCTCGAACCCAATGACCGCACCGTCATCGACGCCCTGGTAGCGCTCGGCTTTGGGGCATCATTGATCTCGATCTTCGCCCGTTTGGGCGGCGGCATCTTCACCAAGGGCGCCGACGTCGGCGGCGACCTCGTCGGCAAGGTGGAGGCCGGCATTCCGGAGGACGATCCGCGCAATCCGGCTACCATCGCGGACAATGTGGGCGATAACGTCGGCGACTGCGCCGGCATGGCGGCCGACCTGTTCGAGACCTATGCGGTGACGACCGTCGCCACCATGGTGCTGGCCGCGATCTTCTTCGCCGCCACGCCGATCCTGGCCAATATGATGACCCTGCCGCTGGCGATCGGCGGCGTCTGCATCATCACGTCGATCGCCGGCACCTTCTTCGTCAAGCTGCCAGCCAATCAGTCGATCATGGGGGCGCTCTACCGCGGCCTGATTGCGACCGGAGCGCTGTCGCTCGTCGGCATCGCGCTGGTGATCTGGCTGCTGATCGGGTTCGGCCAACTGCCCGGCGTGCCGTTCAGCGGCGCGTCGCTGTTCGTCTGCGGTATCGCGGGCCTTGCCGTGACCGGCCTCATCATCTGGATTACCGAATACTATACCGGCACTAACTTCCGTCCGGTGCAGTCGATCGCCAAGGCATCGATCACCGGCCATGGCACCAACGTCATCCAGGGCCTCGCCATTTCGCTCGAGGCGACGGCGCTGCCGGCGCTCGTGATCATCGCCGGCATTTTGGTGACCCATTCGCTCGCCGGGCTGTTCGGCATCGCCATTGCGGTCACCACCATGCTGGCGCTGGCCGGCATGATTGTCGCGCTCGACGCCTTCGGTCCGGTCACCGACAATGCCGGCGGCATCGCGGAAATGGCCGGCCTGCCCAAAGAGGTGCGCAAGTCTACCGACGCGCTCGACGCGGTCGGCAACACCACCAAGGCGGTGACCAAGGGATACGCCATCGGTTCCGCCGGTCTCGGTGCGCTGGTGCTGTTTGCGGCCTACAACGAAGACCTTAAGTTCTTCATCGCCGATGCCGCGAAACATCCCTATTTCCAGGGCGTTTCGCTCGATTTCTCGCTCAACAACCCCTATGTGGTGGTCGGCCTCTTGTTCGGCGGCCTGCTGCCATATCTGTTCGGCGCCATGGGGATGACCGCGGTGGGTCGTGCCGCCGGCTCGATCGTCGAGGAGGTGCGGCGGCAGTTCCGCGAAAAGCCCGGCATCATGAAGGGCACCGACAAGCCGGACTATGGCCGCGCCGTCGACCTGCTCACCCGCGCGGCGATCAAGGAAATGATCATTCCGTCGCTGTTGCCGGTGTTGTCGCCGATCTTTGTCTATTTCGCCGTCTATGCCATCGCGGGCGGCGGGCCGGCCGGCAAGTCGGCGGCCTTCTCGGCGGTCGGCGCGATGCTGCTCGGCGTCATCGTCACCGGCCTGTTCGTGGCGATCTCGATGACCTCGGGCGGCGGCGCGTGGGACAACGCCAAGAAGTACATCGAGGACGGCCATCACGGCGGCAAGGGCTCAGACGCCCACAAGGCCGCGGTGACCGGCGACACGGTGGGTGATCCCTACAAGGACACCGCCGGTCCGGCCGTCAACCCGATGATCAAGATCACCAATATCGTCGCGCTGCTGCTGCTGGCGGTGTTGGCGCATTGATCGCGCGCGGCCGCGTCCTTCAACATTGCCAGCTGTAGGGGCGGACCCTTGTGGTCGCCCGGTTTGCGCACCGTGTCCGCCTACAACGGGGCGACCACAAGGGGCGCCCCTACAAGCAGCGACGTCAGGACCTGAAGATTTTGAACATCAGGCCGAGCGTGTTTTGCTCGGCGCCCCCGGAGGGGGTCGTACGGCTGATGTAGTCGAAGATCTTGCCGTCCTTCAGGCCGTAATCGGCGAGTCTCTGGACCCTGCGGCTCTTGTCGAAATAGACCGCGATGACGCGGCGGTCGACTTCTTTCTGCGGCAGAAAAGAGGTCTGCTCGGCGCGTTGCGATATATAGTAGAACACCTCGCCGCTGATGGTGGCGACCGTCGAGGGCGTGCCAAGCACGATCAGCACCTGCTCTTGGGAGGAGCCCAGCGGAAGCTGCTCGAGCGCACCTTCCGGGACCATGTAGCCGTGATGGTAGATCTGCGTACAGCCGCAGACCGACACGCCGGCAAAGAGCGCCGCCCCGATGGCGAATGAATGCCACCTTCTGACACGCCGCTTGCAGTCGATCAGACTCAAATTCCGGCATCCCCTTTTGCATCGAAAGGCCAGATGACCTAACCCGCACCGGCATGAATTACAACAGGCGAGCGCGCCGCACCTGAAGTAACGTCATGTTTCTCCAGCAATTCGGCAACGTCGAGGGTGCGACATTCGACAGTTTCCATGGATTCCAGATGTCGGATGACGGATGACAGATGTCGGGCCGAAAGACCAGCGAGCTTGCATTCTCGGGATTCGAAGCATCGGTCATCCATTCTTCCCCATATGTGACATCTGACGTCTGTCATCCGACATCCGGAATGGGCGGCTTGCATTTTCCGATTCGGTCGCCATTCTCCAGTCCGGCTGATGCCGGTCTGTTCGCGAAACGAGGTCACTGTTCTCATGATTGCACGAGCGCAGCCATGGCACCTGCCGGTTCGGCTTGAGGATGTCCCTGAAACAGGGCTGCATTTCGACCTTGTCGCCGACGAACATGTACGCACCGGCCTCGCCGCGCTCGCGGGCGTGCCGGAGATGCCGCGACTTGAGGCGGCCATCGATGTCGCCCGCTACGGCAATGGCCTGCGGGCGACCGGACGGGTCAGCGCAACCATCGGACAAACCTGCGTGGTCACGCTCGAGCCAATGGAAAATCAGGTGGACGAGGCGATCGATGTGATCTTTGCGCCGTCTTCCACAGGCGATTTGGCGCACCAGAACGCCGCCGTCGAAGCCGACGAGCCGCCCGAGGTTTTGGCCGATGGCGCGGCCGATCTTGGCGCCGTCGCGGCGGAATTCCTGCTGCTCGGCATTGACCCCTATCCTCGCAAGCCCGGTGCGGAGTTTGCGCCACCCGCCGCGGAAGGTGCCGCGACAACGCCGTTTGCGGCCCTGGCCAAGCTTAAGGATGCGAAGAATTGATGCGTTACCCCTTCCCTGCCCCTCCTGTAGTCCGGATGGCGAGGCCGCTCTTGCGGCCGCTCCATCCGGGATGAACCAATATGGCGAGGCCGTCCCGGATTACGCTTAAGTTTAATCATCGGGCCGGCCCCACCGGGTCCGGCCTCTGGCCGGGCCAGATGGCAAGCTCCGTCCGGGCCCGGTGGTTCCGTCCGGGCTACAGCGGAGGAGGGATTCAACCTTTCCTTGTGCTGACTGACGGCTTCTAACCACTGTTCCCTGGCGGTCCAACGCGCTATGGTCCCGCGCCGCGAACGGGCACCCGGTCGGCGGAAGGCTTGTCTGGCGGTGGCCCCGCCAAGGTCGATCGATGCCACAGAACGTACGCATTGCTCTCGACACCATGGGAGGCGATCACGGCGCAGCGGTCGTGGTGGCGGGCGCCGACATTTCGCTTGAGCGGCATCCTGACGCTGAATTTGTCATGATCGGTAGTCGAGCGATCCTCGAACCATTGCTTGCGGATCGGCCGGCGCTGCGCGCCGCCTCGCGCATCGTCCATACCGACGTGGCGGTGAAGATGGACGACAAGCCTAGCCAGGCACTGCGCCACGGCCGCTGGAAATCCTCCATGTGGGTGGCGATCGACGCGGTCAAGAAGGCTGAGGCCGATGTCGCGATTTCGGCCGGCAATACCGGCGCCCTCATGGCGATGGCGAAGTTCCATCTCAAGACCAGCGCGGGTATCGGCCGGCCGGCAATCGCAGCCTTATGGCCAACGCTGCGGGGCGAATCCATCGTTCTCGATGTCGGCGCCACGATCGGGGCGGATGCCAAGCATCTGGTCGATCTCGCGGTGATGGGCAGCGCCATGGCGCGCGTGCTGTTCGACCTTGATCGGCCGACTGTCGGGCTCCTCAACATCGGCGTCGAGGAGGTCAAGGGGCTTGAAGAGGTTCGCGAGGCCGGCCTCATCCTACGCCAGGTGGCGCGCGCCGATCTCGACTATATGGGCTTTGTGGAAGGCGACGATATCGGCAAGGGCGCGGTGGATGTTGTGGTCACCGAAGGGTTCGCCGGCAATATCGCCTTGAAAACTGCCGAAGGAACCGCCAAACAAATGGCTGAGTATCTGCGCAGCGCCATGAGTCGTACCTGGTCGGCCCGGATCGGGTACTTGTTCGCTCGCAAGGCGTTCGCTGCCGTAAGGGACAAGATGGATCCGCGCAAGGTCAATGGTGGGGTCTTTCTCGGCCTCAACGGGCTCGTGATCAAGAGCCATGGCGCCGCCGACGCCGAAGGATTCGCCGCGGCGGTCGATCTTGGCTATGACATGGTGCGCTACAAGTTGCGGGCGCGCATCTCCGAGATGCTCGGCCAGCATGCCGCCGAATAGCAACCAAAGGATCCGCCGGAGGAAGCCACTCCCCGTGATAGTGCCCCGCTCGGTCGTGCTTGGCTGCGGGAGTTACCTGCCAAGCCGTATCCTCACCAATGCCGAACTGGCGCGGAAGGTCGATACTTCCGACGAATGGATCGTGCAACGTACCGGCATTCGCGAGCGCCGCATCGCGGCGCCGGGTGAGCGCACGTCAGACCTTGCGCTCGCGGCCGCTCGCGCTGCACTTGAGGCTGGCGGCGTCGATCCGCAGTCGATCGACCTCATTGTCCTCGCCACTTCGACACCCGACAACACTTTCCCGGCGACGGCGGTTTCGGTGCAGGCCGGCCTCGGCATCACCCATGGGGCGGCGTTCGACCTGCAGGCGGTATGTTCGGGCTTTGTTTTCGCGCTCGCGGCCGCTGACGGACTCCTCAAGAACGGGGGCTTCAAGCGTGCGCTCGTCATCGGGGCGGAGACCTTCTCGCGCCTCATCGACTGGAGCGACCGCAGCACTTGCGTGCTGTTTGGAGACGGGGCTGGCGCAGTGGTGCTCGATGCGGTGCCGCAGGCCGGCGCGGCCGCAGATCGCGGGATTTTGACGGCGCATCTGCGCTCCGATGGCCGCTACAAGGACAAGCTCTTTGTCGACGGCGGGCCCTCGTCGACCGGAACGACCGGGTATCTGCGCATGGAAGGCCGCGAGGTATTCAAGTATGCGGTGGCCATGATCACGGACGTGGTGGTCGACGCTTTTGCAGCGACCGGTTACACCGCGGCGGATGTGGACTGGTTCGTGCCGCACCAGGCCAACAAGCGAATCATCGAAGGATCGGCCCAGAAGCTCGGCATCGCGCCGGAAAAGGTCGTCATCACGGTGGATCGGCACGGCAATACCTCTGCGGCATCGATCCCGCTGGCCTTGTCGACCGCAGTAGACGATGGCCGGCTCAAATCAGGTGACCTCGTCTTGCTCGAAGCCATGGGTGGGGGGTTCACCTGGGGGGCTATCCTGCTGCGGTGGTGATGCGCGGTGGTGATGCTTCTTGGCCACAACGCGAGCGAGATCGAATCCGCCGATTGACCCCGGGCATGTAACGCTATATCATTGAACTTTAAGTAAGATATTGGATTTGGTGCATCGAGGCTGGCGATGACCGAGAAGACCGTTACGCGCGCCGATCTTTGCGAGGCCGTTTATCAGAAGATCGGTTTGTCGCGAACCGAATCGGCTGCGCTCGTCGAATTGGTGCTCAAGGAGATCACCGACTGCCTCGAGCGCGGCGAAACCGTAAAGCTTTCGTCGTTCGGCTCCTTCGTGGTGCGCAAGAAGGGGCAGCGCATCGGGCGCAATCCTAAGACCGGAACGGAAGTGCCAATCTCGCCGCGACGGGTTATGGTGTTCAAGCCGTCGGCGATTCTCAAGCAGCGAATCAACTCGGGTCCGGACGGCAGCGCCGGCGATGAGGCGCTCGGCCCATAACACCCGGAAAAAAGAGGCGGCTTTGAACAAGGCGCCTGACGCGTTCCGCACCATCAGCGAGGTCGCAGACGAACTCGATCTGCCGCAACACGTGCTGCGGTTCTGGGAGAGCCGTTTCCCCCACATCAAGCCGATGAAGCGGGGCGGCGGCCGGCGCTATTATCGCCCCGAGGATATCGATCTTCTGCGCGGCATCCGCCGCCTGCTTTACGGTGACGGCTACACCATTCGCGGGGTCCAGCGCATCCTGCGTGAGCAGGGCGTCCGCACCGTGCAGTCCGTGGGGCAGGGCCACGCCGCCAACTTGGTGCCGCCGCGGGACGACGATGCAGAGGACGAGCCGAACGGCAGGCCGGCGGCTCTGGCGTTCTCGTCGCCCATGGATTCAAAAATCTCCGAAGAAGCCGAGGACGAGACCGAAGAACCCGAATCCGATGAACTGGCGCCCGAATCAGCGCCGCAAAACGGCCCCATCTCAGGAGCTAGTTCGGTGGCCGTGGCGCCCGCTCGGAAACCTGAGACGCCGCCGGTTCGCCAAGCCTCGGTTCCCGTAGCTGCGCCTGCTCCGAAGGGCATCGCGGCGGAAGATCTTGATCGGCTCAAGCAGGCGCTGGCGGAGCTTGAGGCGTGCCGGCGGTTGCTTGATAAGGCGAACGAAGGGGGGCGGTGAACCCAGATGACAGATGACAGATGACAGAGGACGGATGTCGGACGTTGGATGGTGTTCGTTCTGACATCTGTCATCTGTCATCATCACGGGAGGGAAATCATGAGACAAGTTATTGCGATCGCAGCCGTTGCCGCGGCGCTTTCGGCGCCGACTGCGGCAGGCGCCGGGGAGCGGGTGTTCGACGGCGCGCTCGGCGCGGCCTCCGGCGCCCTTGTAGGCGGCCCTGTTGGCTTCGTCGCCGGCGGCGTGGTCGGCTTTGTGGCCGGTCCCCACATCTCCCGCGGTCTCGGCTTTCACCGTCACTATCGCCACGGCTATCGCCGCGCCTCTGCCCCCCGCGCGGAAAGGGAGGCCCGTTCCGAAACCCGCTAATGGCTGCGCCGGCAGTTCTTGGACGAGAGATCACCCTGCGTCGTTATGAGGAACGCGACCAGGCAGCGGTGCGTCAGTTGTTCGTCGACATCAACCGTGAACTTGCCACGCCCGAGCTGCGCCCGGCGTTCGAACAGTATACCGCGCGCTCATTGCGCGAAGAGATTGACCGCATACCACAATACTACGGCGAACGCGGGGGCAGCTTTTGGGTCGTGGAGTTCAGCGACGGGACATTGGTCGGCATGTTTGGCCTTGAGTCCGCCGGGGGCGGCGCAGCAGAACTCCGACGCATGTACGTTGCCACCCGCTTGCGCCGCCGCGGCCTCGCACGAGCGATGCTGGAGCGGGCGGAGCAGGTGTGCTGCGGTGAAGGATGGGACCGGATAGTGCTGAGCACCTCAGAACTACAGCAGGCCGCGCTCGCACTCTATCGAGCATCAGGTTACCGACTCATTCGCGAAGAGACTGCGACTGCGCAGACCAACAAAACCGTCGGCGGGCGGTTGCGCCGATACCATTTCGAGAAGCGGCTGAGTTGTTAGCGAGTTCGTAGGATCGGTTGAGCCACCGGGGCTGTGCGTTTGACCGGCCCCGGTGGCTCAACCATCCTACAAGTGCCAGAAACTCTTGCACGACAATCCCTTGGACTTGATATCGGCCCCCTTTAACATCCGCCCACGCATGCGTGCGAATGATAGGCGCTTAAGGGGGCTTGTTCGGTGCAGAAGTTCGGAATAGGTCAACCCGTATCCCGCTTCGAGGATCCGCGGCTCATCCGGGGCGGCGGGCGGTATGTGGACGATATGGCGCTGCCCGGCATGGCGTTCGGCTATGTCCTGCGCTCGCCCCATGCGCACGCAAAGATAAGTGCAATCGATGTGACGGCCGCCAAGGCTGCGCCGGGGGTGCTCGCCGTATTGACCGGCGCCGACTGGCGCGCCTGCGGATGGGGCGACCTGCCGGTGCCGGGCGGCCTCAAGCGGCGCGACGGCAGCCCGATGTACCGGCCGCGCTATCCGGCGCTGGTCTGGGACCGGGTGCGCTGGGTCGGCGACTATGTGGCCTTCGTGGTGGCGGAGACTTGGGCTCAGGCGGCTGACGCCGCCGAGCTCGTCGTCGTCGACTACGAGCCGCTTGCCGCCGTGGTGTCGACCGCAGAGGCGCCGGCCGACGGCGCGCCGCGGGTGTTCGACGACTGCCCGAACAATATCTGCTTCGTGCATCTGGAAGGCGACAAGGCCTTAACCGACGCGGCCTTCGCGCGGGCGACCCACGTGGTGCGCCAGCACTTCGTCATCAATCGGGTTACCGCCGTGACCATGGAGCCGCGCGGCAGCATCGGCGATTACAATGTCAATGACGGCCGTTACACCGTCTACACGACGCTGCAGCGCGCCCATCCGTTTCGCGCCGAGCTCGCCTCCGTGCTCAAAATCTCCGAGGCGAAGATCCGCGTCGTTGCCGGTGATATCGGCGGCAGCTTCGGGATGAAATCGGCGGTCTACAACGAAGTCGCGCTGGTGCTGCTGGCGTCAAAACGCGTCGGGCGGCCGGTGAAATGGGTGAGCACCCGCTCGGAAGCGTTTCTCTCCGACGCGCAAGGGCGCGACAATGTCACCGATGCCGAGCTTGCGCTTGATGCCGACGGCGCCTTCCTGGCGCTACGGGTCAAAACCATCGCCAATATGGGCGCCTATCTGCAGACCGCGGCGTCCGCCTTCGTCGCAAATCTCGGCTCGCTGGCAGGCGTCTACCGTACGCCTGCGATCCACGCCGACGTCACGGCGGTCTTCACCAACACCAATCCTGTCCGGCCTTATCGCGGCAATGGTCGGCCCGAGGCGGCCTACGTGATCGAGCGCATGATCGATCTCGCGGCCGACGCAATCGGCATCGACGCGGTCGAGCTGCGGGAGCGCAACACGATCCCGTCCGATGCATTGCCGTTCCGGACCGGGCTTACATTCACATATGACAGCGGAGATTTCGCCAAAAATCTGGAGATGGTGCTCCGGCTTGCCGATGTCGATGGCTTTGCGGCGCGCCGCAAGGAGGCGAGGAAGCGCGGAAAGCTGCGCGGGCTCGGGGTGTCCAATACCATCGAGCGCGCCGGCGCGCCGAGCTATGAGGGCGCGGAAATCAGGTTCGACCGCTCCGGCACGGTGACGCTGTTCTGCGGCGCCATCAACCAGGGTCAGGGTCATGAGACCGTGTTCAAGCAGATTCTCGTCGACCGCCTCGGCCTTGATCCGGCCGACATCCAGTACCTTCAGGGCGACACCGATCAGGTGTTCTTCGGCGAAGGCACCGGCGGTTCGCGCACCGCGACGCTCGGCGGCGCCGCGGTCGATGCCGCCTGCCGCAAGGTGATCGACAAGGCACGCGCCATTGCGGCGTTCGCCCTCAAGGCCGAGCCGGCCGTTGTGAGTTTCGCAGACGGCGTCTTCTCGGCGCCCGCCACCAACGAGACGCTGACCGTGAAGGAGGTCGCACGGCTCGCCGCCAACCCGACCAAGCTGCCGCCCGGCATGGAGCCGGGGCTGGTCGTGACCGCGGTCTATCGCGCCGAGGTCGAGAACTTTCCCAACGGCGCCCATGTCTGCGAATTGGAGATCGATCGCGAAACCGGCGCCGTCGAGATCGTGCGCTACAGCGTGGTGGACGATGTCGGCACCGTGCTCAATCCGCTGCTCCTCCACGGCCAGATCACCGGCGGCATCGCCCAGGGCGCAGGGCAGATTCTGCGTGAGGACATCAGGTTCGATCCTTCAACCGGCGAGCTTCTCACCGGATCGTTCATGGACTACGCCATGCCGCGGGCAAGCGATCTCCCCGCGATCGCGATCAAGAGTAACCCGGTGCCGACCAAGACCAATCCACTCGGCGTCAAGGGTGCCGGCGAGGCCGGCACGGTCGGCGCGATGCCGGCGGTCGCCAACGCGCTCGTCGACGCGCTGTCGGAGTTTGGCGTGCGGCATATCGAAATGCCCGCGACCGCGGAGGTCATCTGGCGCGCCATGAGGGGCGGGAAGGGGGTTTGAACGGCATGTAGCCGATTTTTCCGCTGCTGAAGGCAGGCCGACGTCAGCAGCGCGCCGCGACGGCCGAGTCACCGCTAAACAAATTATTGGAATGAGATGGGCCGTTTTGCGCGGATACCCTCGCGGGCAAGCGCAATGAGCGCGTCGAACAAATTCTCGCCGTCAACATTGTGAAAGCACTCGTAAAGGGAACGCGCACCTATTCGGTCTTCGGCCGTGTGCTCAAACGCGCCTTTCGGCTCTTCCGGCGGCAAGGTTTGGAATTTGGCGCCAATCGTTTCGAGTTCCACAATAAGACCTGGAAGTTGGGTGACGCTCCATTCTCCGTCGCAATCGGAATGCTCCATGAGTATGGGGAAGTCGTTCGCCGCAAGGTGCCGGGAAATCGCATCCCGGAAGCAACCGAAGTCGCTGTAATGGCCAAGCTGCCAGCCGGTGATCTCTTTACCACCATTGTCGCGACTGAATATGCAAAGGTAGAGGCCCATGTCCGATCTACATGTCTGATCTACCAACCGAGTGCCGAAGAGATTTGCTTACCCCTACTTGAATAGGTGGCCTAAGTCTATCTTGAACTCCGTCACGGTTGCGCGGGATTAAATTGACGAGCGACACAAGATAGTGGCCGAATGTCTGCTCTCGCCCACCTTCAACCGTCACCGCATCCGGCCGGCACGGAAGCTGCCGGGTGACAGGCCGCCCGCCTCCTTGAGACAGGATGGTCTTATTGAAAGCGACGCCCGAGAAAACCCGGGCGACCATCATTTTTGCGGCAGCGCCACCGCCACGCTGGCAAATCCGGCGCTGTCAAACGCCCGGCGTACCGTGCCGTCGGCCTTCGCATCTTCGACGAAGCGTGCCGCCCAGTCGCGCGTGGCGGGGCGGTTCTTCGGCACCGTGACCACGACGCCCGTCGACTGCACGGGTTCATCGAGCACGCGCGTACCGGGCAGGCCTTTGGCGAGGTCGATCAGCGCTTCGGTGCCCATCGCAAGGGCGTCGAGTTCACCCTTTCCCAGCAGGTCCGCGGCTGCTTCGGGCTTGGGGAACGTGGCGAGAGAGGCGCGCTGCAATGACTTTGCGACCGTGCGCGACGTCGCCGTGCCTTCGATCGCGCCGACGCGGATGCCGCGGCGGTCGACATCGCCGAGGGCTTTGATGTCGGAGCCGGCCCGCAACAGGTAGGTGCTTTCGTACACCACGTAGGGCGGCCCCTGGTCCACGAACTTTTCGCGCTCGGCATCCGCCGGCATGAACGAGATGTCCCACGCGTCCTTCGCGGCAGCAGCCGCAATCTCGCCCGAGTTCTGATATTCGACGAGCCGCAACGGCACGTGGAGCCTTGCGGCGGCGGCTTTTGCGAGCTCCACCGTTACGCCGCGCGCCTCCCCGGATGCGGGATCGCGGGTCGCCCAGAAGGTAGAAGCGGCCGGGCCGACCGCAATGGCGACGCGCAGCGTGCCGGTTGGGGCGATGTCCCGTGTGGATGAAGGCGCGTCAGCGGCGAAAACCGGACTCGCAAAGCCGATCAGTAGGGCGAGTATGACCGGCGATAGAGCCGCTGTGCTCGAAATGTTTCGTTTCATGTCTTCCTCCGATCGCCGATGATGGCCATACGGTCTCAACCCGCTCCGCAAGAGCGTGTGAATAACTCCGACCTCATCCTGAGGAGGCCGCGCTCTTGCGCGGCCGTCTCGAAGGATGGACCCAGGCACTGACTCGTTCCATCCTTCGAGATGCATCGCTACGCGATGCTCCTCAGGATGAGGTCTCTATTTGTTCACAGGCTCAAGAACGACCACCCGCCGATCAAAAATCCGGCGTCGTTGCTTCCGGAAGCGGGAACAGGTTCTGCTTGAAGTGATCGGCGTTGTTCTCGGCGCAGACCGTTTCCAGGAGCTCGTTCTTCACCTTGCGCCAGCGCTGGATCATGTGAAGCGGCTCGTTGAACGTGTCGGGGTCCTCCACGATCACGTAAGCCTCGAGCGAATTGCCGTCCGCGGCGAGTTTGAAGCGCTCGACCACGTGCTCTTTCTCCGTGTGCGGCGTGCGCAGATTGTCGATGTAGCTGTTCTGGGTGGAGAGCCCGATCGTATCGACGACAAGCTCGCCGTTCTCGTATCGTCCGATGGATTCCCCAAACCACGACGGCTTCACGTTGTCC
>WNFT01001654.1_pt1 | contig 18816 bp, 10 predicted proteins | sample 5400191 | NCBI WGS metagenome assembly WNFT01 (sample SAMN13153359, study PRJNA577476) | soil metagenome | isolation source: 80 cm saprolite under Madrone tree | place: USA:California | collected 2016-06-14 | reverse complement strand
AATCAAATAGACCGTGCTCGGCGTTGCGGGAGTGCGAGCCCACAGATTTGAGTAGCCGTAAGCGTTGGTCCAAATGACTCGATCGCCCGCAATCAAAGCAATCGATGCCGAAGGGATATTCCCTGCGAGCAGTGTGCGCCGAATCTCAGGTTCAAGTTCCGAGACGACGCGATCGATGTTGACGGTTTGGGCGCCCGCGAGCTTGGGAGCAGCCAAAAACATCGCCACCGCGATGGTGGCAAGCAAACACTTGCGTATCAGATGACTTTGCCGCTTAGAAGATCTGAATTTGTTCACGCTGTTCGTAAACGTCTTAACCATAGTTAAAGAATCAGATATAATCCAGTTGCCTCAAGGAGAAATCAGATGGCCCACGAGTACATCGAAAAAGAGAACCAGGTATAGCGCATCAAAGGCACGCGAGTAGCGCTCGATTCGATCATCTATCAGTTTCAGCAGGGGCGCTCGCCGGAAGCCATTCAGGACGCTTTCCCGGTTTTATCGCTCAGCCAGGTCTACGGCGCGATTGCCTTTTATCTGGACCATCAGACTGCACTGGACGAGTATCTCGCAAATAATGAAGCTTCCGAAGAGGAATTCAGTCGAGAGATAGCCCCCCTTCTTTTTCCGAAGGACGCCGCGCTCAAAAAGCGAATCAAAGAAAGTTCGTTGCAGCCCGCCGACAAAACAGCCGCGTAGCGGCGAAATGTTTATAGTCGGCCACGCATCCATTTTGTTTTCTCTTCCGAATTGCGCGAAATGCCGGGCATTTCGCGCAATTCGGAAGAGAGGAAAGGAAAGTCGCTTCTCATCTATAAACATTCCGTGCCTACGGCACTTTTCCCGAGCTTCTTGAATCCTCAGATTAGTTACTTCGATATCCGATCGATCGGCGCGGGTCGCGGAACGTGCTTCACCGGATTTTGCTCAAGCAGCTTCATTGCTTCCTGCACCGCGCGTTCAAGTTGCGGATCGTGTCCCTTAATCACATCGGCGGGAGTGTACTCGACTTCTATATCCGGGGGCACGCCTTCGTTCTCGACGGCCCACTTGCCTGATAGATCATAGAACGCCAGAATCGGCGCGGTAATGCCACCGCCATCGATTGTCAGGGGAACACCGAGGGTGCCGACCAAACCGCCCCACGTCCGTGTTCCGACCATTGGACCAAGCTTGCGCAAATGAAACATATACGGCAAGGCATCGCCGCCTGAGCCCGCGGATTCGTTAATAATCATCACCTTCGGTCCATAGATCCCGGCGATCGGTGACGTCGCAGGTTGGCCGTCGCGCTGCACGAAGTAGCCCATGAGTTTTCGATCCAACTCGTTCACGATATAGTCTGCGACCTGGCCGCCGTGATTGTATCGCTCATCGATGATCGCGCCGTCCTTGTCCTGTTGTGCGTAGTAATAGCGCGTGAAGTAGGCATATCCGGGACCGGCTGTATTAGGCAGCCAGACATACGCCAATTTCCCGTTTGAGAGCTTGTCTACCAGCCGGCGATTATCTTCAATCCATGCCCGCGTGCGAAGTCCTTCTTCACTCGGGACCGGAATCACCGTCACGACGCGAGACCCTTCTGTCGACGCATTCCTGCCGATGCGAATAAGCGTCTGTCGTCCGGCTGTGCCTTCGAACAAGCTGTAAAGATTTGTCGGCGGCGCAAGCGAGCGGCCATTCACTTCCAATAAGTAATCCCCCTCGGCCACTTGAATGCCCGGCGCGCTGAGCGGCGCGCGCAGATCCGGGTTCCAATTCTCGCCCGTGTAGATTCGTTTGATCCGGTAATGCCCGTTCTCAACCGCGAAGTCTGCTCCCAACAAGCCGACCGATACAGGATCTTCACTCGGCACATCGCCGGCGCCGGTTAGATACGAGTGGCCCACGGTCAACTCGCCTCCAACCATGGCGATTAGATAGCCCAGATCGGCACGATGGCCCACGTAGGCGAGCAGCGGCCGATACTTTTCAAAAATCGCCTGCCAATCGTTTCCGTGAAACTTCGGATCGTAAAAATACTCGCGCTGGATGCGCCACGCCTCGCGATAAATCTGTTCCCACTCGGCGCGAGGATCTACCCGCATTTCGAGTTGGGCGACGTTAAGAGGTCCATCACCAACCTTAACCGGGACAGGGCGATCGGTGGCCACGATCCCCCAACTGGTTCCGCCGCCGGCGCTCGCCTGATAAAGAAGTTTCTTTTTGTCGTTCGAGAGCGAATACGAACGTATGCCTTCGAGGAACGGCGCGGCCGTGCGCTCTTTGAGTTGATATCGCTGCAACCGGAGTGCTGGTGGCGCGGGCGCAGTCGTCAGGATTGGTTCAGTGTAGTAGAAACTTCCCGCGGCCGCGGTGAGATTGGTATAATCACCGGCCGGTATGTTCACGGAAATTATTCTCTGCCCTATTCGTTCAAAGTCGATGCGAACACTTACCGTGCGCGGAGCGGTGGGTGTCGGTTGCGGAGCCGGCTCTGCGCGATCTTCGCGCGGCGCAGGTCTTGGCGGTTCATCGCCGGTCTCGGGCAGGAGCGGCGAAGGTTCGCTCGCGCTAAGTACCGCGAGGTAGATCGCGCGACGCACCGGACGATCGATCGAACTCATCTCCAACCAGCCGGTGCTTGGACCATAATTGGTGCTGGCGAGGAAGTAGAGGTACTTACCTCCGGCGTCGAAGGCGGGCGAAATCGAATCAGCCATGCCGTCACTGAGTTGATGGCTTTTCTTCTCGGCCAACGAATAGATAAAGATCGCTCGCAGATGACTGGGCAGATTCTTTGAATACGCGACCCACTTGGAATCCGGTGACCACGTAGCGTCGAACGAGCGTACGGGATCCGGATAGTTATCCGTATCAACCTTCGTAGCCTTGCCGCTCGCCACTTCAATCATCCAGAGATTTCGATGATTGTCCTGAAGCAAAATCTGCGTTCCGTCGGACGACCACGCGGGCGCGGAGAAGAAGGCTGTCGATGGCAATGCGATTGCTCGCGGCGTCGCGACTCCGAGCGGATCGCCGAGCATGAGCTGATATTCTCCGCTGGCATCTGAAAGCCAGGCGAGCTGAGCACCATCGGGCGACCACGCTGGACTGCGATCGTGCGCGCCCGGGCTTTGGGTCAGGTTGCGATAGTCTCCCTTTTCCGCCGGTACCGTAAAAATCTCTCCGCGCGCTTCGAACGCCGCGCGGACTCCCGCCGGCGAGAGCGCCGAGTTACGGATCAGGCTGACTACTTTCTTGAACTGCGGGCGCGCCCATGGCAGATCGCCCGTTACTTGAATATCGAGCTTCTGGGCCTTTCCGCTCTTTGCATCAACGAGATAAATGTAGCCGGCCTGTTCGTAAACGACCGCGTCGGAACCGGCCGAGGCGGTCATGATATCGAAATCGTCATGGTGAGTGAGCTGCGTCAGTTGCTTGGCATCGACACGGTAAGCATAGAGGTTCATCGTGTGATCGCGGTCGGACAAAAAATAGATGGTATTGCCAATCCACATCGGAAGCGTGTCGTTGCTATTATTCCAAGGAAGTTTCTCTACCGAGTAGTCAGCCAAATTCATTACTGAGATCGGATGCGTGCGGCCCCCACGGTAGTGCCGCCACATACTTCCCTCGTACCATTCGGGAACGAAGGCCGTTGTGATCTCTTCATAAGCTATTCGGCGGCCATCGGGCGAGTACGAGGCGCTAAAGGCCCGCGGCATTGGCAGGGGTTCGGGAAGTCCGCCATCGACGCTGACTGTCCAAAGACGGTAGTAAGACTGCTGCGGCGCGCTGGTTCGTACTGAAGCGAAGATCACGCGACGGGCATCGGGTGTCCATCCGCGCACGCGGTCGATGCCGGGATGATAAGTCAGCCGCTTGGGATCGCCACCGGCGGTCGGCACCACATATACATCTGTGTTCCCGGCAACGGTCGATGTGTAAGCGATCTGCGAACCGTCCGGCGAAAAGTAAGGATCGAGTTCGACACCCTGGGTCGAAGTAACGCGTCGCGCCTGTCCGCCGCTGCGCGAGACGACCCAGAGGTCGCCGGCATACTCAAAAGCCACCGAGTCGCGACTCACCGTCGGATGACGAAGCAAACGCGTGCCCTGCGCGTTCGCAATGACGAAAATGGATAGACAGGACAAAAGAGCAAAGAGCAATTTTTGAATGTTCATGTTTCTTAAGGCGTGATTAGCTCGATCGAATCATAGACGACGCGTGTAATTAGAAGTGAGAGTCTAGCATCGAGTGTTTGAGTTCAAGCTTTAGCTTGCGGCTTTCATGGACAGCAACCTAAAGGTTGAACTCTGAACACCTCGTGCCCGAACTCTCACTCGCAATTACGCCCATTGGCAACTGACCACTAACAACGGACCACTTCAGAAATTCAGCTTCAACGCGAACTGAATGATCCGCGGATTCACTGCGGTGGATGAAATCACACCAAATGTAGACACCGTTACGCTGGTGCCCGGGTTACTGAACTGCGGATGATTGAAGGCGTTGAAAAACTCTCCGCGCAATTCCACGTTGCCGCCTTCACCGAGCAAGTGAAGCGGCGTCCGCTTGATAATCGCGATGTCGGAATTATTCTGGCCCGGGCCAGTCACGATGCCCACACCGCTGTTGCCAAAACCCGTCGCGCGACCATCGTCACCGATGATCGGCCAGATGGCCGTGCCAGCAGCGTTGCGTAGTATGCAAGGCCTGTTGAAGTAATTAGTCAGTTTACTTTGGATCGAGCCGGAATTTACCAGATCGTTAGACGTGCAGCCTGGAGCAAGTTGCGCGCGGTCGCTGGTAATGCCGAAAACGTTGTTGGAGTTAGTGCCGGTCAAAGTCAACGGCGCTCCTGACTGGATCGTAGTTACGCCGGCTAATGACCAACCGCTAAGAAATCCGTTGACGAGGGAGTTGAATTTTCGCGTACCCGGCAGTTGGTAGACGTAGCTGAAGACAAACCGATGCTCGCGATCGAATTCGCTCCGACCATAGTTGGCGCGCGGATTATTTTGGTTTCCATTGACGCCTGAAGTTCCCCCGGCGGAAGTACTCCTCGCGGTGGTGCTATAAGCATGCGCGAAAGTATACGCCGCCAGGAATTGCAATCGTTTGCTCAGTCGTTTCGTAAGGCTGGCGTCAAGCCCGTGGTACCAGGAGGAAGCGGACGAATCAACATCATTGAGTCCTGGAGCGGTGAAACCCTGAATCGGAACGCGCAGCGGGATGTTCGCGACAGTGTTCGTGGTTTGCCCTCGAATCGGATTTGAAGAGCTGGCCAGTAGCGCCTGGTTAAGCGATCGATTCTGGATCTGATGCGTGCCGCGCGTGCCGACATAGCCCATCTCGAGTAAAAAGTTGTGTCCAAGATTCGCCTGAATGTCTAGGCCAAACTCCTGCGCGATCGGCGGACGATATCCCTGGTCGATAAAGGTTATCGTACGCGCCGTCGTCGGCGAGTAGGCGGGAAATTGCGGGAAGGCCAGATCCGGCCCAAACGGATTAGCGAACGTGGCCGCGGCATTCGGCACGCCGGCCACTGAACGCAATAATGCGAACGGCGGGGATGTCGCCAGTTGAATAAACGGCTGACCGGTGGCGCGAGTGAAGTACATGCCATAGCCTCCGCGCAAAACCATCCGATGCGAGAAGGGCAGGAAGCTCTTCGGCAGCTGCCAGGCAAAGCCGAAGCGTGGCCCGAAATTATTCTGATGTTTACCGAGAACGCCATAGGTGTTGTCCAATTGCTTGACGCCTGCCGGAACTGAGAGAGGAAGATTCTTCGAGACCACGTAACCTTGAATGGTGCCTGCGGCCGGTGGATTAGGATTGGCCAAACTAACGTCGAAGCCGCTGTTGCGCCCAAGCTTGTCACCCAGATTCTCGAGCCGCTCGTAGCGAAGGCCTAGATTCAAAGTGAAAGACGGAGTCAGCTTTATATCGTCTTGAATGAATGCGTTCCCATCGGTAAGCCGCCACGCGCGGTCGAGCAAGCCCGGCAGATCGACCGACTGAAACACATTGCTGACCGCCGTGCCATTACCTCCCGACGCTACCGGAGCGCCCGGCAATCCCAGCAGAAAATCCGCCCAGCTCAAGAAGACCAAACCACTGAGAAAGTGAAAGTTCGAGAGGTCGACGTGGCTGCGTGTAATGCCCCCGCCAAAACGGAACGTATGGCGCCCGTGGATATAAGTTAACGAATCCTGAAACGTCAAGTGTCTTTGAACGATATTGAGTCCCTGTCCATTGCCACCGAGCGTCATCGAACCTGAAACGGCGAACTCGGGAAACTCGTTGGCTACCGGCGCTTTGACTCCCACATCCGACCATTTGAAGAGTTCTTGTTGGATCGTAGGCGCTTCAGTGCGATGAAATCCTAATTCCGCTTGATTGAGCAGCGTGGAGCTGAGCGTATAAGTATGAGCGAGCGAAAAGTTCCGCAACCGATTATCAGTTAGCCAAGGGAAACCAGGAGCCGGCGGACCGCCAAGATTGGTGGGTGGTAGCGGTTGGTTCTGTGTGCTGTTGGCGAGAAAGAACCGGCCCGCGAACTTGCTCTTGTTGGTATGCAAGTAGTCCAGATCGATGATGAATTGGTTTTCATTGAATTTAGCCGGGATGCTGAGTGAAGAGAATCCGCGCAACGCGAAAAGCAGAGTGGGGTCGACTGTCTGTGGAGTTGGAATCGCGTACTGGCCGTTCGGAAGTTTTAGATTCAACAACGCGAGGGCTGGCGCACTAATGTTCGATCCATCGGCTGCGACCGCCACGCCTCCTTGCGCTCCGGCTTGACCGGCAAATAATTTCCCCAATGCGGCCCGCGAGCGGTCGTCAGTGAAAGCCGGTGACGAGAAGGTACTGGTCGCGCCACCGCCGACGCCATTGATTTGGCGCATGCCCTGATATGAGCCAAAGAACAAGAGCTTGTCTCTCTTGATTGGTCCGCCAAGCGTGAACCCGAATTGATTCTGCTTGAGTATGCCTCTCTTTTGGCCAGCTCGATTGCGCTCCCAAGTATTCGCGTTGAGAGCATCGTTGCGTAAAAACTCAAAGGCAGTGCCGTGAAATTTATTGCCGCCACTTCTCGTGACGACGTCGACATTGGCGCCGGCATTTCGCCCGTACGACGCATCGTATAGACCTGTTTGCACTTTGAATTCCTGAATGGCATCAGGATTGGGAACCGCGACGCCGCCACTCAAGAAACCGCTCGCCTGGAGATCGTTGATCTCGACGCCGTTCATCTGAAAGTTATTGTCGGCGCCGCTTGCTCCGTGGACGCGAAAACTGCCCTGGCTCTCGCCGCTGCTGCCTCGGCCCAAGGCTGCCGCATTAGTGACTCCCGCGGCTATGCCGGGCGAGAGCGTAACGATCTGCGTATAGTTGCGCGTCACAAGCGGCAGGTTAACGACCGCGTCGTGGTCCGTGACGCTGCCGAGGGCGGGGGATTCTGTTTGCAACAACTGCGACTCAGACACAACCACGACCTTCTCTTCTACCGAGCCTACTTCAAGTTGGACATCAAGTCTCTTCGTCTCGGTGACGTTGATCTGAAGACCGGTTTTGACCGAGGACTTGAAGCCGCGCTTGGTGAATTCGAGACGATAAGAGCCGGGCCGTAAGAGCGGGGCCACATAGATGCCATTATCCTGCGAGACGACGTCCCGCTTCTCTCCGGTCGCTTCGTTGGTTGCCGTCACTTGCACACCCCCGACTACTGCACCGTTGGGGTCAGTTATCTCTCCGGTCAACGCGCCGGTGCTGGCAGTCTGCGCCAGCGCAGGGAAACCTAAAAGTAAACTTAGCAGGCTTAGTCTAAGGATGATCCACGCGGTTTTCATTACTCGCTTACCTCCGTCAACTAGTTCGAGCACGGCAACAACCTAAAGGTTGAACTCTTAACCGTAATGGCCAGCGTTTAGAGTTCAAGCTTTAGCTTGCAGCTTCGTGTCAGTACCGCGAGCGGTAGCGACCGGATCATACCAATCGCGCTTGATTGAAAATTCTTATGTCAAAGTCCACTCTACGATCCGGTCGCTACCGCTCGCGGTACTGACACGAAGTTTCGGCCGATAGGTACGTCTGTTTACCGCAAGTGCTGCAAAATGTCAATAGTGCGACAGATGCTGCAAATACCTTCTTGCCTCTCGAACCGCGATTTGCTATCTTGCCCGGCCATGCAAGCTCGCTCCGAAGTCGTAACTGTTCCGGCGCCGCCGGTTTCGGATCAGATCGCGATCGCGAAAATCGAGATGCGAACGGTGCGTCTGGCGTTGAACGAACCGTTCGAAACCAGCTTTGGCTCGATCGATTCGCGGCTTATCTTTCTGGTCAGTGTTGAAGGCCAGGGAAGGACTGGATGGGGCGAAGTGGTTGCCGCCGAAGCGCCGCGCTACAGCTATGAAACTGTAGGCACGGCCCAGCATGTGATTCGAGATTACCTCGCGCCGGCGATGCTGTCTGGCCCAGTCACAGACCTGACAGATCTTGCGGACCGCTTCGCTGCTTTTCGCGGACACAATATGGCCAAGGCCGGCCTGGAGTTGGCCTACATGGAGCTGCTCGCGCGAATCAGCGGACGATCATTGTCGCATTTGATCGGCGGGGTGCGTGAAAGCCTTGCGGTGGGCGTCAGTCTCGGCATTCAGCCAAGTCTCGATCAACTCCTGGAACGAGTGGATAAGTACCTATCCCTCGGTTATCAGCGAATCAAGCTGAAGATCAAACCCGGTTGGGATATTGAGGTGGTGCGAGAAGTGCGGCGGCGACACAGAAACATTCTGCTTTCGGTCGATGCGAATTGTGCCTATTCGATTGCTGACCAGGACCACCTGAGAGGGCTCGACGATTTCGGCTTGCTAATGATCGAGCAGCCGCTGAATCATGACGATCTGATCGATCACGCGAGGCTGCAAGCTCTAATGACAACGCCAATATGCCTGGACGAAAGCATCACAGGTCCTGCGCGCGCAAGACAGGCTCTCGATATGGGAAGCTGCCGGATCGTCAATATTAAGATCGGACGGGTTGGCGGCTACTCACAGGCTTTGGCGATTCATGACTTGTGCTATTTGAGAGAGGTCCCAGTCTGGTGCGGCGGCATGTTGGAGTCGGGGATCGGTCGCGCACACAATATCGCGCTCGCTAGTCTTGCGGGATTTTCTCTTCCCGGCGATATCTCAGCCAGCTCTCGTTACTTCGCGCGGGACGTGATCATTCCGGAAGTAAGCGTTGCCGGTGATGGAACGGTGGAGGTGCCTCAAGGGCCGGGACTCGGATTTGAAGTCGATCTGGATTACATTACTGCTCACACTGTAAGCATTGAACAAATTGAAGACTCAAAGAAATGAAGGTGGTAAGGACGTGGAATGTCTTCGTGTCAGAACCGCGAGCGGTAGCGACCGGATCATTTATCATTTATCATTTCCATTTATTATCTGTCATTAACACACGGAGTTTTTGGATCTGTTCCACTCATATTCACTAATGACAAATGAAAAATGTCCAATGGAAAATGATAAATGATCCGGTCGCTACCGCTTGCGGTTCTGACACAAGGGCGACCATCTGCCCGTTTCTTGCGCACTAAGCTGAGACATGAAAAGCTCCAACGCGCGTAACAAAAGCCACAATGCTTTTCAGAATTCTGATGGCGACGGAAAACCTACGCCCAGCGCTCTCGAAGCGCGCTTTGCTAAAGCCAGGCATCAGCTCAACCCGCGCCGACAGCGTTTGATTCGGGCCATACTTGATTCCGCCGACGAGACTTGTTTCCTCTCTTCTCGTGAGATAGCCAAGCGCTTTCACGTTGACGCGACCACCGTTCTCCGCACTACTCAGGTCCTGGGTTATGGGAGCTTTTCCGAATTCGCAGCCGACTTGCGCCAGCACTTTGTATCACGAATCACTCCTTACACGGCGCTGAAAGCAGCCACCCAAGAGAAACGCAGCGTTGCCGATCACATCGATCACTCTTTAGATAAAGCAATCGACAATCTTAACGTTTTGAAATCGGATCTGGACAGGCAGCGCGTGATAGAACTGGCAAAACTAATCAAGCGTTCACGCCACGTGCTGGTAGTTGGGTTGGACTTCGCGTCTTCGCTTTCGTATTACCTGGCGTACGGGTTATTGGCGTTGGGGTTCGATGCCGAAGCGCCGATAGGCAGCAGCGGTAATCTGCAATACAAAGTGGAGGTGTTGACTTCGAAGGATGTGCTGGTGGCGATCAGTTTCGGTCAATGTCTAAGGGACACCGTCGAGTCAGTGCTGCGGGCGAGAAAGCAGGGCGTGCCAACTTTCGGAATTACTGACAGCAACACATCGCCCATCGCTCGTTACTGTGACGCTCATTTGATTACTCCGGTCGTCAGCCCATCGTTTCTCAATTCCTACGTTGCTCCGATGGCCGCGATCAGCGCTATTCACGTGGCCTGCGCCCACATCGACCCTAAACGCTCGCTCAACCGCCTGCGGCCAACCGACCGAGAATACGCTTCGGGCCATCGCTGGTATCGGGAGCCGAAAGGCTTCAACGGAGATTTGCCTTGAGCATTATCCTGTCCAGCGCCATCGAAGCACCGGCACTCGTTATCCGCGACATCGAGCGCGTCTCAGAAATGCAGGGCGTTGAAACGCTCCAGAAAGATGTGTGGGGGTGTGACGACCTCGACGTGGTTCCGCTAACTATGTTGGCCGCAAGCAAGGAAGTCGGCGCAGTTCTCATCGGCGCTTATGACGGCGCATTGCTTGCCGGCTTCGTCTATGGTTTTCCGGGTTATGAGAACGGGCAGGTAACGCATCACTCGCACATGCTGGCGGTCAGGCCTTCATATCGCAACCACAATCTTGGCTACCAACTAAAGTTGGCGCAACGCGATCGAGTTTTGGCGCAGAGCATCAAACGGATCACCTGGACCTTCGATCCGCTTCAGAGTCTGAACGCTTATTTCAATTTCAGAAAGCTCGGAGTTCTTGCGGACACTTACAAGATTAACTTTTACGGCGAAGCGACCTCGAGCTTCCTGCACCAGATTGGAACCGATCGACTTTGGGTCACCTGGCAGCTCGACAGCGAGCGCGTTCGCGAGCGATTGCAAACTGAAAAGCAGCAAACGATGGTTGAGCCTGAGCGCATTCCATGTCTGGTACAGTTCGGTGCTAACCATGCTCCGCAAAGAAACGAACCATCAGAAGGGTTGGGCCACGAACATTTCTCGATAGAGATCCCAGCCGACATCAACGCACTACAAAATGAGAAACCAGGATTGGCTGTCGAGTGGCGCGAAGCGACGCGCGGGGCTTTTACTGAAGCGATCACGTCCGGATATCTAGTCGAAGAGTTCTATCGTTCGAACAGAAAAGGTCAGTCGGTCGGAGTCTACCTGCTCACTCATCGGAAGAAGGTTGAGGGCTTCGGTTAGCAGGATTAAGGGGAGCTTCTTTTCTCTAGCCCAAGGGTTCACGCCTGGGTTTGGATGGTGCGAATTATGTTAAGCCCCATTCATGGGGCTTCGATCCAGGCTTTAGCCAGTCGCCGAAGGGATTGGCAAAGCCCATGAATGGGCTCAGCAGATAATTAAGGCTCCTCTTAACCCAGGCGTGAACGCCTGGGCTAGAGAAAAATGGTTTCATCCGTCTGAACTCGCTCGCGATGATTGATTGATAGATGGGCCAACAAGATCCAAATCCAATAACTTTAGAACGCACACTCGGCCTCCGCGATCTGATCTTGCTGATCATCGGCACAGTGATCGGGTCGGGCATCTTCATTGTGCCGGGCGCCGTGCTGCGCCAGACGAATGGCAATATCACATTGGCTATGTTGGTCTGGCTTGCCGGTGGAATTCTTTCGCTGCTCGGCGCTCTAACATATGCTGAGTTGAGCGCGATGAATCCGAAGGCGGGTGGCTTGTACATCTTCATCCGCGATGGTTTCGGGAGTCTGCCCGCTTTCTTGTACGGTTGGACGCTCTTCTTCGTGATTAGCAGTGGCTCCGTCGCCACACTTGCGGTCGCCTTTAGCAGCTACCTCGGTGAAGTTGTCCCGCTCTCTCCATTGATCGCCAAGCTGGCTGCCGTCGCGATGATCCTCGTGGTGACGCTCGTCAATGTCCTTGGCACGAGAGAAAGCGCGAACCTGCAAGATTGGACGACGATCATCAAAGTCGCCGCGATTCTTGTAATGAGCGCGGTCCTGTTTTCACTTGGGCATGGACTCGCTGAAATCTCTACAGCATCGTCCCCGAATGTCGGTGCGAAATCGCTCGCATCGGGTGTAGGCTTCGCGATGATTGGAGTTCTGTGGGCGTACGAAGGATGGCAATACGTTACTTTCAGCGCCGGTGAAACTATCGACGCGCGGCGCAACTTTCCGCGCGCTCTGTTGATCGGCTCGTCGGCTCTGATCGGCATTTACCTGGTCGCGAACCTGGCGTATCTGGCGGCGCTTGGCCCGGTAAAAGCAGCACAGACTGACAGCATTGCTGCTGCCGCCGTAACGGCCGTGATCGGTCCGGCGGCGTCAAAGTTAGTAGCGCTCGCAATCTTGATCTCAATTTTTAGCGCCACGAACGGAATAACCTTGACCGCGCCGCGGGTCTATTATGCGATGGCGCGCGACGGCGTATTCTTTCATCAGTTGGCAAACGTACATCCCCGATTCAGGACGCCTGCCTTCGCAGTGCTGGCCGGATCCGCGTGGGCCATCGTCCTCGCGGCGACGGGAACATTCGAACAACTTTTGACTTACGTAGTTTTCACCGGCTGGCTGTTCTACGCGCTCGGCGCCGCGAGTATCTTCGTCTATCGTCGGCAGAGATCGGATCGTGAGTTGCCGTACCGGGTTCCAGGCTACCCCTGGACGCCGCTGCTGTTCATCACGGCGGCCGTTGCGCTAGTTCTAAACACCATGGCCACGCAGATCGGCCGGGCGGCAATCGGCCTCGGGATAGTTCTTCTCGGTGCGCCGGCTTACTTCATCTGGCGCGCGAGAAGTAAGTCTTAAGTGATGTAGGTCAGTGACTGAGCCGCAACATAACAACACCGTGTGGGGGAACGGCTACTGAGTACTCCGGTCCGGGCCATTCGATCTCCTGGTGCAGCCAGAGATCACGCACCTGCCATTTTCCGGTGATGCCGATGTCCATCCAGCGCACAGTGACCTTCGCTTCAGCGGTTGCGCGATTGAAGAGAGCCACTGCGGATGCGCCGCCGGCGAGTGGCCGAGACCAAATCTCCTGATCGCCGGACTTCCAAACCTGCTTGCCTTGCTTGCCGTCTTTGTCCTGATCCACGGCGATTACGTCGTGGTTCGTGAGAATTGCCAGAATCTCCGGACTCATGTTGCGTAGATCGTTCCCCGCTAGCAGCGGCGCCGCGAGCATTGACCAGAGGCTCATGTGCGTTTTGTATTCGGTCTCACTCATGCTGCCGTTGCCAATCTCCAGCATGTCGGGATCGTTCCAATGGCCTGGCTTGGCCCATTGCGCGAGTTCGTTTTGGCCAAATCCAATTCGGGACATCGAGTCCCAGGCGTCGCGAATGTCGCCCGTGGTCCGCCAAAGGTTTCCGCCGACATCCGCGCCCCATTTCCAAACATCCAGGCGGCCATACTGGCAAAGGCTGTAGACGATAGGACGTTTCGTCTTCAGCAGCGCGTCACCCATGATTTGATAGATCGCCGGCATTTCCTCATCGGTATAGAGCGTGCGCGCGCCGCACCAGTCATACTTCAGATAATCGATTCCCCACGCCGCGTAGGTGCGCGCGTCCTGTTCCTCGTGACCGTAGCTGCCTTCATAGCCGGCGCAGGTGTTGGGGCCAGGCGAAGAATAAATTCCCAGCCTGAGTCCTTTGCTGTGCACGTAATCCGCGAGCGCTTTCATGTTGGGGAATTTCTTATTGGTTTGGATGTTTCCCTTGGGGTCGCGTCCGGCTTCCCACGTGTCATCGATATTGATGTAGAGGTAGCCCGCCGCTTTCATGCCATTACTGGCCATTGCATCGGCAATACTTCGAACCGTGGCATCATCGATGCGGCTCGCGAACTTGTTCCAACTATTCCAACCCATGGGAGGCGTACGTGCGAGGCCGTTGTCCCGAACCTTGTGCCAGGCCGGCAGAGGATTACGCGGCGGCAGCGCGCCTTCATCGGCCGGCGCTCGCACCGCTACCATTTCCGTCGGCTTGTCGGTCGGTCGACGGCGGGTTGAGACGTGCAACTCGCCGCCTACCAACTTGCCTTCGTATTGAACTTTGCGTTCGCTCTTGCCGTCCATCATCGATCCGGTGATTGTGAAGCCCTCGGGACCGCCAGTGCTCTCGGTGAGGTGATAATAAAACTAAGTGACGCGAATCGATCCGGTGATGCGCGTGCCTTCCTGTCTCAGATTGAGGTAGGTCGTGCGGAAGGTGCCGTCGTTGTTGAGGGTTCGCACCGCCCAGTTTCCGGTTAGCGGTTCCGTAGTAGATTGCTGCGCGGTCACCAGGGTGACGACGAAAGTCGCGAGCAGAAATGATGCGATGGCCACGGCGACTGCAAATTGAAAACGATGACCGTGCTGACGTTTAGCATTCATCAGAAGAGTGTCCTCCATCAAACGATTGTTACATCCGGAATACCAGATCCTTATGATCTCCAGGCCGCAGGCGTGAGGTTAGACTACCCTCTTGGAGACTAGGACGAGACCAATCTCTGTGGCACGCTCAATCCGCCAGTTCACACTACTACACCATTACTTCAGGGCAGCACGAAACTGTCAATCGGATCTGGACGGCTTGGATCAAACGCCGCAATGTCAGTGACCAGGAATTTTACCAGGCCGATTTTGCCGGCCCTGATTCCTTTGACGACGCACTTCGCCAGTTCATAACTTCCATAGTTGTCGTGGTGCGTGTTGTCGTTGGGTGCGAAGGCGCGCTTTGAAGGCTCAGCGCCCCACGCTTCATAGAGCGTCTTGCTCATAACGTTCAAGTCAATCAAAGGAACATTTTCTTCGCGCGCTAGTTGGCGAACAGCCTCCGGATAATCGCCGTGCGAGTTTGTGACCTTGCCTTGCTGATCGAAAGTACGGCGCTGCACAGGCGTAACCAACACCGGAATACCGCCGCGTTTGCGCGCTTCCGCGACAAACTTTTTCAAGTCAGCTTTGTAAGTCGTGAATGCGCCAACGCCCTCGCCCTTTTCTTTCTCGTCATTGTGACCATACTGAATAATCAGATAGTCGCCTGGCTTCATCGTGCTCAGAACTTTATCCAAGCGGTGCGCGCCGAGCGAGCTGCGCAAAGATTCGCCCGACTCAGCGTTGTTCGCGATGGCAATTCCAGGTTTGAAAAAGCGCGTCAGCATCTGTCCCCAACTGTTGTAGGGCTCGGAAGGCTGATCGCAGACCGTCGAGTCGCCGAGCAGATAAATTGTCGGCGCCTCAACTCTGGCGATCTCGATCGCGCAAACGCTCGGATGCGAGTTGTTGAATTCAAGCGTCAGCTTCTCGTCCCACGCCCACCATTCAGTAGTCTTCTCGCGATCTTTGAGCTTGACTTCACCATCGCCGGCGATTTGCGGCGTACGCATGTTGACCGTGAATCTGCGCGTCACGAACTTGCCGCGCGCGGTTTGCACTCGCTCTAACATCAGGCGACGCAATTCAGCCATGACTGTAGTGGTCGTCTCTTCCTGCGCATCGCCAAGCGTTACGGTCACGTCGTAGTTTCCTTCGGGCAACGCCACCGAGAAATAGAAAGGCTTGTCGCTCGTGCAGAAGTCGCTCCGTAAGGCATTCTTGCCGCCTCGATCTAGACAGGTAACTTTCGCTCCAGGCTCGAAACCATAGCCGAGTTCCTTGCTATAAACCGTGTCCGCCAGAACCTGTGTATATCCCGACGCGACCTTGCCCGGACCGAAATCGAATTTCCAGTTTGTTTGATTTGTATCTTTTGCTTGGCCGCGCACCACGTGTATGTTGACCAGTGGCAATATGAGCACGAACGCAGCCAGCGCCAGAACGTGGACACAACAACGTTCAATCGACACTCGCGTTTGTAGGTAATCTTTAATCACGCTTCACAAGCTTCAGCGTCGGCCACAAGACATTATCCGACTCGGATACGCCACACGTTTGAGAGAAAAGGTGACTGGCGAGGCTGCGTCCTAAGCACAGACCGAACAAGCGATCTGTTGGCCCTACCAGTCAACAAGATTATAGAACATGGATTTCAAATTAAGACACTACCGCTTTTCTAATTCGGTGAAGGTTTTGTTGGCGCGCCATGAGAAACGATCGTTGAAAGCGGCGGCGTCTGCAAGCCGAACGTCTGCGGATTCTCTCCAATAATCGCGGCGGCGAAAAAACTGGGAATGTAATAGGCGCTTTCGTTTCGAAAGGTATCGTCCAACTTGTCGCGATTGGCAAAGAGCGTCCAGAAATTTCTTTCGTAGTGGCTATCCGTCTCTCTCAGACGCCGCAGCGCCTCCCGCACTGATTCCGCCCCGCGATTGTAACTGAGCAACACCAGCGTCATGCTTTGCGAATCGTCGCCGAGTTCGGCCATCCGATCCGCGATGTAGTGAGCGGCGGCGGGAGCCATCTTCTCAACGTCACACATGTCTCCGCGGGCTACGCCGTATTGCTCGGCGGTTTGCGGCACGAATTGAAACAGGCCTTTGGCCCCGACGCTATTCTCAAAGCAAGGCTTGTATGCCGACTCGATCATAGGCAGATAGATGCCCACGACCAGCGGAATCTTCCGCTCGTTGAATGAAGGCGCAATCAAGGGAATAATCGGCGCCGCCCGTCCGTAAATGACGCGCAGACTTTCTACGCCTGGCTTTGCGGAGGTGCTGTCCGTGCGCGCCAAATAACTATCCAAGTCGGTTTTGATTGCGCGAATCGCTTCATCATTCAGTTTCATTGGACGATCGCCCATCATGGCCGAGATGCGCTGCTCCTGTTCATCAACGAAAGCGAGTTGTTCACCTGTGCTCATCTGCGTGTAAGGCTTTCCTGACGCAATAGCCGCAGGCGCGACGGCATTCGCGCGGAGTGTTGAACGCCGGTAAAGAAGCGCCGTCACGATCATACTCGCGATGAGTACGGCAACGCTCAACACCTGAAGTCCATAACGATATGAGCGCGCCTTTCTTGTTTCGTATTGAGAGCGACTAAGCGAATATTCGTCAACGCCCTTAAGCATCCGAGCATCGCGCATCGAATCGTCCATGACCTGCGCGCCGGTTTGTTCAAGCTGTTGCCTGACCTTCTTCAAATCAGCGAGCATCTCAGGCGCGGTCTGATAGCGTTCGTCTATTTCTTTGCGCAAAGCCTTGCTGACAACCCGCTGTAACTCTGATACGAATGGTTGAGCGCTATTCGCAAACTGAAACAGCGGAGCCGGCGCGCGTTCAAGAATGGAAACCATCGTATCCATGCGCGTCGCGCCAAAGAATGGCGCGCGATACGCCAGCATTTCATAAAGCACCACTCCCAAGCTCCAAATGTCTGTCCGTTCGTCCACCGGCAGAGCGCGCGCTTGCTCGGGCGACATGTAACCGACCGTCCCCAGCACCACGCCGGTTTCTGTTTCGGCCTTTGCGATCGTCGCAATTTCAGACGAATCAGATGAGGGCTGCTCAAGTAATTTGGCGATGCCAAAGTCGAGAATTTTCACGAGACCACCGCGACGCCGCATGACGTTTTCCGGTTTGATATCGCGATGGACTATCCCGGCAGCGTGCGCCGCGGTCAGTGCCTCGGCTATCTGAATGGCAATCTCCAGTACTTCAGGGAGCGACAGATGTTCTTCCGCAATCAATTCACGCAGCGTTTGGCCGTCGATGAATTCCGTCGTGATAAAGTGAACTCGATCTGCTTCGCCGACTTCGTGAATCGTCAGGATATTCGGATGGTTCAACGCCGAAGCGGCGCGCGCCTCTCTTTGAAAGCGGCGCAGCCGCGCTTCGTCGGAAACGAAGTAAGCCGGCAGGATCTTCAAAGCCACCGGGCGATCAAGCCGTCGATCCTGCGCCAGATAAACTTCGCCCATGCCGCCCGCGCCGAGACGCTCGACAATCCGATATGGACCGATCTCGCGACCGATGTTGTTCTGCTCGTGATTGCTTAGAAGGACGTGAGCGTCGTGTGCAATGGCGGGTGCTTCGATGAAGTCGCCGGCTTCATCGTAGGCATCGACCAGCGAACTCGTTTCTTGTCGTAACTCTTCATCATCTGAGCAGGCTTCATTCAGAAAAGACAGGCGTTCATGCGGTGATCGATCAAGCGCCGCCTGCAAGACTTCTTCCACCTGCTGCCATCGTTCAGGAGTCATTGCCGTTTATTCGTCCTTCATTCTTTTGAAGAGCCACGCCTTGGCCACTCGCCAATCACGACGTATTGTCATCAAGGAAATTCCCAGCACGTCCGCGGTCTCTTCCAAGCTCAGGCCACCAAAATATCTCAGCTCCACAACTCGACTCTTGCGCGGATCGATTTTCGCGAGCCCGTCGAGCGCTTCATCGAGGGCTACTAATTCCGCGGCGCGTTGATAGGTCATCGCTGACGCTGCTTCAAGCGAGACCTGTTGCAATTCGCCGCCATGCTTGGCGTAACGCCGTCGCCGGGCATGGTCGATAAGGATGTGACGCATCACCTGCGCGGTCACCGCAAAGAAGTGCGCGCGATTCTGCCACTCGGGTTGCTCCTGTCCGGCAAGACGAAGGTACGCCTCATTTACCAGTGCCGTCGTCTGGAGCGTATCACCGTTGCGCTCGCGCCGCACATAGCGATGCGCGATGCGTCGCAGTTCGTCATAAATCAAAGGCGTGAG
>WNFT01001653.1_pt1 | contig 18818 bp, 18 predicted proteins | sample 5400191 | NCBI WGS metagenome assembly WNFT01 (sample SAMN13153359, study PRJNA577476) | soil metagenome | isolation source: 80 cm saprolite under Madrone tree | place: USA:California | collected 2016-06-14 | reverse complement strand
GAGAAAATCGTCCTTAGCCTTGCTCGCTTTTTCCGCTGCGATCTTTTCCGCTTCAAATTCGCGGGTGCGAATTTGATCGGTGATGTCGCGTGTGACTTTGGAATATCCCCGAATGTTGCCCTTAGCATCGCACAGGGCGGTTAATATAACTTCGGCTTCGAAAGTTGATCCATCTTTGCGGACGCGGGCGCCCTGATCACGAATGTGGCCTCGCCGGGCTGCTTCATGCAGGTTGCGCTGCGGCTTGTCAGCGGCAACGTCCTCCGCGGTATAGAAGCAGGCAAAGTTTTTCCCGATAATTTCTTCTGCCGTGTAGCCTTTGATTTTCTGTGCGCCTGTGTTCCACGTCACCACATTGCCGTTCGGATCGAGCATGTAGATGGCGTATTCTTCGACGCTATCCACCAAAATGTGGAACTGTTCGGCCGTCTGATCTAATGCTGAGCTGCTGGATCGATTATCTCCCATCGGCGACGAAGGCAATTCTCCATGGGAATCGGAGCACCCCGCTTGATTGGTTCCCCGACTACACAATTCCTTCGCGAAATCTTCCGAACGGCTGGAAAAGTCATTTTCGTGAACGTGTTCGTTTTTTGGCGACCTTCATCGCCGGCGTATCCGAAAGCGCTAAAGCTCGAGCGAGATCTGCTTCATCCGTGAGATCGAGACGTAACGGAGTAATCGACACCCAATTATGCTCGACCGCCCAGCGGTCGGTGCCTTCTGCTGCGCCTTGTAATGGAGTCACGGTGAACCAGAAGATTGAGCGTCCCATCGGGTCTTTGTCCGGAACAACTTTGCCATCGTAGTGCCGCACCGATTGGCGCGTCCAACGAATGCCTTTCGGTTTCTCCGGCAGATTTACATTCACCAAAGACAGCGTTTTGTTCGGCATCAGCAAATCGAGCACTTTGGCGACGTAAGGTTCGAGCGGGGAAAAATCCGGCTCGTGACTGTCGCTGACAGTTGTACTGAATGCGATGCCGCGGGACCCGAGTAGTGCCGCCTGTTTCGCCGCTGCCAAAGTACCCGAATGCCAGACCGAGTTGCCGAGGTTCAGGCCCAGGTTGATCCCGGAAAGAACAAGATCGACATGGCCCCAACGATGCATGCCGAGTGCGACGCAATCTGCCGGCGTGCCGTTTACGCTATACGCGTCGAACTCGCCGCGATGCACACGCTTAAACCGCAGGGGCCGCGAAGCGGTAATGGCATGACTCATTGAGGATTGCTCGACATCAGGCGCAACGATGCGCACGTCACCAAAACGTGCTGCTGCTTTCGCCAGGGACACTATGCCCGGGCTGTAAATACCGTCATCGTTCGAGATCAGGATTCGCATTTTCACATTAAAGAAACGTGTATCAGACTGCTTTTGGCCGAACACGTTGTAAAGGCCGTTGGGATAGGAAAGAAGTCATGCGACTCCTGTTGATCCACACCCCAAACGCCAGAGACCGCGAATTCTGAAGCAGAGTTCCGAACTCAGTCTTACTCGATTAGCATCGAGCTTCGTCGGTTTTGGCGCTTTGTTTGTTCGCCGTCAAAACAAATCGATGCGCCTCACGATGAACGAGGAGCTGACGACGACCCGCTCGGAGCAGGCGGCTTCGCTGGCGTCGCAACCGCGGCCGCCGCTTTCTTTTTCGCCGCGGCTTCAGCCGCGGCAGTGAGCTTTGCATCGACGTCGGTCGCGTCTGTCGGGCAGATTTTATGATAATAGGCGTTCGGCTTCGATAACTCCTCTTTGCGCAGGAGCAGATGATTAAAGCGTTCGCGCTTACTCAGCTCGAATTCCTTGTCCATCTTGATCGCTTCAAACGGACAGACCTCGACACAAATCTGACAACTCATGCAAACCGAAATGTCGATGTCGAATACCTTCGGATAAAACTGCGGTTTGCCCATGTAATCGGGCTTCTTGTCGTCGCTTTTGACGATGTAAATGCACTGCGGCGGACATTCCTTCTCGCAAATCTTGCACGCTACGCAGCGCAGCCCCGCGTGCGGATCCTCGCCGTCGTAAGGCAGGAACGGAAAATTGCGATAGTTCTCGGGAAGCGGATTGCGTTCCTCGGGATATTGCACCGTGATCAGTCGCTCCTTATCGAAATAACTTCCGACAAAGTTCCGCGCCGTCACCGCCATTCCCTTAAGTATGCCCGTGCCGATCATCGATCCACTTCTCCCATTACGATATCTACGCTGCCGAGAATTACCATGACGTCGGCAACAGTGTGGCCGAGGCAAAGGTCCTCGAGGACGGTGAGATTGATGAAGCTCGGCGGGCGCACTCGGTAGCGATACGGATTCGGGCCGCCGTCGCTGATGAGATAAAACCCGAGCTCGCCTTTGGGCGCTTCAATGCGGCCGTACGCTTCGCCTGCAGGCGGGCGAAACGCGCGGAGCTTCACCTTTGGATTCACGATCGGCCCCGGCTGAATTTGCGCGAAGGCTTGTTGCAGGATGGACAAGCTCTCGTGCATTTCGAGCACGCGAAGCATCAATCGATCGTAAGTGTCGCCGTGGTCGCCTAACGGAATCCGGAATTTAAAGCGCGGATAAAATCCGTAGCCATCAATCTTACGAACGTCGTAATTCACACCAGACGCCCGCAACATTGGGCCGGTAATGCCGGCGTCGATGGCCAGCTCGGACGATAAGACCCCGACGTTTTGTGTGCGACCGATCACCACCTCGTTTCCGACGACCAATTGTTCGAGCTCGTCGATGAATCGCGGGAAACGGTCGACAATTTTCTTCGCCTGTTCCATCCATCCAGGCGGGGTATCGCACCGGCAACCGCCGAAGCGCATGTAATCGCACATCATGCGGGAGCCGGAGAGCGATTCGAACAGATCGAGAATCTTTTCGCGCTCGCGGAACGCGTACATCAGCGGCGTGCCCCATGCGCCCATATCGTTGAGCAGAAAGCCGAGCAACGACGCGTGATTTTGAAGCCGGGTGAGCTCGGCCAGAATGATGCGCAGATATTGAGCGCGCTCAGGAACTTCGATTCCAGCGAGCTTCTCCACACTAAGCGCGTAAGCCCAGTTGTTTGTCATCGAGCAAAAATAATCGAGTCGATCGGTGTAAGGCATCGACCCAAGGTAGCTAGTGTTCTCCCCGATCTTTTCGTGATTGCGATGCAAGTAACCGAAGACGGGTTTCAACTTGCGCACGATCTCGCCTTCAAGAGCGACGTTCATGCGAAACACACCATGGGTCGATGGATGCTGAGGCCCCATCGACACTTCAAGTAATTCGCCTTCCAATCGCGAACCCATCGTTACCGGTGGCCGCTCCATTGCTTCGATTGTCTCAACCGTCGTGCTCATTCCAAATTGTCATCCTGAGTCGCGAAGACGGCGAAGGATCTCTGGATTTGTTGCATGCGGAATGGCCAGAGATGTTTCGCTTCGCTCAACATGACAGGTCAGGAGGGTTTTAATTCCTGCTCCGCGGGACGCGAGGTGTAATGCTGCTTCGCTTTTTCCAGCACATCATCGTGCGGCGTTGGCTCCCATTCGTAATCGTCCGGCTCCCGATAATCCTTGCGCATCGGATGATCTTCGAACTCGTCCCACATCAAAATCCGCCGCAGATCCGGGTGGTCGTCGAAACGGATTCCGTAGAGATCATAAATTTCGCGTTCCTGAAATTCCGCGCTGCGCCAGACCGGCGTAAGCGACGGCAATCGCGCGCCCTCTGCGCGGTCGACGGTACGCATGCGAATGATCACCGGCCCGTGCTTGTGCGTCATGGAAAAGAGGTGATAAACCGCCTCCAGATAGCCGGGGGTTTTCTCTTCCGTCGTTTGATCTACTTCTTTCTCCACCCCTTCGACGACCGTTTTCACCTTCACGGTTTTCTTAACCGTCCGGTCGAGCCAATCGACTCCGGTGACGTTTGAGCAGAAGTCGAGACGCAGCGCGGGATCGTCGCGCAAAAACGTCGCAACCTCGCGCCCATGTTCGCGACCGAGTAAGAGCGATTGCTGGTTCGCGGGGCCGGGATTTGGAACGATGTCGATCTTCGCTCCCGGAATCGCCGCTTCCACGCGGGCTTTGATTTGCTCCAGCGACTCCACGATCAGACCCGCTCGAGTTCTGGCGGCTGAAACACATCCGGATTGGCGGGCGGCTCGAGGTCATGGCTGCCAAATGCCGGCACCGGAAATTCGCTTGGCTGTTCCGGATCGAGATGCGATGCCTTGTCTGCGCCGGTCAGTTTTTGTTCATCGATCTTGTGTTGCAGTTCCATGAACGCGTGTAGCAGCGCTTCGGGTCGTGGCGGGCAGCCGGGAATATAAACATCAACCGGAATGTAGCGGTCGATTCCTTTGAGCACGTTGTAGCCTTGCTTAAACGGTCCACCGGAGATCGCGCATGCGCCCATGGCGATGACGTATTTCGGATCCGCCATCTGGTTGTAGAGCCGCACAATTTGTGGCGCCATTTTCTTTGTCACTGTCCCGGCAACGATCATCAGGTCGGCCTGGCGCGGCGACGGCCGGAAAACTTCACCGCCAAACCGCGCGATGTCGTAGCGCGAGGCTGCCGTTGCGATCATTTCAATCGCGCAACAAGCGAGCCCGAATTGCAGCGGCCAGATGGAGTTCTTGCGTCCCCAGTTGTAAAGATCCTGCATCGAAGTCACCCAGACTCCCTGCCGTTGCAGCTCGCGGCGTAGCGTTTCGTCGATTTGCTCGCTCATGGATCGTGAGAACGTTAAACAGTTAAACCGTTAAATTGGATTGGCGGTCGCCTCGCCTTCCCTTTTTAACAATGTAACATTTTTAACGGTTTTAACGAACGCATCACCGCTCCCACTGTAAGCAACCCTTGCCCCAAGCCCAGACCAGGCCTTCAATCAGGAGTACCAGAAAAACTAATATTGCGATGAACGCGCCCACGGGCAATCCGGTAAACGCCACGGCAAACGGCACGAGAAACACCACCTCGACGTCAAAGATCAAAAAGATGATGGCGTAAAGGTAATACTGGGACCGGAACTGAATATGCGCTTCACCAATGGATTCCACCCCGCACTCGTAGGTCGCGTTTTTTCCCGCGCCCGGTTTTGGCGGCTGAAAAAATCGCCGCCAGACCCAGGCTAACGCGAGTGGGATCAGTGGAAAGGCCAGCGCCACACCAATGAAAATAACGATAAAGAGATAAGGATTTGGAATCATCCCGCTGTTATATGTCGCCCGCCAAAGGCCTCGCCAATTCTATCAGAAAAAGCTCGATTACGAATTTATCGCGTAGAGCATTTGATGCTTGCCATGGCGAATGGCTTAGCATTTTATCGTGACGCGTTTGGTGGGTTTGAGTGTGATGAGATGAGTTTTTGTTTTCATTAGGCGCCGAGATTGTCTGCTTGGCACCCCACCAAACGCATTTTTCTTATTCAGCCTCACACAGCATCAAGCTATCGGAGTTAGTACCGATCGCCCGAAGCAATTCGCTAACCGACAGCCCCCACACGTCCCGCAAATTGCCGCAGGCATCTGAGTGAGGCGGGCACCGCTTTCTCGAAGGTCGGTGTGCGTTGCTCTAGAATTTATTTCTCGTCCTCCGCCGATTTTCTGCCAAACCAGCGCCGCTTTTTCGGCGTGGGCTCCTCCGCCGGCGTTGGGGCGACGGCCGGTTTTTCTTCTTTGGCAGCTGGCTCTTCTTTCTTTGCCTCTACGGGCTCTGGCTCTACTCGCTCTGGTTTTGCTTCGGCTCGCTTGCGTTTCGCCTTTTTTTGCTCGGCCGCCTTTTCCTCAACGACCTCTGCAATATCAATCCACTCGATGAACGCCATTGGGGCGGAGTCGCTTTTACGCTGGCCAAGCTTTACGATGCGCGTATATCCGCCATTGCGATCCGCTGATCTTGGCGCGATGTCGTTAAACAATTTCTTGACCGCATTCTTTTGCCGCAATGTCGCCAGAGCGGTGCGGCGTGCGTGAATCGATCCGTTTTTCCCGAGGGTGACCATTCGCTCTGCGAGCGGTCGAACTGCCTTTGCCTTTGCCAGCGTGGTCTTAATACGCTGATGTTCGATTAGCGAGCAAACCTGATTCGCCAGCAGCGCTTTGCGGTGCTCTGCCTTGCGACCAAGCTTGATCGTCTTTTTTTGATGTCGCATGACGCGAAAACCTAATCCTTAATCCAACGCTACTCTGCGCCAACTGGTCCGCTCGGGCCGGCGGCATCGCTGCTCACCGGCACGTCCACCAGGCCTGGATCGAATTTCATGCCCAGGCTCAAGCCAAGATGTTGCAGTTTGTCCTTGATTTCGTTTAACGATTTTTTGCCGAAATTGCGATACTTCAGCATTTCGGCCTCGGTTTTTTGGGCAAGTTGGCCCACCGTCGTGATGTTCGCGTTGTTCAGGCAATTCGCAGCGCGCACGCTGAGCTCGATCTCGTTCACACTCATGTTGAGCAGCTTCTTTAGCTTGATGTTTTCTTCGCTCACCCCGGCCGGCGTCTGGTCGAATTCGATCACTTCTTCGTTGTAGTGCACAAATATGTCGAGGTGGTGCCGCAGAATCGCAGATGCCTGGAGCAAGGCGTCATCCGGCGTCAAACGGCCGTCGGTCCAGATCTCGAGAATGAGCTTGTCGTAATCGGTGCGCTGACCAACACGGGTGTTTTCCACTGCGTATTTCACACGCGTGACCGGCGAAAAGATGGAATCGATTGGGATCAGGCCGATAGCCTGATCCGGACGCTTGTTCTCTTCTGCGGTGGCAAACCCGCGGCCGACGCGGACATCGAACTCGGCATCAAATTTATGTTTCCGATCGAGAGTGCAGATCACCTGCTTTGGGTTCAGTACTTCAAAACCCTGGATGGTCTGGATGTCGCCGGCAGTCACTTCGCCTTCTTTGTTCACGGCAAGCGACAGTTTCTTTGGCTCATGGTCCTGGCCATCGAGTTTAAATTTCACTTTCTTCAGGTTGAGGACGATGTCGGTGACGTCCTCGACCACGCCGGGTAGCGTGGCAAACTCATGCTGCGCGCCTGCGATTTTGGCCGCGGTGATCGCCGCGCCTTCCAAAGAGGAAAGCAGAACACGCCGGAGAGAGTTTCCAACGGTGTGCCCGTAACCGGCTTCGAACGGTTCGGCAGTAAATCTGGCATAGGTATCTGTGGCTGTGCTCTCGTCTTTGGCGAGAGTTTTCGGCATTTCAAAACGACCGTAACGGATTGGCATAATTCAATTTCGATTGTGAATTTTCGATTTCGGATTGAGACGGCGATTCAAAGACAAATCGGCAATCGCAAATCTAAAATCTCAAATTCCCCTTTGCCGGGTTCCCCCTGGCGAGTGCAGCCTCGCATCCAGCGATGGAGACCCAGGGACCAACGGCGTAATTTCAAAAACTCGCTGCGAAGCGTCCAATAAACCCCAACCTGGCATTTTTGCAAGTGCCGGGGTGACACGGGCGCCAGAGCCGGGCGCGTCGGAAATTAGTCTTGCACAATGTCGTCGGGCAATTCGTTGGCCGATTTGGATGTTTTCGGAAAATGCGCGGCTAGCACTTCGCCGATTTCCTTAATCGCTTCGACCAGCGCGTGGCTGAACTTTTCGTTTTGAAAATGTGCCCGCATTCCTTCCACAATACGGTGCCAGAACTCGTCGCCGCATTTCTCGTGAATCGCCCTGTCGCCCACTACGGCGAATGTATGTGCTCGCGGTACAACGAACAGGAGCACGGCATTGCGGTCCTGTGTCTTGTCCATCTTATGCTGCTGAAATTTTTTCTGCGCCACAATCAGCGGGTCGGTATTCAATTTTCCGCGCTGAATGAAAACGCGAATCTCGCCGGAAGTTTTGGATTCGGCTTCACGAATCGCGTGCACGATCCGGTCATGTTCCAGATTGCCAAGGAATTCTCTGCTTCGCATTTGCTACCAACTCGATCCTGCGCCTCCGCCACCAAAACTGCCGCCACCGCCGCTGAATCCACTGAAACCGCCTCCGCCGCCCCCGGACGACCACCCTCCGCCGCCACCGGTCGGTAAAAATATTGGGCCGCCTCGGCCCGATGAATAGCCGTAACCGCCAAGTCGCCGCATCACTCTGGAAATGATGATTAGAACGACGACAAAAATGATGAAGAACAAGAGGCTCGGAGCGCCGCTGCCGTGATGTTGTTCGGCGGCCGTTTTTCCCGATCCCTTGTACTCGCCACGGATTGCCTTGCAGATCAAATCAATGCCAGTGGCGAGGCCGGCCTGATAGTCGCCATTCCGGAAAAGCGGTTTGATGTGGTTCTCGGTGAGATCGAACGCCGTGATGTCCGGCAGCGCGCCTTCCAGTCCGTAACCCACTTGAATAAACATCTTGCGATCCTGGATGAACACGAAGAGCACGACGCCATTGCGGCGTTCCTTTTTACCGACGCCCCACGCCTGTGCCAAGCGCTGCGTGTAGTCCGCGACGTCTGAGTCGCTCTGCATCTTGGGAAAAACCGCGACCACGACTTGATCAGAGGTTTCACGCTCAAATTGTGCCAGTTGCTCGTTAAAGCGATAAGCGGCTTCCTTTGAAACAACGCCGGCGTAATCGTTGAAGTAACGATCCGGTTTCGGCGGAATCACTTCCGCGGCTTGCGACTCTATTGCCAGGGATGCAAGCAATGCCGCGATCAACAGAGCGACTTGTTTGGCGCGCAATATCTGTAGTAGCAGCCGTGTCGGCTGCACCATCGCGGGCGACACGCCCGCCGCTACAGCAAAATCGAGAATCACCTTAGGGCGCTGCCGTCGCTGCAGGCGCCGGTGCGGGCGTGCCAAAATTGAATTGCACAGGCGGCGGCCGTTCCGCGCCCGGTTGGGCACTGAAGAATGGTCTCGGCGAAAAACCAAGCATACCCGCCACCAAATTCGTTGGGAAACTGCGCACCGCCACATTGTAGTTTTGCACTGCGGTATTGAAGTTGCCGCGCTCGACTGAGATTCGATTCTCGGTTCCTTCCAGTTGCGCCTGCAAACTCAGAAAATTCTGGTTGGCCTTCAGTTCCGGGTAACGCTCAACCACAACTAGTAAACGCGAAAGCGCGTTGCTCAGTTGCCCTTGCGCAGCCTGGAATTGCTCGAGTTGCGCAGCATCGGTAGGCGCTTTGTTCGGATCAAGTTGCACGCGCCCGACACTGGCGCGCGCATTCGTGACTTCGGTGAGGGTCGATTTCTCGAAGTTGGCCGCGCCGGCCACGGTGTTCACGAGATTCGGAATCAAATCTGCGCGCCGTTGATAAACGTTTTGCACCTGCGCCCAGCTTTGATCGACAGCTTGCTGCAAGCGGACGAGACGATTGTAACTGCCGCCCAGCGCAAGAGCAGCAATGACGACGATGAATAGCAGAATGGCGAGAAGGACGCCGCAACCAAGGGCGAATTTGTTCATACGATCGTGAATCGTTCTAGAAATGTTTTGCGAAGTCAACCCTAGCGGCCAAGTACCAGCCGTAAGAAATGCGCATCGGAAAATTTTGCATCGGAACCTTGGCGCACAATGATCGTCTTTAGCGACGGAATTACAAACAAGCGCTGATAACCCGAGCCAAGTCCCACGACCATGTCGGCCGGCGCATCCTTGCAAATGCAAACATCTGTCCATTGCGCGTTTTGCCATGGTAAATCGAGCATACGTTCCATGTCCACCTCGCGACCATTTGGTGCTTGTTGATTCAACCAAAATGCGAGGCCGTATGACGGATTTGCCTGCGACCCGGCAAATGCCTCGCTCAACAAAGCTGCCGGGACAATTTGCCGTCCGTGGTAATTGCCGCGCCCGAGGACCAGCGCGCCCAGTCGCGCCCATTCCCGCGCGGTCAATTCAAATCCTGTCGCTGGCAGTGGATTGCCCAGAGAATCCTTTTTGTAGTTGAGGCGATGCAGTCCAAGCCGGTCCGACACGTGCCCGTCAAAGTATGCGATTGTGTTACGACCTTTTAGTTTCCGGCGCAGCACTTCGGAAAAAATCTGAAGATGACTTGGACCATAAACGAAAGCCGCCCCGGGTTCAGCAACCATCGGCAACCGAATTGCCATAGCGTTACGGTCTCGGATCGATGCGCGCTGAAGACGTGACGCGCCTTCAATGCCGTCGGTCTGACTAAGCAACTGGCGAATGGTGATCCGCGATTTGCGTGGATCACTCTTCCATTCAGTGATCGTGTCCGAGACGAGATCGTCGAGCCTGAATAATCCATCGTGCACCGCAGCCAGCGCAGCGATTCCCCAAAAACTTTTTGTCCCGCTGAAGATCGGCCACCTTCCCCTCGCTGATCCTCCATTCGCATAATGCTCAAAAATTGTTCGGCCATTTTGCATGACCAGCATGGAGACTCCGCGTCTGCTCTCGGAATATGTAGCCGCACGCGTGCAATCAGATGCACGGATTTCGGCAAAGGCAGAAGACGTCGCAAACGTGAGAAGACAGAATCCGCTGTAGCCGCTTCGCTGCGCGAAGCGTAGCCATGACGAGCCATTCATGCGCGGGTCGGGTCGCCCACAGGGCGACAGCTACAGATCCGTTGTAGCCGGCTTCGGTGACGCCGGCTGAACGGCATCAGCGATGCCGGCTTCAGAGCGCGCAACCGGCAAATTCCGTCTTCGCAGTTCTTCGACGTTTGGCAATTCGTCGAGATTGCGCAGCCCGAAGTGATCGAGGAAAAACTGTGTTGTTTCATAAAGAAGCGGGCGGCCGGGGATTTCGGCGCGGCCAGCGATCTTGACCAGGCCGCGCTCCATTAATGTTTGCAGCACGCCGTCGATATTCACACCGCGAACCGCTTCCACATCGGCGCGCGTAATGGGCTGGCGATATGCGATGATCGCCAGCGTTTCCAGCGCAGGCGCGCTCAGCCGCGCCGGCTTTGGCGCGGGAAAAAGCTGGCGCACCCACTGCGCGTATTGCGGATCGGTCGCAAGCTGCCAGCCTTCCGCTTTTTCAATCAGTTGAAACGCGCGCTGTTGCTCGACGTAATCGATCTTCAATTGTTCGAGCGCGGCGGCAACTTCGGCTTCGCGCACGCGCGAGAACTCGTTAGGTCCCGCGCCTGCGGGATCGCCCTGTGTGCCCTTGATCGCCGTGGCAATCTCACGGATCGAAAGCGGTTTTTGCGCGCTGAAAAGAAGCGCTTCGATGACACGGGACAAGGTCATAACACAACGCGTGTCATCGAAGTGAAGGACCTCGCATTCGAAGTCTTCCACACACAGACTTTATTGCGTAACCCATCACCCTTTGTGAGGTCCCTCACTGCGTTCGGGATGACGGCGTGCTTGAGCATGTTCCTAATCTGCTCCAATCGCGCTTTGAATTGCATCCACGATTCGGTCTGCTTGCTTGTCGATCATAGCGAGCTCGCGTCCTTCTATGAGCAGACGGATTTTTGGCTCGGTCCCGGAATAACGCAGCAACACGCGGCCTTTGCCAGAGAGCTCTTTCTCCGCGTCGTTCACCAGCTTCATCACCGCAGGCAGCTCGGCGAGGGGGCGCTTTTCCTTCACGACTAAATTGCGTTGGGCCTGAGGATATTTTTGCAAACATCTCTTCAACTTACTTAATGGCTGGCCGCTCTTGTGCATGATGCGCAAAACCTGCAGCGCGGTGATGATGCCGTCGCCGGTGGTGGTGAAATCGCGGAAGATGACGTGACCGCTTTGTTCGCCGCCAAGATTCAGTTTTTGGTGCACCATTTCTTCGATCACATAACGATCGCCGACTTTCGTCCGCAGTACGTTTCCACCATGCTGAACAAGCGTTTCATTGAGGCCAAAATTGCTCATGACGGTGGCTACTATCGTATTTTGCTCAAGCCGCCCGGCGTCCAAAAAGTCGAGAGCAGCGATGGCAAGAATCTCATCGCCGTCCACAATCTCGCCGTCCTCATCACATAACAACACGCGATCTGCGTCCCCGTCGTGAGCAATGCCCACATCCGCGCCGCTCACCTGCACAATGCGCTGGATTTCCTCCGGATACATGCTGCCGCAACCGTCATTGATGTTCATGCCATTGGGCTGGTTATGCCCCACGGCGACGTCCGCGCCCAACTCACGCAATACGCAAGGGGTTGATTTGTAAGCGGCGCCATTTGCCACGTCCACTGCGACCCGCATTTCCTCGAGCGACATTCCCCGCGGAAAACTTGCCTTGGCGAATTCCACATAGCGGCCGAGAGCGTCATCGATTCGCGTGGCGCGTCCGATTTTATTGGCAGTCGGCCGGACGGAATCGATCTCACCGGTGAAAACGAGCTGCTCAATTTTTTCCTCGATTTGATCGTCCAGCTTGTAGCCGTCGTGCCGGAAAAATTTGATGCCGTTGTCCTGATACGGATTATGCGAAGCGGAAAGGACGATGCCGGCGTCGGCGCGCAGCGATCGTGTAATGTAAGCGACACCCGGTGTAGGCAACGGTCCGATAACGAGAACATCCACTCCGAGCGATGTGATTCCCGCTACGAGCGCGTTTTCCAGCATGTAACCGGAGAGACGCGTGTCCTTGCCCAAAACGATTTTCGGACGCGCCCCGTCAGGCGTCCTACGCGGATTCATTTGAGCGAAGACGTACGCCGCAGCGCGCCCGAGTTTCAGTGCCGTCTCCGCCGTCACCGGCTCGACGTTAGCAACACCCCGCACGCCATCCGTTCCAAAAATTTTCTTCTGCTCGGTCACGGGGTAATTGAAACGCCCAAGAGGTAATTCGTAAACGGGAAAGTTTCTCTCGGTTGGCGAAATCTTTCTGAGCCGAGTTTGGTTGTCCACCAGCAGGGCACAAAAACGCCGCAGACTGCAGGCTTGATTTTGGCGCGGTTTTTTGTTTGGATCGCAGCGTGCCCCCTGAAGATGAGGTGACTTCACTGAGCGCGATTGGCGGAAGTGCTCATCACGGCCCGGCGGCGTTTACTACCACTCATTGGAGCGTGGTGCTAGAGGCACAAGGCGAATCGCCAGCGGCGCAAGAGGCGCTCGAAAAGCTTTGCCGCACGTATTGGCGACCTATCTATGGCTTCGTGCGGCGACAGGGTGTTTGGACCGAGGACGCGGAGGATCTCACTCAGGGTTTCTTCGCTTTATTGTTGGAGCGCAAAGATCTGAATACTGTCCGCAAGGAAAAGGGACGACTTCGTTCTTACCTGCTTGCGTCGGTCAAACACTTTCTGGCCGACGAGTCACGCCATGCGATGGCAGTCAAGCGCGGCAAAGGACAACGCTTAATTCCGTTGGAGGAGTTTCGTGAGCGTGACCGCATCGATGTTGAGCGGAGCGACAGGCTGACAGCCGACCAACTCTACGAACGTCGCTGGGCGTTTACGGTTCTGGAACAAGTGATGGCGCGGCTGCGGGACGAATATCGCAGTGCTGGCAATCTCCGGTTCTTTGATCAGATGAAGAAAATGCTCATGGACGAACCCGGCCGGCCTTCGCAAGCCGAGGTCGCCACCGAATTCGATATGACCGAGAACGCGGTCAAACAAGCGTTTTACCGATTTCGTCAGCGCTACCAAACGTTATTGCGCGAGGAGATCTCGCACACGGTTGCCATGCCCAGCGATATCGAAGATGAGTTGCGCCATCTAATTGCTGTGGTGCGGGCGTAACCTTTGGTAGGATTTTACGCAGTAAAAGAGGGGAGCGCACGAGCGACTCTCCGATAATGACGGCTGTACCTAAAGTTTGTCCAACTTGCGGGGCGGAAATCCCACCCGACGCGCCAGAAGGAGGTTGCCCGGGTTGCCTGCTCCAGACCGGCCTTGATCCGCTTGTGAACGAGGATGGACATCCGTCCGATGTAACACGAGTACAGCCTGCCACGGGAAGCGAGCGGTCGGTGGAGATGCTCGGAGACCTGGGCGATTACGAGTTACTGGAAGAAATTGGCAGAGGCGGTCAGGGAGTAGTGTATCGCGCGCGACAGAAACGTCTCAACCGCACAGTTGCACTCAAAGTTATCGGCTTAGGCCAATGGGCCACGAAGGCGCATCTCAAGCGTTTCCGTCTTGAAGCAGAAGCCGCCGCCAGTCTCGACCATCCGTGTATCGTCCCGATTTACGAAGTCGGGGAGCGCGGCGGCGCCTGTTACTTCAGCATGGGACTCGTAGAGGGCAGCCAACTCGATGCCGTCGCGAAGCGCGAACCGATGCCGATCCGTCACGCAGCGGAACTAATCGCCAAGCTGGCCCGAACCGTTCATTATGCGCATGAGCACGGCATCCTCCATCGAGACATCAAACCCGGAAACATCCTGCTGGACACAAAGGGCGAACCACATCTCACCGATTTCGGACTGGCACGCCTCGTCGAGACAGAGAGTACGGTCACGCGCACGCTGGAAGTGTTGGGCACTCCCAGTTACATGGCGCCGGAACAAGCGGTGGGAAATAACGCGCGGGTCACTAGCGCGACAGATGTTTACGGACTCGGCGCAGTCTTTTACCAACTGCTCACTGGCCATCCACCTTTCGCTGCGGGAACGACTTTTGAAACGGTTCGGCTGGTTTTGGACACCGAGCCGCGGCAGCCGCGCCTCTTAAATCCAAAAGTAGATCGCGACCTCGCGACGATCTGCCTCAAGTGTCTGGAGAAAGATCCAAAGCGCCGTTACTCTTCTGCTCTCGCATTGGCCGAAGACCTTGAACGCTGGCTGAAACATGAACCAATCCGAGCCCGGCGCACTGGAATTTTCACTCGCGGACGAAAATGGGTGCGGAGGAATCCTGCTATTGCTGCCTTGATCGCGTCACTGGCCGCAGTCATTTGCTGGAATATTTGGGAAAGCGAACTAATCAGCCGTCCCGCCACAAAGAGTGTCGCAGTGCTTCCGTTCGAAAACCTCAGCCCCGATCCCGATAACGCCTATTTCGCAAACGGCATTCAAGATGAGATCCTGACGCGGCTGGCTAAAATCGCAGACTTAAAAGTCATTTCGCGCACTTCCACGCAGCACTATCAGAGCAAACCCAGGAATCTGCGCGAGATCGCGAAGCAGCTTGGGGTAGCAAACATTCTTGAGGGCACCGTACAAAAAGCGGCCGATGAGGTGCTGGTCAATGTTCAGTTGGTTAATGCGCGAACCGATTCCCACCTCTGGGCAGATAGCTATGATCGAAAATTGACCGACATCTTTGCAGTCGAGAGTGAAGTGGCCAAAGCCGTTGCCGACCAATTGCAGGCGAAACTCACCGGCCAAGAAGAACAAGCCATCGCCGCTAAACCGACGGACAATCCTGAAGCTTACGATGCCTATCTGCGTGGTCGCGCATTTGCAGGTGGCTCGCCGTGGGATAAGTCCACCGTGGAGCGTACGATCCAGTCATATCAAGAGGCAGTGAAGTTGGATCCCACTTTTGCGCTGGCTTGGGCACGTCTCTCCAGTGCGCAAAGCGGGAGTTACTGGCTAGGACTCGATCCAAGCCCCGCGCGGCTAGCGGCAGCCAAGGATGCCGCCGATCGCGCTCTCGCGCTTGACCCAGACTTACCGGAAACTCGCCTTGCTCTTGGCTATTATCGCTATTGGGGGCAGCGCGATTTCACCGGGGCGCTCGCGGAATTCCAGCAAGCTGAAAAGGGTCTTCCGAATAACGTTGATATCACCAATGCGATCGCCCTTGTCCAACGCCGGCTTGGGCATTGGGAAGAGGCGATTGACGAGTTCCGTCGTGTCGTTGAGCTCGATCCTCGCAACACCATGGCCTATATCTCTCTCGCGGTTACGTATGAGTCCCTGCGCCGTTTCCCCGAAGCTCTAGCCACACTTGACCGCGTACTTGCGTGGGAGCCGACGAATGAACTTGCCCTCGGTGAGAAAGCGAGTGTCTTCTGGGCAACGGGGGATCTCCAGGCAGTAGAACCACTGCTTGCAAATCCCGGTACCGAACCGCTCATACCTGGAGGCTCAACGATGCCCGTACGTGGTGCGCAGTCTTTGTTCCAGCGGCGTTATGCCGCGGCCATAGAGATATTCTCAACTGCGGTGGCCGCTGCAAAGCCGGACAACCCAAACATCGACGCCAAACTTTTTCTGGGTTTGAGTCAGCAGCGCGCCGGCGATGTCGCCGCGGCGCGCGCCACTTACCAAAGCGCGGTACTAGATATTCAGCGCGAGCTCAAGAAGGTCGCGCCGGATTCTTATCAGGCGGCGGGGACGCATGCCGCTTTAGGTCTGGCCTATGCAGGTTTGGGCGAAGCGGCCTCTGCTATCGCCGAAGGACAAAAAGCTATGGCCATACATCCCACTTCCAAAGATCCATTCGGGGGCCCGGAAGAAGACGACAGAATGGCGCGCATCTACGCTCTACTGGGGGATGCCGATCACGCGATTCCGATTCTTAAACGGCTGCTGCAGATACCGTATGGCGATGCGATTACTCCGGCATTGTTGCGACTCGATCCGATGTTCGATCCGCTGCGAAACGATCCGCGCTTCCAGAAACTCGTCGCCTCGCCCACGCCGAAGTAACATCTGAAGAGCGCAGAGCCTGCCCTGCCTGCGCGCCGAAGCAGAGCGAAGGCGGGAGCTAAGTCGAATGCGCTGCTAGCGTGCAGTTTCGGCAGCTTGCCGAAAGCGCTTCGGCGCCCAGGAATGGGAAGTGTGATTCATTAAAGGCTACGTTGCATTTTCCGCGTAACCCCGTGCCGCTTCAACCCTTCAGCGGTTCAACGATTTAACGATTCGACGATTTTCCAAACTTTCCGCGTAACGGACCGCCGGATTCCACGCAGTACATCAGTGAAGCGCCAGAAATGACTTCCTCAAAACAAAGGAGTCAAAGAAGGCCACAACAAAAAAAGGAAATTAAATCATGAATAAACAAAACATTCTCGCGCTCGCTCTAAAACCGGCGATGGGCGTGACGAAATCAGTCGGTATTGGTATTGTGCTGTTGTTGGCCGCGGCCCTGGTGGCGATAATCATGCCGTCCGCGGCGAGCGCCCAGTCGCCGTGCGAGGGGCCCACCGCCACTCTGCTAGTCACGGGCCTGGAGGGTGCCACGGGCAGCACCGTCGGCCCCGATGGTGCGCTGTACGTCACCGAAGGCGCTGCCGGCAGGATCTCGCGCGTTGATCCACAGACTGGAGAGAAAACGACGTTCGCTAGCGGTCTGCCGCCCTCTATCATCGGCATCGGTGGGGCGATCGACGTCGCGTTCATCGACAACATCGCGTACGCACTGGTCACCCTCGTCGGCTCTCAATTCGGCACCAGCGACGTTGTCGGCATCTACCGAGTGGACGGCCCAGACAGTTTCACCGTCGTTGCAGACATTGGCGCGTTCAACTTGTCCCATCAGCCTTCTGGTTTTGATATCGCCGTCCCGACCGGACTTCAGTACGCGCTGCAAACCTACCGCGGCGGGTTCCTGGTCACCGATGGGCACCTCAACCGAGTGCTGCGGGTCACCCTCGACGGCGAGGTCACCGTGTTGATCGCGTTCGGCAACATCGTCCCGACCGGGCTGGCGGTCAGGGGCAATACAGTGTACATGGCCGAGGCCGGCCCCGTCCCCCACCTGCCCCAGAACGGCAAGGTTGTGTCGTTCGAGCCCAAGTCGCCCACCGCCGCAGTGGTGGCCTCCGGCGCTCGCCTCCTCGTTGACGTGGAATTTGGCCCCGGCAACGGTCTTTACGCCCTCTCGCAGGGTATCTTTCCGGTCGGCAGCCCTCCGGCTACTCCGGCGCTGCACAACACCGGCTCGCTCGTCAAGGTCAACGGGGACGGCACCTTCACCTTCGTCATGGACAGTCTGGACCAGCCGGCCTCGCTCGAGTTCATCGGGAACAGCGCGTACGTCGTCACCCTCACCGGAGAGATCTGGAAGATCGACGGCGTCTCGTGTAAGCTTTAAGGCTTGTCGCGTTGAGCAACCGGCGGACTTGACCTGTCGCTCAGTCCCTGGGCTTTCTGTCATCGGCCGCGTGCGTTGCTTAATTCCGCAATCGTCTTGTTCCAGACACCAATCAGCCTTCAATCCCTCACTCGATCCCGAAACCGCGCTTGCCTTTCATGATGAGATCCTTCCGATGCTGAGAAAATTGGTAAAAAAAAGCGCGGATTTTTCTTCCCTTCTGTAAATCGGCTGTCGTAAAGTCGGCGGCTCCAAGAATGATGGATAACATTATCGAGGCGAAAGAACTGCAGATTGAGCGGAAGCATTTTTACGTGGAGCTCCGCGAGAATGATCGTGGGAAATTCTTGCGCATCACCGAGGAAGCTCACGGCCGGCGCAACAGCATCATCGTGCCGAGTACCGGCGTGGACGACTTTACAGCGGCCATTTCCGAAGTCCTGGCGAATAACGGAAGCGCGCCGCGTTAATCCCGAAGGCCTTCGGGGATACAATCCTCCTTGGGTTTGCCGGCGACACGCCGATTCCCTATAGCAGGCTCCATTTTCTATATCTACCCGCTGCGTTGACACCGTGACGCCCGAAACTACTTTGGCGCGTTCGCCTACCGACGCTCGGCTGCATTCCTAACTCATGGCTACAAAACGAAAGACCACCGGTCGAAAAGGAATTCGGCGCATAAGGACAAGATCCAGATCGAAGGAGGGCGCGAGGGTCTCCGGAAGAAAAACGAAAATACCACGTTACGTTTACTACTTCGGCGACGGGCACGCAGATGGGTCGGGCAGCATGAAACCGCTCCTTGGAGGGAAGGGCGCAAATCTCCACGAGATGACGCGCATCGGTCTGCCTGTGCCGCCGGGATTTACGATTACGACTGAAGTCTGCAGTTATTTTTACGATCACAAACGTACCTACCCGCCGCAGTTGGAAGCGCAGGTGGCGGATGCCCTGGCCAG
>WNFT01010054.1_pt1 | contig 18820 bp, 16 predicted proteins | sample 5400191 | NCBI WGS metagenome assembly WNFT01 (sample SAMN13153359, study PRJNA577476) | soil metagenome | isolation source: 80 cm saprolite under Madrone tree | place: USA:California | collected 2016-06-14 | reverse complement strand
CGCTTTGCTCGCCTACGCCGCTCTGGTAGTGATGCAGAGGCAGGCGCGCACAGGGAAAAAAGTGGAGCAGCCGACGAGTGGATCGAACTGAGCGTGCCGGAGGTGCGGCGCTTACTGCGCGCTGGGCGAGCCATTTGACACCAGCCCAGGCGCGGGCGCAACGCTTCCATGTCCTGCGCCACGCACGGCAGGCACCCATGGTGTCGCGAGATCCACCGGCTCCCCTGCGCTTGCTAGGGGCCCCAGCGCTCACCGAGGAGCGCTGGGAGCAGCTTCAACCGCTCTTGCCCCCGCAGAAGCCGCAGACGGGTCGTCCAGCCGTTGATCATTGCTTGATCGTGGAGGGCATGCTGTGGGTGGTGCGCACCGGCTCGTCCTGGCGCGAGCTTCCGGAACGCTTCGGGCTCTGGTCCACTGTGGCCAGCCGCTACCAGCGTTGGTGCAAAGAAGGCCTCTGGGATCGTATCTCGCACGTCCTGTTACCAGCCGAGGCGTCGTTCTCTTCTTCCGCCTGATGTTCCTAAGTGGGACTGTAGTATTGGGTGACCCCAAAATAAAGAAGTGAGCTAGCATTAGCTAGCTCACTTTTGCTCGTTCGCAAACCAATTCCTTCCGACCAGAAGGAATTGTTAAATGAAAGGCGTGCACCCCGAATTAGAGCCAACTTGCCCACAGGCTTCAACCTTCGCAATGGGAGCATACACCATTGCTGAACTCAAGGTGGCGGTGGTGTTGGCTCCTCCAACTTGAGCACCGCCGTGTCTTGAATCAGTTTGTCGCACAACATAAGCAATCATAAATTGATTGCCGTTGCCAGACAAATTGTAGGTGATTGCCCAATTTGTCTGGCATGTATCAGAATACCAGAGCTCTACTCTGCTTCCTGTAAAGTTCTTAGGATTGCCCGATGCATTTACTATGTGGGCGCCGGAGTAGGCACATCCTGAAGTAGATGCATCCCATCCATCACAGCCAGTTCCCGAACAGCTGACGTTAGGTCTTACATGACTCGGGCCTCCCGTATGCGGACCACCTGATTGAGTAATCTTGCTAGCAAATGTAAATCCTGAGAAGGCGAGCATGAGGAGTGAAGCCGGTAAACCCAATTTTCCCTGTAAATTTGATAATTAAATGGGTGAGCAAGCAGTCAGCACGGAACAGGAAACCTGGCCGAATGAGACAACCCACGCCAATTGCTTGCGAAAAATTTGCACGCTCTTGCTCGTTTTGCCCGCCCAAATAATTAGAAAGATTCGCCCATAGAAATCCAAAATTTACAGCAAGAGACTCAAGACGAGCTGCTGGAAGAGGCGGCGGCGCGCTTCACCAGGGGAGGCGCTACCACGAGATATGTGAGGAAGAGGAGCATGTGAGGAGGAACGATGCTGGCTCATGGAAAAACCCTCTCTTTCTGGCTGGCCTACTCACCAGGCTGTCACAGGAAAAAAATATCTACCCGGGTCTCAAATAAAGACCAGAGGCAAGCGATAGGATCCACGCTAAGCAACCATCGGCTCAATGGCTGGTGGTCAAACGCGATATGCTAGCAGAGAAAAGAAGCAATACAATCCTGTTGCAGACGGGACTTCCCGTTGCAGTATTTCTACAAGTGCCACAAAAAAAGGCACATGATCTCCCCAGGACACAGCTCGCTTCAATGGCCAAAAAGACGCGTGCTACGACTCCCGCATAGCACAGGCAGACGAGGTGCAAGAGCCCTTACAATGGTTGGGATGACATGCGAAAAGACCAGTCCCCGGCTGGCAAAAACAGGCATAAGAAACACGCACAGAGACGCTCACTACAAATTAGCTGCTACGAGTTCTATGCCGTCTTCATCCCCCGATGGAAGCAGATCGGCACAATGTATGGTAGACCTATAACATACATACTCATACAGATGCCCCATTTGTCAAGTGTTTATGAAAAACTGGCGAAAACTTATAAACAATCGAATCAGGTGCGAGAAGACCCAGCGTGTTTTTCATAACTTGATAACCTTAAAATCTTTTCTTATCATAAGAAACAATTAAAAAGGTTACCGATTCTCCCTGAGAATTGCTGCCTTTCGTCTCAAAATGCCTCTCAATACGCTCTCCCCATCCGCCCCTCCAGATATCGTGCCACCAGAGCGAGCGCGTAACAGATCACGAAGTAGATCATAGCGCCGAGGATAAACATGAACAACTTATCGTTCGAATTCAGCATCGGATAAGCAAACGAACCTATTGTCTCTTCCAGTTCGACCACCCCAAGGACAGAGAGTAGGGCGCTATCCTGTATCAAGGTGATGAAGTAGTTTGTAAAAGGAGGGAGGGTGATACGTATGGCCTGCGGCAATATAATATGGCGCATTACCTGCCGAGGGTTTAAACCCAGGCTCAAAGCTGCTTCTGCCTGTCCTTTATCCACTGACTGGATACCTGCACGAAAGACTTCGGTCAGGTAGGCACCATAGTTGAAACTTAAACCAATCACCCCGTAGAAGTAGGGGCTGAAGGCAGCAGGCACGAGGCTATTCTCTTGCAGAACTGTCATGAACTGAAATGCGGCATTGTATGGATCAAAGCCGAGATTCGAGAGCAATTGGCCAATGCCATAATACCAGAACAGCAACTGCACCAGAATGGGCGTACCACGTACTACTTCGACATAGATGGTAGCAATCCCGCGCAACGCGGCAAAACCTGAGAGACGACCCATGGCTCCTATGAACCCGAGGACGATAGCCAGTATCGCGCTGACTACCGAGAGTCCGATGGTCAGGCCAGCCGCCTGCAATAAATAGGGAAGGTAAAGGGTAATCGTATCACGATAGGAATAGAGATAGTAGAGAAAGCCCGCCACGGCTGCTACGAGCACCACATAGAAGATATAGTCCAGTATGACGAGCCGGTTGCGTGGCCCTGGTTCAGCCTTCCTGATGATTTGTTCCATATATTCTTCCTTTTGCCCGCGCTACAGGACCGCACGCAATCTACGTTCAAAAGCCCTGGCAACATAAGAAGTAGGCAGGCTCATTATCAGATACAATGCAATAGCGAGGGCAAAGAGCGGTAAGGAATTAGCCGGGTTTTGAAAAACTTTGAGACGCAGTACAGAGGTAAGGTCCGTGCCAGAGATAACGCTTACTATAGCAGAGTCCTTAAGCATGTAAATAAGATCATTAACGAATGGAGGGATCATCAACGGTATGGCCTGCGGCAGAACAATGCGAAAGAAGTTCTGTTCTGATGTCAACCCCAGAGAAAGCGCTGCCTCTGTTTGCCCGCGATCTACTGAGAGGAAGCCAGCTCGAAAGACTTCGGCCTCATAAGCAGCATAGTTAAGCGCTAATGTTGCAACGCCGGCAACCCAGGCATTATCGTATTGCGCAAGGTTATAGTTTGCCAGAACTGCACCTATACCATAATATACGAGAAATATCTGCGTGATGATCGGAGTGCTGCGCACCACCTCAATAAAAATCTTGGAGGGCGTACTCAACCAGGCGAAACGCGAACTTTTCATCAGTGCGAGAATAAGTCCGATAAGAAGAGCCAGCGGGAAAGAAATAAAACAATAAATCAGCGTATTTCTCGCGCCAATCAGAAAGGCCGGAAGGTTGTGCAGGACTATATCCATGAGGAGATCCCTCCATTACATTTCATTGAGGTCCGTCGCAGGGTACCCCTACCATACACGTTCGGGCTTGCTCCCGTATATGGTAGGGGTACCCCTTGCGGGCAATACATTTCAAATAAGAGATTTTTATTCTCATATGCCAGAGGTAATATCCGTCAATTTGAGCTTGCGAATCTGCCTTGTTTGACTCGCAAACTTTCTTAATTGAAATGTATTGCCCCTTGCGGGTACCCTGCGGTGGGGACACATCTTACATCCGCACCTATGGGGCGTGGTCTGCTTGCGGATACCGATACACCTCATACCTTGCGGGTACCCTGCGATGGGGACGCATCTTACATCCGCACCTATGGGGCCCCTTGCGGGCACCCTGGAACAGATCGGAATGCGCAGCTACTACACAATACCAATTTGCGCCTGCTGGGAGTTCCACATGCTCCATTTCATGTAAATACGTTTGAGCGTACCATCCTTTTTGAGCCTGGCAATCGCTGCATTGACCTCCGGCAAGAGAATCTGAGCATTAGGATTGCTCTTGTTGAAGCCACACACGTACACATCGGGGTACAATGGTTTGCCGATTGGCCTCAAAGCAGGATCAGGTTTACCACCAGGGCCGGCCCCTAATACATAGTAAGCAGCAAGTGGTACATCTAACATCGTGGCATCGAGTTTCTTCTGCTTCACATCGTCAAACGGCAGATTGCCATTGTAGAGTTTCGTGGTGATTTTCGGGTCTGCTTGCAGGTAGACCGCAGCCTTATAACCATCGCCAGTTCCAACCGTCAAGCCATCTAAAACGCTTAAGGTAAGATCACTATTCGCGTTATACTGAGTAAAACGCGGGTCATTTGCACGCACTACGATCTGCTGAGCGTAGGCATAGTAAGGATCGGAGAACAGTTGCACTTTCTTGCGCTCGTCCGTAATTTCCCAGCCGTTCATGACAAAGTCAAATTTGTTGGCCCCCAGCGCCTGGTCCAGTTCACCATAGCACGTTTCAACCTGTACCTGGTTCACGCGCATCAGATTGGCCATAGCAACCGCGATCTCCACTTCAAAGCCGATCAGTTGCGAGGGATTTGTAGGGTCCTTGAAGACATAGGGAGCGCCATCAACAAAGTCCGCTCCCCACTGCATTTGTCCAGGCGTCTTCAGGCCCGCGTTGCCTATCGGCGTGACTCCTGGAGTCGGAGTCGAAGTTGACCCTGTAGAAACATTTCCCCCACAGGCCGCCAGCAAGGCCTCGAGAGAGCTGCCAGCGGCGATAATGCCGCCCGCCTGTCCCATACGCTTCAAGAATGTTCGCCTGTCGATTTCACGGCTCATATGGATTAGTCCTTTCCGTTGATCGTCCTGGTACATCTTTGTATAAATACTTTGTCTATGGTAAGGTTGAGAGCACACGCTCCAGGAATAGCTTTGTGCGCTCATGTTTGGGTTGCTTGAACAGTTCGTTAGGGTCACCTTGCTCCACAATGACGCCATCTGAGATGAAGACGACCCGGTCCGAGACATCACGCGCAAATTGCATCTCATGCGTCACTACTACCATCGTGCTGCCCTCGTATGCCAGGTCGCGCATTACTTTGAGCACCTCGCCTACCAGTTCTGGGTCAAGTGACGAGGTTGGCTCATCGAAAAGTAAAGCTCTTGGCTGCATGGCAAGGGCACGGGCAATGGCTACACGCTGCTTTTGTCCGCCGGAGAGCCGACTGGGATAGACATCACGCTTTTCAGCAAGTCCCACTTTTGCCAGCAATCTCTCGCCGAGGGCCACCGCCTGGTTTTTAGGCATCTTCCGCACCAGCAATGGAGCCTCGATTACGTTCTGCAAGACGGTCATGTGGGGAAAGAGGTTGAAATTCTGAAAGACCATGCCCAGTTCCCGACGAATTGGGCTGAGCTGTTTGATGGAGAGATGAGGATCGAGCCTCTGTCCATGAATGTATATTTCACCGCTCGTAAACTTCTCAAGCCCATTCAGGCAGCGAATAAGCGTGCTCTTGCCCGAGCCACTGGGGCCTATTAAAGCGACAACTTCCCTTTTGCGCACTTCAAAATCGACATCCTTGAGGACATGCTTATCACCGAAGAACTTATTGACCTTGATAGCGCTAATGATGACTTCATCTTCAACGCTATTCGTGATTTGGGACAGACTACCAGAGCTGGTGACAGGAGATAAGGCATCACTAGGTATGGTTTGCTCGGAGTCCATTAGTTACTCCTTTTCACAAGGACAATGAATTGCGCTCCTACTGCACGGCCTACATGGCGAAACCTGGCGGTTAGATCGCCCGAAATAACGCGGCCATGAATGTTGCCATATAGTATAGGCATCGATCCCCTACGGGCGGCGCAGCCGCCGTAGGGGCCGATTCATCGTGCCCACCGCCGATTTATCGGCCCCGCGGGATGACCAAACTAATTTGTTAACTTGCATCATCGCGCCCCGGGTGGGGCCTCCCCCAAATCACCCGCAAGGATGGAGAGCCAAATTTGACCAGATACACTTCTCACATTAACCGTCAGATGTTATACTGTCCATAGCTCAGCAAGCCGCAAGACACTGTTCTTAAAAAGTAGGTCACAATGCCCTTACTCACAACACCTGATACTAATCTGTACTACGAAATTTTTCAACCAGAATTCACTATGGGACCTCTAAAGTCCTACTCACCAGAAACCGTGCTTCTGCTGCATGGCTTCGCGGGAACGCCCGAAACCGATTTTGAAGCTCAACTGCCACACCTGCGTCATCGTTACCGCGTACTTGCTCCCCATCTGCATGGCTATGGACGTTCCTCGCAGCGCAGCAGTTACGCCCTTTCCTATTACCGCGACGATGTTGCCGATATGATTGCCCTGCTCGCCATGCTTCAGATTGACCATGTGCGAGTATTGGGATTCAGCGATGGAGCGATTGTGGGACTGCTGCTTGCAGCTTTACATCCCGAACGTGTAAAATTGTTGGCTGTGCTGGGCGCGCAGCCAACCATCAATGCTCAGAATGCGGCAGCTATTCGTCACTGGCTCCTTGAAGAACCTCTTTCCGAGAAATGGCAAACTCAAATGGCAGAATTGCACGGAGAACCCTACTGGCGCTCACTTCCTCGTATGTATGTGGAGGCCCAGGATGCCCTGGTCGCTGCCGGAGGCGTGCTGATAACGGACGAAGAACTGGCATCCATTCGCTGCCCGGCTCTCATCATGCATGGCAAGCGCGACCGCATAGTGCCCGCCGATTATGCGCGCGTTATTGCCGAACACATTCCTGGCTCACAATTATTGCTATTCGATGCTGGGCATGCCGCGCATATTCGTTGCGAAAAGGAATATACAGAGGCCATTATGAATTTTTTCAATGGACCTATAACCCGCCCGCATCTAGGTTTTGCTTCGGCCTCTTCTTCTGTCGGCCCCCCTTGGCCGCTCCTTGCTTAGTAGCTGCTCGCTTTTTACCAGAAGGTACCCGTTTTGATACAGATTTTGCAGTCTCTTGCACACCAATAACAGTTTCGGGTTCCTGCTCTGCTTGCGGCTGTACCAGTTCGTTCTTGGATAGCTCAGGTTCCTGCTCTGCTTGCGGCACTGCCTGTTGTTCAGTAGATGAGATTGGTTCTAACTCTACTGTCGCTGCCTGTTGTTCACTATGAGAAATTTCAGGCTCTGGTTCTGCCTTCACCTCTTCTAGCTTGCCATCAGCAAGTTCCGGCCCTGGCGCTACTCCTGCTTCCCCCGGCATTGCGTCAGATATCACCGGATTCGGTTCTGATTCCACCTCCTCTTGCTCTCGACTCACAAGTTCGGGTTCCAATTGTACTTCTGGCTCTTGCAGGTCGCTATCATCTGGCAACCCGCTTCCAGGCTCCACTTCCGGTTCCACCAGCTTGCCATTAAGTAACTCGGCTCCAGGCTCTACTTCCGGTTCTACCAGCTTGCCATTTGCTAGCGCCGGTTCCGGCTCTGTATATAACTGCGAACTCTCCTCGCTTTCAGCAGATTCCCTCTGCCCTTGCAAGCGTTGCATGCCACGATCCATTTTTACTTTCGTGCGTAAACGCGCTAACAACAGGAAACCAAGTAACACGGCTTCAAGGGCGGCAGCACCTCCAACAGCCAGGGGAATAGATAGGAGCAAGTATTTGCCTTGAAGCAACCTGACCAGCAGAATGATCAGTCCAATACGCGCTCCTAAAGCAATAATCTCGGTGAAGAGTGGCGTTCGTGCATCTTTCAGGGCATAGAAGCTGCGGTTTAACAACTCATCCGCTACACGTCCCGGTAAAATCAGAGCATAGCCGATGAGGGCAATATATACCAGGCTGGACGAGCGACGTGTAAATGCTCCGTGCTGGAACAGAAGATGAATTACAGGTCTCCCCAATACTGCCAGGAGGATGGCAGCCGGAATGCTTAACAGGACTGCGACTCCGACTACCTTGACTACCAGCTTGCGCAGGTGGACATAATGATGCTCCAATGCGAGTAAAGATAGACGTGGCAGCGCCGCCCGGGCTACCACTTGCCCCAACAACGCGACCGGCAGGGCAAAGAGCAGCTCGGCATTATTTAAAGCGGCAATACTCCCCTTATCCCTGAAAAAGGAGGTGAATGCTATGTCAATTACCGCCCCTATCGAGGTGACAGCTACCGCGAGCAGGCTGGGGATCAGCAGGCGCAAGACGGCATGCAACCCGGGGTCCTTGAGATCCCAGACGAAGAAATAGCGCGCCTTTTGCTTCACAAGGCCGGGTACCTGTACTACGAAATGGCAACCAGCCGCGGCCAGGACGCCGAAAGTAGGGCCATAGATTCCTATGCCTGGGAATATCAATGTACAGATCAGGCCTCCGATCAGGCCGATATTGTAGACGGCAAGGGCAAGGGCTGGCAGCGCAAACTGGCGCCTGCTGCTGAGCACGCCACTCATGATAGTACTCAACCCAAGGATGAGGGGTTGAAAAAGCATGATGCGTGTCAACGTCGTCGTTAATGCCTGCTCCGAAGGTGAGAAACCGGGCACTAAGAATCTGTTGACGTAAATAGGAGCCACAAATTCGGCGATCAACAGCAGAGCAGCTAAGGTCACGAACATGACATTGAACACCAGGCTTGTGAGTCGCCATGTTTCTTGTTCCCCACGATCTTTGTCATAGGAGACAAAGATCGGCACAAACGCATGAATGAGCGTACCTCCTGCAACAAGGTTGAAAAGTGTCTCAGGCAGGCGGAAAGCAGCATAATAGGCACTTGCCTGCACGCCGGTACCAAAAATCGCATTAAATGTGACCTGCCGTATTACACCTAACCCACGCGAAGCAAGTATACCCATCATGAGCAAGATCGCGGCTTCGGCAATGCTAAAGCGGCGCAGCGAAAAGCCCCGGCCAGGCCGTAAATTTTCCAGGCTAAAGTGAAAACGAAACGATCCTACTCCCCAATAATTGCCGCGATTCAGGGGAGGTTCCTGTTGCATAGGTGGTGGGGACGCTTCTGATTGGGGATCAAGAGTGGACACGGCCACTGTTGATTTGTCTTCCGGGCGTAGTGATTTGTTTAAAATGGTTGTCTCTCCTCGTGTTTAGGGCCAATTACATATAGATACTATTAGAATGCTTTTTTCGACTATTCTGGCAGCGAACAGCATCAATAGCGGACGACTTCCCCGAAAGTACTTCTATACCACTCAAAAATCTGGCTATTCGTGCTATGATTAGAACGAATAGTCAGGAATATCATCACATTCATTCCCCTGACGGTACCATGTAGTCACCTGCATCGCGTTGCCCTCCAGTAAAGCTGCTTGATTTTGAATCTCTTTTCACAGTAGAGTACATAGAGATAGGAATGTTGCCAGTAACTCACAGATAAGGAAAGACTCAATGCCACGTATACGAGACTTTGGCATCACCCCAGGATATCTGCCTCCTGGACCACTCAACGCTATTACCGACGTTGACGGTGTACGTGTTGGACATACAACCGTGAAGCGCGATGTAGATGGAGTACCGTGGCGCACGGGGGTAACGGCCATCTGGCCGCATGCGGGTAACCCACTGCTGGATAATGTGTACGCCGCGGTCTTTCCTCTCAATGGCATCGGCGAAATGACAGCCCGTTCTCTTATCGATGAATGGGGCCTGCTCGGTTTTCCCATTATGCTCACGGGCACCAATTCCGTCGGTATCGTCTACCATTGGACGCTCCAGTACCTTTTTGAGCATGGAGCGAAGGAAGCAGGAATGACCTCGCTCATTGCAATGGTTGCGGAATGTGATGATAGCTATCTTGATGGGTCGCAGGGGCTGGCAATCAATCGCGATGATGTCTACGCCGCGCTGAATAATGCGTCAGGTGGTCCCGTAATCGAGGGATGCGTCGGAGCGGGAACCGGCATGCAGCTGTTTGGCTTCAAGGGAGGCATTGGTACCTCGTCGCGCCTGGTCCAGGTGGCAGGAAATCTCTATACCGTGGGCGTGCTGGTGCTGACGAATTTTGGTATCCAGCGCGAGCTTAGTATTAACGGCGTGCCAGTAGGAAGATTGCTGAGCGAAGAGGAACCCGGAGCAGTTCATGAAGGCAGTTGCATTGTCGTCCTGGCTACCGATGCACCGCTCAATCACCGGCAGTGCGAACGTATGGCAAAGAGAGCTGCATTAGGTCTGGCTCGCACAGGTTCTACCGCGCGGGATATGAGTGGCGAGATCGTTGTTGCTTTTGCCACCGGTAATATGATACCGGGCCATGCTGGACGATAACGGGCGTCGATGGTCACGTGTTATATGCTATTTCGCATCAGCGTCTAAAGGCCCTACTGCAACGCTGAACAAACAGAGGTCTGCCCGTACCCCATTTATCTCATCCTCTGCAAAACACTTCAACAGGAGTTGCATAGGGTGGGTTGGAGTTGAGCCTGGGCGGAGCGCATCAACAACAATGAGAAATCGAAGCGTTCATGCGCTCCCTGGGGGAGCGCCATACGGATCGACGGTAAGCGATTGCAGAAGAAACGACAGTGCTCAAAAGGTACTTGTACCAAATAGGATACACGCGTTGGAAATGCATCGTTTTCCTTTCTGCTCCGCCCTGCTCAACCTATACAAGAGTATACAATATTTTATTTATACATTCAAGAGGTATATATGTTATACAAAAAGATCAACATTTGGAGGAAAATGTACTCGCCTGTGCGATATGAATGTGTGCTGGTTCTGGAATCATACTGCTGACAATGTGAACCTGATGGAGACACTTCATAGTACGATTTGTGGCTCGGTGTTTGCACACCGAGCCACAGAAAGACGTGGAGAGACAAATTAGCATGGGAAAGGGATTGAGGCACATGGTTGAGGGTGAGAGAGCCCCAATAGCCTATTTGCCCTATTTTGCAGCATGCAGGCTGGCAACCGGCCGTATTTTCAGGTACATTTACTCTTGTGTTCAAAGCACAGCAAATTATTTGTTCCCGTAGAGCGAGGTTGTACAATGTTATCTTCACCCGATCCCCGTGTCACGAAGCCTTTAATAAGTGGAAGTGAATGGCCTTCCGAGACCGCAAAGTTACCAGTAATCCCGCAATCCGGCCAATTTACCGCCCGGCCGACCAGCACAAAGCTGCCAATAGTAATTCCAGCCTCGACAAAAAGACAACGGACAGAGCCACTGGCTTCTCCACCACGTCGGAAACGTCACTTTATCCTGCCGGGTATCCTGCTTGGAAGTCTTCTCATGGTTATTCTAGCTTCCCTCTTTGTCGTGCCATTAGATAATGGTCAGCAGTCGCATACATTTGTGCAAACCATCAGTAACCTGATTGACACGGGCCAGTTGAACACCATCAATCCTTTACAGCATTCGGTGCCCCCTACACCCACTACCCCGCCGCAGATGATGAACGAGGGATATTGCGGGGGCACCGATATCTGGGGAACATGCGCGACCTATAATACCGAAAGCGGCGTCATGGGAACCGGACACATGCAGCGCCCGGTGAATGGAGCCATCATTACACAGGTTTTTGCGCATCCCGAGTACCAGGCATGGTGTGGGTGCTGGAAACCGCATACTGGTATTGACCTCGCGGCTCACTTTGGTTCTCCCATCATGGCTGCCGATAGCGGCCAGGTGATCTGGACGGGTTGGGACTGGTCAGGACTGGGCTGGGCAGTAAAAATCAACCATGGGAATTACATTGCCACGATTTATGGGCATCTCGAACGCTTCATCGTCAAAGTTGGGCAGAGCGTGACGAAAGGCCAGGTGATTGGATACGAGGGGAGTACCGGGGCTTCTACAGGACCGCATGTGCATTTCATGGTACTTATCAACAATATCTGGGTAGACCCGGCACACTATGTTCAACTCCCTTAGAATCAGGAAAGGCTGGCTTTTACGCCAGCCTGTCTGAAGTATAGTTCCCGTCCTATGCTTGAGCAGCATTCTTCGGGCGACGACGACTGATCGAGCCACCTTTGCGACCCGCGGCTTGTGCTTCTTCACTCGTCCATTTGTGCGCAGTTCCCATCTGATGAGCGGCTTTCCCGCCCTTGCTGGCAATCTCGCGCTTCTTTTCTGGGCTCATTGAGGCAAAACCACGACCACGACCTTTGTTACCTTGCATTGTTCTCTCTCCTTACCTGAGTTAAAGCTGTACAAACATTGTTGAAATTGTAAACAGACACCTCTCTCTGTGTCTGTGTAAAAGTGAGATGGAATAGTTGTATCCCTCACTAGCTAAAGCATAACAGCCTCTCATCCATTCGGCAAGTCAACAATAAAAAGACTCAGCATTCTCTAAGGTAGGCTCAGCATTCTTTAAGAAAATGCTGAGGTTATTCTTCCATTCCGGGCTTTCAAATCAAATCCGTTGAAAAAGTGATTCTTTGGGGATACCCTCAAAATCCCGCGAGGACCGGCTGCAGGCTGCACTCCGCTCTTTCTAGTGGCTCCCTGACGAGGTTGCAGTAAGTTCTTCAATCATCTTGATGAGATTATCAATATCGAAAGGTTTCTCTAAGAAATTAACATGTAAATCCGAAAGATCCTCTATATCGCTGAAAGAAGCGGCGGTGGTCAAAATAATGGGAAAGGAAGAAAGGCGCGGATCACTTCGTATCTGTCGTATTACCTCGATACCTGAGACTGCCTTTGGAAGACGCAAATCCACGATTAAAAGGTCGATGGGAACCGGCAATTGCTTCTGTTCTTCAGTCAGCAAAGCATTTAAACATGCCTCTGCACTGGGATAGATTGCAACGGTATAATGTTCATCCTCTAGCAGGAGACGCAGCATCTCCTGGATTGCTACATCATCTTCTAGCAGACCTATTTTCATATTTCTACCCTTTACAAATGATGAGAATTATTGAGGTTATACAGACACTATATCAGACCTGGGCATGATTAGCAAGAGTTACAAAAACAAAAAAATTCTGAGAGCAACACACGGCTATTCCCCTCGCCATCGGAACTCGCACCAGAATAATCCTCATTTTCAGCATATGCAAGTTTCCAACAAGCGAGGGGAGAATTCAGGAACATTGATTACGGTTGACTATTCAAGTTTATCGAACCATCGTTCGTCTTGAGCGTCAATTGTGTAGAGGTATTTAGCGACCCAATGTACCCACTGGCCGTATCACCCGAGCCATTATTCTGCACAGGGACAGTTGGTACACCAGAAGTGATCGAGCCATTTTCCGTAGATGCATTTACCTTTACAGGTGTATTACCATTCAAAGTGGCATTGATATCACCGCTGCCACTAGTAAACTGATAGGTTCCATTGCCATTAATAGCTCCATCGAAGGTGATGTTACCAGAGTCGGATTGTAGAGTAGCCGGGCCATTCAATTGATCCTGTCTCGCAACGATATTACCAGAACCGGTTGTCAATGACATCTGCCCACTTACACCTTCAACATCAATATTACCTGAGTTCGTCTGGAGGTTCAGGTTGCTATTGTCGGGAACCGTCACAATAAAATCAACGGAACCACTCCCACCGGTAAGGCCGATTTTGAGGCTGCTTCCATCAGGACTCTTATTGTAAGTTACATGTTCGTTATTGGGATTGCCAAAACCATCGGTATGCTTAACAGCCTGAACATTAACGCTTCCCGAACTATCACCGCTATTTACCTGAATATTGCCGCTCTCATCGTTGATAATAATCGTTGGTTGATTATTACTCACTGTGAATGCTTGATTAGTCACGCTATTTTGGGGGCCAACTCTAAAAGGAGAGCTCCTTCCGCCAAAAGCCGAGCCGAAGCCGCCGCTCATAAACCCAATAATAATGATTGCGATAATTATCCATAACCAGGGGCTGCGTCCACGCCTTCTTGCCTGTTGCTGCCTGAATGGTGCCCCACTGACGCCCTGTGGCGTAGTATCTCTATAAGAACCGGGCAGTGGATATTCTGTTGGTTGGACAGGTGGAAGCTTTGCGCCTGGCCCTACATATCCCTCTTGATAGTCGGGTAGTGAGGTTGGCGTTTGCCGCCTCTGCTGCTCTTGAGGTTCGACGTTGATCGGTTGTGGAATGTATACTTCCTGCTCCTGTGGAGCTTTATTCTTATCTAATGGCCGGGTAGGTTTCCAGTCAGGGTCGGCAAATTGCATCTCCTGATCGCTCATAGCTCTCTCCATTTTTCTCTGCACTCTATCGCATTCGGCTCCTCACTTATCATTTTGTAATCATCTACGCACGAGAAGAGGGAGAGTTGCAAGCCACGGATCTTTCGCACTTGACCATTGAGGAGGAGAACGTTACAATATGCCAGTATTGCTCAGCGTATTGTTTTCCATAGAACTACGAAAAATAGCTCTGGGGAATCATTTTACTATAAAAGGATAGAAATAATATGTCCGAAATGAGATTGGAACAGACAGAAGGAACCCCTCCCCCTCTCGATAGCGGCTCATCCGAACCTGGGGAGATGCTCTTCGACGAGAATACTACGGCTACTTCTGTAGCAGAAATTGTACCACCTGCCAATATCACTCCGGTACCGGCAGCGACTCAACAACAATCAAATCGCTCGGCCACTGTGGAACATCTTGCAGCACGACGCACGGCTCCTCCGCTCAATGCTGATGCCCCCGAAGTGAAAGAGAAGATCAGCGAACTGCGTTCGGAAATGACCACGCTGGTGACAGGTTTACGCTGGGGTGGACTCCCTGTCAACGATACCGCTGAGCGCGTGATCTCTCTTCTCAATATCGGTTCGCTACAACAGTGGATACCGATTCTGGTGCCTACTATCCTGGAGATAGATCGTGCCGGAAACCTGGTCCCTGCCTGGTTGAAAATTCTCGAGCAAGAAGACCCTGATGATTTGCCCGCCGATGCCAATCCTGCCGAAACGATGATTGGACGGGCACGCCGCCTGGTGATCCTCATGCTCGGGTATTACAAAACGCCAGAACTTTCCGAGATACTTGGCAAGCTCGCAGCCGACCCCCATTCTTCATTGTATGCGACACGCTCACTGGTGAAACAGAACACGATTGCGTCGATGCAGGCCCTGGCTAATGCACTCAAGGATGCCGAGGGATGGGCAAAGATTGATATTATTGATGCTTATGCCTCGTTGAATCAAGCGCGCTTCTATGAGCTTATGCTGGCAGGTGGACTCGACCGTGCCAATGGGCTGGAAAGCTACATTGCCATTCCTCTCTACCGCACCATTTCGCTCGAAAAGTACTTGCGCGGTGGAACAGGTATCCCGCCGCGTCTCACACAGCAAGCTGCATTGGTTGTCAGCCAGGTACTCCAAGACAGTTTGAACAATAACACTACAGGTGCGGATTCGCTTCCCATCATCTTCGAGCGCGATTTGCGTGAAATTGCTACCGCACTTTTTGAGGGAACACGCAATACACCGAGCTGGCAAAATGTGATCGCACTGCATCGCCTTGGCCAGTTCCTTGGTCGTTATTGGGCAGACATTTCACGTGGTGCTGTGCAAGATCAGCGCATTGTACAGCCAGTTTACGCCTGCCTCCCAATGATGCCCGACGTCGAACGTTGGATAAACGGAACCGGTCGCAACGTGCTGCTGGATGCCCTTGCCAATTCAGAGGAAGCTTTCTTGCCTTCGCTGAAGGTGCTGAACGAATTACGCGAGCCTCGAGCTACCTCTGTACTCCTCACACACCTCGACAGTATCACACAGATTACAGATCGGACACAGGCTATTCGCGTGGGACATATCTGCGACACTTTGGCGCAACTGGGGGATCGGCGTGCGATCAACTCCATGCTCCAACTGGTCAAGCGTGTTGTGAATATCGATGCGCGAGTCAACCGTCCCAAGCGCCGTGATAACCTGGCCGTCGGCGATGCCGATATACCCGCCAGCATTGTATACGCAGCGGTTATTCGTGCTTTTGCACAATTCGGTGATCGTGGCACACTTGATGCCGTGGTGTACGCCGCCAACGATTTCGACCCCTATGTTCGTACGCAGGCCCTTGAAGCGTTGAAAAAGATTGATCCGAGTGGCGAAGATATGCGCAGCCGTATGGCAGCTCGCGAAGCTTTGAACGACCCTCGTGATACTGTAGTACGACTTGCCTGCCAGTTGCTCGCACAGTATCGTGACGTTGAATCGATACCTTTACTTCGGAACCTCGGCGATACCCGCCCCGAGTTTGGCCCATCTGTTCAGGACGCTTTGAGGAAGTTAGAGATGTGATGTGGAGGACTGGCTACCTGCGGCGGTTCCCGCCGCAGGTAGCCAGTCCTCCACATCACATCTCTAACTTCCTCTATTGCTCTGGCACAATCGGCAGCACCACGTAGGATGGATGCTCACGGTCATGCAGAATTGTCTGGTGTGTCACTGCCAGCTCTATATCTACCCCGAAATCATGCCCCGTATTGGGATTGCGATCCCAGCGTGGAAAACTGCTGCTTGTCACGTCGAGGCGAATACGATGCCCGGCCTTGAAGACGTTGCTGGTTGACCAGAGATCAATCTCATATTCGTAGGCTCTGCCTGGCTCGATCAAGGACGGCGCCTCGCCGCGGGCAAAATTGCGATAGCGAGCGCGAATGATGCCATCGGTCAGGTTCTGCGCAAAACCGCTCGGATGCACATCCACCAGGCGTGCCACAAAATCGGTATCCGCTGCGCTTGATACCGCCCAGAGACGTACTGTGATGGGACCCGTCACCTCCACATCCTGTTCCAGCACAGGTGTTGTATAGACGAGTACATCCGCGCGCATCTCGATGGGAGTCTGATCAAGAGGGCCTGCACGATATTCCGGCGACATCAGCAATGCACCGCCGCGTGTTGTTACCGGGCTAGTAGGATCATACACAAACTGATCGAACGGTTCGTCACCTGGGCTTTCGGTGCTCAGATATCCATTGCCATTGAGAGTGTTGGCCTGTCCATTGCTATGCAGGTAATGGCGCATCTCGACAGCACGTGCCAGTGGCCATTCCTGCTCATCGCGCCAGATATTCGCGCCCATCACGAACAGCCTGATCGGCGCCTCGCTCAGCATGCCGGTATCAATGCCCTTGAGCCAGTGGTCAAACCAGCGCACCTGCAGGCTCACCAGGTCGATCTGCAGGTTGATGTAAGCGGCGGAAGAACCATAGCCAAAGTTCATATCACCGACGGGATTTATAAATGCGCCATGCGCCCATGGACCAATCAGCAGCTTGCTTTGCCGCGCTTCCGGAGTGCTGCCATGATTGCGCATGAAATTGAAATTTTCGATGGTATCTTGTAAGAAAATATCATACCAGCCGCCGAGGTTGAACGTGGGAACGGTGACGTTCTGGCGTTTGTCCAATAGCGTCATATAATCAAGCAGTGCATGATCCATCGGTTTCTCGACGACTGAGAAGAAGGTGGAATCAATACCCTGCCGTTTGAAAGGCGCAAAATTTTTGAGCGGTAATTCCCAGTAACCGCGCCCGGCCAGGTTATCCATTTCTCCAACTAACATGTAGATGGCTCGGCCTAGAGCCTCCCGATTCCCACGATGGCGGCGCATCAACACATCGAGATCCATCTGCAAATCCCAGTTAGCCAGACCCAGTTGTAAAGCTCCCCCACGGAAGAGTACGCCATTGAGAGGATCATTCCATGTCTGAAGCGGTGCCATTGCTTTCAACGCGGGCGGCTGCAGCACCGCGGCTGCCCACTGGGTAAAACCAAAATAAGAGATGCCATATATGCCAACGCTGCCATTGCTATAGGGCAATTTGGAGGCCCATTCAATAGTATCGAAACCATCCACGTCCTCGCCATGGAAAGGATTCCACTCACCCTCGGAAGTAAGGCGTCCGCGGGTATCCTGCACAATCACGACATAGCCCCGGCGCGCTACCTGAGCAGGGTCCATCACGGCAGTCCCGAGGGGAAAGTCCTTGCCATACGGTAGGCGCGTGAGCAGGACGGGCCATTGACCCTCGCCCGCTGGCCTGTAGACGTTGGCTCGTAACGTGGTGCCATCTCTCATTCTGGCCGGTACATCAAAATCTACGCTGATCTCCTGACCCATTTGCATTGCCATAAACGGAATGATCCTCCTGAGCTAGTAATAGTGTCATATGAAAGGGTTGATACTGAGCTACATCATACAACTTCCACACAGTGAAGTTCTAGTGCTTCTCGTACTCCCCTTTTTTAGGGGTTCAAGAATAATTATGGTCTTTAACAAATGAATCGGGGTATCCCTTTACGGGCGGCGCAGCCGCCGTAGGGGCCGGTTTACCGTGCCCAGCGCCGATTTATCGGCCCCCACAGGAGGGCCAGAGTAATTCGTTAAATTCCATTACCTGCCCGCCACCACATACCTCTCTTCATTTTTTAAATCCCATAATTATCCCACATATCAGGCGGACAATAGCTGATATCCACAAACCACTATCTTACGAACATACCTGGATCTCGTCTGGCACGCTACATCTCCTGGTGTTTCCGGTGGGCCTTTTCGCTCTTCCGCATGCCAGAATCGTCATCACCTGTAAGCAGTATCCATGCGAGACCACTTCCAAGGAGGTACAAAGCTCCGTTGAACATGAGGAACCACACCACCCCGATAGGGAAAACAGCGATGCTTGCCACTCCCATACCGGCAACCTGTGCGAGTGCCTGTACGGCAGTATAGGTGGCCAGCATACGCCCAAGAAAGTGATTGGCAACATGGCTATACCACCTCT
>WNFT01002514.1_pt1 | contig 18839 bp, 18 predicted proteins | sample 5400191 | NCBI WGS metagenome assembly WNFT01 (sample SAMN13153359, study PRJNA577476) | soil metagenome | isolation source: 80 cm saprolite under Madrone tree | place: USA:California | collected 2016-06-14 | reverse complement strand
GGGGCCGGCAGAACTTGCCGTGCCATCGGGCGCGAGATGGACCAGAACTCGAGATTGACAACAGTCCAAACAACGATCCGAGCGCTGTTTGGTAATTTGAGCGGCGGCCGGTCGACAATCGCCGAATAGGCGCCGCGTTCACGCGGGATCATCCTTACCTCAGGTTCATGCTCGGGCAGGACGACAATCTCGCGATTTGCGTTTCACATGCAAGCACACTCCCCAAACCAGAGAGAGACAGTGAGGAAATCGCGCACGATGATTATGCAATGCTGCCATGCTGCAATGCACCAATGCAGAAGTGAACATTTCCCTGCGGGCATGTTGCCCGACATGTTCTCCCAATAACTGTCAGATCCAACCACCGAAGGTGAAGGCGAATGAGATCGCATCGTTTCCGCGGTAACGTCTTTGTTGCGAACCTGCCTCCCGAGTTCACCGACGATGAGCTGGCCGAAACCTTCGACTCCTTTGGGATGGTATTGAGAGCGTCGATCGCCCACGATCCGGCCACCGGTAAGCGATTGCGCTACGGCTTTGTCGACATTGCGACCGAGCGCGCAGCCAACCTCGCCGTCGCCGCGATGAATGGCAACAAGATCCATGGCTACACCCTCGACGTCCGCATCAGCGAGCGGCCGGCGGCGGCAAAGAAGCCCGCGCGCGCCGGTTCCCCGCCGCCGCGGCACTCGCTCCGGCTGGTCCCGCGAGCCGATGGCGAGGAGGATAGGTCCGCGGATTTTTCCTATCGCAGCCTGCCGCCAAGAAAGCCGCCCACCTTCCAGGTCGAACGCCGCTCGCTGCCGCGCCGCAGTTGACGAGGGCCGACGCCCTCTCACTCGACGCGGACGCTCACTCCAGCCTCGCTCATCGAGCGCGTCACCCGCGCCAGCGAGCCGTCGACGTCAATGCCACGGCAGGCGCTGGTCACGACGGTGACGGCGAAGCCCGTCTGACGCCCATCGATTGCAGAAAAGGCGACGCAGAAATCGGTAGCGAGCCCGCACATCGTGATGCGTTCCAACCCGCGCTCCCGCAGATAGCCGGCAAGCCCGGTCGGAGTTAGGCGATCGTTCTCACAAAAGGCCGAGTACGAGTCGATCGCGCACCGGTACCCTTTTCGCAGAACCAGCTCGGCATGCGGGACGTCGAGCCTCGGATGAAATGCCGCCCCTCGCGTTCCCTGCACGCAATGGTCCGGCCACAGGATCTGCGTGCCATACGAGACCTCGATCGCCTCGAACGGGCTCCGGCCGGGATGCGAGCTGGCGAACGAAGCATGTCCCGGTGGATGCCAGTCCTGGGTCAGGATCACGTGGGTGAAGGAGCTTGCCAGGCGGTTGACCGCGGGGACGATCGCGTCGCCGTCGGGCACGGCGAGCGCTCCGCCGGGGCAGAAATCGTTCTGGACATCGACGATCAGCAAAACGTCTCGATCATCTCGCCTCATCGCCTACCTCTCAGCCGTGGGATGATCTCCTTGGCGATAATTTCGACCTGATCCATTCGATACCGGTAGGGGATAAAGATCAGCTTCTGGACCCCGGCTGCGAGCTGGGCGTGCAGCTGGGCGACGCATTCGTCGACCGTCCCGAAGATCGCCGCGTCCTTGGTCGATTCGCTCCAGGCGGCGTAGTCCCACTCCTGACCGAGCCACTCCATCATCGGCGCCTCGACCGCCGCGCGCGAGGCGCCGACACAGATCGGCAGCTGGTTGGCGTTGAGCAATATGTCCGGATCATGCCCGGCCGCCTCGGCAAAGCCGCGCACCGTGGCCCACGATCTGGCGAAGCTTTCGGGGGTATAGAAGTAAGTGAGCCAGCCGCCGTTGAGGGCCGCCCGCTTGAGCACGCGCTCGACATAGCCGCCGATCAGCATGACCGGGGGCCGGGCGGGCTTGGGAGACAGGTTGGCGCCACGCAGGCGGTGCGGCAGGTACTCGCCGTCGACCTGGTCCTCGGTCCACAGCCGGCGCAGAATCTCCAGATTGCGGTCCATGATCCGGCCGCGCTGCTCGAACGGCACCCCGACGGCGTCGAATTCGCGGCGGTACCACCCCGACGCCATGCCGAGCAGTAGCCGCCCGCCGGCGACGAGGTCGAGGCTCGCCAGCTCCTTGGCCAGCACCACCGGGTTGCGCAACGGCAGCACCAAGACCCCGGTGCCGAGCTTGATCCTCGTCGTGCGCGCAGCGACCGCCGTCAGCAGGGTGAGCGAATCGAGCACCGGAAAAGGCGGATCGACACCGAGAAGGATGTGGTCCCAGACCCAAACCGAATCGAACCCCAGCGCCTCGGCCTCGATGGCGTAGGCGATCAGCGCCTGCGGATCCGGCATTTCCGGATAGGTCGTGAAGTTGCGCATCGCGAGACCGAAGGTGTTCGAAAAAATGGTCATCGCGACGATCCTCAGGCCGTGTAGAGCCGCTCGGGATCGAGATGGCGCAGGACGGCCAGCTCGTGTTCGGTGGGAGGATCTGTGGTCGGCAGATCGGCCTCGATCAGCAACGCGAAGCCGGTGTTCTCCTGCACCTGGTCGGCACTGACTCCGGGGTGCAGGGCCAGGAGGTTCATCCGGCGCGAGCGCTCCTCGAAGCCGAGGAGGCCGAGATCGGTGACCACCCGGAACATGCCGCCGGCGGTCAACCCCGCCGCCCGACGGCTGTCCTCGCCCGAGAGGAAGCCGGGGCTGGTGACGAAATCGACCCGGCTCACGAACCGGCGCTTCTCGTGCTTCATCGCCACGATCATCTGCGTCAGGCTGGCGATGTCGTTGCCGCCGCCGGTTCCGGGCAGCCGCGTCGCCGGATGGCCGGGGTCGCCGATGAACGAGCTGTTGAGATTGCCGTGCTGGTCGATCTGTGCGCCGCCCATAAACCCCACGTCGACATAGCCGCGCTGAAGCAGCAAAAGCACGTCGGTGCTGCCCAGCACCATGTTGGCGCGTCGCGTGCAGCGCTGCTCGTTGGTCGAGGGCGGCAATTTCCCCGGCTCGACAAAGGCCCCGACCGTGCCGCCCTCGAACAGGATCGTGAGGCCGGGAGCGTGCAGCCTCTGGGCGAGGGTCGCCGCCAACTCCGCCCCCGGGGGCGGAGAGGGTCGGGGTGAGGTGGGGGATCCCAGAACGCTGGCCGGCGCCCACCTCACCCTCCCGCCCCTCGCGGCGCACGCGTGCGTGCGCCTGTCGGGTGGCGCATCTCCGATGCGCCAGGGGCCCCTCCCTCTCCCCCCTAAAGGGCGGAGAGGGACTCTCCACAGCAGTCGAGGCTTGCTTTGGTCAGTCGTCATAAATGCTTCTCCCGCGCCGGCTCGCCTCGAGCAATTCCTCCAGACCCAGCAGGTCGAGGTACTCGGTCCACGACTTTGGCCCGTAAAAATAGCGGTCGAGGTATTCCCCTATGCCCTGCTCCGGATCCTGCCTCAGCTGGGCGGCGTAGAAATCGAGGTGTTTGAACAGCGGTTCGTAGAGCCCATAGCACTCGTGCGGCGCCGACCCGAAGGGCACCTCGACGACGGCGTCGACGGCGAGGAACGGGATCTTGGTCTGGTCGGGCGCGCGGCGGATCTGATCGTTGGAGACAATGCGCTCGGCGGTCAGGATCACCCGGTTTGCCGCCATGGCAAGGTCGATGTCCATAAACGGCAGCCCGTCGATTTGCGCATTGCCGTAGGCGTCGCAGCGCTGGACGTGGATCAGTGCGAAATCCGGGTTCAGCGCCGGTACGAGCACCAGTTTCTCACCTGTGAACGGACAATCGATCACCCGGGCATCGGGCAATTGCCCGATCAGATCCGAGCCCATCATCGAGCGCATCGGCAGAAACGGCACGCCCATCGCACCGGCCCGGAAGCGCAGCCCCACCGCCATGTGGCTCCATTCCTCGAACCTCGCGCGCCCGGTCTCGGTGTAGAAGCGCATGACCCGCGAGACACCCCAGACGATCCCTTGGCTAAACCAGCTCGTCAGGATGTGCCGGCTTGCTCCCGATGCGAATAGGAGCTCGCCTTCGCTCGAGGTGATGCTGCGCTGGCAGAAAAGGTCTTTGCGGCCGGCGCGGATCAACGCCCAGATCATCGCCATCGGCGTGCGCGACAAGGTGCTTCCGCCGATGCCCACAGAGGCGCCGTCGGGGACGAGTGCCGCCGCCTCTTCGAGCGACATCACCTTCTCGCGCAGGCTGCGGTCGCGCTCCCGGGTGCGGCGGCAGAGTTCGTCATAGGCGAGCGTCAACAATCCCTCTCCAAACCGGCGACATCATTGAACTCGGCGATCAGCGCGTCCCAGGCGGGTGCCGCGCGCCGCAGCTCAGCCCAAAAGCCTTGCGCGCGGCGCCGTTCGAACGCCTCGAGCGGCACGCCTTGCTGCTCGACCCAGGTGTAATAGCCGAGGTTGAAAAGGCGCGAGCGCTCGGCGTGGGTCAACTCGAGCACATCGTTGTCGGCCACGCCCAGCAGATGCTGGCCGAACACCTCGCCGGCGCTGACCGCATCGAAGCCGTCGGGGTAATGTGCCGCCAGGAACTTTCGGCGCTCGCTGCGGTAGAGGGCTGCGCTGTCGGTCGCGACGGTAACGATCACGTCCTCATCGCCAAGCTCGAGGCGCTTTGCGGTCTTGATCGCGGCGACCAAATTGGCGATGCCGGAAAGGCCGATGAATTTCAGCTCGGTAAGCAGTTGCGGGTCGATATGGCGGCGGCCGGCCAGATAAGCCAGCCCGGTCTCGCTGTTGAACAAGAGATCGAGCGCGTCGGTGCTGCGGTCCGACACGCCGACAACGATGTCGGTGTTCATGACGTTATGAATGTAGGGCACGTGCTTGTCGCCGATGCCTTGGATGTTGTGCTCGCCATACCCGTTGCGCAGCAGGGTCGGGCATTCGCGCGCCTCGGCCACGACGATGCGGGCGCCGTACCGCTCCTTGAGGTAGTCGCCGGCCGCGAGGGTGCCGGCCGACCCGGAGGCCGCGACAAAGGCCGCCAGCCGCAACCCCGGCCGGGCCGCGAGCAGCGCATCGAAGACGCGCGCGAGCGCCGGGCCGGTGCAGGCGTAATGGGCGACATAGTTGCCGAATTCGGCAAACTGGTTGAGAACGACATGGGCCGGGTCACGCGCCAGCTCGGCGCATTTGTCGTAGATCTCCTTGACGTTGCTTTCGGAGCCGGGGGTGCGGACGATGTCGTCCGGCCGGGCCACCCGGGCGCGCAGCCACTCGAAGCGCTCCTCGCTCATCCCCTCCGGCAGCACGGCGATGCCGCGGCAATCGAGGATGCGCGAGAGCGCAATCCCGCCGCGGCAATAATTCCCGGTCGACGGCCAGACCGCCCTGTGATGCGCCGGATCGAACCGGCCGGTCACCAGATAGGGGATCAGGCAGCCATAGGCCGCCAAGACCTTGTGCGCGCCGATCATCGGAAAGAAACAGCCGAGCGCCATGACGATCGGAACGCGGACTCCGGTCAGCTCCGGCGGGAAGACGAGATGGCGGGGAACAGCCGCGACCCCGGCGCGCGACCCATCATTGTACCAGTGAATGCGAAAGAGGTTCGCCGGGTCCAAACGGTCCGGGTCGACCGATCGAAGAGCCGTCCGGCGACATTCGGGTATGCGCGCGGGGTCGGCCAGCTCGGCGAATGTCGGCAGCAGCACGCCCGATCGGCCGAGCCGGCGCGCCGCACGGTCGCGAACCCTCCGGTCAACGACCGTCGTCGCCGCACCGTCACACGCTATCCTCACCGCTGCCCCCGGCGTATCCTAAACCGATCCAGCGTAGACTGGCGTGACGGGGTCCACCTGTCGAGACCCAGGGCATCCCATCTCACGTTTGGTAGGGAAGAGCCCTCATCCGCCTCGCTGGGATTTTCGCGACGCGGCTTGCGACCCAACCGCTTCTTGGCTAAAGGCGAGCGTACCCATGGCAAACCTCATCACCATCAATCGACCGGATGTCGTCGCACTAGTCGAAGAGGTGGCCAAAAAACTGACCGGCGGCAACACGACCGAAGCGGTCGCCTTGGGGATGAGGCGTCTGTTGGAGCAGGAGGCTCGATCGGGCTCGCTGTTCGGAGCGCATTCGGGATCGGTCCGGGTTCGCGAGGGTGTCGACCTCATCGCGCCCGCCCTCGACGTCCAACCCGACGCCGAAACCGGTCGAGAAATCGATCGGTAAGCGGGCGCGCTACTGCCCGCCATGCCGGGGACCAAGTAAGCCCAGTGGGATCAATTCAGCCGGAGGCACCATATGACATCTAGCCAAAGCGAGAAGGCGAACCGTTTCCACGCGATGCACCGGGATCCTGGGTATTTTGTCATTGCCAATGCCTGGGACGCGGGTTCGGCGCGAATCCTGGCGGGGCTCGGCTTTCAAGCACTGGCGACCTCCAGCGGCGCCTCGGCGGGCGTGCTCGGCCGCCGCGACGGCATGGTTACGCGCGAGGAGGCGCTCGCCCATGCCCGCGCGATCGTTGACGCGACCGATCTGCCGGTTTCGGCCGATCTGGAGAAGGGTTTCGCCGACGCGCCGGATGGCGTAGCCGAGACGATCCGTCTCGCTGCGGCAGCCGGCCTCGTTGGCGGCTCGATCGAGGATTTCAGCGCCGATCCCCAGAGGCCCCTCTATGAGCTCGTTCATGCCCAGGAGCGGGTCGCGGCGGCGGCCGAGGCAGCACGCACGCTGCCGTTCGCCTTTACGCTGACGGCGCGGGCCGAGAACTTTCTGCGCGGCAATCCCGATTTGGACGACACGATCAAGCGGCTGAAAGCTTTCGAAGAAGCCGGCGCCGATGTGCTGATGGCGCCCGGTCTGCCCGACCTCGCTGCGGTGCGGACGGTGTGCACGGCCCTTTCCCGGCCATTCAACTTCATGGCCGGCATCAAGGGCCGGTCATTCTCGGTGGAGGAGCTCGCGACCGCCGGGGTGAAGCGGATCAGCCTCGCCACCTCGCTCTACCGGGCGGCCATGAGCGGCCTCGTCAACGCCGCCCGCGAGGTCAAGGAGCGAGGCACCTTCGGCTATGTCGACACCACGATGGCCACGCCCGAGCTCAACAGCTTCATGCGCAGCTGACAGGAGAAGCGTGCTCGCCACACGTCCGGCGCCAACCACCGGCGCACCCGTCAAGCGTGATCTTCAGGCGGAACACTTTACAATCCGCGAGACCGCCCGCCTTGCAGCGCTGCAGGACACGCCGCGGCCGCGCGTCATCAGCGGGATCCCGTCGACCCTGACGATCAGCATCCGGCGGTTGTCGCCCACCAAGGCGACGGCGTCGCCGCCCTCCGCCCGCACGCAGATGCGGGCCGCCGCACTTTCGGTAGGCGCGACCTTTGCCGGTCGACCTCGTCCCCGTTGCGCCGGCCGCACTTCCGCCTATATATGCTATGGGTGCTAAACGATCAATTATGAAATGCTTATCCATGCGTATTAAGCAGTCCCTAGATCGTGCCACTGAATTCCGCTGCCATTCCGCTGCCGACCCCGTTTAGTGCCCGAAAATTCCGCTGCCGACGGACTCGGCAAAGTCGCGTCAAAGCTTTGATATGAACAATTTCTTTGATACCGGAGCGGCAATTTTCGGGTGCCGAGATGCGTTTTGTCCCTGCTGTCAGGGAGAGACCGGAGGCTCGTGGGGGCTTTCGCCCCGTCCGGTTACTCGGGCGTCAGCCGAAGCGGTTGGAGCGCGGGAAGCCGTTGGGGGCGAGGCGGCCGGCTGCACCACGAGCGCCGAGCCACGGGGTGAGGTTGGTTTCCGTGCGGGTGCGGTTCTCGCCCTGGCGCCACGAGAGGCCGTCGGCCAGGCGGAACACCGTGGCGTCGGCAAGGCCGCCCGCTTTGTAGCGCTGCAGGATGACGCCGCGGCCGCGCGTCATCAGCGGGATCTCGTCGAGCTTGACGATGAGGATCCTGCGGTTGTCGCCGACCAAGGCGACGGCGTCGCCGCCCTCCGCCGGCACGCAGATGCGGGCGGCCGCACCCTCGGCCGGGGTCAACACCTGCTTGCCGGCGCGGGTCTGCGCTATTGCCTCCTCGCCGTCGACGACAAAGCCGCGGCCGTCATTGGCCGCGACCAGCAGCTCCATTCCCGGCCGGTGGGGGAACATCGCGACGATGTCATGCTCGTTCGGCAGATCGATCATCAGCCGCAACGGCTCGCCATGCCCGCGTCCGCCGGGCAGGCGGTCGACCCCGAGCGTGTAGAATCGGCCGTTGGTGCCGAACACCATCAGCCGGTCGGTCGTTTCGGCAGAGATAGCGAAGCGCGGGGCGTCGCCCTCCTTGTACTTCTGCTCGGCGGCCGAGCCATTGTGCCCCTTGACCGCGCGGATCCAGCCCTTGGCCGAGCACAGCACGGTCACCGCCTCGCGCTCGACCAGCGCCTCGGCGGGAATCTCGACCGGCTCGGGGGCGGTCGCAAGCTCGGTGCGCCGCCGACCCAGAGGCGTGTCGCCCCCGAACTCCGCGGCGGTCTCGCCGACCTCCTTCGCGATCGCCCGCCATTGCCTTTTGTCGCTCGCCAGCAATCGGCTGAGCCGTGCCTCCTCGGCCGAGAGCCTGTCGAGCTCCTTGCGGATTTCGATCTCCTCGAGCCGGCGCAAGGCGCGCAGCCTCATGTTGAGGATCGCCTCCGCCTGAACTTCGGTCAGATCCCAGCGGGCCATCATCTCGGCCTTCGGGTCGTCGCCCTCGCGGATGATGCGGATCACCTCGTCGAGATTGACATAGACGATGATCTGGCCGCGCAGGATCTCCATCCGCCGGGCAACTGCCGCAAGACGATAGCGGCTCGTCCGCTGCAGCACGTTGCGGCGATGATCGAGAAAAGCCTGCAGTGCCTCCTTCAGGTTCATCACCCGCGGCACGCCGAGCGGATCGAGGACATTGAGGTTGAGCGGCACCCGCGTCTCGAGCTCGGTCAGGCGGAAGAGCTGCTCCATCAGCATCTCGGCATCGACATTGCGGGTTTTCGGCTCGAGCACGAGGCGGACATCCTCGGTCGACTCGTCGCGGACATCGGCGAGGAGCGGCAGCTTTTTCTCGTCGAGCAAAGCCGCGATCTTCTCGACCAGCCGCCCCTTCTGCACCTGATACGGCACCTCGGTGACGACGATCTGGTAGAGGCCGTGGCCCAGCGCTTCCGTCGTCCAGCGCGCCCGCAGCCGGAAGCTGCCGCGACCGGTCTCATAGGCCTCGTGAATGCTTTCCGGCGGCTCGACCAAAACTCCACCCGTCGGGAAGTCGGGACCGGGAACAAGTCCGGTAAGCTCGCCGACGGCACAGGCCGGATGGTCGATCAAATGCAGCAGCGCCGCACAGAGCTCACCGACATTGTGGGGCGGGATGCTGGTCGCCATGCCGACGGCGATACCCGAGGCGCCGTTCGCGAGCAGGTTCGGAAAACGGGCCGGCAGGACGAGCGGCTCGCGGTCCTCGCCGTCATAAGTCGCGCGGAAATCGACGGCGTCGTCGTCGATCCCGTCGAGCATCGCCTGCGCTACCGCCGAGAGGCGGCTTTCGGTGTAGCGCATCGCCGCGGCGTTATCGCCGTCGATATTGCCGAAGTTCCCCTGGCCGTCGACCAGCGGGTAGCGCTGCGAGAACTCCTGGGCGAGCCGCACCAGCGCGTCATAGACCGCCAGCTCGCCATGCGGGTGGAATTTCCCGATGACGTCGCCGACGACCCGGGCGCATTTCTTGTAGCCGGAGGCGGGATCGAGGCGGAGCTGCTGCATCGCGTGCAGAATCCGGCGGTGCACCGGCTTGAGCCCGTCGCGCACATCGGGCAGCGAGCGCGACATGATCGTCGACAGCGCATAGGAGAGATAGCGCTCGCCGAGCGCGTCGGCAAAGTCGACGTTGCGGACCTCGCCGGAAGGGGCCGTCACGGGCATAGAGCCCGTCACCCCCGCGTAGGCGGGGGTCCAGGGCGGACCCTGAGACCTCGGCGCTCTGGATTCCCGCTTTCGCGGGAACGACGGTCACGCATCGTAGCAGCTACCCCCGCTTGCCGCGGCCAACCTCAGGCCCGCGCCTGGACGACCCAGAACGCGGCCGGCAAGGTCACCCCTTGCGGCGTTACATGGTTGTCGAAGAATGCCTCGAGAGCCAAACGCACCGCTTCGTGTTGCTCTCGCGGCAGACCCGGCAGGATGCGCGTCAGCGGCCCGAAAAGTAAGGCGAATTCTGCCGCCTCCGCAGCTCCTCCGGCCCCGGCGAGCTGATATTCCAGATCGACCGGCTTCAGTGAAACCTCGCCAAACCCGGCATCCTTCAGAATGTGGTGCACGCGGGCCGGATCGCCCCACGAGAACATGCCCGGCCCCTCCCGCGCCGCCGGGGTCAGTGGCGGCAGGAGGTGACGCACGGCGTCGAGCGGCGCGTTTGGCCACGGATTCTCCTCAGGTTTGCGGAACACCGCCAAAGCCAAGCGCCCCTCCGGCTTCATCGCGCGGCGGATATTCGCAAACGCCGCTACCGGGTCGCTGAAGAACATGACGCCGAGGCGCGAGAACGCCAAATCAAGGCTACCGGGCGCGAAAGGATGGGTCGAAGCGTCGGCGCATATGACCTCGGCCTGCGACAGTCCGGCGGCGACGATGCGTTCACGGGCTCGCGCCACGGATCGCTCCGAAATGTCGGCGCCCAGAACATGACCGTTCGGCCCAACGCGTGCCGCCAGCTCGAGGATTGTGGTGCCGCTGCCGCAGCCGATGTCGAGCATCCGCTCGCCCGAGCGTGGCGCGGCGAGGCCCAGGGTCGCCTCCGCCAGGCCGGCGAGCGCGCGGTCCTGCCGATTGTGCTGCTCGGCCCAGGCACGCGTGGCGGCGCTCCTCCAGTACTCCGCCTCCGTTGTATAGAGTGAGCGAGCCTCCTGCTCGGCCATTGCCCTCCTTCCCGATCGAAAACTACGGCGGCCTCTGCTGCGACTCGCCGAGATAGCGGGCGAACAAACTGACGCCGTCTTCCAGCTTAGATTAATTTCTCTGCGTTCTTTGCGCTGCCCCGCTCCTCCAAATAGCACATCAGCGCGGGGCTACCCAGCGGCGGCAGTGGACTGCCGCATGTGCTCGGCCAGCCGTAGTCGCGCCGCCGGCGGGGTGCGGCCTTGCGGCGCGAATACGTGGTGCACCAGAAAGTGGCCGGTAAGTGTCATGCCGAGGTCGAGTTGAGCCTCGTCGGCAGGCGCGTCCTGCCACAGAAAATCGGGCAAACACAAGAGCTTATCATGATGGGGCATACCCGCAGCGCGTGACACCGCGCGCCCCGTTCGGGGAGAAACATAGGCGAGGTCGGTCGTCACGCCCGACACCGCGCAACAGCTGAGGTCCAGCCCAAACCCCAGTGCGACGAGCAGGTCCCGTTCCCATCTCACATAATGCGCCCGCCAGTCGGCCGCCGAATCGAGAGCGGCCAGTAGATGGGCAAACGAAGCATAAACGTCCTGGTGCGGCTCCCGCTCCGGCAATGTGGTCATCGCCAATGCCGCGGCCGAGGTCAGGCCAGCGAGCCTGCCAGGGTCATCGAGAAAACGCGCAGCATGCGCCCGCAGGAGCTCACAACTGATCGTGCCGAGATGCTCTTCGAGTCGCCCGCGCCAAACCGCGGCAACCTCGTTGCCCGGCTGCAGCCTCGCACGCCACCTGGGCGACTGCCCGCCGCGAACCAAGCCGGCATGCCGCCCGTGTTCTTGGGTCAGGAGCTCGATAATCAAGGCGCTCTCGCCATGTCGGCGAGCCGCCAGCACGAACCCGGTATCCTGCCACTGCATCAGACGTCGTAATCGAGCCCGAGCGCAGTATAGCGCTCGCGGTCCTCGATCCAGTTCTCGCGCACCTTGACGAACAAAAACAGATGCACCCGCCGCTCGAGCATCTGCTCCAGCTCGGCCCGGGCCCGGGCGCCGATCGCTTTTATTCGCTGCCCGCCCTCGCCGAGCACGATCGCGCGTTGGCTCGGCCGCTGGACAAAGATTACCTGCTCGATCCGCGCACTACCGTCCTTTCTGTCCTCCCACTGCTCGGTCTCGACCGTCGAGCCGTACGGGAGCTCGTCACGCAACTGTAGAAAAATCTGTTCGCGCGTGACCTCGGCGGCGATCAGCCGTTCGGGCGCGTCGGACAGCTGGTCCTCGGGGAACAACCACGGCCCGTGCGGCACGCTGGCCGCGAGATGCCGCTTCAGATCCTCGATCCCGTCGCCTTTGAGGCCAGAGATCATGAAGACCGGATCGAAGCCGCCCTCGCGCACAAGCTGATCGGCGAGGCCGAGGAGGCTCTCGCGGCGCACCAGATCGATCTTGTTCAAGGCGAGGATAGACGCCCGGTCGCGCTCGGCGAGGCGGTCCAAGATCCGCCGCGTATCGCGGTCGATCCCGCGGGCGGCATCGACCAGCAGCACCGTCTGGTCGGCATCCTCCGCACCCGACCAGGCCGCCGCCACCATCGCCCGGTCGAGCCGCCGGCGCGGGGCAAAGATGCCCGGCGTGTCGACATAGACGATTTGCGACCGACCTTCGATGGCGATGCCGAGCAGCCGGGTTCGCGTCGTCTGCGGCTTGGGCGTAACAATCGCGAGCTTATGGCCGACGAGGCGGTTGAGCAGGGTCGACTTGCCGGCATTCGGTGCGCCGATCAGCGCAACGTAGCCGCACCGCGTCGATGCGGCCGGCCTATCCACTGCCTCAAGCGGCGTGGTGTCTGGCCCAGTCGACGACTTCGGCATGGGTGGCGAACCACACCCCCTGGCGGGCCTTGGCGTGGCGGATGATCTCCTCGAGGACCCAGATCCGCGAGCGGTAGCCGATGACGTGCGGATGCATGGTGAGTTGGAAAATGCCGCCCTCGTCATAGGCGGCGTCGAGCTCGCGCCGGAATATATCCAGCACGTCGGCCGGCGGCGTATACGGCCGCAACGCTGAAAACCGGTTCATCATGAAATACACGGCATCGTCGCGCACCCATTCGACCGGCAGCTCGATGACCCCTGTCGGCTCGCCGTCGAGCAGCAGCTCGTAACAATCCTCGTCCGACATCAGAGAGGAATCGTAGAGGAGCCCCATCTCCTTCTCGATTTCCAGGGTGTGTTGGCTGAAGTCCCAGGAAGGAGTGCGCAAGCCGACCGGCCGAACGCCGCTGATCTGCTCCAGAGTGTCGGCCGAACGCCTCATCAGGTCGCGTTCGGCTTCCTGCGGTAGGATCGAATTGAGCTCGTGGATCCAGCCGTGGATGCCGATTTCATGGCCTTCGGCCACAACCCGCCGCTGCTCATCCGGGTGGAGGAGTGCCGTCACCGCCGGCACGTAGAACGAGCCCTTGACGCCGTATTTGGCCAGCAGGTCGAGAATCCGCGGGACCCCGACCCGGTTGCCGAACTGGCCCCAGGACAGACGGCCAATCGACTTGCCGCCGTCCCGCAGATCGCTGGTCTCGTGGTCGCTGTCGAACGACAGCCCCACCGCGCAACGCGCACCGCTGGGCCATTCGGCCGGCCGCAGCCGCCGCCCGGCGCGGACGCGATTGACAATCTTGCGCCACTGTTCTTCCGGCCACTGCCAAGGTTCGAGGTCCACCTGGGGAACGCTCATGCCATCATCCTCTTCGTCAATGCACTGAACGGCGCACTGATCGGCGAAGAGCCGGCGGAAGGGCGAAACAAATGGTCGGAGCGGTGAGATTCGAACTCACGACCCTCAGCACCCCATGCTGATGCGCTACCAGGCTGCGCTACGCTCCGACTCGGCCGGCCTCGCCGACGGAATCGATCATAGTCAGCCGCCCCGCGCCGTGCAACCGACCGCGCAATTCATCTTTTGGGTAGCCTGTCGAGCAAGGCGCGGATTTCCAGGAGTTCACGCCGAACCTCCTCCAGGGCAGTCTGTAGAGCCTGCCTCGAGGGTGCAGGTGGGCTTGGCGCGGCGGCAGCCGGTTCGAGCCGAAACAACGTCGGCGGCAGGTCGGCCGCCGGTGCTTCTCGCCGCTCGCGCTCGCGCAGCAGCTTTTGAACCCCGCGAATCGTGTACCCCTCTTGATACAGGAACTGCCGTATCCGCCGCAGCAGGTCGATATCTTCAGGCCGATAGTAACGGCGACCGCCTCCGCGCTTCAACGGCTTGATTTCCGGAAATTTGGATTCCCAGAACCGCAGCACATGGGCTGGAAGGTTGAGCTCCTCCGAGACTTCTCCGGTAGTGCGAAAGGCAGCGCCCGATTTACCGGTGCGCCGAGGGGCGGCCGCCGCGTTCGCCCGGGTCACCTCAGCCCGATGGCGCCTTCGCCGCCAGCGCGGAAGCGACCGATGCCTTGCCGTCACTCGTGTCGGCGAGACCCTGATTGATCTGGTCCTTGAGCGCATGCGAGGCGCGGAAGACGAGAACCCGTCTCGGGCTGATGGGCACTTCCTGGCCGGTCTTGGGGTTGCGGCCAATGCGCTCGCCCTTCTGCCGGACCGCAAAGCTTCCGAATGATGAAATCTTGACCATTTCGCCGCGTTCGAGCGCGCCGGCGATCTCCGCGATCACCGATTCGACGAGTTCAGCCGACTCGTTGCGGGACAAGCCGACCTCTTGATAGACCGCTTCACTGAGCCGAGCGCGAGTAACCGTTTCTCCGGCCATGAGGCCCTCCCCTTTTCATTAAAGGAAGGTTAACCCACTGGAAAAATTCCGTCAAATTCCATAGCGGAGGCTCGCAGCGCCGACGGAGCGCAAACAAAAGCGTCGCGCTACCAGCGGACCAGGCTCGCGCCCCAGCTCAGGCCCCCGCCGAGGGCCTCCATCAGAACGAGGTGTCCCGGCTTGATCCGCCCGTCTGCAACCGCGGTTTCGAGAGCGAGCGGGATAGAGGCGGCGGAGGTGTTGGCGTGACGTTCGATCGTCACGACGATCTTGTCTTTCGGCAAGCCGAGTTTTCGTCCCATCCCATCGATGATCCGGCTGTTGGCTTGGTGCGGAACAAGCCAGTCGATATCCGCGGCGCTGAGACCGTTAGCCGCCAGCGCCTCGTCGACCACCGCACTCAGACGATGGACCGCCTGACGGAAGACCTCGCGTCCCTCCATACGAAGGAACCCAGTATCTCGGGTCGAGGACGGGCCGCCGTCGACATAGAGGATATCGTATTGGCGACCATCCGAATGCAGGTGATTGGACAGAATAAAGCGGCCACCGGACTCTGCAGCGGGGATCGCCCGCAACACGACGGCGCCTGCACCGTCGCCGAACAGCACGCAGGTGCTGCGGTCCTCCCAATCGAGGATGCGAGAGAACGTCTCCGCGCCGACGACGAGGGCGGTTCGCGCCTGGCCGAGGCGAACGGCGTTGTCGGCGACCGAGAGCGCGAATATGAACCCCGCACAGACCGCCTGCACATCAAAGGCCGCCCCGTGCCTCATTCCGAGGCGGGCTTGCACCTTTGCCGCCGTGGCGGGAAACGTGTTGTCAGGGGTCGCGGTGGCAAGAACGAGAAGGTCGAGGTCGCTGCCGCTCATTCCCGCACTGCTCAGCGCCCGGTCGGCCGCGCGAACAGCCAAGTCGGAGGTCAGCTCGCCCGGTGCAGCCACCCGGCGCTCGCCGATACCGGTGCGCTGGCGAATCCACTCATCCGAGGTATCGAGACGGCCCGCGAGTTCGTGATTCGTGACAACTCGTTCCGGCAGATAGGCGCCGCATCCGGCAACTTGAGATCGCACTGTCATCGACCGCGCGTCTAGAGAGACGCCGGCTCGGGCGCGGGCTGCGCCTCGCTGAGGCGGGCGAGATCGACGCGAATTTTATCGAGGAACCCGTTCACCTTCAGATCGATTGCTACGCCGATCGCGTTGGCGAATCCAAAAGCATCGGCCGAACCGTGGCTCTTGACGGCGATTCCGTTCAAACCCAGGAACATCGCGCCATTGTAGCGGCGCGGATCGCAGCGCAAGCGAAGGTTCCGGAGCGCGCGGCGCGCGAAAATATAGCCAATGCGCGCCATCAACGAGTGACGGAACGCCGCCTCGAGGAATTCGCCGAAGAGCTTCGCGGTGCCCTCCGCCGTCTTGACCGCGACATTGCCGGTAAAGCCGTCGGTGACGACGACGTCGACGGTCCCCGCTGTGATATCGTCGCCTTCGACAAACCCGTAAAAGCGAATGGGCGACATCGCCATCCGCAGCCGCGCACTTGCCTCACGAACAGCATCGTTCCCCTTCAAATCCTCCGCACCGACATTGAGGAGGCCGACAGTCGGTTCGACCAGTCCGAGGACGGTGCGGGCGAAGACGTCGCCCATCAGGGCGAATTGCACCAGATTGTCAGCATCGCACTCGATGTTGGCGCCGAGGTCGAGCATTACGCTCTCGCCGCGCTGGGTCGGGAAGAAGGAAGCGATTGCAGGACGATCGATCCCCGGCAACATCTTGAGTGCGAATTTCGCCATCGCCATCAGCGCGCCGGTGTTTCCGGCCGACACGACGCCGTCCGCGCGCCCGTCGGCTACCGCATCGATAGCTAGCCGCATGCTCGATTGCCGCCCGGCGCGGAGCGCGAGCGACGGCTTCGCATCGGCGGCTACAACCTCGCTCGTATGAACCATCGTCGCCGCTTCGCTAAGCCCCGGCAGCTTCGCGAGAAGGGGGCGCACCATGTCTTCGGCGCCAAACAGAAGGTACCGAACGCCTGGATGCCGCCGCAGCGCGATCTCGGCACCTTTCAGCACGATAGCCGGGGCACCGTCACCGCCCATCGCATCAATAGCGATCGTGATGCCGTCGCTCACGTTGCGCGCCCCCGCAGGCAGTTTCCCGGTCAGGTCGCCTCGGGTGGCGCTGCAATCACTTCGCGCCCATTATAATACCCGCAAGACGGGCACAAATGGTGCGGGCGCTTCAGTTCGCCACAATTCGGGCACTCGCCATATGCGGCAGGCTTCAGCGCGTGATGCGAGCGTCGCATGTTGCGACGCGACGGCGAGGTTTTCTTTTTCGGAACGGCCATAGAGTGCTTGCTTTCACGAGAAGCGACGCAAAAAACGCTCGGTAATTAGCCCAAAAACAGAAGGCGGGGCAACTGCCATGCACCCGCCCCGCGATGCCGCCAAGTTTCAGGACTCAGTAGGTCGCCGCAAGGGCGCCAGTGATGCGAACGGGCCTGCGTTCGGCATTTCTGCGAACTCGGTGTCGATGCTCGCTGCCGGGTCACGAGGGAACAGCGGCAGCGCTAGCGACAGCTCCTGTGCGACCGCCTCTCCAATGTCGATCGCATCTCCCACCAATGGCTCAAACGCCGCCGCGTCACCGCCCGACGCGATTTCCCGCGGTTCCTCTTCGGGTGGACCATAAACCAGGAAGAAACGATCGGAAATTACGCCCGCGACCGGCTCGAGAGTGACAACACAGGACTGCACGAACTCGGCCTCGAACGTGGCTTCCAACCGCACGATCTCGCCACTCTGGCGGCACAGATCGACCTCTGCGATCAGACGATCGAGACACAGAAGATCGAAGCGCTCGGAGAGCCCCTCGCGTTCGTCGGGTGTAGCCTCGATTCGCTGCCGGAATGGCTGGGCACCGAGTCGATCGAGCCGAACAAGACGGGAGAATTCCGCCATCATGTACACTCTGTGTGGCTAGACGCGGGGCGCCCTGCTTCGCGAATCGGACCCGTTGCCTTGCGGTCCCGGGAGCCGTTGACAATTAACGGCGCTCGGCTACAACCTGGGACAGAAGTGGGTGCCGCCCCGAATTGTTTCAACAGCATAGCGGTTGCGTGTCCGATGTACCACTGGCGAGCCGTTTCCCTTCGGTGTCTGTCTTCCGTCTTTGGCGTGTCCGGTATCGCCCTGATCGCGAGTTGTGCGGCGATGGTCGAGCAGCGCGGCAATCTGCCGGTGCCGGAAAAGCTCGCAGCGATCCAGCCGGGCGTCACCAAGAAGGACGAGGTGATCAAAATCCTGGGTTCACCCTCGAGCGTCAGTATTTTTAATGACAAATCCTGGTATTATATAAGTCGGCGAACAGGTCAAACCGCCTTCTTCGAACCCGATGTACTTGACCAACACGTATTTATCGTCGACTTTGACGACCAGGGGGTTGTCAAGACAGTCGATCACAAAGGGGTACAGGACGCGAGAGCAATCGATCCGGTTCCCCGAGCGACCCCGGCACCTGGCCGCGAGCTCACCTTCCTCGAGCAGGTGATCGGCAACGTCGGAAAATTCAACAACGCAGGATCGAGCAAAAGCAGAAGCGGCAGCGGTCCCACCGGCAGACCATCGAACTGACGACGCGGCGGGTCGGACGGTGATAGATCGCGCTCACCCGGCCCATTTCGCAAGGATCGCGAGCAACAGCAGCGCGACGATGTTGGTGATCTTGATCATCGGGTTGACCGCGGGGCCCGCGGTGTCCTTGTAAGGATCGCCGACGGTATCTCCGGTCACCGCCGCTTTGTGGGGCTCGGAACCCTTGCCGCCGTGGTGGCCTTCCTCGATGTATTTCTTGGCATTGTCCCACGCGCCACCGCCCGAAGTCATCGAGATGGCGACGAAAATGCCGGTCACGATGGTGCCGAGCAGCATCGCACCGAGCGCACTGAATGCCGCAGAACGCCCTGCGATCAGAGCGATTACGATGTAGAGGGCAATCGGCGCCAGGACGGGCAGCAACGACGGCACGATCATTTCGCGGATCGCCGCCTGGGTCAGCAGATCGACGGCGAGACCGTAATCCGGTTTCGCCTTGCCCTGCATGATGCCCGGGATCTCGCGGAACTGACGCCGCACCTCGACGACGACGGACCCGGCCGCCCGGCCGACCGCGGTCATGCCGAGCGAGCCGAAGAGGTAAGGCAGCAATCCGCCGATAAAGAGCCCGAT
>WNFT01006115.1_pt1 | contig 18843 bp, 17 predicted proteins | sample 5400191 | NCBI WGS metagenome assembly WNFT01 (sample SAMN13153359, study PRJNA577476) | soil metagenome | isolation source: 80 cm saprolite under Madrone tree | place: USA:California | collected 2016-06-14 | reverse complement strand
CACCTACGCCTTCACCCCTCACCTCACCTTGCAGGCCTACGGCCAGCTCTTCACCGCCGGGATCTATTACGGCCCGCGGTTGCGCGCGGCGGTGGGGCCGGGACGCCGCACCGTCAAGCTCGACGAGCTGGGCCCGGCGAAGCCCGCCGACAAACCGTTCGAGACCACCAGCAACGACGAGCAGCAGGTGGGGCTGAACCTTAACCTGATCCTCCGCTGGGAGTGGCGCACCGGCTCGACGTTCTACCTGGTCTACGCGCACCAGAGCGCCAACGACCTGAAGACGGGAGTGGTCGGAGGTCCCAGCATCGCGCGAGAGCTTGGCGCGCTCAGCGCCCAAGGCGTGGCGCACGGGGACAGCATCCTCGTGAAGGTGGATCTGCTCTCCGCCCTGTGAGAAGAAGCGGCGCGTGATCCAGGCCGTCCAGGATCTCAAGCGCCTGCGCGAGATCAGCAGCGTCGTCGTCCGCCACGGGTTCGGCGAGCTGTGGGACCGCGCCCGCATCTGGGATGTGCTCGGCCGCCGCGAGCCCGGCGAGCGCCCCTCCCGCGAGGAGATCCGGGCCACCTCCGCCCGGCGCTTCCGCGAGACCCTGGCCGAGCTGGGTCCCACCTTCATCAAGCTCGGGCAGATCCTCTCCTCCCGCCCCGACATCCTGCCGGCGGACTTCATCGCCGAGCTGTCGCATCTTCAAGACCGGGCCGCGCCGCTTCCGGTGGCCACGGTCTTCCAGCTGATCGACCAGGGCCTGGGCAGGCCGGCGAACCAGCTCTTTGCCTGGATCGACCCGGAGCCGATGGCCAGCGCCTCGATCGCGCAGGTGCATCGCGCGCGGCTGCCTTCTGGCGAAGAAGTGGTGGTGAAGGTGCAGCGGCCCGGCATCGAGGAGCAGATCCGCAGCGACACCGATCTGCTCTTCTACCTGGCCCGCTTCCTCGAGGGCGTCATCGAGGAGACCGGCATCTACACGCCGACCGGCATCGTGACGGAGTTCCGCAACGCCATGCTGCTCGAGCTGGACTTCGAGAACGAGGCGCGGAACATCGAGGCGTTCGCCAAGAACCACGCCGACCGCCCCTACGTCGTGATCCCGAAGCTGTACCGGGACCTGTCCAGCCGGACGGTGATCACGCTACAGGAATTGAAAGGCGTGAAGCTGAAGGCCGTGCTCGACTCCCCGGAGTTCCCCGGGGTGGACCGCAAGCAGCTCGCGCGCAACCTGCTGGAAGCGAGCTTCCGGCAGCTCTTCGCCGACGGGATGTTCCACGGCGACCCGCACCCCGGCAACGTGATCGTGATGGACGGCAATCGCATCGGCCTGCTCGACTTCGGCCTGGTCGGCGGCATGAGCAAGCAGGTTCAGGAGACCATCGTCCTGCTGGTCCTCGCCATCTCGCTGCGAGACCCGGACACGGTCGCGCGCCTGCTCTACAAGGTAGGCGTTCCGGATCAGCGGATCAACCTCCAGAAGTTCCGGCACGAGATCCACGACATCCTCGACCGCTACCTCGGGCTCAAGCTGTCGGAGGTCGACTCCGGCGTGCTGATGAGCGAGCTGGTCGATCTGGCGATGAAGTACCGGATCAAGATCCCGAAGGAGTACGCCGTGCTGTCGAAGGCGGCGGCCACCACCGAGGGGATCGTCAGGCAGCTCGACCCCGAGCTCGACGTCTCGCAGGCGGCGCTTCCCTACGCCAAGCAGCTCCTCTTCGAGCGCTACAGCCCCGGCTCGATGAGCGGTGGACTGCTCCGGCTGCTCCTGCAGCTGCAGGGCTTCTTGCAGGACACGCCCCAGCAGCTCTCGCAGATCCTGATGGACCTCGAGGGTGGCAAGTTCAACGTGACGGTCCGCAACGACGACCTGTCGCGGCTGAACACGAACCTGAAAGCGCTCGGGCTTCTGCTGTTCGCGGGGATGATCTCCTCCGGGCTGATCGTGGGCTCGTTCTCGCTGGTCGGACGCGCTTCCGAAGGAACGGGAAACACCTGGCCGGTCGCGGCGCTGATCGGCCTCGCGCTTTCCGCGATGCTCTTCGGCGCCGCGCTGACCTGGACGCTGCTCAGCGGCCGGCTGAAGAAGATCAGCGTGCGACGACTCCTGAAATGACCGGACCCGCCCCTGCGCGGGTCACGTGTCCTCGGCCGGGAGCGCCTCGACCACCAGGTCGGCCACCGGGGTGGGCTGGGGCGCCGCCGGCGGCTCGATCAAACCTTCCGCATCGGCCGCGAGCGCCGCCAGCGCGCCCATCCGGGCAACTTCCAGCCATCCGAACACGACCCCGGCCGCCAGGCCGATCGCCGTCCGGGGCGCGAGCGCCAGCAGCTCCAGCGGTGGATTGAAGAGCGCCGCTCCAGAGGCGAACCCCGTGAGCGTCGCGGCGACGCTGGCCACGATCGTCTCGAGAAACACGAACGCGAGCGTCACCACCAGGCACGCCCCGAGCCTCGCTCCGAGCAACGACGCCGCCTTGCCGAACGCCGCCGTCGCCGGGTCGCCGAAGGCCGCGGCTCGCACCAGCGTCAGCCGGGCGAGCAGATCGAGAAGGAGGCCCCCGAGCAGCGCCGCGGCTCCCACCAGCGCCGCTCCGATGAACAGGCCGAGGGAAGGCCGCAGCAATGCGAGAGGCCCGGCGAACAGCAGCGCGACCGCGCACGAAACGGCGAAGAGGAGCGAAATCCCCCAGCCCAGGCTGCCGGCGACGAGGGTCCGCGCCGCTCCCCGCGAGAGCAGCACCGTGAAGTTGCCGGGAGGCGGCCGCCGGTCCAGCTCGGCATCGGCGGCGAGGAGCGGCAGGGCACCTGCCCAGAGCAGCATGCTGGCCGTGAAGGCGATCGCGAGCGCCGCCGCGATGCCGCCCAGCGCCGGCCAGCGCAGCGCGGCGATCGCCCGCAGCGCAAGCACGAGCGAAGTCAGGGCATCGTCCTGGAGCAAGCTCGCGACCAGCAACGAGGCGAGGGCCACCGGGACCAGGGCGAGCAGGTTCCCGCCTTGATCGATCAGGGCCTTGGCGAAGGACAGCTCCGGATTGCGGGAGGCTGCGCGAAGTCCGAGTCGGACGGCGTGGTTGGCGCGCAGCACCGGCCCCCTATACCGCAAGTGCGCCGCGGCGGGCGCGCCAGGCTCGAAGGAGGTAGGAGTTTCACCTGGTTTTCCGCGTTCGAGCGCACCCCGGGCTTTCTTGCTGCCACGCGAACGCCCACCCTATGCTCGCCTTCCGCGAGGGGGCCGGCGCGATGCAGTTCCGCAGCAAGATTTTCCTCGTACTTGCGCTCATCGGCGTCGTCCCGGCGGCGGTTCTCGGCGCCATGTCCTTTTCCGTCAACCGCGCCGAGCTGGAGCGCACGGTAGGGTCCACGCAGGCCCGCGTAGCGGAGGAAGCAGCGCGCGCCTGCGAGCGATTCGTGGCGCAAGCAATGGAGAGCCTCCGGCTTTCCGCCAGCCTGCTGCCCCTGCGCGACCTGTCGGTGAGCGACCTGGGGACGGTGCTGCGGATTCCGTACCGCCAGCTCGAGTTCATCGACGCGATCTGGCTCCCGGGCGGGCCGCTCGTGTACGAGGAGTCCAACGGACGGCCACTCCCAGAGGTGGAGCTGCTCCAGCGCGGGGCCCCGCTGGAGCTGGCGAGGCAGGCGGGGGTGGCGATCGGCGCGCCGTACGCCGCCCGCGACGGATCGATGCGGTTGCCCCTCGCTTTGCGCCTCGACGGGGATCGCCTGCTGGGGGCGGAGCTGTCGTTGGCGCAGCTGAGCCGGCAGATGCGCCAGACCTCGCAGGGCGGCACGCTGGCGTACCTGGCCACCCGCGCCGGCACCGTGCTCGCGCAGCCGGACGCGCTGGAGCTGTCTCCACAAGAGCGCGCGCTGATCGGGGGCGGAGCCGCCAGCCGCATCGTGCTCCGCCTCGACGGAGAGCGCTGGCTGGCCGCCGCCGCGCCCGTCGGCACGTTGGGGTGGATGGTGGTGGTGGCGCAGCGGGAGGAAGTCGCACTGCGGCCCGCCGCGCTGGTCCGTCAGTACACGCTCTTCTGGGTCGCGGTGTCGCTGCTGCTCGTGCTGCTCCTCGGCGCGCTGCTCTCGCGGCGGGTCACCGACCCGATGAAGCGCCTGCGCGAAGGGGTCAAGGCGCTGGGAGAAGGGCGGGCCCAGGCGGTCGAAGTCAGCAGCCGGGACGAGATCGGCGAGCTGGCCCGATCCTTCAACCAGATGGCGGCGGAGAGGGTCCAGCGCGACGAGGAGATTCGCCGCTGGAATGCTGAGCTGCAGCAGCGCGTGGAGGGGCGCACCGCCGAGCTCAGGGTGGCGCAGGACCAGATCCTCCGCGCCCGCCGGCTGGCGGCCCTGGGATCGTTCGGGGCCGGCATGGCGCACGAGCTCAACAACCCCGTCACTGCCATCACCGGCCTCGCCGCCCAGCTCCGCAAAGATCTGAAAGGAACGGCGCACGAGGAGCGCCTGCGGGTCCTGCAGGAGCAGGCGCTGCGGATCGCGAACGTGGTCGCCAACCTGCGCGCGTTCGCCGAGCAGGAGCGGGACCAGCCGGGACGGCGTTTCCCGCTCCACTCGTCGGTGCTCGCCGCCCTCGACCTGTACGAAGGCCAGATGCGCGCGAACGGCATCCACCTCACCACCGATCTCACCAGCTGCGAGGCGCAGGGCGACCCTGCGCAGATCCAGGAAGCGGTCGCGCACATCGTCCAGAACGCCATCGCGGCGATGCCGGAAGGCGGAACGCTCAGGGTCCGCTTGAGCGACGTCGGCGGCGACGCCCTCAAGCTCTCCGTCAGCGACACGGGCAAGGGCATTCCCAAGGCGATGCGCGATCGGATCTTCGACCCGTTCTTCACCACCAAGGACGCGCCCTCCGGAGTCGGCTTGGGGCTGTCCATCTCCCACAGCATCGTCGAGGCGCACCACGGCAAGCTGCTGGTCGACAGCGCCGAAGGATCCGGCGCCACCTTCATCATCGTCCTTCCGGCGGCGGCCGCCGCCGCTCACCTGCGATGACCACGCCCGAACCTGCCAGCGCGGGAGGAAAGGTGCTGCCGGGCGCGGGACGCATCCGGACCATCCTGGAGGCGGCCGCTGTCGTGGTGGTGCTGTTGGCTGGCGCGTGGCTCCTGTTCCGCGGCACCCTCTACCGGCCTGCCGCGCAGCTGGCCTCCGCGCCTGCGCGGGAGGAGGCGCGGGTCGATGAGGCGATCGTGGTCGCCGTCGCGGGCAACGTGGTCCGCCTCTCGCCCAACGGAGGCACTTCCGCTCTGGCCGTCGGCCAGCGCCTCCGCGCCGAGGACTCGGTGCGGACCGGGCGCGGCGCCCACACCGACCTTCAGGTTGGCGCCCGCAGCCGCCTCACCGTCGCGGAGGGCAGCCAGCTGACGGTGCGCGAGATCACCGAGAAGGTCCACCGCTTCAGGCTGACGCGCGGGCGCATCGCCGTCGACTATCAGGCGGACGGCGCCCGGCTGCTCCGCATCGAGAGCACGGAAGGCGGAGCGGTCGCCGAGACGAAGGGCGCGCGCTTCGGCGTCCTCTCGACGGGCACCGCCGTCGCCATCGCCACCGAGACCGGCGCGGTCAACCTGACCGCGGAGCGGAAGACGGTGGAGGTGAGGGCCGGCACGCAGTCGGTGGCGGCCGCCGGCAAGGCGCCCTCCGGGGCCGAGCCCATTCCGGCGAAGCTGCTGCTCAAGATCGCCGATGCCGCGCCGGCGCAGGAGAGCGGAGAGCAGCTCTGCGCGGAAGTGGCAGGGACGGCGCCGGAAGGCTCGGAGGTGCTGGTCGACGGCGCGCCCGCTGCCATCGCGGAGGACGGCCGCTTCCGGGTCCGGGTGCCCGCCGCGCCCGGCAAGAACAGCGTCCTGGTTTCCATCCGCGACGCCGGCGGCCGCGAGACCAGCCGGACCGTGATCTGCGGCAGCAACGGCAGCATCCCGCACATCAAGGACATCGCCATCCGCTGGAGGAAGAAGGACCCGTGATCGCGGCCCTCCTCGCCGTCGCGCTCTCCGTGGAGCCTGCGCAGGTACGGCTGGGTGGGAAGGCGCGCGCAGTGTTGCGCGTGCAGGCCGCCGTGGAGCCGGCGCTCTCGGTGAGCGTGGGGCGGGTGGAGCGGCTGCGCCTCAGCGAAGACGGGGCCTGCTACGAGGCCGACTACGTCCCGCCGGAAGAGCAGCTTCCGCAGGTCGCGATCGTCACGGCCGTCGCCGGCAACGACGTCGCCTGGATCGCGATTCCGCTCTGGGCGGAAGGCGACGCGGTGGTGAAGACGCGCCCGCGCGGGAAGATCAGCGTTCGGATCGGATCCGCAGAATTCGGCCCGGTGATCGCCGACGCGCGGGGAGAGGCCGTCGTGCCGGTGGTGGTGCCTCCCGGAGTGCACGAGGCGCACCATGGCAAGCGCGCCATCCCGCTGCACATTCCACCCACCCGGACGGTTCACCTGACCTTCGGAGAGGCGGCGCGCACCGCGGATCGAGCGCAGACGATCGCGGTGTACGTCGTCGCAGTGACGGCGGACGGAGCGCCGCGCAGCGGGGCGGCCATCCGCCTGTGGACGAGCCGCGGCGAGCTGTCCCCGCTGCGGCAGCGCGCCCCGGGGTTGTACGAAGCCCGGCTCTCGCTCGCGTCCGGCCGCGCCGGCCCGGTTCGCGTCACGGCCACGCTGGAGGACGCCCGCCAATTCGTCGCCGAAGCTGCGATCGCGCTCACCGGCGGGGCGGCGGAACGGATCGCCATCTCCGCGGATCGGGCGGGCATCCATGCGGAGGATCCGCAAGCGCGGCTGCACGTCGTGGCCCGCGATTCCCTGGGGAACGTGCCGTCCGACGACCTGGAGTTCGTGAGCACGGCCGGCCTCCTCCGCGCCGTGCGCAGCGCGCCTGGCGAGTGGGACCTGACGCTCTCGCTCCCCTCGTCGTTCGGAGGGAGCGCGGCAGTGGAGGTGCTGGCCCGGGGCTCGAAGTCGTCCACCTCGCACACCCTGCCGCTCCTGGCCGGTCCTCTGGAAACCGCCGCGTTCGAGCATCCTGAAGCCACGGTGATCGCGGATGGGGCGAGCGCAATGCGGCTGCGGATCGAGCTGCGCGACCGTTATGGGAACGCGGTCTCCAGCGCGCAGCCCGAGGTCTCCGCCGAGCTGGGCAGCGCCCGGCTCGAGGAGAGCGAGGGCGCGCTGTACGCGCGTTACCTTCCCCCGCTCCTGCGCCAGCGCAGCACCACCACTCTTGCGCTGCAAGCCGGGCCTGCCGTGGCCCGGGCGCGGCTCACGCTCCTTCCTTGCCTGGAATCGACCGCCCTGAGCGCCAAGGTGGGGGCCCTTTCCAACTTCTCCGGGTTCTCCGCCCCGCTGCTGGGTCTCGAGGCCGCGCTGCGGACGGACCGGTTCGGCCCGGAGCTGGCCCTCTCCCTGGAGGCCGACTACGCGCACCGCGGCTATTCCGAAATGCAGCGCGTCGGGGCCTCGAACGTCCTGGCCGAGTCCAACGTGGAGCTCCTGCTGGTGCATCTGTCCGCGGCGTGGCGCCGCCGTTTCGGGGACCTGAACACGGTCTGGATCTCGGCCGGCCCCTCCGCCGCGGCGATCTGGACCCGCGTCAAGCTGGCTGACTCGGCGACGCGGCGTGGCTTCGCCATCGCCCCCGGGTTGCAGGGCTCCCTGGGCGCGGAGCGTCGGCTCCGGTCGGTGGTTCCGTTCATGGAGCTCCGCGCCGGGTGGATCACCAGCTCGGGCCTGTCCATCCTCGAAGGCCCGCTGCGGACCCTGTCGGTCCTGGGAGGAGTGCGCTTTGAGACGCTCTAGCGTCCTCTTCGCCCTTGCGCTCGCTTGCGCGCGCACGTCGGCTCCGCCGGGGGCGCCGGTGCCCAGTGCGGTGGAACCCAAAGGGACCTACCTCGGGACCGGCCCAGCCGTCGTGCTTCACGGCCAGGATTTCACGCCGGCAGCGGTGCAGCGGCTCAATGGCGGAAGTGAGATCGAAGTCGATGCGGTTTTCCGCGCCTTCCTCGGGAATGTCGAGTTGGAGGACGTGAGCTGGGTCGACTCGCACACGCTCACCGCCGTCGTTCCGCCGGACCTGGCGGCCGGCACCTACGCCCTGTCCGTGGAAGGCCCCTACGGTCTGGGAATGGCCGACGGCGTGTTCCTCGTCTCGGACGCCGTTCCCGCCGCGCTGACCGCGAGCGCGAGCGCCCCGCAGCGCGCTCGCCTCGGCCTCGAGTTCAGCGTCGCGCAGACGGTCACGAACGTCGGTGGAATGACTGCACAGGCGGTGGCCGCGGGTTCGCCCGTGCTGAGCGGGTCCGCCCAGGTGCAACCGCCGGCCGGAACCATCGACATCCTTCCCGGCGCCTCGTTCGTCTTCATCTGGCGCATTCGCGCCGGCGATTCGGGCGTCCTGGACGTCATGCTCCCCGTCGCCGGCGTGGACGAGGTAGACGGCAGGGCGGTGGTCGCGGAGACCAACAACCTGGTCTCCGTCGTGACCGGTCCGCACGTCGTGGCCACCCCGCAACCCGCGCCCGCATCGGCCGTGGTGGGAATGCGGGTGCCGTTGACGATCGGCGTGACCAACGACGGCGGAACCGACGCGCTCGGCGTCCGCCTCGACGACCCTTCGGGGGCCGCGAACGTACGCGTCATCTCCTCTCCCCTTCCCCAGGACGTTCCCGCCGGTGCGACCCGGACGTTCCAGTGGACGATCGAGGGCACCTCCCCTGGCGCCGCAACGCTCGGCTGCGGCGGGAGCGGAGCGGACCCGGACGATGGCACGTCCTTCCCGGTCAGTGCGGTGCAGTGGACGCCCATCGTGTTCATGGGCGGGCTCCCCGCTGCGCTGACGGTCCCCCCGGGCGTTCTGCGCGGTGAGGTCTTCGCCGTCACGCTCAAGGTGAACAACCCCGGGACCACCGCGGCGACGGCGGTGCAAGCGAGCGCGACGCTCTCGGGCGGAGCCGCGTCCTCCACCATCCTATTGACCGCGCCCGCGGCAGCGGACATCCCGGGGGGTCAAACCGTTGCGTTCGTCTGGACGTACCAGGCCGGTTCGCCGGGCACGCTGCAGATCGACGCGGGCGCCGCCGGGACCGACGCCAGCTCGGGCGCGCCGCTGGGGGCTGCGGCCAGCGCGAGTACCCAGGTCTCGGACGCGGCGTTGGTTGCCCAGGATCCGTTCGGCGATGGCGGGGCTTTCTCCTACGTGTTCGCTTACGCGGGGAAGGTCTATCTGGGCCCTAGCGCCGACGGCACGCGGGCGGTCCGCGTGAACCCCGACGGCACCGGGGCGGAAACGGTCCAGCTCGCGTTCCTGCCGGACAGTCCCAAGAACGGCGTGTCGCCGACTCCAGCCACATTTCCCTCGCTCGGCTATCTCGGATGTGCGCCGGATACGCTGCAGTGCGGGCCGGACGACGAGGACGGGCGTGGCTTGTTCACCGCCTTCTCCTCCGGCGGGAACGAGTTGTTGTTCGCCGCGGGCGGGCGTCAGAACAGCGTCATCAAGCACGCGTACGCCACCAACGACAGCTCCAGCTCGCCGACCTTCTCCTACATCCGAACGAACCTGGGGGGCGGGATGCGTGGAGCGACGGCTGCGGCAGCCATGGGCGACACGCTCTACGTCGGCGTGGCGAATGGCGGAGGATCGGGTGTTCCGGCCGTGGTGCCCATCTTCCCTCCCTTCGGCGCGGACAGCATGGGGTTCGCGGCGTTCCCGAGTCCGCTGACGAACCAGACGGGCACGGCATTGGTGGATTCGATGGCCGTCTACAATGGAGTCCTCTACGCCGCGAACGACGGCGGCTGCGCCCGGTACGACGGGTCGACCTGGGCCTCCTGCACGCCATCCGCCTCGGAGTGGAACCTCACGCCAGTGAGCACGCCCAAGATCACGGACTTCGTTCCCGCCGACAAGGCGGTTCCACAGATGGCGGAGTTCGGAGGAAAGCTCTACCTCGCCCGCAATATCGAGGCCGGGCCGCAGCTCTGGGCCTGCACGCCGATCCTGGCCCTTCCCTGCGGGGTGTCCGACTGGTCCCTGGTGGCGGCGAATGGGACCGGCAATCCTCAGCTCTCGCAGTTCGACGACGCCACGCTCAACACGCTGTCGCTGTTGGTCGCCACCTCGCAGCACCTCTACGTGGGCTACGACGCGCCCGGCGGCGTTGTGCTCTACCGGTCCAACACGGCGAGCCCGACGACCCGGGCGGACTTCGGCGCCTGGGCAGTTCCCGGCTTGGGTTCAGCCGTGAAGCAGATCCTCGATGCGCGCGCGCTGACCTTCGCAGGCAACGACTCCCTCTACCTGACCGCGCGCGACAACGCGTTGAGCCGTCCGGGGCCGGTGCAGGTGTACCGACTGGCCCCCTAGGCCACGTCCAGGCTGAAAACTTGACCAGTGGTCACGCGCAGGAAAAGATCCTCGCCTACATCAAGAAGAGCATCCAGGACCAGGGATACCCGCCGACCATCCGCGAGATCGGCGAGCACTTCGGCATCCGCTCCACCAACGGCGTGAACGACCACCTCAAGGCGCTCGAGCGCAAGGGTTATCTGTTGCGCGGGGAGCTCAAGAGCCGCGCCTTGAGCGTGATCGACGGCGGGCGCTCCGGGTCGCCCCGGCTGGCCCGCTTGAGCCGCCGGGAGCTGTCGCCGGTGGGCGACGGAGAGGTCGTCGACATCCCGGTGCTGGGCAAGGTGGCCGCGGGGGAGCCCATCCTGGCCGAGGAGAACATCACCGATCACGTGCGCATCGACAGCGTGCTCGTCGGGGACGGAGGCCGCAAGGTGTTCGCGCTGCGCGTGGCCGGCGACTCGATGATCGGCGACGGCATCTTCGACGGCGACTACATCTTCGTCCGCAAGCAACTCCAGGCTGCGTCCGGCGAGATCGTGGTGGCGATGATCGACAACACCTCCGGCAGCGAGGCCACGGTGAAGCGCTACTATCCGGAGGGCGACCGGATCCGCTTCCAGCCGTCCAACCCGCGCCTCAAGCCCATCTTCGTGAACCGCGACGACTTTCGCGAGACGCAGATCATCGGCGTGGTGGTGGGCGTGTATCGCAAGATGTAGAGGTTTTCTGGCGTTCCCGATCGGTCCCTCTAGAGTGAAGCGCGTGGAGCTCTGGAGCGTCTTCGATCACCCCGCGGACCACCCGCACTGCTGCGCGGTCCGGAAGATCCTCGTCGAGGATGACGGCCTCTCCCCGAGCGAATGGGAGCTGTTCCAGAGCATCGAGCAAGCGCGGCAGGTGCTCGCCCGCCGGGGGCTCATCCGGGTTCCCCGGAGCGAGGCGGACGACCCGGCACTGGTGGAAACCTGGCTGTAGTTCCGACCGGCTCCCTGGTCGGTTTTCAGACACCGGCTGTACACAATTCACGATTCTGCCTTGGGCCGGAAGTACGGGCATTCGCGGACGGGCTGGCGCGGATACTTCTCCGGAACCAGCGGGCAGAGGATGAAAACGCTGGTGTTCGTGCGGATGTAGCGCGGAGGCGCTGCGCAGCGGTGGCACAGGCTCTCCGGGAACGGCAGCGCGCCGGCACGTGGCTTGCTCATTGGACGCGCATGGCCCCCGAGCTGTCGGAAGAGGAGCGCGAGCTGGTCCAGCACTTCACCGAACTACCGCACGAGGACCGCGGCCGCATCCTCGCGCTGGTTCGAAGCCTGAGCTTCTGCCACACGGTCGAAGTCTATCGGACCTCCTGGGGCGCGCCCTGTTTCTCTTCCCCCACCCTGGTTGGTCCAACCGGCCCGGACCGGGGACTGGGCACCTTCTCCTCCTGACCTCTTACGGCTCTGGGATCAGGTCGACCTCGCTGCCGGTCTGCGACCCTTGCGTCTGGTCCAGCGAGCCTCGCCAGTTGTCGGCCTGGTTCAGGTTGGGATCCCGGATGAGCTCTTCCCGTGGGTCGTCCGCCGGGTGAGGTCCAGGCGCCCTGCGCCCCGACTCCGTCGCCTGGTCCGGCTCCGAAGGGTTCTTGGTGTCCGCCATCCAAGGAACGTGGACATTCGCGGGCATGCAGCCAACCTCAGCTTGCGGTAACGCCGGCCAGGCCGATCAGCTCACAAACGGAGTCGGCGAGCGCGTCGACCCGAAACGGCTTGACCAGGTACTGGTCCGCGCCCGCAACCTCGGCCTGGGCCCGGTCGATCGGGCGCGCCAGCGCGGTGATCACGACCACAGGCACGTCTCGCAAGCGCGGTGTGGCGCGGACCTGCTCGCAGAGCGAGAGGCCGCTGGTGTCCGGCAGCCGGAGGTCGAGGCAGATCACGTCCGGGATTGCGCGGGCGAGCACGGCGGCGGCTTCCGCTCCGGTCGCGGCCTCGTGGACGCGCAGGCCCAGGCGGCGAAGACACGCCGAGACCAGGTGGCGGGCGTCGGGGTCGTCCTCGATCACCAGCGCTTCCGGTTCACCGCCGGCGGGCAAGGCGTGTCGCACGGGCGATTTGAGGCGCAAGCTGCTCCGTAACGCAACTCCGTTGGGGGTAGGTGGAAGGGCCACCCGGGAGGGTCTGGCAAGCTGTCCTGCGCGCCGCCGTTGACAGGAAGCGGGCGGGCGCGTGACACGTCTCGGCATGCCCAGCCTCGAGAACGGCCTGCGCCGCGCACGGCAGCGGAGCGGCCTCAAGCAAGGGGAGCTGGCGTCGCGCGCCGGGATCAGCCGGCAGACCCTGAGCGCGCTCGAGGCAGGACGCGCCCAGCCCTCGACGGCGATCGCGCTCAACCTGGCGCGCGCCCTCGGCTGCCGGGTGGAAGAGCTGTTCTGGCTGCGGGAAGGGGGCGACGCAATCCGGGCGCAGCTGGCCACTCCCCCGCGCGGGGCGCGGCGCGCATTCGCGGGCCTGGTGGCGGGCCGCTGGATCGCCCACCCGTTGCGGCCGGACGACCCGTTCGCCCTCCTCGCTCCGGCTGACGCTCTGCTGACGCGTGACGGCCTGCGCCTGCTCCGGACGCGCGAGAGCGTCGAAGCCAACCTGCTCGTCATCGGGTGCGACCCAGGGCTGGCCGTCCTGGCCGGACGCCTTGCCGACCGCTGGCCCGGCCAGCGGCTCTGCTGGATCGGCGCCTCCAGCGACGCAGCCCTGACGGCGCTGGCGCGCGGCCACGCGCACGTCGCCGGAGCGCACCTGTTCGACGAGCAGGCACGCGAGTTCAACGTCCCCTTCGTGCGCCGCATGCTGGCCGGCCGCGCGATGGTGGTCGTGACCTTCGCTCATCTCGAGGAAGGGTTCGCCCTGGCGCCCGGCAACCCGCGCCGCATCAGGAGGCCTGAAGACATCGCGCGGCCTGGCGTGCGTTTCGTCAACCGCGAGCCGGGGGCCGGCGCGCGCCGCCTCCTCGACCGGTTGCTGCGCAAGGCCCGGGTGCCGGCCTCCGCCGTCAAGGGCTATGACCGGTTGCTCGGCGGCCACCTTCAAGTAGCGCAGGCCGTGGCGATGGGGGCCGCGGACGCCGGGGTAGTGACGCGCAGCGCCGCGGTCGCGCACGGATTGGACTTCGTTCCGCTCTCCGAGGAGCGATTCGATCTGGTGTTCCCCAAGGAATGGAGCGGCGATCCCCGGGCCGCGCGGATGGTGGAGACGCTGGAGGGCCGGCCGTTCCGCCGCGAGCTGAGGAGCCTGGGCGGATACGACACCCGCCAGTCCGGGCACCTGGTCACCGAGCTTCCGTAAAGCTGGCTTGACACGGTGTCGCCCCTACGCGACATCTTGGCCATGGAAGCCTGCTGCGCACTGCTGGCGGCCGCACAGCTGACGGTGTTCGCCGCCTCGTCGCTGCGGGACGCGTTCCAGGACCTGGGACGAAGCTTCGAGCAGCAGCACCCCGGGACCTCCCTCTCCTTCAACTTCGCCGGGTCGCAGGAGCTTCGCACGCAGGTCGAGCACGGGGCGCGGGCGGACGTCCTCGCTTCCGCCGATCCGCGCACCCTGCGCGCTCTCGCCGACGCCGGGCTCGCCCTGCAGCCGCAGGTGTTCGCTCGGAACGAGCCGGTGATCGTGGTCCCGGCGGGAAACCCGGCCGGGATCCATTCGCTGGCGGACCTCCCCCGCGCCCGGCGGCTGGTGGTCGGCGCGCCCGAGGTGCCGATCGGCGAGTATACGGTCCGGATCCTGGAGGCGGCTTCGCGCCGCTACGGTCCAGCCTTTGGCGCCGCGGTCGAGGCGCGGGTCGCGTCCCGGGAGCTCAATGTCCGCCAGGTGCTGGCCAAGGTCGCTCTCGGCGAGGCGGACGCTGCCATCGTCTACCGGACGGATGCGCTGGCTTCGCGGGGCGCCGCGGAGGTCATCTCCATTCCTCCCCAGCTGAACGTGGTCGCCGAGTATCCGATCGCGGTGCTTCGCGGCGCGCCACGACCCGGATTGGCGCGCGCATTCGTCGAGCTGGTGCTGTCGTCCGCCGGACAGGCGGTGCTGGCGCGACATGGGTTCCAATGAGGTCCCGCGCCTGGGACACCGCCCAGCTTGCCGCCATCGGCCTGCTGGTCTCGTTCCTCCTCCTTCCCGTCGCCTCGTTGGGCCTGACGCTGAGCTGGGACGAGCTCGTGGCCGGCCTGCGCCACCCGCTGCTGCTCCCCGCCGTGCGGCTCTCGCTGACCACCAGCGCGAGCAGCTTGACGCTGGTGGTGGTGCTGGGCTCGCTGGTCGCCTGGTGGGTTGCGCGGCACGCGGGACGAGTCTCGCGCATGATCGAGTCCGTCACCCAGCTTCCCGCGGTCATCCCTCCCGCCGTCGCCGGGGTGGGGCTCCTGCTGGCATTCGGGAGGCGCGGGCTCTTTGGCGCCTTCCTGGAGCGGCACGGCATCGCGCTTCCCTTCACCACGCCGGCAGTGGTGCTCGCCGAGACCTTCGTGTCCGCGCCCTTCTTCATCCAGGCTGCCATCGCGGCCTTCCGCCGCGTCGACGAAAACCTGATCGCCGTCGCCCGGACGCTGGGCGCCTCGCCGTTCCGCACCTTCCTTCGGGTGGCCGTGCCTCTCTCCGCGCCTGGCCTGGTGGCGGGAGCAGCGATGAGCTGGGCGCGTTCGCTCGGCGAGTTCGGCGCCACCCTGCTCTTCGCCGGCAATCTCACCGGGCGGACACAGACGCTGCCTCTCGCCGTCTACACGGCGATGGAATCCGACCTGCGCGCCGCGCGGGCCCTGGCGCTGGTCATGGTGGCGGCTTCGTTCGGGCTGCTGCTGGTGCTCCGGCGCGTGTCCAGCGAGGCGCGCGATGCTTGAGGTGCGCATCGCCCGGAGCGTCGGTTCGCTCCAGCTCGACGTCGACCTGTCGGTGAGCTCGGGAACGGTGCTCGTCGCCGGACCGAACGGCGCCGGAAAGACCACCCTCCTTCACCTCATCCTCGGGATTTCGCGCCCGGACGCGGGCGGACGGATCCTGCTCGACGGGCGGCCGCTCTTCGACGATCGCGTGGACGTGCCCGCCGAGCGCCGGCGCCTGGGCTACGTTCCGCAGGACTCGGCGCTGTTCCCGCACCTCGACGTCCTCGGAAACGTCGCGTTCGGTCTCGGCCACTTGCCGCGCGCGGAGCGCCGCGACCGCGCGGGCGCATGGCTGACGAAACTGGGCGTCTCCCACCTGGCGCGCCGCCGGATCGCCGCTCTCTCCGGCGGTGAGCGCCAGCGCGTCGCCCTGGCGCGGGCGCTGGCGCGGGAGCCCCGCGCGCTCCTCTTGGACGAGCCGTTCGCGTCGCTCGATCCGACCGCGCGCCGCGAGCTGCGGGCCTCGTTCCGCCGCTGGCTCGCCGAGTGGCGCCTTCCAGCGCTGATCGTTTCTCACGACCCGGCGGATGCGTCGGTCGCGGATCGCATCGCGGTGATGGAGCGGGGGCGCATCGTGCAGCAGGGCACGGCGGACGAGCTGCGGGCGGCGCCGGTTTCCGATTTCGTGGCCGGGTTCGCTGCGAGTCAGGCGACCTGAGCATCGACGCGGGCACCGCTTCAGATCGGAATGAAGGTCCGTAGAAAAGGGGAAGCCCCCGCCTGTGTTGCGGGCGGGGGCTTCCGATCGAGTCCCTGGGGCGTGCCTACATCGCGAGGCCCAGGCTCATGTACAGCCAGGGCAGCACGCCGAACTTGGTCGGGTCCGGGTTGCTGAACGCCAGGCCCTTGCCGGCCAGCGCCTCGAGTCCGATCCGGAACTGGAAACCGCCGTCCAGCGGCTGCCGGCGATACCCGACGAGCGCGGTGCCCAGGGCCATCATTCCGGAACCCGACGCCGCGAAGGCGCCGCCGCTCCCCGCTCCCGACGCGTAGATGCCCGTTGCGCCGCCGCCCAGCTCGAGGATGTGGTTCCCGCCCCGCAATCCCAGGTAGCTGAAGATCACCGGGACCGCGAGGACGGTCGCGGACGCGCTGCTCGAGCCGGCCGAGGCCGAGAACGAGACGTAGCTCATGCCGATGCGCAGGCCGAAGTCGTTCTCCACCACGCGCTCATAGTTCAGCGAATAGAGCAGGCCCGGGCCACCGCCTTCGACGAAGATGGAGTTGTACGCGGGGCTCTCGTCGGCGGAGATCCGGTCGCGCGACCGATCGGCCAGCGCTGGTGTGGCGAAGGCCGCCACGGCGAACACGATTGCGAGTCCAAGGAACCGCTTCATCATTTGCCCCCTCCCATTCAGACGTTGCAGGACAACGTACGTGTTCGCCCCGGTCGTCAATCAAGCGCGGCGGGTACGCCAGCGTGGCGGATCCACGGCAAAGGAAGGAGTGCGCCCGACTTGCTGCGCCGCCGGGTGGCCATTCCGGCGCGGAGGTGGGTGGACCTGGCCCGCTGCTTTCTTGGAGCTGCATGTCCAACACCCCAGAATGAGAGCGTGAGCGGCAACGGACCCGCGGACCCTTCGTCCCCGAAGGGTCCGAAGAAGACAGGCATCGGGCTTCAGGTGAAGCTGCCCTGTGCGACGCTCGACGAGGTCCGCGCGCGCCACCCCGAGCTGGGCTCCCGGCTGTTCCTTCTCCGCACGGCCAATCCGCGCCCGGTGGCCACCGCCATCCGGCTCACGGCCACCCTGAGCGACGGAAAGCACTGCTTCCGGGCCAATGCCGTGGTCGAGAAAGTCATCCAGCCTGGCGAGCCGGCCGAGCGAGGAGGACCCGGCATGTCGCTGTGGCTCGCGCGCATGGATGATCCCGGCCGCGAGCTGATTGCCTGGATGGGAGGCCAGCCGCCGCCGCTGTTGAAGCCCGCGGCTGCGGACGGTTCAGGGGGAGCGCCGCCTGTCGCGCCAGGATCCGCCAAACCTCCGCTGGCGAAAACGGCTCCCCCGCCGGACCTTGCCGCCGAAAAGCCCGCCCCCACTACCGCGGCGAGCGCCGCCGGAAACCCGGCCGCTGCGGCCAGGTCTCCCGCCTCGAAGCAGACCATCATCGAGGAAGACTTCGACGTGACCCTGGAGGATCTCGAGCCGGTCCCACCCGCCCCGGCCGCGCCGATTCCCTCTGCCCCGCCCGCGCCGATCCTTGCTGCCGCACCCGCGCCAGCCCCCGCCGCCTCCGCCGCAGAAGTCCCTTCCCGCGCACCGGCAACGAGCCGGCCGGTAGAGTCGAAACGCCCCGCTCCTCCGCCGCTCCCGCGACCGACGCTCGCCCCCGGCGCCGCCCCGTCCCAGCCGCCAGGTCAGCCGGGGGGAGAGGGCGACGAGCTTCCGCAGGCGCGAACCGGCAGTCCGGCGGGTCCGGTGATCGGCATCGACCTCGGCACCACCAACTCCTGCGCAGCCGTGGTGAAGGACGGCAAGCCGTTCGTGATCCCGTCGCGCGAGGGCTACAACACCATCCCTTCGGTGGTCGCGCTCAGCGACAAGGGCAAGCTCATGGTCGGCCACCCGGCCAAGAGCCAGCTGCTGATCAATCCCCGGAACACCGTCTACGGCGCGAAGAGGCTGATCGGGCGCCAGTTCAAGTCGCCCGCGGTCACCGACCTGCTGGGCCGCTTCAGCTACGAGGTGGTTGCGGGACCGCGCGGCGAAGCCGCGGTGAGCATGGGCGGGCAGACCTTCTCGTTGCAGAAGATCTCGTCGCTCGTGCTCGCGGAGGTCAAGGACCTGGCGGAGCGCTGGCTGGGGACCGGGATCTCGCGCGCCGTGATCACCGTCCCGGCCTACTACAACGACAATCAGCGGCAGGCGGTGCGCGCCGCGGGCGCCCTGGCAGGGCTGGACGTGGAGCGCATCGTCAACGAGCCCACCGCGGCAGCCATCGCCTTCGCCCAGGGCCGCGCGCTCGAGCAGCGCGTGATGGTGTACGACCTGGGAGGCGGGACCTTCGACACCAGCGTGCTCGAGCTGCACGGCAACGTCTACGAGGTCATCTCGACCGGGGGCGACACGTTCCTGGGCGGCGTCGATTTCGACAAGGCGCTGGTGCAGGACCTCCTGGCGCGCTTCAAGCAGAAGCACGGCATCGCCTTCGAGGGCGACCGCTTCGAGGCCGACCGCGTCGCGCTGCAGCGGATCAATGACGCCGCGGAGCGCGCCAAGATCGCGCTCTCCGAGCGGCTGACCGCGCAGGTGAGCGTCCCCTTCGTGGCCATGGTCGCCGACAAGGGGTACAACCTCGAGGCCAACGTCAGCCGCGCGGAGTTGGAGAAGCTGACGGCCGATCTGATCGAGCGGACGGTGCGGGTCTGCGACGAGGTGCTCACCAACTGCGGCCTCAAGCCGGCCGACATCGGCGAGGTCCTGCTCGTGGGCGGGCAGAGCCGGATGCCCCTGGTCCGCGCCAGGCTGCGCGAGTTCTTCGGCAAGGAGCCGTCCAAGGCCGTGCACCCCGACGAGGCGGTGGCCCTGGGCGCGGCGGTGCTGGCGCACTCGATGCAGTCGGGCGACATCGGCGGCATGGTG
>WNFT01006696.1_pt1 | contig 18846 bp, 24 predicted proteins | sample 5400191 | NCBI WGS metagenome assembly WNFT01 (sample SAMN13153359, study PRJNA577476) | soil metagenome | isolation source: 80 cm saprolite under Madrone tree | place: USA:California | collected 2016-06-14 | reverse complement strand
CTGGATTCACGAAGCGAGCCTTGGTCGAAATGCAGGAAAGAGAAAAGATTCTTTCAGGGAAGAAGGAAAAAAACGAGCCCCCGCGGCGCGCACAGTCTAGGTGTCTCTTGACAGAGCCGACGCCATCATAGAGGGTGGCTCATCCTTGCGGGTTTGTTTTTTGCATCTCCGCCCCATCCCGCTGCCTTTCGCGGGATGAACGGTGGGGTCTTTCTCTTGTCCCTTTCGTCGTTATTTCTTTTCAAACTTCCATTTTCCAGTTCGGCGGGGCGACCCGCTCTTCCGTCTTCGAGACGATTTGCGACGCGGATGTTCTTCAGCCAGGTGGGAAAGGAGGACCGGCGAGCGGTCGGGAAACTGGGCAACGATGTGCACCTTGCCACCCATGGCTTTGACCGTTTTTCGCAGCGTGGAGAGCAGCAGGTCGCTGCGTTTTTCAAGCCGAGAGACGCTGTCTTGGGTGATCCCGAGAGTCTTGGCAACGCGGGTCTGCGTAAGCTTGCGGGCCTTTCGGAGGTCGCGCAAGCTCATTTCCGCGGCTATGAGTTCAGCCGCACGGTCCTCGACCTTCTTTCGCTCGGCTGGGCGCAGCTTCCGAATGATTTCATTCACATTTACGGGCAATTTCACTGCCACAGTATGATATGCAATCCATATGGAGTCAAATCCATATCAATTGGCGTGCGCATTTTGAGCGGGTGGGGTCTTTCCGGCTAGCAGGCTGCTAAAGACAAGCAGTTCCTCAGGGGCTAAAGCCCCGTTGAAAGCAAGCATTTAGTGTCGGAGTCCTTCGAGGCTCAGGACCAGCTAAAGCGCCAACCCCCCAAAAGCAGATCCCTCACCCCGCCAAAAACGCGGGGATTCGGGATGACACGCGCCGGGGTGAACAAGGCCCGCACCACGGAAGAGAAACCGCGGGCCTTCCCGACAAGGTCGGGACGCAAACACCGCGAAACACCCGCCACGACAAAGAGCAAAGATGGCGGCATAAAGCCGCCTCTACAGGAGAAGAAGAAGGGCACGATATATGGTGCCCCTACGGGAAATCGAGGAGGGAGGGGCTGAAGCACGCCCATACAATTGGTGAAGAAAAGGACGCGCCCTTCGTTTCTCAGGGTGAACCCTTCGGGGCTCAGTACCCAGCGCTTACGCGCTGGGCTAACGTGTGACGCGCCTACGGCGCTTGAGGAAGGGCGGAGCTTGCCGGAGGCGAGGGCGTCGAGGGCGCGAAGGCGGGCGGCGAGTTCGGTGGCGGTCAGGCGGCGCTCGCGGTAGAGGCGGCGGAGAAAATCGGCGGCGGCGTTTTCTCCTTTTTGGGTGTTGCATTCCATGCAACTGGAGACCAGGTTGCGGTAGGAATTGCGTCCCGACCGCGCTTGCGGCACGACGTGGTCCAGGCACTGGATCGTGGGCGTGGTGCGGCGCAAACAGTAGAAGCATTGGCCGCGCTCGCGCGCGTGGATGGCCTTTCGCAGCGGCCTGTTCCGCAGGAAGTCCGACTCCTCGATGCTAACTGGCGCGCGGGCGGCCGCTCCGTCTTGCCTGGCGGTGAGCCGGCAGTCGATGCGATTCAGCTTCGCGGCGCGAATCTCTTCGGGCAGCCGCACCTCCACGACGTGCCCGGCTTTGCTGCGTTGGACCAAGCGCAGAGCGCCGTGCGTGACGAGGCGGCGTACTGCCTTGCGCACCGGCGTCAGGGATAGCCGGATGTTGCGTCCCAGCCACGGAATCGAAAAGTGGAGGCGGAGTTTTCCTTCCAGGCGGCTGTGCCGCAGGAGATGCGCATAGACGGTGCGGTCGATGGCCGACAGGCGCAGGCGCGGGGCGAGGAGGTCTTCCAATTGTTTCCAGACAAGTTCAGCGTTCGGTTTTTTGTTCGTCATATTTAGATCCAGAGTTGGGATTCGAGGAGCCCCGGCAGGGCCGGGATCTTCGATCGAAAGTTAAAAGTTAGAAGTTCACAGGGCAAAAGATAGGACAAAGACTCGACACAGACAGTTTTAGTAGGGGCACGAACTATCGTGCTCTTACTTGAGACGCGCTAAAGCGCGCCCCTACAAGGATTTGGGACGATCAAGACCAGAGATGTCGCGGGAAAATGGGGCGCAAAAAGAAAAAGGGCAAAACCGCGTCAAGCCGCAGTTTTACCCGGGAGTTAGTATACCACAACTAAAACGCTTTGCAAGTGCTATTTTCAGGAAATTTCTGTGGAGCCTGGGGCGTACCGGGGCCGCATTTGCCGTCGACACCGACGAACCCGAGTGGTCCGCCTACCCTCTTGTGTGGGCAGCGCTTTAACTCACTGCCGCGATTCCGGCGGCACCAGGTTGTTGGCGCGGTAGTAGACTACCAACTGGCCGAAGTGTTCGGTGCTGTGCTCGATGGCGGTGATCCAGATGTAGGAAACGTGGACCACATGTTTCCCGGTTTCCCACCCAAATGGCATGGTTTGATCGAGTCCAGCGTCTCCCTGCTGCTTGATCACGGCCGCCCTGTCCGCGACCGCCTGCTCGAGGAGCTTCACCACGTCGGCCTTGGTTTTGTAAACGTCGCGCGACGGATTTTCAAAATCCTTTCCGAAGTCGGGCCCGGCTTTTGTTCCGGAAACCTTGCCGATCAGAAAGTAGTCAATGGCAGCAACGTGCAGGAGGTTTTGTGCAAAGGTACGCTGGTCTTTTTGCACTTTGAAATCGTACTTGTCTTCGGGAAAGTCCTTGGCCATGGCGATCAGCTTATTGCCAATCTGGTTCCACCATTCGAGCGTCTCTTCCGCCCGCGAACGCGCCGCACTGGCAGCTTGATTCTGCGTTTGGCTCTGACCGTAGAGACTCGTTCCAGAGACGGCAAGCAGCGTGACCGCAACCAGCGCAAGCCGATACCACTTCGAACACCGCTTCATCTTAGGTTTCTCCTTTTTCACCGGCCTTTTAGGGCGGGGCTTGCCCGGCCCGACAACTAGCCAGTCAGTCTGACTTTCCCCGGCTGGCTGGCGGCACAATGCCGTTCATGCGCAAGTACTCGACCATCTGCCCGTAGTGATCATAGGCGTGGGCGACGCCGAAAGTAGCCAAGCGCAGCCGAGTCGACTTGCTGTTCCCCGGGTTCTGCAACATGTTCTCCGCCGTCAACGTAGCCGCGGCTTTGTGACCCAGGGCAAACGAATCCTTCAGGAACTTGAGGATGTCCGCTTTGCTCTTCAAGTCCGCAGGACCATTCCCGTCCTTTATGTTTTCGGGCACCTTATCTCCTGTAAGTGGCGACCACAGGAAATAATTGGAAGCGGCGATGTGCTTCACCTGCACTGCAAACGTGCGCACACCCTTATAATCGTCGCCTGGAATGTTCAAGCTTTCAGGAGTGAAGTTGAACTCATCTTCCGGCATGGCTTCCGCAATTTCCACGACTTGCTTTTCAATGGCGCTGATCTCCCGGTCCACGACGGAAGCTACGGTTGGCGAAGGCTGCTGCGATGGTTGCGCCTGAGGCGTGCTCGCGGCTGTGGCGGCCTGTAGGCGTTGTCCCAAAGCGGCCACAGCGAAGATGAGCGCTGCGGATAGCAAGAAGCTTCGTATTCGTTTCACTCGAGTCTCCCTCAACTGGTTTGAACACAAAACGCATCGATTTTCAGGTGTTGTGATCACCTGCAGATGGGCCCACCCCATGCCCCCGCTTAGACGCAACAAACGCTAACTCGTTTTACCGCAGCGCCTCGACCAATTCCTGAAGTCCAATAGTGCTAAAGCGGAAGAAAACGTGTCCAGCCCAAAGCTGTTTCAGTGATGACGATGAAATCCGGGAAATCCTGAGATGAGTTTGGGAGCCGGTGGTGTTCGCCCTGACTGCGGCGTGACTAGAGCCACGCCCTGAAGAAGATTCAAAACCCCCCACACGCAAAGGCGGCGTGGTGGGGAACCCACTATGGGGCCATCTTACAGGGTGTCCCATATTGGACAGACAGACGTTCTTTAGTTGCTTATACCACGTGACCAGGGCGGGAGCTTGCTCGGACTACCACGTCTTGGGGTGGTGTTATGTCTTGTCTATTATGCGCGTCGGGCCGAGAAGCGGAATTTCCTGCTGAAATGATAATCCGTTCCGCCCGGCTCAACAATCTGGACAAACCTGGCGTCTTGTTTTTTTCGAAATTTGTGATCTGCTTGGATTGCGGCTTTGCACTGGTTTCTGCGCCGGAAACCGAATTTTTCATAAGGTGAATCCCCGACCCTTGCCTCCCAGGAGTCCGTCTTCATCGCTTGTTGTCCCATAAGTGCTGGACGAGTTTCACTGTGGCCGGGCCATGTCAGGCGGGTTTTCCTACCCGACCAACGAGATTCAGTTGTCGGTAACCGCGTTAATCAGGATCTAGCTAAAATCTCGACGGCGGTGTCTAATTTCGCGTGCCTCTAAGCAGCAGACGCGAGGTTTTCGGTACATCGATTACCGCCGTTCTAATTGCGATTCTTTATTGGTGTTGGCTCGTTGCACCCGTGCTTCGGTATCTGAGCACAGGTCAATGGCGGTTTCTTGCCATCGTGGTTGCGGCGGCATGCGGCGGCGTATCTGCGCTGTTCGGGCTCCGGGTACCCGTTTTGGCGTGTGGGGCAATGGCGGGCCTGCTCTTGGGCGGAACTTGGGCTGCGTGGCGGGCTCCTAGCGATGTGCCAATCTCGGTCGGTGCTGCGTTCGCGTCACACCTGGAATCCTTCTGGCGGGATGTAATAATCCTGACGATCTCTGCCACTGTCGCTGCGTTCTGCTCTGCTCGCTTCGCCAAGCGTCGTTCACAAGGTTGATCGCCCTGTCAGAAGGAGGGCAATTTCTGTTTTCGCTGATCGGGACTTATCCGATTACCGCTGCCAGCTCAACGGGTCGATGCAACACCATCTAATCAGTTGATCCGACACTACTTCCCCGTGGATAACCGTTTTGTCCGGCTAAACTCAACCAAACCCTAGCCAGGATGGTGTTCCGTTTGAGTCAACGCTCGGGAACGACTCTTAGCTACTGAGACCCCTGCAGGTGGATTTCGGCCTAGTGTTGCATCGACCCATTGAGACCGCCGCGCTTATCGGGAGTTTGCGGGCAAACGCTGCCAAATCAAATTGAAAGTTTGGATTTTTCCGCCAACGGATGTCGGTGGCGCAACCAATACGATCCGCTCACCTTCAAACCTGATACTGCGAATCAAGTCCGTGTCTACCCAATCTTGTATGGAGGAGATTTCGACGTGATGAATTACTTTGTCACCGTTGAGCGTGTATCGTCCGGCATAGGCAACAAATGTCCTGAAAGCCTCGGCTTGCTCTTCCGCAGGCGCTGAACGGGAGTCACTCGACGAGAGGCGCTTTCGTCCGCCATAGCTGATCATCGCTGTCATTCTGCCGTCTTGAGTATAAGTGAGAAAACCTGCAGGAACTGGGCCGAACGGGGTGTCGTTTCGTTCTCCGCTAGCCGTTGAAGCCGAAGCGGATACTAGCTTCCACGTGCCCGCCAGATTGTCGATAGTGTGCGCGACCATACCTTCTTGGGATGTATCATAAGGGGGCTTCTGATTCAAACTCCCGCTGAGTCGCAAATGACCATATCAACGCCTGGTTCGAACCTCGGCCGTCATGTGTTTGGAGTGGCGGCTTTGGCCTTTGGCCTCATCACGCTGGCCTGGCACGACTACAACGGCTGGCATCAACCGCGTTACCTTGTCTACGCCGCCGCTGCTGCCCTGATCTTCGGCGGCGCTGCGATTCAGTTCCGTCGGACCACGAAAACGGGCGCACTTGTCCTTGGCGCGGTTTATCTTGTCTTCGCCTTACGGTGCGTGCCAGGAATCGTCGCCGCACCGCGGATCTACAATAGCTGGGGCAACTTCTTTGAGCAGTTCTCTCTCGTGACCGGACCGGCGATCGTTTATGCGCGCTTGTCATCTGCATGGTCACGGGAATCGCTTAATCGGATCGGCCGCATTCTTTTGGGCATCTGCGCCGCTTCGTTTACCCTCGAACAGGCGTTTTATCTTGGCGCTACCGCCAGTCTTGTTCCGAAGTGGATTCCGCCAAGTCAGATGTTTTGGGCGGTAACGACGACTGTTTTGTTCGCGCTCGCTGCTGTCGCGCTTCTTACGAATCGCATGGCGCTTCTCGCGACTCGCCTGCTGACCATGATGCTCGTGATCTTTGGGCTACTCGTGTGGGTGCCGTTGCTTCTTTCGGATCCCCGCAGTCATACGAATTGGAGCGAAACCGTCGAGACCTTCGCGATTGCCGGAGCAGCATGGATTCTCGCCGATCTCCTCGGCGAGTATCGGCTCAATGACCATCGCCCGCAATGACCTGAGCTGTGCCAACCGGCTGAGCCCGTTTACTCTCCCGTAGTGCGACACTTCGCCCGATGAAGGCAAAAAGCAGCAGAGCCACCGCCGTCAGCCAGGCACCCCCGCAGAAGACCGATTGAATATACAGGCCGATAGTTAGACCTGCTCCAATCAGCAATGCTGCCAGAACACCAAATTCCGGCATTCCATACAAGAAGTTTCACTCTCGATTACAGAAACCAGAGTTGCACCTCGAAATGCGAGGGAGCTTATCCATGCCATCATTCAGGTCGCATTCAGCTTCCGTTTTGAGGACCAACGTATGCTCGCGCGAGTACTAATGGCAGGTGCGCTGACCGTTATATCGGTCGCGCCATCATGGGGACAAACATCATCTGCAGAGCCGGGGCACAACACGGCACAGGTTCACTGGCGCAAATACGTCAACAGGGAATATGGCTTTTCGTTTTGGTACCCTGGCACCTATAAACGAATCTACACCGGCGATATATGCAAGGACAATAACTATCGTCGGTATCCGCTTTGCCTGGAGCGACAAGATGACCCAGATGCGTCAATTTCCGTGACAGTCGCCATCGCAGGGCCGTTCCATGTATATCCCCTTGGTAATGGCGATGCCTTGCCGGCTCGTCAACGAATTGGACATCACAATTTTTACTGCGGAGTGGGGGGCAGTATGGGTGTTGGCTTTACGGATGAATGCCTTTTCAACCTGAGAAGCAAAACCCTTGAGCTTAGTTTTTCCCCATCTCAAACCATAAACTCTAGCGACACGACAAATGCAATTGTATTCAAATCACTGAAAACATTTCGGATGCTCTAAAGATACGGTTCTGAACCTCAACGCCCGATAAGCACTGAGTCCTTGAGCCACCGCAAAATACTCTGGCAGTTGAAGAACTGCGGGCTATAGACTTTAATCTGCTTTAACTTGTTATTTGAAAGGAGCTCCGATTTCTGTTTGAATAACCACACCGGGAGCCATAATGAAAATATACAATCTTACAGGCTATTTGATTATTTTTTCCTACATGCTGGCTTGTATGTACTCCGCCCCAGCTCATTTGGGACCTTGGAGTGGAATGTTGATAGGCGGAGTTTATTTTATCTTTTGTTGGTTTTTTGGCGGGTTATATTTGGCGGATGTTCTTCATTTGGGAATCGCTCACCGTTCCCTCGACTATAAGGAATGGTTCATGAAGGCGGTCGCTGTCGTGAATAACACCTTCGGGATCTATGTAGATCCGATTGCCTGGGTGAATCGCCATCGATTGCATCATAAACATTCTGACCATCCGGGGGATCCCAATAAACTTTCAGGCGATGGTTTTTGGCGAACCCTTTATCTCTGCGTAATGCCGTATCAATGCAACGACAATCTGGCGGGCGATAAGATTTTAAAGTCGCGGACTTTTCGGGTCGTCGCGAATCCCGCTTTTGCAATCCTTGCACAAGCCTTTAGTTTTTATCTTCTGTGGAAGTTAGTTGGAGATCTGAAGTTTGTGCTGGTGATGTGGGTTGGAATCCGGATTTTTTCATTGTGGGTAAATATGATTCAAAACTACTGGACCCACACCCGAAAATTTGGATACCGGCGGTATCACGATGACGACGACAACGCCATGAATATTGGCGAGTGGCTGCCGGTAACGGCGACCTTTAGCGCATGCCTCCAAAATAATCATCACCACTATGAGGGTCTTTTGCGACTAAGCCACGACAAATCCGAATACGACTTTGGATTTGTAACTGTCAAACTTATGAAATATTTGGGCCTGGTGAAGGCAACGAGAACCGGTGCAGAGATACCCAAAGACGTTCCATTAGACGCGCTAGGTTTTTAGGACGTTCTTTTTCTTCCTGTGAATGGGTCAATCGTTTGTCTGAAAAAGTCAGGCGCGATTTCCTCGCCGTCCAGTCCATAGTGTTCCGGCCATACATCAGGATAGTAATAAGTTCCAAAAATCTTATCGATCCACGGAAAATGAATCGCAAAATTCTTATCGATGCCCTCTTTTTGAGAAGTATGGTGCCAATGATGATATCTGGGCATAACCAAAAACTTTTCAAGCCATTTGGCATTGGGACCGAAATTGCAATGAGTCCAGGTAGCGTGAAGGGTGACAAAAATCAAATACGCCAGGATGATCGATTGCGAAAATCCAAGCATGAGGGGAGCAAGGATAAATCCGCGAACAAGTGTGTCGTCCACAAAGTGGGAGCGTGAGCCCGCGATCCAATCGAGCGCCTTCGAAGAATGGTGAACGGCATGAAAACGCCACAGAAAAGGCACCTTATGCAAAGCCAAATGAATAAAATATTCAGTAACGTCCGCAACCACAATGGCCAAAAAGAATTGCAAAAGCCAGGGCACTCGAGCGATAAATCCTTGAAGAACCGGAACACCTAAATATTTAGTGGCCTGCGTAGCGGGCAACAAAACCAGAAAAGATAATATTTGCAGAGGGAGATGAGTGGACATGAAATAAACCACGTCCAAAGTCCACTCCTTCCTAAATGTTCCCTGCTTGGGATACTGGGGCCAAAGCCTTTCGAGTGGCACGTAGATGAGCGCCATCAAAAGCATATCAAGCAAAAACCAGTCCAGGCCGATCGCGAGCCCACCGTGCGTAGTATCGTTAATCTTTACGCTTGATCCGCCCAAAGCCGTGGCCGCGATGGCCAGCGACATCCCAGTCAATGCCAATATCTTCTTCTTGCGCAGAATCGAAGAAATGACTCCGAATAAAATTGCCCCCACTATGAGGCATTGGATTAAAACGCGCATGGTGTGCATTGGATAATGTGGACGCAGCTCAGGAGAGCTTAGTAGCTGAGGAAAATGCAGGCACAAAACTCCTCCGAAGGAAAGAAATCCAAAAAAGGCTGACAATACCCCACTCCACCAACCCGTTCCAAAGCCAGTAGACTCGGCATCACCAAAGAATTCATTAAATTTTTGCTCGATCACGATGTCTCCTAGTTTACGTTCCTCAACTCATGCAAGCTATGAGAAAGATACCGATATGACGCTTTCGTTACTGAAAGGAAGTGAGGTCATTACTGAGGATCAGCGGGATCGGCTCCAGGAATGTCTGAAGTTGTACACGAGTGGACCGGCGAAGCAGCCCAGAATGTAGGCCGGGATCAGCGATAAGCCAGCCCTTAGCCATCCAGGGCTGAAGGCTTCGGCAAATCTCATGGCGGTGGTCCGCTCCGTCTTGCTGTGAACTGAGATCGACATTAACAGGCTTTAGGAAAGCAGATGGGGCCCGACGATGCCGATGAATTCGCGGGAGGTGATGATTTTGGTTTTCTTCCAGAACTTTGGGAAGTGGCGCTGATTGCCGGTGATCAAGTAGTCCGCGCGGGCGGCATCGGCGCATTCGAGGAAAATGTTGTCGGCGGGGTCGGACGTGACTTGAAGCGAGACGGAGGGCGCCACGAAATGGGCCCGATTTTCGAGGACTTGGAGAAGCTGCTGCCGGAGCCCTTTGCGAATATGAAGTTCCGCGCGCGATAGCACGGCGCGGTACTCCGCGAAGACCGGCGCCGACAGGTAGAGGCGGGCCGGCTTCGTGAGGGCCAGGAGGAGCACGGTGCGTTGCAATCCGACAGGCTTGAGCGCAGCCGATACAACGATATTAGTATCCAGGACTAAACGAAGGGGAAGCATCCAGTCCTTACTCTCACTGGTGCATGGCCACTGAGGCTTTACTTCTTAGCGCTGCTTTTTCGGACAGCCTTTTTTCCCCTGCGCGCCGCTTTGATGATGTGGTCAATCTGGCGCGAAGAAAGGGACGCGGTGCCCTTGCGCCTGGATTCCTCGCCGATGGCCCGCAGAACTTCGGGCTCGGGAGCGGCAAGCCGGACATAGTCCCGGATGCTCAGTAGGATCGCTCGCGGAGTGCCACGCTTCTCGATCACCAGCGAGCGGCTTTCCTTATCGACGCGGTTCAGCAGCTTGCCGAAGCTCGACCTGGCTCGCAGGGCGGAAACCACAATTTCGTCCTTTGTAACGGTTTTTGTTATTGGCATGAACTCTCCAGTTCATCTATCTGAACTGTACAGTTACAAACCTCACTTGTCAATGGCGACCCATCACCCTAAACGGGTTCACCGTGCGGGGAAGGACGGAGCTTGCCGCAGGCGAGGGCGTCCAGGGCGCGGAGGCGGCCGGCGAGTTCGCTGGCGTTCAAGTGGCCCTCGCCCCTGTGTCCCTTGACATAGAAGAAGTCCTTGCCTAGATTGGTTTCACTGTGACGAAGACTGTTAAAGACGAGATTATCGACCAAGTTGAACGCCTGGACGCTCCTCAGCAGCGGAAGGTTCTGGACTTCGCGCGCCGCCTAACTGTGCCCGCCGGAACCCCGGGCCGGGACCTCATGCGCTTCGTAGGGTGTATTGATCCTGTGGATCTTGATGACATGTCGCATGCCATCCAGGAAAGCTGCGAAAAAATCGAGCCGAATGCCTTGTAGAGTCCTTCTCGACACCAACGTCATTATTGCGTTTTTCTCAGGAGAGAGAGAGCGGCTAGTCAACACTTCATGGATGCCGAAGTCTTTGTGTCGAGCACCGTTTTGGGCGAACTTTACTACGGCGCGCGCAAGTCCGCACACGCGACCGCTAACCTGGCCAGGATCGAACAATTCGCCGCCTCGGTTCAAGTCTTGAGCTGCGACGCGGCTACCGCACAGATTTACGGGAGAATAAGGGACCAGTTAAGATCAAAAGGTCGGCCAATTCCCGAAAATGACATCTGGATCGCTGCCGTCGCACTACAGCACGGATTGCCATTGGCCACTCGCGATGATCATTTCAATGAGGTGGACGGGCTCCGTATCGAGAATTGGTGAACATGGCCGGACCGGCCAAATCGTATTCAGCCGATGTAACATCCTAAAGGGCAAACCGGCATGCCGCTCCTGCGCGATTTTGGCAAAGCGCGCACCCCATGTCTTGCTACACCGCGCGCACCAGCCTAAACTGAACTTATGATTCCCGCGAGCTTCCAAATTCGCGACTTGACCATCCGCCCTGCCGCGGTGCTTGCGCCCATGGCTGGCGTGACGGACACGCTCTTCCGCCGCGTGATTCGCGGCCTCGGCGGCTGCGGCCTGCTGATGACGGAGTTCACCAGCTCTGAAGGCATCACCCGCAGCGCCAAAAAAACTCTGCGGTATCTCTATTTCCAGGAAGACGAACACCCGATTACCGCGCAGCTTTTTGGCGCGAACCCTGTCGTCATGGCCGAAGCTGCGAAAATGGTCGAAGACCTCGGCTACGACGCTGTGGACATCAATCTGGGCTGCCCTGCCAAAAAAGTCGTCAAGTGCGGTGGCTCGGGCCTGCTCCGCGATCTCCCGCTTCTCGAAGAAATCTTCAAGGCCGTTCGAACAGCGGTAAAAATTCCGCTGACCATCAAGCTGCGGGCCGGCTGGGACGAAAATTCCATCGTCGCCGTCGAAGTTGCCAAGCTTGCTGAATCCCTCGGCGTGGAAGGCGTCGCTGTGCACCCGCGCACCCGCACACAAGGCTACTCGGGGGCGGCGGACTGGAGCCTCATCGCCGCCGTCAAGCAAGCCGTTCGAATCCCCGTCATCGGCAACGGCGACATCAACAAGCCCGAAGACGCCGCGCGCATGGTGCGCGAAACCGGCTGTGACGCCGTCATGATCGGCCGCGCCGCTGCGACCAACCCTTGGATTTTTTCTCAGATGCAGCAACACGCGCAAACCGGCCGCTACGACAGCCCCAGCGATGATGCTCGCTACCGTTTACTGATGGGCTACTATAAGCAAATTAGTGCTGCCAACCTGCCCGATGGTGTAGGCAAAATGAAGCAGTTCGCTTGCTGGTTCACTCATAGCGTGGGGAACGGCAGCGAGCTTCGTAGAATCGTACACGCGGCGCGAACGCCCAGTGAAGTCCTTGAAAGTGTGGAACGTTTTTTCGAGGGCCGCGCCGTTCAGGTCGCCCGTTTTACGGGCGCGCAAGAAGAAGTTGACCGCTGTGCGGTCACCAGAATCGAGGACCCAGCCCATGGTCCCGCTCGCGAGCACCACCATTTCGAGGCAACGCTCGGAACGTAGAATCGCTGTCCGCCTGCCGCTGCACGTGCGAGGCCGCGATGCCCGTGGCTTCGCCTTCGAAGAAGATACCTCCAGCGAGAATCTTTGCCGCAATGGAGCCGCATTCGTCACGCGTTTCGACGTCGCCGTCGGCTCCGATCTCGAAATCCGTATCCCCTTTTCCCAATATTCATCGCGCCGTGCCGCAGGTGCCGCGCTCTCCCGCAGCGCAGACGCAGACTTCTCCACTCAAGGCCGCGTCGTCCACGTCGCCGATTCCCAGGCCGAAGGCGAGAGGCTCGTGGGCGTCCAGTTCACTGGCCCCCGCTTTCAGCGCGTTTTCCGCTCCGAATCCGCCGCCTGATCTCCCGTCGACCGGTGGCCGAGGCTGCGTTCCGATGAACCTGACGCCAGCCCGGCACGTAGGAAGCTAGCCGATCTCAAAGTGGAAGATGTCCACAATAATATTGGTCCTGCGATTTAGCAGAACAAGATGCCCGCCGATCACGACATGCGCACAGTCGGGAGGGGGAGGAGGCAGCCTCCGTTCCAATTCTTCCGGACAAGGCTGGAGACGTTTCTGGAGGCCCGGCGGAAGTGTCCCGCGACGGACAAGTTGTTTTTCCAAACCAGGCGGTAACCGATCCTTTTTCGCGAGCCCGGGAGGAAGTTGGTCCCGATGCTCACCATACCAACTGCGCAGTACTTCGCGATCGTGGTCTTTATAAAACTGGGCGTCCTGATCGTCGTCGCCGTGCTTGTCGTGGCCTTTGCCATGACCTTTTCCCTGTGCAAACGTGATGCTGCCGCTGGAGAGAAGTATCGCCAAGGCGGTGGAGATAGTCCATTTTGCTATTTTCATTAGAACTCCTAGTCAGTGAGGGCTAAAGTTCAGTCTAGGCCGGAAGGAGAGGCGTTGCAATCCGAAATTGAGAACGAATTGATTGTCTGAGGCTTGGAAAAAGAGGCTGGCTAGCGGCTTCAAGTGAAATGGAGACGCAGCACCTGGCATAAGAGAAAAGGGGCGAAGCTACAAGCTTCGCCCCAACTAAGAAACACTGCTTTGAGAAGTACGGGACTCAGGAATTGGTTTCCTTTAGGTCATCCGACGCTTGCTTGTTCGCCTTCTTGGATTCGGCCTTGGCGTTGGCGCTCGGTGCAAGACTTTCGATCGCTTTGCCGAGGCTCATGCCGCCGGTACCTGTTATTTTCGCCTTAAGTGCGTCAAAGCCACCTGGGATGTTCAGGTTCTTTGCCACGTGCGCCGCCGCAACGCATTGGCCCATGTTCTTGAAGCCGGCGCACGCCGTTGCCGCGTCCTGGCCCGTTAGCGTCTTGATCTTGCCGGCGATCGCGGTGTTGTGGCTCAGAACCGTGCTCGGTGAAGCGTGCGACATGTCGGTATGGGTTGCGGCGCCATTTTCATGTGACTCGCTCATGCTGGAGCCGCTGCCGTTTCCGCGTCCCGAAGGTGGGCCGCCGCCGGGGCTTGGATGCGAGCGCTGAGCGAAAGCTGGAGCGCTGAATCCAAGTGACATGGCGGTGACCAGAATCAGAGTCGAACGTTTCATGTTGTTCCTCCTTTTTTGGGGCTAGAGGGGACAAGACAGGCTTCGTTGCTGCCCTGACCGAGGGATACCTACCTCATTTTACGATGCGTCAAGAGTTTGTGGGGATGTAAGGGCCCCCGTAGGATTTTGCGCTGCCAAAGGCGCTGGTGGCGCAGGGCCACGAGGCGGCGGTGGTGTTGCCGAGGTATCGGGGAACGAAGGCGACGGCGGTGGTGATGCCGAGTCTGACCATCCCGACGGGCGGGACGCGGCTGCGGTTTCCGGCGATCGCCAATGGAACAGTTCTGAATGGCGTGCGCTACTACTTCGTGGATGATCCGGAGTATTTCGATCGCGATGGATTGTATGGCGCAAGCACCGTGGAATATCCGGATAACGCTGAGCGGTATGCGGAGTTCTGTCGTGCGGCGATAGAGGTGGCAAAACATATATGGCCTGCAGATGTGATTCATTGCCATGACTGGCAAACGGCGCTAGTGCCGGTGCTGCTGCGAACCTCTTATGCCGATGACCCTTTGGTGAAAGACATTCCGGTGGTTTTCTCGATTCACAACATGGGATATCACGGACAGTTCACCAAGGATGTGCTGGAACGCGTAGGAATTCCGCAGAGCGTGTTTCATCCGGGCGGACTGGAATTCTATGGAAACGTAAACCTGCTGAAGGGCGGACTTGTTTATTCAGATTATCTGACGACCGTCAGCAGGCGCTACGCGCAGGAGATTCAGACACCTCAGTACGGCTACGGACTGGATGGCGTGGTGCGGGGCCGCGCGGATCGCCTGGTGGGAATATTGAACGGCGTTGATTACGCGGCGTGGAACCCGGAGAAGGACAAGCACATCGCGGTGAAGTATTCGGCGAAAGATTTGAGCGGAAAGCAGGTGTGCAAGCAGGAGCTGTTGGATTTGTTCGGTTTGTCGCACGATCATCTGGAACGGCCGCTGATCGGGATCGTGTCGCGCTTCGCAGATCAAAAGGGATTCGATTTGATTGCGGAGAAAGCTCACGAGTTGATGCGCGAGGACTTAGTGCTGGTGGTGCTCGGAACCGGCGAACGAAAATATGAAGACTTGTTCCTGGCTCTGGCGGCCGCGTATCCGGGGCGCGTGGGCGTGAAGATTGCTTACGACAACGAGCTGGCGCACAAAGTCGAGGCGGGAGCCGATATGTTCCTGATGCCTTCGCGCTACGAACCGTCGGGGTTGAATCAGATGTACAGCTTGAAGTATGGTACGGTGCCGATTGTGAGAGCGACCGGCGGGTTGGACGACAGCATAGAGCCTTTCGACGTGGAGCACGGAACAGGGACGGGGTTCAAGTTCAAGGAGTATTCTGGCGAGGCGCTGCTGTTTGCGGTTCGGCAGGCGCTGCATCATTACATGGACGAGCGGATCTGGAAGCGCATCCAGTTGAATGGGATGGCGCAAGATTTTTCATGGAAGACGCCTGCAACGGAGTATGCGAAGCTGTATGAAGCGGCGCGAGCTGCTCGCGGATTGTCCCCACTCGCGCAAAGTTCAGGAAAGGACTCTGCGGGCTCGGTGCCGGTGGTGCGCAGGGCAGGGCAGGGCGCGCAGACTGCGGGGCAAGCGCCTCAAGGCCCTGGGCAAACAGCACGAAACCAAAAGCCTGCTGGAACATCTAATTAAATCGATTGAGGAGAGAAATGCGGCGGCAAGATTCGCAAGCCGCTGAGGACAAAGAATATGGCAGACAATTCAATTCAGGCGGCAACCGATGGGAATTTCGAAGCCGAAGTGCTGACGGCTAGTAATTCGCAGCCGGTGATGGTGGACTTCTGGGCGGAATGGTGCCGCCCGTGCCACATGCTGGCGCCGACGGTGGCGGAGATCGCCCACGACTATGCGGGCAAGCTCAAAGTGATGAAGCTGAACGTAGATGAGGCCATGAATTCCGCGGGCCGTTATCGCGTTCAGGGAATCCCCACTCTACTGCTTTTCAAGAATGGACAGGTCGTCGAGCAGATCGTGGGAGCGGTGCCCAAAGAGCAAATCACCAAAGCGCTGGAGCGGCACATCGGATAAATCGGAAGGGAATTGCGGGGCGTCGCGATCCGGCCGCGGCGCCCCAATTTTTCGTTAGCAGCAACATTTCGCCTACCAATACAGGTAAAAGTCCTGACATAATCTTCGCGGTGGCTGCGATTGAATTTTCTCGGCGGAGGAAGAGTGCAGCTTCTGCGAGGTTCGCCAGAGGATCAGCAGGATCGCCTTTCTCCGGGAGGTGCGAAGCCCGAGCGTGGTACGCGAATCTTTTTTTGGTGTGTGGCCCTCGTCCTGGCGCTGTTGCGAGTGTGGGCGCACCGCAACGACGTGACTCCCGACAGCGTTTCGTATATCGAAATCGCCTGGCGCACGATTCACCTCGGCTTGCACCAGATTGTCAACGGCCACTGGAGTCCGCTGTATCCCTTTCTTCTCAGCCTCGTCTTTCGAATCTCCCATCCGCCGGTGCAGTGGGAATTTACCGTCGCGCATTTCCTGAATTTTGGTTTGTATGCCGCGAGCCTCGCCTCCTTTGAGCTGTTTCTGAAAGAATTGATTCTGCTGCGGGAAACTGCCAGCCAATCGCAAGAGAAATCCCTGCCCGTTTCTCCGCAAACCGTATGGATCTGGGGGTACGTTTTTTTTCTGTGGGCGAGTTACTTTTGGCTGGGCCCCACGTGGGTGACGCCGGATCTTTGCGTTGCCGCGCTCGTGTACCTCGCCACGGCGCTACTGCTTCGCATCCGCCGCGGAAAGGGCAGCTGGCTGGTGTTTGCGGGGCTTGGCGTATTGCTCGGTCTCGGCTACCTGGCGAAGGCGGCGATGTTTCCCTTGTCCTTCGTTTTTCTGTTCAGTGCATTGTGTCTCTGCCGCATCTCCGGGGCTTCTATTCGCATCGCCGTTCTTCGCACGCTGGTGACGGCGGGAGTGTTTATCGGCCTTGCGCTTCCACAGATCATTTCGCTCTCGGCACAGAAAGGGCGGCCAACCTTCGGAGACGCCGGCGCGCTCAATTACGCCATGTATATCAACCACGCGACTTTGTGGGTCCACTGGCAAGGAGAGCCACGGGGGACGGGAATCCCTGTCCACCCGACTCGGAAAATTTTCTCCGACCCAGCAGTATATGAATTCGCCACTCCGATACCGGGCTCCTATCCGCCATGGTATGACCCTTCCTATTGGTACGAAGGAGTGCGGCCGCATTTCCAGTTGAAGGGGCAACTGTGGGCCTTGTTCCGCGTGGCCAACATGTATCTCAAAATTTTTTCGAAGTCCGGGGCACTTTGGGTGGTGCTTGTGGCGTTGTTGATCGCGAGGAGAAGGGTACTTGCCTGGGGAAGGTTCGCTTCGGGCGCATGGCTGGTGATATTTCCTTCGGTGGCCGCGCTGGCCATGTATTCGCTGGTGATCGTGGAATTTCGCTACGTTGCGCCATTCGAGGTAATGTTGCTGGTGTGGGTGCTGGCGAGAATCAGGATTATGACGGGAGCCGAACCTCGATTGCTAGAACGCTTTCATCTCGTCTTGATCCTTGCCCCCGCGCTGGCCGTGGCGTGGCCCGTCGCGCGCGATCTGATTGACGTTATTCAGAACAAACCCTATGAGCCGTGGGCCGTTGGCCAGCAACTTCATGCCATGGGGATTCCGCCTGGAACGGACGTGGGTTTCATCGGGGCTGGCGTGGAATATTACTGGGCGCATCTCGCCGGCGTGCGGATCATTGCGGAGATTCCGCCGAAAGAACAACCGCGCTTCATTGCGGCGGATGGCGCGCGAAGGCAGCAGGCTCTCGCGCTATTTTCCTCGGTTGGGGCAAGAGCCGTGGTTACCAAGAATGCTGACGTCGCGAATCCTGCAGACGGCTGGCGGCAAATTCCGGGATCGCATTATTTTATGTGGCAGCAGCCGTGGCTGCTCGCGGCGCCGGAGAAGAAGTGAAGAATTTGCGTGGAACGAAATTACAGAGGCCATGACAATAAGCCAACAGATCATCAGAGTGCGTTGTACTTGGGCGGCGAATGAGCTGAACATCCCCTACCACGACGAGGAGTGGGGCGTGCCGGTACACGACGAGCGCAAATGGTTCGAGTTTTTGATACTGGAGGGCGCGCAGGCGGGGTTGAGCTGGGACACGATTCTGAAGAAACGTGCGCGATATCAGGAAGTGTTTGACGGATTTGATCCCGCCAAAGTGGCACGCTACGACAAGAAGAAAGTTCGTGAATTGTTGCGCGACGCCGGAATCATCCGCAACCGCCTCAAAATTGACGCCACCATCGGCAACGCGCGTGCCTTTCTCGAAGTCCAGAAAGACTTCGGCACGTTCGACGCTTACATTTGGCGCTTCGTCGACGGTCGGCCCAAACAAAACGCCTGGAATACGCACCGGCACGTCCCCGCGAAGACGGCGGAATCAGACGCGTTAAGCAAAGACTTGTTGAAGCGAGGCTTTCGTTTTGTGGGCTCAACCATTTGCTACGCGCTTATGCAAGCAACCGGAATGGTAAACGATCACGTTGTGAGCTGTTTTCGGTATCACGACTTGAGACGTTGAAGCTAACTAACGGCAGTAGGTCAGTCCGCTTAGCGCGTCACGTAGAAAGGGGATTACTCCCGAGTGGCCCGTGACACGATCAGAATAATCGAAACTCCGCGATACGTTCCCGATTGGAATGGGCGATCAGACGGCAAGTGCCGCCCTGCGAAGGGAGCGAGGTCGGGTGGCGCTGCCCCATGAAGCCCCGGCCAGCGCTCGGCAGCTGCAGCGCCTTGTCAGGCCGCAGAGAGCGCACTGATCGTAACGTAATATCCGTCCGGATCTCGGAGCGAGAACTCCTTGGTTTGAGTGTTCGGATTCACGT
>WNFT01004032.1_pt1 | contig 18847 bp, 19 predicted proteins | sample 5400191 | NCBI WGS metagenome assembly WNFT01 (sample SAMN13153359, study PRJNA577476) | soil metagenome | isolation source: 80 cm saprolite under Madrone tree | place: USA:California | collected 2016-06-14 | reverse complement strand
TCGTCGGCGATATATGGTTGCGCGCCCTGTGGGTGCTCGACGTGCAGCCACGGCAGAGCGCCCTGAGGCGCCGGCGAGGAAACCCTGGGCGCCGGGGTCAGCCTGACCAGCATCGAGACCAGCACCGCCCCGGGGTAGGTGGAGGCCGCAAGCGTTAGGACCACGAGCGCCGTGACCGCACTCGATACGAATTTCCGTCTCATGAGGACGTGAGGAACCAGTAGGTCGTGCCGGCGATGAACGCGGCGAGCCCGAGGATCCCGGCGACGAGGCCGGCCATCGCCGACGCGCCGCCCCGGAGCACCCCGTTCGACGCGCGGATGCGGCGAAGCGAGCGTGCGCCTGACCAGATCGCGAAGGGCGCGAAGATACCGAACGCGAGACTGAGCAGACCCAGGACGAACGCGCGGGTCGCGGCGCGATCTCTCATGCGCGCGCGCGTCTGCCTAGAAGATCACCAGAAGGCGCCGTCGCCCAGGAGGAGGTAAAGGATGGGGCCGATCCCCCAGATGAAGGTGACGATGATCCACACGACCTTCTTCACGCCGCCCATCTCGGCGCGCCCGACGATGTTGATGACGCAAAGGACCCAGGCAATCGGATGCAGAAAGATCGCCAGTAGAATCTCGACCAGAAGCTTCATGACCGCATAGCATGCGGCACGAGAGATAAAAAGAGGCGCGGGGTTGGGTACCCGCGCCTCCCAACGAACATGAATACCGCGCCGCTACGAAGCTTTCGTCCAGGTCATCGTTCCTACCTCCAGCTTTCCTGTGCGACCCAAGAACAACCAACCTGGAGCCCGAAGTACCCATATGGATTTGTCTGCGGCTAGACCTGTATCAGTCACACTAACCAAGGGCCTCTTCGTTGTAACCTTGACACGAGCTTTGAAGGCGTGAGCAACCGTAAGTTGAGCCGTATGCGTGTCGTCACCGGACGCGGCCGGGAAGGGGCGCTCGAATCGGAAGGCAGCCTGGCCGAGCGCGAGCTGAGCTTCCTGGTCCGGCTCGCCCAGGCGGCGGCATCGACGCAAAAGCCGGACGAGCTCCTGGAGCTCATCATCGGCGAGGCGACCTCGGCGATGGGCACGGACGTGTGCTCGCTCTACCTGGTCACGCCGCGTGGGCGCGAGCTGCTCCTCACGGCGACCAACGGCCTGAACGAGAAGATGGTCGGCAAGGCCACGATGCGGGTGGGCGAAGGCATCACCGGCTGGGTGGCGGAGACCCGGCGGCCGGCGGTCGTGCCAGACGTGAGCGAGGAGCCGCACTGGAAGTGGGTGCCTGGACTCGACGAGGATCGCTTCCGGTCGATGTTGTCGGTGCCGATCGAGTCGGGCCCACGGCTGGTTGGTGTGCTGAACGTGCAGACGGTCGAGAAGCGAGCTTTCGATTCGGGCGACATCGACTTCCTGCGCGCGATTGCCGGCCAGGTAGCAGGCATCCTGGAGCGCAGCGAGCTGCAGCGTCGCATGGAGGTGCAGATCGGCGAAATCCAGCTGTCGCACGACATCCACGAACGCTTCACCAAGCTCTCGCTCGAAGGCGCGGGCATCCAGTCGATCCTCGAGGTCGCGGGCACGCTGGCCGGTGGGCATGCCGCGCTCTACTCGCCCGACGGCTATCGGGTGAGGGGCATGGGTGAGGCGTCGGACGGCATGCCGCCGCGCATTCACGTACCTGTGCCACTGGCGCAGGCGGGGGCGCGTGAGGTGCGCATCAACGCCGGCCGGCCGGCGCGACCGCTTGACGTCGTGCCGGTGCGCGCAGGCGCCGACCTCCTTGGCCTGCTGGCGGTGGCGGTCGATGAGCAGACGGTCGACTCCCATGGCCGGCGACGTGCCCTGGAGCACGGTTCGACGGTGCTGGCCCTCGAGATGGCGAAGGAGCGCGCTGCCGCCGAGGTCGAACGCCGGCTGCGCGGCGACCTCGTCGAGGAGGTGCTGGCCGGCGGGCTGGAGGGCGATGAGGCCGAGCGGGTGGCACGGCAGGCCGAGCGACTGGGCCACCGGCTTCCTCATAAAGCCTGGGTGGTCGTGCTGGAACCCGACGACGACGCGACCGAGGCCGCGCTGGCCGGTCGCGGACAGCAGGATCGTCTCGATGCGGCGCTGAGCGGCGTGATCCGGTCCCGGCTCCCGGGGGCCCTCACGCTGGTCCGCTCGGCGTCTGCTGTGTTCCTCATCCCTGACGAGATCGCCACCGACCTGCCTGCGGTCGAGAAGCTGGCCGGCCTCCTCCTGGCCGGGGCCGTCCCCGTGATGAAGCCGGGCAGCGCGTCGGTGGGGATCGGCAATCTCGCCAACTCGGTGGCCGAGCTCGCTCGATCCCACGTGGAGGCGCGGCAGGCGCTCCGGCTCACGCGCCGCGCCGGCGGTAAAGGACGCATAGCCTCATACCGTTCGCTGGGCGCCTTTCGTCTGCTGCTCGAAGTGCAGAGCCCCGACGCGCTGCGCCGTTTCGTCGAAGAGCTGCTCGGCACGCTGCTGAAGTACGCGCAGTCGCGTGACACGCCGCTGCTCGAGACGCTCGAGGCGCTGTCGTCGGCCAGGTGGGTGCGCCGCGCCGCCGCGCGGCAGCTCGGGATCCACATCAACTCCATGAGCTACCGGGTCGAACGGATCCAATCGCTGACCGGCCTGCAGCTCGACGACCCGGAGACGCGGGTCGCGATCTCGATCGCGCTCCGCGCGCGCGCCATGCTCGGGATGTAGCACGCCCATTCCGCACGTTTGGATCAAACCGCGCTTATTCCATGCGCGGATTTCGCGCGTTTTGATCAAGCGGCGCGAAACCGGGCGCGGATTGCATGACAAAAAGGGCCCCGGGACGGACCCGGAGCCCTCTTGGAGAGCGGTCAAAAAATCACACGTCGTGGTAGAGCATGAACTCCCATGGGTGCGGGCGCAGCGCCACCTGGTCGACCTCTTTCTTGCGTTTGTACTCGATCCAGGTGTCGACGACATCCTTCGTGAACACGCCGCCTTCGATGAGGAACGCGTGGTCCTTCTCGAGCGCGTCCAGCGACTCGCCTAGTGAGCCGGGGACCGATTTGATCTTTGCCTTCTCCTCGCCCTCGAGCTCGTAGATGTCCTTGTCGACCGGCTCCGGAGGGAGGATCTTGTGCTTGATTCCGTCCAGACCGGCCATGAGGCACGAAGCAAAGGCCAGGTATGGGTTGGCGGCCGGGTCGGGGGAGCGGAACTCGACGCGTTTGGTCTTCGGGTTGGTCGAGTACAGCGGGATGCGCACGCATGCCGAGCGGTTGCGCTTCGAGTAGACCAGGTTGATCGGCGCCTCGTAGCCGGGCACGAGCCGGCGGTACGAGTTGGTGGTCGGCGCGCACAGTGCCAGCAGCGCCGGCGCGTGCTTGAGCAGGCCCCCGATGTAGTAGATGGCGGTCTGGCTAAGGCCCGCATAACCGCTCGTGTCCGCGAAAAGGTTCTCGCCGTCCTTCCACAGACTCTGGTGCACGTGCATTCCGGAGCCGTTGTCCATGAAAAGCGGCTTGGGCATGAACGTGGCCACGTAGCCGTGCTGCGCGGCGACGTTCTTGATGACGTACTTGTAGACCATCATCTTGTCGCCCATCTTGGTCAGGGTGTCGAAGCGCATGTCGATCTCAGCCTGGCCGGCGGTGCCGACCTCGTGGTGCTGCACCTCGACCTGCACACCGGCTTCGATGAGCTTGAGCATGATCTCCGACCGGAGGTCCTGAAGCTTGTCGGTCGGCGGCACGGGGAAGTAGCCCTCCTTGTGCCGCGGCCGGAAGGCGAGGTTGGGCTCGGTGTTTCGGCCCGAGTTCCAGATGCCCTCGTCCGAATCGATGTGGTAGTAGCCGCTGTGGGCGTTCTGGTCGAACCGCAGCGAGCTGAACAGGTAGAACTCGGCCTCAGGGCCCCAATAGCTGACGTCGGCGATGCCCGACCGCTTCAGGTACTCCTCGGCTTTCTTGGCGATGAAGCGCGCGTCGCGACTGTAAGGCTCGCGCGAGATCGGGTCGATGACGTCGCAGATCAAGAACAAGGTCTTGTGCGACAGCACCGGGTCGATGGTGGCCGAGTCCGGATCTGGGATGAGCAGCATGTCGCTCTCATCGATCGACTGGAAGCCGCGGATGCTGGACCCGTCGAATCCTAGGCCGCCCGTAAAGCTGTCCTCTTCGAGCTCGCCGAGGGGCAGGCTGAAATGCTGCCACGTGCCCGGCAGATCGATGAACCGGACGTCGACGACCTCGACGCCCTCAGCCTTGGCGCGCTCGATCACCTCGCGCGGGCTTGTCTTCTTGCCTGACTTCGTCTCTACTGCCATCAACACCCTCCAGAACCTTGGATTTGAGCGGGCCCCAAGGGCATCGTAGGAATCGGGCGCGGGCAGGATCACGGTAGGGCCGACCGAATCAGCGCCCGCGTTTTACGTGTGGATGACACGACAAGAGATATCCACAGGAGCCACTCGGTCGTGCGGAGTGCACGAGCCAAAGGCGCGGTCTTCGTCACCAGCACACGTTTCAGGCGTGACCGCGTCGCACCTAGCCTGACCACAGGCCAATGGCTAAAAACGCGGAGGTGACTTACTTGTCGATGCCCAGCTCTGACCTCAGGACGGCGCTCACGAAGCGCAAACCGGTGCTCATGATCGCGGCGGGATTCGCCCTCTTGGGTGCCCTCGTTCCCCTCGCGGTCGCAGCCGACGACCCCACAGCCACCCAGGCGGCCGGCGTCGCGGCCGACACGGTCTGGGTGATCGTCACCGGCTGTCTGGTGATGTTCATGCAGGCCGGCTTCGCGATGCTCGAGGTCGGTTTCAGCCGAATGAAGAACGTCGGCACTGTGGTCGCCAAGGTGGTGACCAACCTGAGCGTCAGTTCGATTGCTTACTGGGCGGTCGGATTCGGCCTCGCATTCGGCGCCGGGGGCTGGTTCGCCTTCATCGGCGGCAGCGCTTTCTTCCCGACCTTCAGCCCAGGCTCGCAGTTGCACCTGCCGGCGATCGACGCCAGCACTGCCACCGCGTCAGCCAAGTGGTTCTTCGAGTTCGTCTTCTGCGCGGTCTCGCTGGCAATCGTCTGGGGCACGATGATCGAGCGGACCAAGTTCATCGTCTACATCCTGTTTGGGATTCCGTTCGCAGCGTTCATCTATCCGCTTATCAGCCACCAGCTCTTCGGTGGTGGCTTCTTGCAGGCGACCCTTGGGGCGCAGGACTTCGCCGGATCCACGGTGGTGCACCTCACCGGTGCAACGGCCGGTCTCGCCGGGCTGCTGCTGCTTGGTCCGCGTATCGGCAAGTACGAGAAGGGCCGCTCGAACGCGATCCCTGGCCACAACATGCCGCTGGCTCAGCTCGGCGTGCTGATCCTGTGGTTCGGGTGGTTTGGCTTCAATCCAGGGGCGACGCTGAACGCGACCAACCTCCACTTCGCCGACATCGTGGTGGTCACGAACCTTGCCGCGGCGGCGGGCGCGGTGGCGGCGCTGGCCACGATTTACCTCATCACCAAGACCATGGACGTCGGCATGATCGGCAACGGCGCTATCGCAGCGCTCGTCGCCATCACAGCGCCGTCTGGTTACGTTGAGCCGTGGGCCGCGCTCGTCATCGGAGCGGTGGCCGGCGTGATCGTCGTCGTGGGTGTGCTCGCCCTCGACAAGATCCTCGACGACCCGGTGGGCGCGCTGCCTGCGCACGGTATGGCCGGGATCTGGGGCACGCTCAGCTGCGGTCTGTTCACCGTGCCGGCATTGGCGAAGTTCAACGGCGTCGGCCAGGGCGGCCTGTTCTACACCGGCGATTTCCACCAGCTCGGGTCGCAGGCGATCGCGGTGGTGGCATCGTTCACAACCGTATTCGTGCTCAGCTATGGACTCTTCTGGATCATCAAGAAGACCGTCGGCCTGCGCGTCTCGGCGCGCGAGGAGATGGAGGGTCTGGACATCAGCGAGCACGGCATGTGGGGTTATCCCGAGTCGTTCATGCCGGTGCCTGGCGGCGTCTACCGGCCTGCGGACTGCCGGTTCCGGGCGGCGTCTACCGGCCGGCTGATACCCCCACGGTCAACCCACACGGGTCGCCAGAGCGGGTCGGCGGCTCGGCCCGCAGCCACGAGGGGTCACCCGCATGAAGATGGTAGTTGCGATCATCCGCCACGAGCGGCTCCAGGAAGTGCAGGACGTGCTCGACGAATGCGGTGTCTCAGGCGTGACTGTGACCGAGGTCAAGGGCTGCGGCGCACAGCGTGGATACACGGAGAAATATCGAGGCGCTTCCGTTCACATCTCGCTGATTCCACGGCTCAAGGTGGAGGCGGTGATGCAGGGGGAGATCGTGAAGACGGTGGTCGACAAGCTTGCGGAAGCCGCCCGAACCGGCGACCACGGCGAGGTCGGCGACGGCAAGATCTTTGTCATCGACGTCGAAGACGCGGTTCGGATTCGAACTGGCGAACATGGCCCCGAAACCGTGAAGCATGCCGAGCGCGCCATGTGGGGGCACTAGAAGTTATGAGGGGGAACCTCGAGGTTCCCCCTCATCGGTGCGCTCGCCGGCACCAACTCCGTCGTCATTGACTCAGCGCGTCGCCGGGACTCGCGCACCTGCTCTACCTTCCCGAGATGTAGGGATCGTTTCAAAGTCACTCCTGGCCGCGCGAGGAGGCTGGAAGGGCGTAAGTCGCGACCGGGCGAAGCCCGGTCGGCCCTAGCAACGCTAGAAAAAAGAAAAGCGGCCGGGGGATTTCCCCCCGGCCGCTTCTACGTCAGATCTGAATCCGACCTCCCCACTGCGTGGGGAGGCGAGTTGGGGTTAGGCTGCGCCCGCTTCGCTTGTCGCGGTCTTGGGCGTCGCGGGGACGTTCTTGTCGATCCAGGCCTTGATTGGGTTCTTCCCGCCGGGGAAGCCGATCAACCGGTCGACCAGTTTGCCCTCCCGGAATAGACCCAGGATCGGGATGCCCATAACCCCGTAGCGGATCGCGATCTCCTGGTTGACGTCCACGTCCAGCTTGCCGATGACCACCTGACCGGCGTACTCGCTCGCAAGCTGTTCCACCAGAGGCGACATCATCCGGCACGGGCCGCACCATTCGGCGTAGAAGTCGACCACCACGGGTTGGCTTGACTGGAGCACGTCGGCCTCGAAGGTCGGGCCGTCGAAGTGCTTCATGTTTTCCATGTCAACTACAAGTCTGGTCGGGCGCCCCGTATTCCGGATCGGGATGCCGGACGCCGGACGCGGCCATAATCGGGTCAGGATGGCTTCCGCCCCCGCCCCCAGCGTTCGGACCACGTCTGCCTTCGATCAGGCCCTCCACCAGTTCGGCGCCCGCCTCTTCGAGGCGGCTCCGGGGCTGGTCACCTGGGTGCTGCTCCTGGCGCCGGCCTGGATCCCGATCATCTTCCCGTGGCCCGGCGCCTTCGTAGTGGCGGGCGGCGTGCTGCTGTTCGACATTTATTGGCTGCTCCGGTCGATGACGGTGGTCACCGGCGTCTACAACACGCTTTCCCGGATGCGCCGTGACATGAAGACGGACTGGCTGCAGGTTTGCCACCGAGACCAGGCCGAGGGCCTGAATGACCCCCTCCGGTACATCCACCTTTGCGTGATCCCGACCTACACGGAGCCCTACCACGTGCTCGAGAAGACCGTGCAGGCGATCGTCGACTCCAACTATCCGCCCGACAAGAAGATGGTCGGGATCATCACTCGTGAGACGGACAAGCCGGGTTGGGAGAACGTGGCCCGGCTAAAGGCCAAGTTTGGCGACCAGCTGCGCGGCTTCTACCACATCAAGGACCCGCTCGAGCCGGGCATCGTCATCGGCAAGTCGGCGGCGATGAACTGGGGCGGCCGCTGGATGGTCCGCGTGCTGACCGAGGAGGGCTACAACCTCGCCCAGGTGCTGATCACCGACCTGGATTCCGACTATCGCGTGCATCCCGAGTACTTCGCGTGGATCAGCCACCGTCATGCTCTCGAGCCGCTGCGCGACTTCGTGATCTGGCAGCCGGTGCCGCTCTTCCACAACAACATCTGGCAGGTGCCGATGGCCGTGCGCGTCATGTCCGGGGCCACGTCGCAATGGCAGATGTTCCTGCACTCGCGGCCCCACCGCCTGGTCGCGTTCAGCAGCTACACGTGCAGTCTCGAGTTCGTCCATCGGGTCGGCTATTGGGACAAGGACGTGATTCCCGAGGACTCGCGCTTCTACTGGAAGGCGTTCTTCACGTTCGGAAAGCGGTTCTCGGTGAAATCGGTCTACCTACCTCTGTACGGCGATTCGCCCAACTCGCGCGACTACGCATCAACGCATATGAGCCAGTACAACCAGATCAAGCGTTGGGCCTGGGGCGTGACCGATGTCCCATACGTGCTGGCCCGTCTGTTCAAGCACCCTGAGATCCCGCTCACGCTGAGAATCCGACGTTTTATGAACCTCTTCCTCAACCACCTCAACTGGATCTTCCTGCCGCTGCTGCTTATGTTCGGCGCGTCGGTGCCGATCTGGGTCAGCCAGGACTTCGCGCTCACCGACCTGGGACAGTCGCTGTGGTCCTGGTCGGGCGTCCTGCTGTCAACGACGCTCTCGACCGTGATCTTCTTCCTCTTTTTCGAGATGTCGATCCTGCCGCCCAAGCCGGCCGATTGGCCTTTCTGGAAAAAGGTCGGCGTCCATTTCCAATACCTGGCCTACCCGATCGTCGGCCTGGTGCTGAGCGTGCTGCCGGCGCTGGAGGCGCACACGCGCCTATTGCTGGGCCGCTACCTGGAGTACAGAGTTACCGAGAAGGTGTGACGAACATGGACCAAGCTGGAGCAAAGGCCGTAGCGGATACCGTCGGCCGCCTCTTTCACGAGGTGCATCACGGGATTCGGGAACAGGTCGAGGGTGCCGATCGGGACCGTCTCAACTGGAAGCCGCATCCCGAGGCGAACTCGGTCGCGGTCCTGGTCGTCCATACCTTGGGCTCGGAGCGGGAGATGATCCGGGCGGTGCGTTTGATTTCGACCGAACGCGACCGGCCGGCGGAGTTCAAGGCCGAAGCCGAGGCGGCCGACCTACTAGCCCTGCTCGATCGCGCTGATCGCGAGCTTGACGAACACGTCGGTGCGCTGACCGCCGCCGACCTGACCGAGATGCGGCCGCGCGGCGATGGGCCTCCGAAGCCGGGCCTGGAGTGGCTGGTTTCGAACTACGGCCACGCGCGAGAGCACCTCGCCCAGATCCAGCTGACGAGACAGTTGTATGACTCGCGCTGAACCGCTACTGGTTCGCTAGGCGCCGCAGACCTGGCCGATGAAAGGCCACGGCAGGCAGAACAGCGGACCGGCGAGCGCCCAGAGCTCCAGCAAGGCGATGAGGGCCAACGAGACCACGAACACGGTGCCCGTGATCACGTTGCGGCCGGGGACCGGCCACTGCTTCCAGTTCAAGCGCTTGGCGATCCGAGGGCCCGCGATGGCGTCGATGAACGGGAACAGGAGGAAGGCGCCGACGACGACCCCCGGAACGACGATCGCCAGGAACACCTCCGGCCCCAGCTTCAGGAACTGGAAGAGGAAAAGGAAGTACCAGTCGGGCCGCGGGATGGTGACGGTGCGTGGGTCGGCCGAAGTCTCGAGCTGGAGGTTCTTCTGCTCGTAGAAGGCGAGCAGTCCGACCACGACCAGGATCAGGACGGCGATGATCGGGTAGGGCCAGAAGTGGTCGGGAAAGAACGGATGAGTGTCGTCGTCGGGCATGTCGTCGGCGAGGTGGTGGCCGGCGTCGCCCATGAGGATGGGGAAGAGGGCCAGGCCCACGACCACCGGATAGAGAATGTGGTCCGGACCGATCGGCAGCCGCTTGTAATCCGGCTCGAGCGTGTGGCCGTGCGATTCGGCCTCGACGACCGCGATCTCCGTCTCGGCTGTCGCCGCCCCCGGTCCCTTCTTCATCTGAGTCTTGTCACTCATCACATCGGCTCCGAGATTCCGTGCGCCCGGATGAAACGGAAGTGCACGTACATGAGAAGGACGATCAAAGCCGGCAGCAAGAACACATGGATCGTGAAGAAGCGCTGCAGGGTCGGCGGCCCGACCACGGGGCCGCCCTGAAGAAGGTCCCTGATCAACGCGCCGACCTGCGCAGGCGGCGTCAAGCCCCCGATCTTGATGGTGACCTGGGTCGCGAAGTACGCCTTGGTATCCCAGGGCAGCAGGTAGCCGGTCAATGAGAAGGCGAGGACGAGCAGCAGCATGATCACGCCGACCATCCAGTTCAGCTCCCGCGGGGCGCGGTAAGAGCCGGTCCAGTAGACCCTGGCCATGTGCAGCAGCACCATGATGATCAGCAGGTTGGCGCCCCAGAAATGGGTCCCGCGGATGAGCCATCCGAGGTACACGCTGTTCTGGATGAAGTTGACGCTGGTGTATGCGGGAGCCGGGGTTCCGCTCGCGTCCGGCACGTAGTAGAGCGCGAGCAGGATGCCGGTCAGCAGCTGCAGGACGATGAGGATGAACACCATCCCGCCAAAGCAGTAGTAGAACGCGTTGGCGAAGTTCGGGACGCGCTGGTACAGCGCCTCATCGACGGCTTTTGTGAACGGATAGCGGTCGTCAAGCCAACGCACCACCGCCAGCTGGACGTCGCGCGGGTGTGGGATCGCCATCTTTTAGTCTCAGAACCCGAGGATCATGCCGTCGACGTCGATGGTGTTGGGATCGCTTCCCTTCGACCAGGTGAGGTGCGAAAGAGGGTCCTGCGCCGGGCCGTGCAGCACGTTGCCGTCCAGGTGGAAGCGCGAGCCATGGCAGGGGCAGTCGAACGTCTTGGCGTCCGCGTTGAGCGCAATCGAACAGCCGAGATGGGAGCAGTTGATGGCGAAGACGTTCACCTTCCCGCTCTCGTCCTTGACGACGTACCCGCCGAAGGCGAGCTCGCCGGGGGCGTTGTCTCCGCCGCCGTCGGCCATGATGAATGCCGAGTTGGGGCTGGTCGGGGCATCGAACTTGACCGCCTGGCCGGTCGTCAGCTGGTCGACAGGAGTGGGCAGCGATACCGTCAGCACCGTCTTCTTCTGGCCCTTGGGTGGGGCCGGCCATAGGAAGACCACTATGGGCGCCAGCCCGATGACCACCGTCGAGGTCAATAGGACGGCGATCTGCCAACCGATGAAGTTCCTGCGGGTGAACTTGCGCGGCGTGGAATCAGCCATCCGGAGCGAATTCTAGCTTCCCGTCAGCTCCGGGAGTAAGGGGGCAAGCCGACCGCGTCGCGCACCTCGACCATGGTCTTGGCTGCGAGCGCATGCGCCCTCTCGGCCCCAGATTCGAGGACCTGGTCGATCCGGTCCCGCGTCAGCCCCGCGCGGCGCTCGCGGAATGGCGCGAAGCGCTCGATGATCCGCTCGGCGAGCAGCTTCTTCTTGTCGTAGCAGCCGATCTGAGCCTTTCGGCACAGGTCCCAGTAGTGCTCCCAATCGTCGAAGAAGAACTTGTAGAAGGCGCACACGTTGCATGACCGAGGATGGCCGGGCTGCGTTTTGTATGTCCGCTTGACATCGGTGACCATGCTCAGCACCTGCTTGCGGATGACGTCTGGCGGATCGGTCACGCCGACGATGTTGTTGAGGCTCTTCGACATCTTCGCCTTGCCATCAGTGCCTTTGACGACAGGTGCGTCGGGATTCAGCACGAGCTGGGGCTCGGGAAAGACCGGGCGATACGTGCGGTTGAACCGGCGCGTGATCTCGCGGGTGAGCTCGACGTGCGCAGCCTGGTCGCGGCCCACCGGGACGACGTCCCCCTTGACGATGATGATGTCCGCGGCCTGCAGGACGGGATACTCGAACAGGCCGAGGTTGACGTTTTCAGGCTGGTCCCGCACCTTCTCCTTGAATGTAGGCACACGCTGCACCCAGCTGAGCGGGGTGACCATGGCGAGCAGAAGGGTTAGCTCAGCCACCATGGGTATGGCTGACTGGCGATAGATAACTGTGCGATCGGGATCGAGCCCGATGGCGATCAGGTCCATGACCATGTCGTAAAGGTCGTCTGTGAAGTCACGGGCATTGGGCTTGGTGGTGAGCGTGTGGTAGTCGGCCACAAATATGTATGACTCGTACTCGTCCTGGAGGCGGACGTAGTTGATGCCCGCACCGAGATAGTTGCCGATGTGGAACCGGCCGGTCACCCGAACCCCGCTCAGCGAACGCTTCTGGCCCGTCATGTGACCCAAAAGTGTATTTGAGGAGGGATCGGCGCCTGGGGGCCGGGCGTAGCATTGCCGCAAATTGCCAGATATCGACCGAGCACCTGAAATTCCCGTCGCGACCGCCGGGCTAGGTTCGCGGGCCCTCCGCAACACGGTGCTCGTGCTTGCGGCGAAGGTGGTCGCACGACTCATCGCCCTGGTCACTGTGATCGCCACGCTGAGATGGCTCACGCCGGCGCCTTACGGAACGTTCACAACGCTCGTCAACTACACGGCCATCGTGAGCGTGGTCCTCGATCTCGGTTTCAACGTCCTCTACGTTCGCGAGGGCGCCCGCCATCCAGCCGAGATCCAGCGCTACCTGCGCAACGTAATGTCTCTGCGGGTCCTGATGGCGGTGGCCAGCTTCGTGATCCTTGCCATCGCGCTCGCCGTCGCCGGCTTGAGCAGCCTCCTGGTGCCGGGCTTTCTGCTCATGGTCCTCACGTCCTACTCGACCCTCCTCCGCAACACCCTGTACGCGGTTCAGCGCCTGGGCTACGAAGCGGCGGCGGTCGTGCTGGAGAGCGCCGTCCTGCTCGCGCTCGTCCTGGTCGGGATCAAGATCCAGGCCGGCGTCGCGTACTTCGTGTGGGCATACGCCGCCCAGTACGCATTCAGCTGCGTGTACTTCGCGTTTGTCCTTGCGTGGAAGAAGATCGCGGTCGTCGGCTGGAGGTTCGAACCGCAGCTGCTCCGAGAATGGTTCTTTCAGGGCCTGCCCTTCGCTCTCACGTTTGTGCTCACGATCCTGTACTTCAAGGTCGACCAGCCGATCCTTTATGCGCTGCGGCAGCATCAAGAGGCGGGTTGGTACGCCGCGGCGTACAAGCCGTTCGAGGCGCTGCTGTTCATTCCGATGACGCTGCTGTCAGTGGTGTTTCCGGTCCTCTCGGTCTACTTCCGCGAGCGCCCGCAAGAGCTGGCCGATGCGGTGAGCCGCTTCTTCAAGGCGCTGCTCGTCGTCGGTTGGCCGATCGCCGTCGGCCTGTTCATGCTCGCGCACCCGCTGACCAAGACATTTCTCTACGGCGAGTCGGAACCGGCCTTGCGCATCCTCTCCCTGGCGCTGGCCATCGGCTTCGTCAACAACGCGTTCATCGGGGCCCTGAGCGCCTCCGACCACCAGCTGTCCTTTACGTGGGCTGCCGGCTGGAGCCTGGTCGCAAACGTGGCCCTCAACCTCATCCTGATCCCGTTCTTCGGCTATCGCGGCGCAAGCTGGGCCACCGTGCTCACGGAGGTCGTGCTCGGGGTGGCCGGGTGGATCTTGACCGCGCGTCACATCGGTCGCATCCCGGTGCTTCAAATCAGCTGGCGCCCACTCCTCGCCGGCGTGGTCATGGGCGCGGCCCTGTTCCCGCTGAGCAACCTGGATGGGCCTCGCATCCTCATCCCGATCGTGGTCGGCGCGGCTGTGTACGCGGGCGCAGCCCTGCTGCTGCGCGCCGTCACCGCAGACGAGATCGCGTTCGCCCGGAGAGCGCTCGCGCTGGCCAGGTGACACAAAAGCCGGTCCTGCTCAAGCCGCGCGGCGCCATCGAGCCGGTGCCGTGGGCGGAGATCGCGGTCGACACACCCGAGCTCGGGCCGCAGACGCGGCTGGATGACGCCCAGTTCGTTGCCCTGGACGTCGAGACCACCGGCAATGCGCCCTTCCTCGTGCTCGAGATCGGAGCCGAGCGGTTCCGGCTCGACGGCCCGCTCTCGTTCTTCGACACGCTGGTCGACTGCCGGGCTCCCATCAACCCGTATGCGCGCCGCCGCCACCAGATCGATCGCTCCATGCTGATCGGCGCTCCGGAGTTCAGAGACGTGCGCAAGGCATTCCTTCGGTTCGCGCGCGGCGCCGTGCTGGTCGAGCACAGCCACGACGCATTCGACACGTGGCTGGTGGGGCGCGGCCTCGAGATCCCTCTCGAGCATCCGATCATCGACACTTCCACACTCGCTCGGCTCGTCCTCGACCTCCCTAAGGGGCAGACGCCCGGGCTCGCCCGGCTGGTGGATGAGCTCGGCCTAGACGTCACCCCGGCGCACGCCGCGCTCGATGACGCTCGGGCCACGGCCATGGTGTTTCGCGCGCTCATCGCACGCGCCCGTGAAACCCTGGGCTGGAAAACGGTGGGCGATGTACTCGCGGCACTGCCGCCGCGACCCATCGTCGACCGCACGCACCCTAGTCAAAGAGCGTCAGCTGCAAGTCGGGCTCAGGGTGTTCGAGGCCAGACAGCCCAACCCCGATCAAGCGCACCGGCCGCGACTCGACGTGCGACTTCTCCAACGCCGAACGCGCGGCCCGGAAGATCGTCTCGACGTCGTCGGTCGGGCTCGTCCGGCTCACCTGGCGGCTCACCAGCCTGAAGTCGGGGAGCTTGAGCTTCACGTAGATCGTGCGCGCGCGTACGCCGTCGGCTTTGAGCCGCTCGGCCACGCGATCGGTCAGCTCACGGAGCGCCGCGTCGAGCTGGCCCCGGTCGCTGACGTCGTTCTCGAAGGTGGTCTCCGCCGAGATCGTTTTCGCCGGCTTGCTGCCGTCCACAGGCGCGCGGTCGCGTCCCTGCGCCATACGCTGCAGCACGGCGCCGCCCACGCCCAGTGCCTGGACCAATCGCTGCGTCTCATAGGCCGCCAGCTCGCCGACGGTCCGCACCCCCATCGCGTGCAGCCTTTCCTCCGTCTTGGGACCGATGCCGGGGATGGCGCCGATGGGGAGCGGGGCGAGAAAGTCGGCCTCGGTCCCGGGCGGGACCAGGACGAGCCCGTCCGGCTTCCTGGTGCCGCTGGCGACTTTCGCGACCAGCTTGGACGTGGCCGCGCCGACCGACGCCGTCAGCCCGACTTCGGTGTGGATTTGAAACTTGACGCGGCGCGCGACCTCCTCGGCATTGGAGGTGCCGTGCCGCGTGCGGGCTGTCACGTCGAGGTAGGCCTCGTCGAGGCTGACGCCTTCGACGAGCTCCGGCGAGGTGAATCGCCGGAAGATCTGGTGGATCAGCCGGCTGGCGTCACGGTAGCGGGAGCCGTCCGGGCTGACCACGACCAGCTGCGGGCACAGCTGAAGCGCTTCGTGCAGCGGCATCGCCGAGCGCACCCCGAACGCGCGCGCCTCATAGGAAGCGCCCATGACCACGGCCCGGCGGGACCGGCCCGCGACCGCCACCGGCACCCCGCGCAGCTTGGGATCGTCGCGCTGGTGTACCGACGTGTAGAAAGCGTCGATGTCCACATGGAGGATCGTGCGCGGCCAGTTGTCGGGTCGAGGCATTCGGCCAGTCTGCCACAACAACTTGTGGCCTCATCCCGCTTCGGGCGCCTCGGGTGCCGGCTTAGGGCCCTAGCGGCTTGAGGACGATGACCACGATCACGGCCACAACCACCAGGACGAGCACGAACGCGCCCACGATCAGGGCGATCATGAGCCCGGAGCCGCCCTGCGACCGGGCCGGTGCAGCCTGCGCGGGCACCCACGTCTGGCCGTTCCAATGCCAGAGGCGGTCCTCCGAGTAGGCGGGCTTCCAGCTCGAGCCATCCCACCACCAGAAGCCGTCCGGCGAATACCGCCCAGCCAGGCCCCCGGCCGGGCCGGGAGTAGGTGCTGCGGGCTCAGATGATCCCGTTGCGGGGGACCCCGGTGGTGAGGCATCTGCCATGGAGACGAAGCCTATCGGAGATCGGTTGGTAGACAATCCCGAGTGCGATGAAAGGCGTGGTCCTCGCGGGCGGCACCGGCAGCCGCCTGCACCCTCTGACCCAGATCACCAACAAGCACCTGCTTCCGATCTTCGACAGGCCGATGATCAGCTATGGAATCGAGGCGTTGGTGAGGGCCGGCGTGACGGAGATCATGCTCGTCACCGGCGGCAACCACGCGGGCGAGTTCCTGCGGCTCCTGGGCAATGGCGAGGAGTTCGGGATCGCACGTCTGTTTTACGCATACCAGGCAAAACCCGGCGGCATCGCAGAAGCCCTCGCCCTGGCCGAGCGCTTCGCGGTCGGCGACCGCACGGTCGTGCTGCTCGCCGACAACATCTTCGAGCGATCGCTGCAGCGATGCGTGGACGCATTTGGCAAGCAAGCGGCCGGAGCCCGCGTAGTGCTCTCTCGTGCCACCAACCGCGAGCACCTGCAGCACCTGGGGGTGGCGCAGCTCAACGGCAGTCGCCGCATTGAACGCATCGTGGAAAAGCCCAAGGATCCTCCCAGTGAGTTCGCCGTCACAGGCGCGTATTTCTATGACGAGACGGTCTGGGACGTCCTGCCGAACCTGAAGCCGTCTGGTCGAGGCGAGCTCGAGATCACCGACGTCAACAACTGGTATGTCGAGCGCGGGCTCATGGAGTACGACGTGCTCGATGGGTTCTGGGGTGACGCAGGCGAGTCCATCGAGGCTTACTACGCGGTCAACGACTTCGTACGTGGCCACGGGGTGAACCGCGAAACATGACCGATGACCTCGTGAGCGGCATCGAAGGCGTCGTCGTGAAAGAGCTGGTCACCCATGCCGACGAGCGGGGTTTCTTCCGCGAGGTGATCCGCGAGACCGACGGCTTCTTCGACCACTTCGGCCAGTGGAGCCATTCGCTCATGCACCCGGGCGTGACCAAGGCTTGGCACATTCACAAGCAGCAGACGGACTGGTGGTACGTGATCGGGGAGTTGAAGGTGGCGCTGTTCGACACTCGCGAAGGGTCGCCGACCAAGGGTCGCCTGATGGAGCTGTTGATGGGCGACGACCACGCGACTTGCCTCAAGATCCCGCCTGGTGTGGCCCACGGGTGCCGGGCTCTCGAGCGCAGCCACATTCTTTACATCACCTCAAACGTGTACGCACCCGACGACGAGGGCCGGATCCCTCACGACGATCCGTCCATCGGCTACGACTGGACGGCGGGTCCCGCGATCAAGTGAGTGCCCGCTCATTCCGCCGCCTCCTGGTGGCGGGAGGCGCGGGTTTCATCGGCTCGAACTTCGTGCGGCTGCTGCGCAAGACGCGTCCCGACGTCGAGATCACGGTGCTCGACAAGCTGACCTATGCGGGCAACCCCGCGAACCTGGCGGAATTCGACGGGAGCAGAGGCTACACGTTCGTTCACGGCGACATCTGCGATCGCCGCCTGGTGGACTCGGTTGCAGCCGGTGTCGACGCGATCGTCAACTTTGCCGCCGAAACGCACGTCGATCGCTCGCTCATGGAGCCGCTCGCCTTCATCGACACCGACGTGCGCGGGACCGCCATCCTGTGCGAGGCGGCCAGGAAGCATTCACACCAGGCATTTCTGCTCGTGAGCACCGACGAGGTTTACGGCGAGGTGCGAGTGGGACGATCGCTCGAGGACGACGCGCTCAAGCCGCGTAGTCCGTACTCGGCCAGCAAGGCGGGCGGCGAGCACATCGCGCGCGCCTACGCGGAGAGCTTTGGAATGCCGCTGCTTGTGACACGAGGGACGAACACCTTCGGTCCCTATCAGTACCCAGAGAAGATCGTGCCGGTATTGATCACCAACGCGATCGAGGGAAGGGCGCTGCCGCTATACAACGACGGCTCAGCGCTCAGGGACTTTATCTATGTCGAGGACCATTGCCGCGCCATCGACCTGGTGCTCCATGAAGCGCCATTGTCCGAGCGGGTCTACAACGTGGGCACCGGCGTCGAGACGGATGGCAACCACGTCGCCAACGCCGTGCTGGACATCTTGAACAAACCCAAGAGCCTCATCGAGTACGTCGCCGATCGTCCGGGCCACGACTATCGATATGCCGTCGACGTAACGCGAATCACCAATCTAGGGTGGGAGCCGCGGATCACCTTCACTGACGGGTTGGAGCAGACGGTGCGTTGGTACGTGGATCATCCGGAATGGTGGCGGCCCCTGAGGTCGGGCGAGTACTGGGAGTACTACAAGAAGAACTACCGGCCTCTGACCGGCAGCTAAGGCACCGGGCGCCACTGCTCGCCGTCCCACCAGTAGCCGCCGTCAGGCGATATCTGGACGCCCGCCGGCATTTCTAACGGTATGGCCGTCGTGAGTGTCCGGCCCCGCCGGTAACGCATGACCAGGCCGCCGAGCAGGAGAATCACGCCGACGACCAGCACAGCAATGATCGCGCCCGCCATGAGGCCGCCGAAGTCGAACGTGGCATCTGGCGACGGGGCGCCTTGCGAAGAGGTGGCGGCTTTGGCGTTCTCGGGCCACTGCGCGGCGGGAATAGTCGATTTGGGGGCGGAATCGTATTGGTTCTTCGCCCGCGTGATCACCAGGCTCAGGACATCATCCTGCGTCGATTCGAATGCAACGACAAAAAAGTCGTTCCCTTTGACAAAGACAAAGGCATCGGACACGTCGTTGCTCGGGTAAGCGTTGTGCTCGCCGTAGTACGAGTCGATGCCGGAGATGGAGTCTGAGTGTCGGTAGGTTGGATCAGCCCTGTCACCGGCCTCGGCGAATGAAAGCCAGTTCATCGCGCCCTGCGCGCCCGCGAAAGCGACGATGTACTCGACCAGGCGGTGGTGAACTGTGTGGTTGACCACCGTTATCCCGTAGCCGTCGACGAAGCCGTCCTGTTCCAGAGCTCGTTGGGCCTGGGCGGCCCTGGTCCCCCAGGCCGAGGA
>WNFT01001648.1_pt1 | contig 18847 bp, 13 predicted proteins | sample 5400191 | NCBI WGS metagenome assembly WNFT01 (sample SAMN13153359, study PRJNA577476) | soil metagenome | isolation source: 80 cm saprolite under Madrone tree | place: USA:California | collected 2016-06-14 | reverse complement strand
ATGCCAGGCCGGCAATCAGCAGATTTTGAGCTCGACTGGTTTTCTCGCCAGCCCGCAATGCAGAGTGAACTACAACGGCGGGAAGAAAGCACAAAGCACTGAAGGCTGCTGCCAACAGCAACGGGGCGGATTCCGTGAATCCGAGATTGAAGAGCCCATACCCACTGAATGCACCGATGTTCCATGCAAATCCCAGAATGCCGGTCAAAAGAGCCAACCTATTCGATCCGGGACGAGATGTAAGCACCATCCACAGCAACAGGACGTAGAGCACGAGTCCGGTAATGAACCCCAACAGATTTATAAGTGATGCAACAGTGCCTGTGGTCATGCGGTTTCTTGATTGAATGCCAATTCTATTCAGAGTGCCCGCCGCCGCACTCGAAAGCTGATGAACAGCAGTGAACAGGGATTGAACGGTTGTTTACGGGCGTTCGACTGCTTGAAAAAGGCGGCAGAGCTCATCGAAAGAGCGTTCGGGACGAGTTTTGCCCCCGATTGCTGATTTTGCCCCCGATGTTTTGAAGGACCTGAATGAACAACGCGGTTTGTAACTCAAATAAAAAAGGCGGCTTATTCAGCCGCCCTTCAATTGCGGGGGAAGGATTTGAACCTCCGACCTTTGGGTTATGAGCACAATGATGGCCGGTCCTTTCGTTTCATAGCATTTGGTACCCGATGGTGTCCGGTTTTAGCCCCTGTTCTCGAATTTCTGTGAGCATTTTGTGAGCATGATTTGGGCGTCGACGTGATTCTGTGAATAGCGAAATCAACCTGCGTCTGACAGACTGTGACATTGGTGGTGCCTTTCCTTAATTGTGGTTGCTGTCTCATCGTACATACCACCACTGCTTGATTTTTTCCCATAGCGAGCCTGGCTGTCGCGCTGGCGGGATTGGCGTGTCGTAGTGCTGCTGCTTTGCAATTCGGTCGTGCGCCCGACCGGCCGCGATCTCGCTGGGTGACCACTACTTGCAGCGCTCCCATTCGGCGTCAGCGCTCCTGTTGCGAAACAACTTCTCGAAAACATTTCTCCGCAATTGCTCGCTGGCCTGCTCTACCTGGGCTCTGGCACGGGATTGGGCGCCCTGTGGCTTATGCGTCGCGCCGGGTCCGCGCCAGCCGAAGCTTCGCTGCGCATTTCGGACCTTCCTGTTCTGGCGACGGCAATCGGTTTTGGCGGTGTACTTGCGCCTTTATTCCTGTTGGTCGGATTGCAGCAAACACCAGCCTCGATCGCTTCGTTGCTCTTGAATCTCGAAACAGTTTTCACGGCCTTACTCGCATGGATTGTCTTCAAAGAAAACGTAGACCGCCGGATCGCACTAGGAATGATTTCGATCGTGTGCGGCGGACTGATTCTCTCCTCGACCGAGACCGCCCGTCTGACAGGTTGGATCGGTCCAGTCAGTATCGCGGGAGCGTGTTTGTGCTGGGGAATCGACAACAATGTCACTCAGAAAGTCTCAGGGCGCGATCCCGTCCCAGATCGCCGCACTCAAGGGACTGGCGGCTGGCGCTGTAAACTCGCTCCTGGCCACGACTCTCGGGAGTCAGCGGCCCGATTGGCAATCTATCGGCGCTGCATTATTGCTCGGTTTCGTGAGTTATGGAGTCAGCCTGGTTCTATACATTCGTGCGTTAAGAAAGCTCGGAACAGCCCGCACTGGCAATTACTTTTCTCTGGCTCCCTTTATCGGAGCGGTCGTTTCGGTCGCGCTGTGGCGAGAACCGGTCACGCTTCCGCTGCTGGCAGCGGGCGTGTTCATGGCCGTCGGTTTATGGCTGCACCTGACCGAACGCCATACACACTGGCATATCCATGAACCCATCGATCACGAACACGCCCACACGCACGATGAGCACCATCAACACGAACATAAGCCTGATGACCCAGAAGGCGAACCCCATTCACACCTGCATCATCACGATCGGCTTGAACACAGCCATCAGCATTACCCTGACGTTCACCACCGCCACAATCATAAGGACAAGCAGTGAGGCCGGCGTGGATGCATTGATAACAAAACATGGGAGGTATTTATGAGAAATCCTGGTTGGCACTTGGTTTTGGTGGTTGCTGGAGTGGCGGTTGCATTGTGTGGCATTCATATTTACGGCCAGAATTCCGCGCCGCTAAGAATCCTCCAAAGCATTCCCATAACGGGCGTACAGGGACGTATCGACCATTTCAGCATCGACGTTAAGGGACAGAGGTTGTTTGTTGCGGCGCTTGGTAACAATAGTGTGGAGGTGATCGACCTTTCACAAGGTAAACGGATTCACAGTATCACCGGACTAAAGGAGCCGCAGGGACTTCTGTATGCCTCGGACTTGAATCAGCTTTTCGTCGCTAATGGTGAAGACGGCACGCTTCGCGTATTTGACACGAAGTCTTTTGCCTTAATAACTAGTCTCAAACTCGGTACTGATGCAGACAACGTACGTTTCGACTCAGGCACGGGGAGAGTTTTGGTCGGCTATGGCGAGGGAGCGCTTGGCGTTGTTGATCCCAGAACACAGAAATTACTTGCGACTATTAAGCTTGCCGGCCATCCGGAATCCTTTCAGTTGGAAAAATCCAGGCCCCGGATTTATGTCAACGTCCCGGATGCGAATCACATCGCTGTAATCGATACCAAGCAGACGGTGGCCGCAACCTGGTCCACCGGCGAACTGCGTTCAAATTTTCCGATGGCGTTAGATGAACCGCATCACCGGCTTTTCGTTGGCTTCCGCAAACCAGCACGCCTTGCAGTGTTCGACACGGAATCGGGGAAACAAATCGCCATGGTGAATTGTTCCGGTGATACGGATGATGTCTTCTACGACCAGGAAAACGGTCGAGTATACGTATCGGCCGGTGAGGGTTTCATCGACGTGATCAAACAGATGGACGCTGATCACTATCAGCCCATTTCTAAAATGCCGACTGCCCCAGGCGCCCGGACGTCATTCTTTGTTCCAGAGCTGCACCGACTTTTTCTGGCGGTTCCCAGTCGTGCACGACAAGAACCCGCCATACGTGTCTACGAAGTGATTGGCGAACCAAGTCGAAAGTAAACACGCTTCACTTGACAGGTTTATGATCCCAGCAGGGGTGCTGCTGCCGCGTTTGTTATACTGCGCATTGAGGCCTTTGCCGGATAAGAATTCCACTATATGGTGCGAAGTTTAATTGTCCGATTTGTGTTTCTCGTTGCCCCGACCGCGATCTGCGCTTCTGGTTCCGCCCAAATCCCTCCAATTCCGTCGAATACCCAGCGCTCGATTGAGCGCATCGTTGGTGTTAGCGGCTCGTACACCTCGAGTGAAAGTGCATTCAAGATACGCATCCCGAGAACCGACATCACTCTAAACCTTCAAGGGCGAGCGGTCACCACTGGCTTCCCGATTGAGTCCTGGTTCGCTTTCTCTCCAGAAATTCGCGGGAGCGGTCTCGTAATGGGCGAACTGCAGTTGCTTGAAGGAGAAGTAAATCCAGTCGCGTCGGCGGCACTGGATTCCGGTCTGAATATAACTGGCTTAGGTAACACGATGCTCTTCGATCAGCCGCGAGTATTAACAATGAACCTGTCAGGTACCGGGTCTTTCGATAAGCTGGCATCCGGAATCCGCAAATGTCTGGACTCGATCTCGGCGGCTGGCGCGGGCAAGACCGGCGCGGCCGTGAGGTCCGAATTTCCTGCGACGAGCACCATTGAGGGCGGTCCGATTGACACAATCCTTTCTATGAAAGGTACCCTAACGAACGGAATTTATCGCGCCGCAATCGGACAAATAACGGTTCTGAACAACACACCGTTCGGTAAAGAGATGGGCGCTGTCACGTCCGTTGTATTCTCAGGCACAAATCAGAATGCAATGGTTCAGGGCGAGATCGTCGTTACAGTCGACCAACTGCAGGGAGTGCTCAAGGCACTACGCTCGAAGCGTTTGGACCTGATTTCTATCCGGAACCACACGATTGCTGAACATCCACAGCTCGTCTTTGTCCGTTTTCAGGGCAATGGATCTGCTGCAGATCTTGCCAAAGCTGTTCGTTACGCGCTGGATGTCCAGGTAGGAGCGGTCAAGCCTCCGGCATGACGCAATCGCCACGGTGGCTGCTTCTCGGTGCTTTCACCCAAAAAGTCACCTGGTCCTTCACTTTCGGTACAACAACACGCCCGCAATAGCCGCACCCGCTATGACCACAGGTTCAGGCAGCTTAAACGCTCGCAGCCCTGCAAAACTGGCGAGCGCTATTACCACAGTCGTTATATCGATAATAGAACCTTCGCCCAGAACTACGGCCGCGCCCGCGATTGCGCCCGACGCTGCAGCCGTCGCGCCTCGCACAAATGCCTTCAGTGTTGGATTGTCGCGGTGCCGGATAATGTACCGTCCGATGAAGAGCACGAACAGATACACTGGAAAAAACACTGCCGCAGCAGCAACCACTGCGCCGGGCAGGCCATCAACCAGGTAGCCCACAAATGCCGCCATAATCACCACGGGGCCAGGTGTAATGATCCCCACTGCGACCGCATCCAGGAATTGGCGTTCATTCAGCCACTGGTAGTCCAACACGACACCTTGATGTAGAAACGGAACAATCGCGAGGCCGCTGCCGAAGGTAAAGGCACCGGCTTTGATGAAAAATGCGGCCAGCTGCGCCAGCGCGGACGAACCGGAAACGCTTGCGCCGGCGATCGGCAGCAGGAGAGCCAATCTTCGAGGCGCTTGTTTCCAGGGTGGTGCGTAAATCAGAATACCGATTCCGCCGGCGAGCACGAAAAAAAGAGCGATCTCGGTGCGAGACACAAATGTGATCACGGCGATAACGGCAAAGATGATCCACATCCGAAGATCTCGGCCAACCGTCTTTCTCGCGAGGCGTACAGCGGATACTGCGACAATGGCGATCACCGCCGGACCGATGCCATAGAAGAGTGCTTGCACAATAGGCAATCCGTTGTAGTTCACATACAACATGGCAACGACGATGACGATCAAAAATGGCGGCAATACGAAAACCAGTCCCACCAATGACGCGCCAAGGAAGCCATGACGGATGAAGCCGATCCACATTGCCAGTTGCGCTGCGAGCGGTCCCGGCATCATCTGCGCAAATGCCAGTCCCTCCGCATACTCTTCCTCAGTGATCCACTGGCGTGAAACCAGGTCTCGTTGCATGTAACCGGCCAGCGCGATCGGCCCGCCAAAACCCAACGAACCCAGGCGTAGGAAGTAGCGTACGAGTTCCCACAGTCCGACAGAAGTCATACTCGATCGAATGTCCCTCCATTACTATTCGTCTCTAAAACCCGGAAGATCCGCTATTCAGGCAGGCATCGTGATACGAAACGTACTGCCGCCTCCAGGCCTCGGCTCGAATTGGAGTCGTCCGCGATTCACTTCCACGGCCCACCGCGCAATCGACAAGCCCAATCCGGCGCCGCCCGTTTCGCTGGATCGCCCCGGATCGATCCGATAGAACCGATCAAATATCTTATCCCGATGATCTTCCGGTATTCCCGGACCTGTATCGCTGATTTCGATGATCATGGCAGCGGGTTTCTCCGAACGAACTGTTGCCAAAACAAACCCACCGGCGGCCGTATATTTCGTCGCATTATCCAGCAGGTTTATGATGGCTTGCCGCAGTGCAGTTCGGTCCGCCTCGACATAGACGCCTGTTTCGAGATCCATCTCGAGAGTCTGTCTCTTCTCCTCAAAAAGCGCATGCATGTACTCCACAGCTTCATGCACGAGTAGGGCCGCATCGACAAGTTCTCTTCTCAGCGGTGCCATGCCTGAGTCCGCGCGGGCGAGCATCAAGAGATTGTCGGCAAGGGCTCGAAGCCGGTCGGTCTCTTCCAGCATGCTGCCAATCACCTCGCGGCAGACGTGGTCTGTAGAGCTTTGTAGCGCAACTTCGCCAATGCTGCGAATGGCCGTGAGAGGAGTCCGCAGTTCGTGTGACGCGTCGGCAGTGAAACGTTTTAATCGATCAAAAGAATCTTGCAGGCGCGAGAAGGTCGTGTTGAAGACAATGGCGAGCTTGCCGAATTCGTCGTTCGGATTTTCCACAGGAAGGCGTTCGGAAAGCCGATCCGCCGTGATCTCCTGTGCCTTTGAGACGATGCCGTTGATTGGCGACAGGGCTTTGCCCGCAAGAAGATATCCACCGACGAGCGCCAGCGCCAAAGCGCCCGGAAATCCAAGCAGCAGTGTGAGGGCGAGGCTCCTCAGGCTTCGGCGAACCGGTCGTTCGTCGTCGGCTACAATTACTCGAAAAGTGCCGTCCGCAGTCTGCACGGTGGCGGCGTGGATGCGATACGATTCTCCAGTTGGCAACGTCGATGACCAGGAACCATCTTCTGGTCGAGTCGAAACGTCAAGGTTCTGAACTGCCGCCCTCGACCATGCCTGCGTCTTGTACACCACCCCAGCCTTCCCCAGGACCTCGAAAAGGCTGATCGAGCCATGCTCTTCGGTCTCGTAGAGCTCGTAGGCTCCGGCGGCGGCAGCCTGCCGGACGATGCCCAGGTCGTGGGCGATCTGCTGGTCCAACTGCGCTAACAATGCCGATCGCACGGAGAAGTAGACGGTCGCAGAAAACGCCAACACGATGATTCCCAGGGCAGCGACGTGCCATAGTGTCAATCGCGTCCGAACGCTGGTTTCGGCAATCCTCATGCGTTGTCTTCCTTCAGAATGTAGCCCACACCGCGAACTGTCTTGAGGAGCTTTGACGAAAAGGGATCGTCGATCTTGCGCCGCAGCCTGGCAATATGAACTTCGATCAGATTATCCAGGGGCGTTGCCCGTGTCGGTTCCTTCCATACGTCGCGAGCGAGCATTTCCTTCGACACGACCTGGCCACGGTAGCGGAGCAAGTATTCGAGGAGATCGTACTCCCGGGCCGAGAGTTCGATCGTCTGTCCCTCTCGCGTCACCATCCGGGTCACGAGGTCCATTTCGAGATCGCCGACTTTGAGGTGCAATACCTGATCCGAGCGCCCGCGTCTTAGCAGAGCACGGATACGGGCAAGGAGTTCAGGAAAAGCGAACGGTTTGATCAGGTAATCGTCAGCACCTTCGTCGAGGCCACGAACTCGATCATCCAGTGCATCGCGAGCGGTAAGAATGAGAACCGGCGTCTGAAGGCGTTGCCGCCGAAGGGTGGCCAGGATTTCGAGTCCATTCCGTCCTGGCAGCATCAAATCGAGGATGAGCAAATCGAAAGTTTGAGCGTTGACGAGAAAAAACCCTTCTTCGCCCGTGTATGCGAGAGTTACTTCGTAGTTCCTCGCCTCCAGGCCCTGTTGCAGCGCTCTGGCCACTTTCTTCTCGTCTTCCACCACGAGAATTCGCATCTCTCCTCCGTAACGGCCCTCAGCTTAATCGGATTCCAGGCGCCGTGTTACTGAAGACTACCTGACAAATTTTTCAGGTACACTTCAGTTGGCCCGTGGACCCGAAACTATCTATCATCAGTCCCTATGATGCACTTTATGAATACAACGAAAGGAGAATGTAATGAATCGTCGTGAACTTTTGACGGGTTTGGCTGCCACCGCAGCGGTGGGTCCGCTAACTTCGGAGCTTCGTGCCCAAGCGCCCGCCGCGGCCGGTGGCTGGCAGATCAAACCTCTCCCATTCGATCCAAAGAAGCTCAAGGGGCTTTCCGAAAAGCTGATTGTCTCGCATCACGATAACAACTACGCCGGCGCGGCCCGCCGCGTCGGGCAAATCCAGCAAATGCTGGCGGGCCTGCCGAATAACGCGCCGGGATTTCAGATTAAAGGTTTGAAGATGGAAGAACTGATCGCGACAAACTCGGCGATCCTCCACGAGGAATACTTTGGAAATCTCGGCGGTGACGGAAAGGCTTCCGGTTCGGTGCAGCAGGCCATCGCGACTGACTTCGGTGGGTTCGACAAATGGGAACAGGGGTTTCGCGCCACATCGAACGCGCTCGGCGGCGGAAGCGGCTGGGCGATCCTGAGCTTCAATTTCAGAGACGGCAAGCTACACACCTACATCGCGTTTGATCACACGGATAACGTTGCGTTCGGCCGGCCAATCCTGGTTAATGACATGTTCGAGCACGCGTACCACATGGACTACGGCTCAAATGCGGGAATGTACATTGACGCGTTCATGCAGAACGTGAATTGGGACGAATGCAACCGCCGGTTGGAAGAAGCGAACAAGATGTATGCTTCACTCCGTCGCTGATGCGAGCGACAGGGCGCAGCCAGCAAGAGATGAGCGGCTGCGAATGCAAGCCCGACGCGAAGCGTGAGCGCGATAGCGCGAAACATTAAGCGAAGGGCGCAGCCATCAAGATATTGACGCGAATCCACGAAGACAGGACTGCCAAAAACATGCAGAAGCAGAGAAGGCGATGCGGATGTGGTGTGGTACTGGTCGTTAGTATAATCTTGACACTAAACTCGATTGGGGAAGCGCGGCAGCAACAGGTCCCAGCGACTCCTATGAGTATCGCTCAGGCAGTTGAGAGCGCTTTGCGTAACTATCCTTCGGTATCCGTCTCACAAGAGCAGGTGAACGCTGCGGCGGCCGGTATCGACCTGGCACGGACAGCGTACCTCCCGCGGGTCGATTCTCTCGCTCAGTTCAATCGTGCGACCAGAAACAACGTGTTCGGCCTGTTATTGCCACAGAGTGTGATTCCATCGATGACGGGTCCGGTGCTGGGTACGAACAATTTCGCGTCGGTCTGGGGCAGTGCGGTAGGAGGGTTGGTCACCTGGGAACCGTTTGACTTCGGACTTCGCCATGCCGGCGTCGCAGCGGCAAGTGCTTCGAAGACACGCTCGGAGGCCGCACTCAAGCGGACGCAGTTCGATGTCGCGGCAGCTGCTGCTGATGCTTATCTCACATTGGCCGCGGCGCAGGAAACCGTGCGTGCCGCGCAAGCCGGCGTCGATCGTGCGGATGTTTTGGTTCGCAGCGTCCGAGCGCTGGTTGATGCTCAGTTACGTCCGGGCGCCGAGCAGTCGCGTGCTGAGGCAGAACAGGCAGCCGCACAGACTCAAGTTGCGCGTGCCCAGCAGGCGGTCGAGGTCGCGCGCGCTGTCCTTGCACAGTTTGTTGGTGGCGACCCGCGAGGGATCACGCTTGTCGCGCCAAAACTACTTCAACTTCCTCCTGGCCAAACTACTCCTCCATTGAATGCCGCCGCGAATCCTATAGCCATCGAGCAGAATGCGGCGCTCGCACAGGCGAAAGCACAGCTTGATATCCTGGACAAATCCTATTTTCCTCGATTCTTTGCGCAAGGTGCGGCGTATGCTCGCGGCACAGGTGCTCGAGCCGACGGGACTCGGCTTGGAGGAGCGAATGGACTCGCTCCTGATGTACAGAACTATGCAGTAGGTCTGAGTGTCACGTTTCCAATCATGGATCTACCCTCAATCCGTGCGAAAAAGGCTGGGCAGGCCGCGACGATCCGTGCGGAAACAGCTCGATACCAGCAGGTTACAACAGACTTAACCGCACAGTGGAATGAAGCAATGGCAGTCCTCGAAGGCTCTCGGAAAATTGCGGCGGATACGCCGGTCCAACTTGCCGCGGCAAACGCAGCGACTCAACAGGCGACAGCACGCTATCAGTCCGGTCTTGGAAACATCGTTGACGTCGCCGATGCGCAACGCCTTCTCACGCAGGCAGAAATCGATGATGCCCTGGCCAGGCTGGCTGTCTGGCGAGCTATGCTAGGCGTTGCCATCTCGGCTGGGGACATTCAACCGTTTCTAACTGAAGCGGGACAGTAAAGGTTCACCGTAGCGGCGGTCTATGACTGCCGGGGATCTCGAAATTCGACATAGTCGGCGGTCACAGACCGCCGCTACAGCTAAAAGGCAGGGAGATATGAGATTTGTATTACTTGCGCTTAGTCGTCCGGTAACAGTTGTGATTGCGCTGGTCGCGGTTGCGCTTGGTTCCGTGCTGGCGCTCCAACGAATGCCCGTGGACATCTTTCCGCAGGTGGGTGATCCGGTGATCTATGTTTCCCAGCCCTATGGCGGCATGGATCCGCAGCAGATGGAAGGATATTTAACATACTACTACGAATATCACTTCCTCTACATCACCGGCATCGATCACGTGGAAAGCAGAAGTATTCCGGGCCAGGCGCTGCTCAAGCTTGTGTTCCATCAGGGCACGGATATGGCGTCGGCGATGGGAGAGACGATGGGTTACGTCACCCGCGCACGCGCGTTCATGCCGGCCGGAACCGTGCCGCCCTTCATCACGCGATTCGACACCGGCAGCGTTGCTGTGGCGCAACTGATTTTCAGCAGTCCTTCGCGTACACAAGGTGACCTGCAGGACATTGCGCTGAATCGGGTGCGGCCGCTGTTTGCGACGCTGGAAGGCGTTTCCGCTCCGCCTCCGTTTGGAGGAGCCCAACGAACGATTGTCATCACGCTCAACCCGGACAAGCTGCAGCAGTACCGGATTTCTCCTGAAGAGGCCATCGCCGCCGTCAACAGGGCGACGCTCATTCAGCCGTCGGGCGATATGCGAACGGGAAAGCTGGATCGAATTGCCAGAACAAACGCGACCCTCGGCGGAAATCTGCCCGAGTTGCTCGATACGCCGATTCGGCCGGGGTCGGGAACGACGGTCTTTCTCCGTGACATCGGTACGATCGAGAACGGAACGGACATCGTTACCGCATACGCGCACGTGAACGGGAAGAGAACGGTCTACATCCCGGTAACGAAACGTCCGGACGCATCGACATTGGCTGTCATCAATCGTGTGAAGGCCGCTATACCCGATTTTAAGAAAGCCGCGCCCGAAGATGTGGATATCCGTCTGGAATTCGATCAGTCACCATTCGTTGCCAACTCCATTCGGGGCCTGGTGATGGAGGGCCTGCTCGGCGCGGTCCTTACCGGTCTAATGGTGCTTCTCTTTCTCCGCGATTGGCGCAGTGCGCTGATCGTCGTTTTGAACATCCCGTTCGCTTTGCTTGCCGCCGTCCTACTTTTGTGGGCGGCCGGTCAGTCAATCAACATCATGACTCTGGGGGGACTGGCTCTCGCGGTCGGTGTACTTGTCGATGAGGCGACAGTAGAAATCGAGAACATCCATACCCAGATGCTTCCCGGCGTCTCGCGAGCGCGGGCCGTTGTTGAAGCGTGCAGCCGGACGGCAATCGCCAGGCTGCTTTCCATGTTGTGCATACTCGCGGTGTTCCTTCCTTCGTTCTTCATGGCGGGTGTAGCGCGGCAGTTATTTGTTCCGCTGTCGCTGGCGGTGGCTTTCGCGATGATCGCCTCGTACCTGCTATCGAGCAGCCTCGTCCCGGTCTTCTCCACCTGGTTGATGCGGGAAGCGCATCGCGGCGAAGAAGGCGAAGGACTGTTCGGCCGTTTGCGATCATCTTACAGGAGCTATCTCGGAGTCGTACTCCGGCTGCGGTGGCCGCTGGTCATCGGCTACCTGGCCGTGTCGATGCTGTTCCTGTACTTCGCTGTTCCGCGGATGGGCGCAGAACTCTTTCCAGATACGAACAGTCCGCTGATGCGTATTCGATTGAAAGCGCCTGCCGGAACCCGAGTGGAAGAGACCGAGCGGATAGTGCTCCAGGCTTTGGACATCATTCATCGGGAGATCGGTCCGAACAATGTCGTCATCACCAGCGACTTCACAGGAGTGCCGCCCCCGAATTATCCAGTACTGCTCATCCATTTATTCACGAGCGCGCCGAGTGAGGCGATCATCCAGGTCTCGGTAAAGAATGAGACTCCCCGCGGCGAGTTTTTGCGAGAGCGTCTGCGCGGAGCCCTTACTGAGGAACTACCAGGTACGCAAGTCTCATTTGAAGCAGCGGACATCGTCAGCCAGGTCCTCAGCTTTGGCGCCTCGACTCCTATCGAGGTGGCCGTAACAGGTGCAAACCTGCAGGATGACTATCAGTATGCGGAAAAGCTGCAACAGCAAATGGCGAAGCTGCCGTTCTTGCGCGACCTGCAGACGGTCCAGGAGCGCAACTATCCGACTCTCGATATCAATATCGACCGGGAGCGGGCCGGCCAGTTCGGCTTGACGATGGCCGACGTCGTGCGATCGGTTGTCCCGGCCACGTCTTCTTCCCGATATACGGAGGCTAACTATTGGCGCGATCCGGTTTCCGGCAACGGGTTTCAAATCCAGGTGCAATTGCCCCAGAATCGGGTTCAAAGCGTTGAAGACCTCAATGTAGTGCCCATAATGAAGAACGGATCATCACCGACCTATTTGGACGATGTGGCGGCAGTGAAGCTTGGAACCATGCCCGGCATCGTTGAGCGCAATAACGGCCAACGTGTCGTCAGTCTCACGGCTAATCTCCACGGAATAACTCTAAGTGACGCCAAGGCGAAATTGGATGACGCTTTGGCGAAGGCCGGCCCTCCACCGCGTGGTGTCAGTGTGAAATATCGCGGCGAGATTCCGCCGCTGCAGGAGACGATTTCCGGTTTGCGTGCTGGACTGGTGCTTGCTGTCGTCGTGATCCTTCTCCTCCTCGCGGCGAACTTTCAATCTGTGCGACTAGCGTTGTCGATCATCCTGACCATTCCTGCCGTACTCTGCGGAGTCATCCTGATGCTTTGGTTTACCGGGACGACTCTGAATATCGAGTCGTTCATGGGCGCCATCATGGCCGTTGGTATCGCTGTCGCCAATTCGATTCTGCTGGTCAGCTTTGCCGAGCGATTCCGCCACGAGGGGCGGCCGGTATTCGAAGCAACTCAAGAAGGAGCAACGAGCCGCTTGAGAGCAATCCTGATGACGGCCGTGGCGATGATTTTCGGCATGATACCGATGGCGATCGGTTTCGCCGAGGGCGGGTCGCAGACCGCGCCGCTCGGCCGTGCGGTCATTGGCGGTCTCATTGTTTCTACATTCGCGACACTGACGGTGTTGCCTTCGATTTACGCGATTCTTCAAGGGAAGGCTTCAGTTCGCTCGCTTTCTCTGAATCCGATGGATAGCGGGAGTCATTATTATGATGGGAAGTAAGAGATTCATGTTGAGCACGATCGTTGCAGCCTCGCTTGCACAACTTGCGTGGGGACAAGGTCCTGAAATGGCGGCGGTCGTATCGAAGCCAGTATCTCGCACTATCATCCTGCCTGGCGAAATCCAGCCGTTCTTGAATGTCGCTTTACGTTCGAGAGTTGCAGGGTATGTCGATCGAATCCTTGTGGACCGTGGCAGCGCAGTCAAAGAGGGCGAATTGATGGTGCAATTGAGCGCGCCGGAAATGAAAGCGCAAATCGCAGAATATGAATCGAAGGTTCAGGTCGCGGAAGGAGACCGGCTGCAGGCGGAAGCGAAACTCGCGTCGTTCGGTTCCACTCTAACGTCGCTCGAGGCGACACTTGCGGCGACGCAGGCGACGTACGACCGCTTGAAGGCTGCTTCACAGACACCAGGTGCGATCTCGGGGAACGAACTGGATATCGCGCTCCGGTCCGTCGAAGCGCAGCGAGCGAGTGTCGAAGCCCAACGCGGAAACATCCAGGCGCAGCGGGCGAGCAGCGAAGGCATCCGTAACGCAAAGGCTGCTGCCGAGGCTGCGCTTCGCGCGGTTAAGGAAATGGAAGCGTATCTTCGAGTGACCGCCCCTTTCAATGGCGTCGTCACGGAGAGAATCGTCCATCCCGGCGCCCTCGTAGGCCCTGCTTCCGAAATGCCGCTCCTCGTGCTTCAGCAAATCTCCCATTTACGAGTGACGGTCGCCGTGCCGGAAGAAAATGTTGGAGCAATTGCAAAGGGAGCGACTGTGCCGTTCCAGGTGCCGGCATACCCCGAGCGTAATTACTCTGGAACGGTTGCCCGCCGAGCGCAGTCGCTTGATTCGAAGACGCGTACGATGGCGGTCGAACTCGACGTGATGAATCCCGATCAGTCTCTAGCCCCAGGTATGTACGCAACAGTGAAATGGCCCGTCCGCAGCGCGAAACCGGCTCTCTACGTGCCGAAGACCAGCGTGGTAACGACTACAGAGCGAACATTTGTTATTCGAGCAAAAGACGGAAAAGCTGAGTGGGTCAATGTTAAAAAAGGCGCTGCGGACGGAGACCTGATGGAGGTCATCGGACCCTTACAGGCCGGCGATAAAATTGTTACGCGAGCCAACGACGAATTGAGGGAAGGCACACCTCTTCAAAGCCAATCCAAATAGCAGTGGACGGAAGCGGCCTTTTGAAAGACGCGAGATTCGGCCGGCAGGAAGGGCCGGGCGTCGTCCTGCTCATCAACGCGATCCGCAGCGCGAACAGAGAGGACAACGACCGGCTCGAGCGCGGAACGTTACTTTTCGACGATCTGTACGAGTTGTTCAGGAAGCGCTAATCCTGGGTTGCTTTACTTGTGCTGTGTTTGCCGAGTTCGTCAACGGCAGCTTTGAATCCTGCGGCCAGCGTTTCGGCCGGACCGGTTCCCCAATAATGGAGAAAGATGATCATGGGTCGTTCATTGGTCATGTGATGGTGAATCGCGACCACCTGAAGCCCGTTTTTCCGCAACGCCTTGAGAACCGGCGTGACTTCCGATTCCAGCATGGCGACGTCCCCCGCGATGGCAGCGTCGCCTTTCGCTGTCGGAACAAACGCCGCCCAGGTGTTCAGGCCCATGCGCGCGTTGATAGGCGCGCCCATTTCCGACATCTTGAGATCATCGCGGCCGATCGTGATCTTATACACCGCACCCGACTGTTCGCCCATGTGACCGACGATCTGGGCAAGCTTTGCCGTATCGAGAGAGGGGCCCGCAGGGCTCGAAGCCGTTGGCTGTGCGCCTTTAGTCGATGCACCGATCAAGTCGAGCGCCGGTTTAATGCGTTTGGTCAGATCGGCAGTACTGCCATGACCGTGAACATGCATGTAGAACATGCGCGGTTCATCGAAGAAGAAGTGATTGTGCAGGGCGGTGACATCGAGTCCCGCATTGAGCAGCGCAGACATGACAGGATTCACTTCGTCCTGAAGCAGGACGAGATCTCCCATCAGCACCTGGTTGCCGTCCGATGCTTTTGTCATCGCGATCCATCCCCCGAAACCGAACGGCGTGGGAGTTGCGACGCCCGCAACGGTGACTTGGACGTCGTTTCGCGGAATGTTCACTTTCAGTACCTGATCCTTGAAGTCCCCCTGCTTTCCTAAGGTGGTCAGTACCTGCTGGTAATCGGAAGGCATCTGCTGAGCCGACGCAAATGAGGCGGAGAATAAAATGATCGACACGCAACTAACGACCATGAATTTCATAAATGTCCTCCATCAATCAGCCTAGCATCGATGAAGCCCCACTTAATCCGGGAACTCGTCTTATACAGCTTCGATTCGGAACGTCAAGTATCGGCGGACCCTTTTGCGCTCGGCGGTGACATGCAGCGCGACTTCGTCGAACAACGAAAGTGGACTTTCGATACCACTTATAAATAAGGATTGGCGCCAGCGCAGTTCGCAACCGGGCCGCTCGCCGCAGAAATGGTTTTCTATCGGGGGTTTTGTAACAGGAAGGAGGTTTCCATGAAAAAGTTCGTAATGGTAATGCTCAGCATTGGAATAGGAGGTGGCATGGCTTTGGCCGACACTGTGAATTTCGACACTTTCAAGATTGGTGAACCGCCTCCGGGCTGGATCGCCACCAAGACCGGTACAGGCCCGGCGAAATGGTCCGTAGAAAAGGACGACACCGCCCCCAGCAAGCCGAACGTGCTTAAACAATCCGGTCAAGCCACGTACCCGGTGTGCATCAAAGAAGACACCAACCTGAAGGACGGATTCGTTGAGGTCAAATTCAAACCTGTTTCCGGAAAGGAAGATCAGGCCGGCGGCTTGATCTGGCGCGCCAGAGATTCGAACAATTACTATGTCGCACGCGCCAATGCGTTGGAAGACAACGTTACCATCTATGACACCGTTAACGGCCGCCGCACGGAGAGGAAGAGGGCAGCTATGAAGGTTGCTCCGAACCAGTGGCATACGCTTCGAATTGATTTTCAGGGCAGCCATTTCACCGTGACGTTTGATGGTAAAAAAGCGCTGGAATGGGATGACCAGACATTCAAAGACTCCGGCAAAGTGGGTGTCTGGACGAAAGCCGATAGCGTCACATTGTTCGATGACTTTTCGTACGGCGGCAAGTAGGACGCACCAGGATGCGTTCGTTGTCGGGAGTAACAGGTTCAGAAGACCGTCGTGGCCTTGAGAAAGAGCGTGTTGCCTTGAGTCGATCTCTGACCGAACGCCGCGGTACCTCGTTGATACGCCAGTTGAATGGTCGCAAACGGAGGCAGATACCGGTACACAAACAGCGCCTGGAGGTTGTTCCGATCGATCGCGGAGTTCGTCTGGAAGAAGAGCCGGAGGAACAGGTCCTTCGTGAAGAACTGGTCGGCTCGAATTACGTGAATCCAGGTGCTTTGCCGGCCAGGGTCGGGGTTGAGTTCCAGGCGCTGCAACGAGTACTCGGCTGAGAGCTTGGGCGTGACCTTGTAGCGCCCCGAGGCAGTCCACAATAGGAAGTCCGCATCGAAGTTGCGGCCGAACTTGACTCCCGTTTTGACCGATTGATACGCACGAGTGTTGTACCCGAGATTGAAGCCGACTTCGCGGTTCCGAAAATTTTTCTCGAACCGTTTGAATTCCTCAACCCACGACATGTCCGTGCTGAGCCGGTTGCGGAACTCCACGGTCAGCGACTCGTCCACCTTCCAGCTCCTCAGCAGACCGGTCTGCCCCCAGTAGATGTTGTAATTCGAGTCGTGCTGGAGCTTCTCGAAGGCCCCCTTGCGGATCCAGAGGATTTTTGTTATGTGTGAGTCGATCTCGCGGCGGTCATCGTCAACGATCTGCCCTATCACATTCAGATTGTCCGCAACGCGATCGCCGATGTGCCCATAGCGGACATGGAAGTGGCCGGTTGACGAATCGTAGGACGGCCGGAGGAAGAAGAGCGCAGTCCCGCGCCGGAAAGGTCCGTAGCTTTTCACGAACTGTGCTGTCATTCCGAAGGTGCGCGTGAAGAAGAGGTTTGCGTCAGAACTGATGCTGCCCTGGTCTTTGCCCTCCGATCGCCGGTTTGCGCCCATGATCGCGATCGAGGAGCGGCCGGATACATCGCGCTGCGCGCGCGCGACGGTATAGTTCGCCCGCCGGTTGCCGCCTCCCGGGTTGGACTGCGCCGAGAGGAAGACCATCGTCCAGGGGCCCTGTTTGCCGAGCAACTTGCCACCAGCCGTGATGTCCTCGATCCGGCGAGAATAAAACGTGCGGAACCGCTGGTTGAACTGTTCCTGGCCTTCCAGGAAAAACTGGCGTTTCTCAGGAAGCGACAGTTCGAAGCGCGTCAGGTTAATCTGCTCCTGGTCGGCCTCGATGGTCGCGAAATCCGGGAACAGCGTAGCGTACACGGCGGTAGTCGGGGTGAGGGCGTATCGGGCATCAATGCCGGCCTCCCAATGGGGCGCCATGCCCTCCTGCACGCGCGTCAAGGCATAAGGCAAGACCTGGATTCGGTCGAGGGGAGGCGGCACGTCCAACGTGGTGAGGCGGCCGGCCTGCGAGACTCTCCACTGGTTATCGAGGGGACCGCTCCAGAAGCTCCTTTCCAGTGTACGCCGACGGCTGCGACCAAAGTTGATACCCCAGGTCTGGCTCTTGCCGGCGGCATACCGGAACGAGGACAAGGGGAGACTAAACTCCGCCGACCACCCGTAGTCCGTACGCCGAGCAGCGGATTGCCATGGCGCGTCCCAACTCGACTCCAGGATGCGCCCGTCATCCGCAATGCGTCCATCCGCCTGGGTGCCCAGCGCATTTGTGATGAAGTAATATCCAGAACGCCGATCGAACGTCGTGTCGAGGACTACCGCAACAGCGTCGTCCAGGAACAGATCGGCGTCACGTTGCGTAAGCTCAGCCGTGATGGGTTCCGCATCCCATGCTCGAAACGCTACGTACAAGTGGCCTGCGTCGTAGAGCACAAAGGCTTCCGTTCGTACGTCAGACACTTCGCCGCGTCGCGGCTCGTACTGGATGAAGCCAGTCACCGCTGCCGCCGCTTTCCATTCGTCCTCGACCATCTCCCCGTCAATAACCGGAGGCTTCGTGGCCTGCACGGCGACGATCTCACGCGAAGTTAGAGGGGGAGTGGCGGTCGTCTGCGCACCCACCGTGGCCGTGCAAGCGAGAAATACGGTGCCAGCAGCCCATACCGCCACTCGCCGACAGAATGTCTTTCTCAGAACGTGAACCTCGCTTGCAGTTCCAGGCGGCGATTGTTGGCAGCCTCGGAAAATCCACTGAAGCCTCCTCCGCCTGCGGGCTGATTCGCGCGCCCGAACAGCGGCGATGTGACGTTACCAATGATAGGCCCGGGATTCGTGTGGTTGAGGATATTTGCCATCTCCATCGTGATGCTCAAAGTGTAAGGGCGCTTGACCTCACTTCCTCCCGAGGAGCGCGACCCGCCCTGCGCAGCTCCCGCGGGCCTGGGACCGAGTTTCACAGCTTTGGTGACGTGCATGTTCACCGAAATCGTCCCAGCGCCGCGGCCATAGTTCCGATGCAGGATTCTCTCGTCCGGCGGTGGATTGGGATCAAGCAGGCCGTAGACAGTCTGAATGACACCAGGCTTGTTCGGATCCAGAGCGATTCCTGGCCTTCCATTGAACAACGTCGTTCCGTAAATATCCCGGCCGGCGGTGATATCGAATGGCGGTCCGGACGCCACATTCACCAGCGGACTGAACAATACGTTCCACTTCGTGTTGATCGATCCACCGAGGCTCATGCGGTGACGGACATCGGTTGACGCCGGCGCG
>WNFT01006031.1_pt1 | contig 18849 bp, 14 predicted proteins | sample 5400191 | NCBI WGS metagenome assembly WNFT01 (sample SAMN13153359, study PRJNA577476) | soil metagenome | isolation source: 80 cm saprolite under Madrone tree | place: USA:California | collected 2016-06-14 | reverse complement strand
GAACTCCTCAAGCAGGAAGGCGTCGAGATTGTATTCGGCAATCCCGGCACCACCGAATTGCCGCTGATGGACGCCTTCGCGGTCGAGAACGAGATCAAGTACATCCTCGGCCTGCAGGAGGCGGCCCTGATGTCGATGGCGGATGGCTATGCCCAAGCCTCCGGCAAGCTCGCAGTGCTCAATTTTCACGTGGCGCCGGGCCTCGGCAATGCCATGGGAATGCTCTACGATGCCCAGAAGGCAGCGGCGCCCATCCTTATCACGGCCGGCCAACAGGACACCGAGTACCTCGCCACCGAACCGATCCTGTCCGCGGATTTGCCCACTCTGGCGCGCCCATTGGTCAAATGGGCTGCGCAAGTGGATCGCCTCGCCGATCTCCCCCGCCTCGTGCACCGTGCCGCCAAGACGGCGTTGGCGCCGCCGACCGGGCCGGTGTTCCTGGCGCTGCCCGGCGACATCCTCAAGGCGGAGGGCGAGGTCGACCTCATGGGGCCGACGCGGGTCGGCGCGCGGTTGCGCGGAGACCTCGCCGAGATCGCCAAAGCCGCAGCGATTCTCGCCGCGGCGAAGCGGCCCGTCATTATGGCGGGTGACGCTGTGGCGCAGAGCCAAGCGCTCGCGGAACTGGTGGAACTCGCCGAGCTTATCGGGGCGCCGGTCTACGCGGAGTTCGTGCCGAACACGGCATCGTTTCCGGCCTCCCACCCGCTGTTTCGCGGCCATGTGATTCGGCTGCAGACGGCGGTGCGCAAGATCCTCGACGAATACGACGTGCTGGTGTCGGCCGGCGCTGATCTCTTCACCTTGTCGCTGCCCTCCAATGTGGATCCGATGCCGCCCGGCATGCCGCTCATCCATCTCGACACCGACCCTTGGGAGATCGGCAAGAACTATCCGGCCAAGGCCGCGATCCTGGGCGACCCGAAGAGCACGTTGCCGGAACTCTCCGCCATGGTGCGGGAGCGCATGACGAGCGCTGCCCGCGGTGAGGCGCGGGCCCGCCTGCAGACCGTGAGCGAGGTGTCCCTGGCGGACCGGGAGGCGCTCCGCGCCAGGGCCCGCGCGCTCGCCAAGACCGTGCCGGTCCAGCCGCTCGCGCTTCTCGGCGCCATCGGGGATATGCTACCGAAGGATGCGGTCGTGATCGAGGAAGCGCTGTCGTCGGCGCCCGGCATCCGCCAGCTTATCCGCAGCGACGATCCGCAGAGCTATTTCGGCCTGCGCGGCGGCGGCATCGGCTGGGGCCTGCCGGCCGCAATCGGGGTCAAGCTTGCCTTGCCGCACCGGCCGGTGGTCGCGCTGATCGGCGACGGCAGCGCGTTGTACACGGTCCAGGCGCTGTGGACGGCGGCGCATTATCGCATTCCGGTCGTGTTCGTCATCCTCAACAACACGTCGTATCGCATCCTCAAGCAGCGCCTCCACGGGCTGCGCGGGCACGCCGAGCAGGTCGATACTTATGTGGGGATGGAGCTCGTCAATCCGGCGATCGACTTCGTTGGCCTTTCGCGTTCACTCGGCGTCGCGGCGGAACGCGCCAAGACCGTCCATGATGCGACCGATCTGATCGGCAAGGCCCTCAATGATAACGTCGCGATGCTGATCGATGTGGAGCTTGACCGCGCATTCAAGCCGATGTGACCGGGGGGCAAAAGGGGCGGGAGACCGGAGTGGCGAGCACTGTAGCCCGGGTTGAGCGCAGCGAAACCTGGGACCGCCCTATCCACGCGGCAATACCTTTGCCAATCACGTCGACGGGAACCCCATAGTGCAGGGCGATCGAGCACAGCACGGCGCGGTGGGCGGCCCCTCGCGGGACCGAGAGCGCCGCCGCCGCTCCTGTCCCGTCACACCCACTGCCTCGATCACCGCGCGCACTGTGCGCAGTGATCCATGTCGCACCGCCAAGTCGAAAAAGGCTGATCGCGGTCACGGCAGAATTAGGCCATTTCCGGTCATTGCGATATACTTCCGCTGACATCGCAGAGCTATCTGCGGCAAGGACCGCGGAAGCCCTTGCATATTTCGGAGGCTCGACATGATCCGCAATATCGTCGTCGTAGTCGTTGGATTCGTCTTGGTCACGCTGAGCCCCCTCCTCGTCGTATCGGCAGATGGTGGCCTCCGCTTCATCGAAATTAGGGTTGTGCCAGAGTTTGTTCACGGACATAAGTGCTATTTGCGAATTAAGCCGGAAACGAGAATGGGAGACTGCTACGGGTTGAAGGGGCATTATTCGGAAGACGCACTTGAGAGAGCGTCAGAGAGTGCATTTTGGGAGTTGAACATTGGCTTCCAACATAACGGGCAACATTACGTCGCCGTCATCGGGGAAAATCCACGAAAAGCAGATGGTGAACTACAGCTATCGTTTTCACTTTGCCCGATCTATCGCTTTCGCCTCAGCGGCGATTATGCAGAGCCGCGAGAGCTGGGAGCTTTGGAGATGGCGGTCCGGGAAGGTAAGCCTATAGCTTTAAAGTTGCTCGACGGATTTGAGGAGCTTTCATTGGAGAAGGGGCACGTCCTTTATAATCGCAATGTAAAGGAATTGACGTTGTTCGGCAAAAAACTACAGCAGGAAATTTGGTATCGGAATCCCAGCATAAACGCATGTGCGCCGGCCCTCTTCAATTATTCTCTTCTTCCGCCTGACATTCAGTAGCTCCGTCTGCCGTGTAATAGTCAGACGACCTGGAGGTTTGCGCCCTCAGCGCCGTCCTTCTCCAAGGCGGCTTCGGCGCCCGGGGCTACAGTTGCGTGGGGAGAACCGCACGCTTGATCAGTTCGTGGCTGGCGGCCAGGATTGTGCGATGTAGCCCGGTGCGGTCCAATTCCGCAACGCGCTTTGCCGGTAAGAATCTTCGCATCTCGTTGAGAAACAACTTCGCCGTAGAGCCCTTCGCCAACTCGTCGCATCTCTGATTGGCTTTCCCCTCGACGTCTGACGTGCCGTAGTCGATAAATTTCCGGCCGACGATGCCTCTGTCCACCTGGGCGTTCAGCTTATCGACGAGATACCAAACATCCCAGATGTCGCGATATTTCATGACCGCCCTCGCCGTCAGCGCAACGGCCTTGTCGGCTAGGATTTCGTTGGCGCTTTCGACCGTGAGAATAACGTCCTGCATTTGCACGAGTCCCTGCGTCGCCTTGGCAACATTAGGCCGGCTATCGTAAGACGGCACATTCGCGAATTCGATCTTGACGCGGGACTTCGGCGACTTCGGCGTTGGACCGATTGGCACAATGATCTGCCAAGCCGCCACCGATACGGAATCGCTCTTTATTGCCATGGGATGCGGCGGCTGCTTGAGCGCAATCTGACTCGGATTGATATCAAAGTCGCGATGCAACGATTTCTTTGTGGTTTCCAATGCGTCTCGGACGCGCCGCTCAAATTCGATCCTATCAACGTAAGACCCTGCCTTTCCGCACACGAAATCTAAGTCTTCGCTGTAACGTTCTCCACCGTAGCAAAGCCGCAGTGCGGTACCGCCCTGAAACACGACATGTCGCAGCACGCCTGCGTCAGACAATGCCGACAGCAGATGGAGATGAACCGCCTCCTTGATCAGGTTTTGCTCCATCTCGCCGGTGATCCCATGCTTTACAATAAAGTTGGCGATGGCGCTCTTAAGGCTGTTGGCCTTGCTGTTCATGACTTCTCTCTTCGCAGATCGCTTCGGCGAGAGTTTCCTCGTCCATCAAACTCGTATTTCGACCGACACGACGGAGATCGCGAGCTGATCGTTCCACAGTGGCTTCAAGCACTCCGTCGTCTCGCATGTGCACGTCGGTTCCGACCGCGACGAGGCGATCCGTATGGGTGAGTTCGATCGCTCCCCAGGGAGTGTCGAAACGACCGGGAGAGCCTGTGGTCATGCAGGTCAAGGCGGTTGTGACCTGAGAGATCACTCCCGCCTCCGATAATTTAGATTCGAGACTCACATATGTGATCTCACGGGGACGCAGGAAGCGCAGAAGTCCACCTCGCACATCGCTCGGCATGGAGCGCGCATGGGGATTCACGTACACGCCGCGCGCCGCTCGGATCAGTACATCCTGATCGGCCAAGCGCTTCATCATGAGCTTGAGATAATTTGGTTCAGGGTCGCCAAGCAGCGCCGAAAACGTTGCCGGGGTGAAGGCCCACACCCCGCGTCGATCCATGTCATCCAGCTTCTGCACCAAGATGCGCCGTTTCATAAGTCGTATTGTAGTTATCAGATAAGATAACTTCAATGCCAGTTATGTGCGGAAGAGGTGTAGTATTACCGCTTAAGTACACAAAAGAGCCGATGGAGGCGGATTTAAGCAAAACGAACTAATTTTGGAATTCCAAACGAAATCAATGCCCTCCGGTTTTCCGCGCTGCGGCGGTTCCTGGATCCATTCGACCGCTTTTTCGGTTGGGCTCACCCAATGTCACTGCCCGGCTTGGCCGAGCAAGCCGACACCCGGTCTGTCCGCGGCGACCTCCTACGCCGCCCCCACGTTCAGATGATCGGCGCGTCGCTTATAAAGCTCCTCGTCCGCATAACCCATGGTTTCCGGCTTGCCGCGGCCGAGCATAACCTGGAAATAAACGGGCTCCAGGCTGTCATTCTGGTAGCCGTGAATGACGCCGGCCGGACAGGAGATGCACTCCCAGGGTCCGAGGCGTGTGGTGACGCGGTTGCCGGATTCATCCTCCACGAACACGTCGAGAAGCCCCTGCAGCACAAAGAAGCACTCCTCGACTTCGTGGGTGTGGGCCGCGTTGCCCTGGCCCGGATTGACGAACATGATCGACAGAGTGAAATTTCCGGCCGGAATGACGGTCGGATCGCCATGCTTGCCAGAGCCGCCGGCGCCGATGAAGCGGTGTTGCGCGCGCTTGTAGCCCTCGGTCTTGGCATCCTCAAACGCGGCCCAATCAGGTTTGCGGTCACGGAACCGGGCCACATAGCGCTTCATGATCTCTTCGATCGGGACCCCGACCAGTTCCTTGGGACGGGGATGCCGTGCGACGCCCATGGACCAACTCCTCGTGATGGCGAATGACGTTCGCGGCAAATCTAGGGTCGAGCGGAGGCCTTCGTCAACGAAGGCCTCCCGGCGACGGCAATCCGCGTTTGAGTTTTTAGGGAGGCGTACATCCGGCGCTGTCGGAGTATGTCGCACCGCAGAGGACGGTTAGACGATGATCGAACGGTGCTCCAAGCAGCGGCTTGATTTTCGCGACAAAATTGGTGGTGGTGGCGAGGCCCTGCCAGGTGTTGTAGCTCGTCTGGCTATCCCAAATCTCAAGCACCGCATGGCGATTGGGACGGTCGAGTTGCTGCAGGACGCTGTAGCTCAGAACGCGCGAACCATTGGCTTTGCTGGTCGCGGCGCCGTAGTCGAGCAATTCATCCTGCCCGCGCGCAACGTTACCCTCTTGCAACAGCTCCACATAGGTGACGACGTATAGCGGCCCTGACGAACCAACGGTCGACGGAATGTGGGCGCTCGGCCAAGGCGCCTTGAATGACCGCACCAGCCGGTACTGCCGATCGTCGATCGGGCTCCCCACGCAGCAGCCGTTGAGGGCCGCATTGCTCTGCACGTTGAACCGGAACCCGACCGTGTGGGATCGCGCCAAGTGGTCCTTGTAGGCCTCGTAGCTCGCAAAGACTTGCACGATCTGGGAATGGTTCGTCGCCGGCGGAATGAGATTGAGAATCCTGAAGCTCTGCAATCCGGCATCTGCGTTGCTCTGGTCGCGATACTTGAACAACAGCGCGTAGCCATTTTGGAGAAAATCGATGCCCCCTACCGTCGCCGGAATGACGTCAAAATGGGCGACATTGTAGATTGGCCCCGCAGATCGCACGTCCTCGCGTTCGTCGCCATAGGCACCCTGCGCCGCCACACCGGCAAACAAAGCTACGACAGACAGAAGTCGGGAATATTCTCTCACGATGGTCCCTCCCAGTTTATGTTTGGTAGACGACGAATGAGTAGCACGGCCATGTCACTATACAAACCGGCGAGGGCACGGCGCTCCTTTGAACCAGCGTCAGGCGGAACAGTGGGCGGCGCGCCCCCTCCCTACCCTCCCCCGCATGAGGGTGGGGAGGGGGTGGGCTGTGGCCCCGCCCGCGATGCCGACGCACCCGCCGTCTGTTGACGCCCCGCCGTAGATGGGCGCTCTAATCTGCGCTCGTGTATAGTGCGTAAGAAGTAGCCTGCGAATACGCGGCCGCCGCACACAAAGGGGAGGAATGCCGTGACCAGATCAATTTTCGTTATTTGGCGACCGGCGGTTGCTGCCGCAACGCTTGCTCTCTTTGGATGGCACGGCGCGGCCTCCGCAGCGGAGCAATGGAATTTCTACATGCACCAGTCGGCGCCGAATTTTGCGACGTCGCGCGGCGCGAAACTATTTACCGAGCAAGTCGAGAAGGCGACGAACGGCGAACTGAAAATCAGGCTTCACCTCGCCGGCACGCTGCAGATCAACGCCAGCAACATCACCCAGGCCGTGGGCGAGAATGTCGTGCAGATCGGCGACGACCTGTTCAATTCCGGCAACATCGCGGTTGCCGGCATTCCGCGCCTGCCGATGCTGATCCAATCCTATGAGGACTTTGCCAAGGCCGACGCCGTGCTCAAGCCCTATATCGAAAAGGCCTTTGCGCAGAAAGGCTCGATGGTGCTTGCCTCCTACACCTATCCGCTGCAGTTCGTTTGGGGTCGCAAGAAGCTCGCTTCGCTCGACGACATCAAAGGCATGAAGCTGCGCGTTGCGCAGCCGGAGCAAGGCGAACTGGTGCGGCGCTTCGGCGGTGTCTCCATCACCATGAGCGCGCCGGAGGTTCCCTCGGCGCTCGATCGCGGGGTGGTCGACGGCATTTTCACCGCCGGCGTCGGCGCCGTGCTGTGGAAGGACCTTCTCAAATTCGGCTATGTGCTTATCGTGAACGTCAACAATTCGTATTTTATCGCCAACACCGATGCCTACCGCAAACTCTCGCCTCAACTCCAGGGCCAACTACGCAAAGCCGCCGAGGATGCGGCGCGCTGGGATCAGGACACCATGAAAACGGAGGAAGCCGAATCCGTGCAACTTCTCAAATCAGCCGGCTACACCTTCACGCAGGCGAAGTCGGATGAAATCATGCGCGCGGTCGACACGATGAGGCCCTATTGGGACGAGTGGGCGAAGGCGCGGGGGCCGGAGGTCGTCGAAGCACTGGGTAAAGTACGCGCCGCGCTTGGCCGGTGACGGCGCTTAAGCAACGCCATGGCCGCCACCGCAGAGCGTGAGGGCAAGCAGGCGCGCGGCGTGCGCCCGTTGCGCGCCGTGCCGGAAGGTCCGGTCGAGCGGCTTTGCAATTTCGCATGCATGGTGGCCTTGGTCGTGATGCTGGGCGTTATCGGTGTCGACGTCGTAACGCGCGCGCTGCTCAATTTTTCATTCGAGGTATCCGACGAGCTTGGCGGCTACATGCTTGTCGTCATCACCTTCGTCAGCTTGCCGGTGTGCCAGGTCAATGACAGTTTTCACCACGTTGAATTCATCCAGTCACGCCTGTCGGCGCGCGGGCGCGCGATCTCTCATCTGGTTTTCGATCTCATGTCGCTGGCGTTCGGCATCGCTTTGCTGTGGCAGCTTATCAGATTCGAGATGTCGTCATGGCGGTTCGACGATCACGCTCCGACCTATTTGGCGACGCCGCTCTGGCTCCCGCGGCTAGCCATGGTGGTCGGCGCTGCAGCGTTGCTGTTCTCGATGGCGCGGACCCTTGCGGCGGATATTGCAAGGCTTAGGCGATCGAGGCGCGGCGTCCGGGAGCCGGCATGAGCCCCGAACTGCAGATCATCGTCACGTTCGCGGTATTCCTCGTCCTGTTGACATGCGGAATGGCGGTTCCGTTCGCGATCGCGGTGCCGGCGCTGTTCTACCTGCTGCTGCAAGGCGGGCTGCCCGCTCTGAACAGTCTTGGGCTCGTCAGCTGGGGCAGCATGAACAGTTTCGTGCTCACCTGCGTGCCGCTGTTCATGCTGATGGCAGAGATTCTGCGCGTCAGCGGTTTGAGCGCCCGCATTTACAGCGGCCTCGCCAAGCTTGTCGCCCGGCTTCCGGGAGGGCTGTTGCAGACCAATATCGCGGGCTGCGCGGTGTTTGCCTCGGTGAGCGGTTCGAGCATTGCCACCGCGGCGTCGATCGGCGGCGTCGCGTTGCCGCAGCTGATCCGGCGCCGCTATCACCGGCCGCTCGCCGCCGGTTCGCTCGCCGCCGGCGGCACGCTCGGCATCCTGTTGCCGCCGAGTTTCGGCATGATCGTCTATGGCACCTTCACGGAAACCTCGGTCCCGAAGCTGTTCATGGCCGGCGTCATTCCGGGCCTGATCATGACCGCGATGTTCATGAGCTATATTGGGGTTCATGCCAAAATCCGGCCGGAGGTCGCGCCGCACGAGGCCGGGCCACGGTCGGTGAAGGAGCTCATTGCCGCGTTGTTCGATGTGCTTCCGTTCGCGCTCCTGATCGCGGGCACGCTTGGCGGAATCTATCGCGGGCTGGTGACGACCACCGAAGGCGCGACCATCGGATGCATCCTGGCCATCATTCTCGGCGCGACGTTCGGGAACCTTACGCCAGCCGGCGTGGTCGAGGCGATGCGCAACACCATCAAATTTTCCGGAAACATCCTGTTCATTATCTTCACCGCCTACGTGTTCTCCTATGCCATCAGTTTCGCCGGCGTCGGCGAGAAGGTCACGGCGTTCATCGTCGGCCTCGATCTCACGCGGCTCGAATTCTTTTTCGCATTGTTCATTCTCTACACCGTGCTGGGCTGTCTGATCGAAAGCCTCGGCATGATCGTGATTACGGTGCCGCTCATCTTTCCGGTGCTGCCGAACTACGGCATCGATCCAATCCTGTTCGGCGTGGTTCTCGTGCTGTTCGTCGAGCTTGGGCAGATTTCGCCCCCGATCGGCATCAATCTGTTCGTCATTCAAGGCATTTGGGATGGCAAGCTGAGCGAGGTCGTCCTCGGCACCATCCCGTTCCACCTGACCATGTTCGTGGTGCTGGCGCTGGTCATCCTGTGGCCGGACCTTGCCCTGTGGCTGCCGCAGCATATGTCCAAGTGAACCAGAGCCATGCAACGCAGCGCGTCGCGAATTCTCACCACCCATACCGGCAGCCTGCCGCGGCCGCGGGAATTGACGCGCCTTTACGCCTTGCGTGCCGCGGGCGCGCCCGCGGACGAGGCCGAGATCGCTCGCGCCGGCCGCGATGCCGTGTGTCGGATCGTGGACAAGCAGCGCGAGGCCGGCATCGACGTCGGCAATAACGGTGAGCAGCAGCGCGATTCGTTCTTTCTCTACCTCAGGAACAGGTTGTCCGGGCTGGGCGGCAGTTGGGAGCGGCCGTCCCGCGCCGACGTCGATCGCTACCCGGAATTCAAGCGCATGTGGACGGAGCAGCATGCGGCCCGCACCCAGGTCTCGGCGCTCGGCGGCCTGCCCAAAGCGATCGGCGAGGTCAAATACCTCGACGCCGGCGCAATTGCGGACGAATGCCACCATTTCCGCAACGTGCTTGCCGAGACGCCCGGGGTTTTCGTTGAGCCGTTCATGAGTGCGCCATCACCGGGCATCGTCGCCATGGCGGTGCGCAACGAATACTACGATACGCTTGAGTCCTATCTCGCCGCCCTCGGCGAGGCCTTACGGACCGAGTATGAAGCGATCGTGAAACACGGTTTTGTGCTGCAGATTGACGCCCCCGATCTCGCGCTCGAACGCCACATCACCTTCAAGGACAAGTCTGTTGCCGCATTCGTCGGCTTCGTTGAGCAGGTCGTAGCGACCATCAATCGCGCAGTCCGGGATATCCCGCGCGAGCGAGTGCGGCTGCATGTTTGCTGGGGCAATTCGGAATCACCGCACGATAGCGACGTCCCCCTTGAGGATATCCTGCCGGCGCTGCTCAAGGCCGATGTCGGCGGCCTGGTGCTGCCGTTCGCCAATCCGCGCCACGCCCACGAATTCCGCTGCTTCGAGAAATTCACGCTCGCCGACGATCAAGTCCTGGTCGCAGGCGTGATCGATAGTCTGACCAATTTCGTTGAGCATCCGGAGGTTGTGGCGGATCGCCTCGAGCGGGTGGCGGCGGTCGTCGGTGACCCCGCGCGGGTCCTCGCCGGCACCGATTGCGGCTTTGATACTTCGGCAGGTTGGGGGCGGGTCGCGGAGGATGTGGTGTGGGCGAAGCTTGCGAGCCTGCGCGACGGCGCCCGCCTTGCGTCACAACGCTTGTTCCATTGATACGAGGGGAGCCGTGCGAGGCCGTGACACGGCGTCGAGCTTCGGATATCGGTTGAAGCATGTCGTCTCCTCCCCCTTCGCATGAACCGAACGCCCTGTTCGACCCCGACGCGCTCATCGCCGAGGTGCAGCAGCTTGTAACCTCCGTCGAGAAGGCCGAAGCGCTGTTGCTGAAGGAACGCCAAGGCGACCGCTGTGCGGCGCGGCTCACCCGGATGCAGGATGACCTCATTCGGGTGATCTACACCTTCGCGGTGACCCGCCTCTACCCGCCCCAGAGCCCTTCGGAAAGCGAACGGATGGCGATCGTCGCGACCGGCGGCTACGGCCGCGGCCTGATGGCGCCGGGCTCGGACATCGATCTTTTGTTCCTGCTTCCCTACAAGCAGACCGCCTGGAGCGAGCAGATCGCCGAGGCGATCCTCTACTGCCTGTGGGACATGGGGCTCAAAGTCGGCCATGCGACGCGGTCGATTGACGAGTGCATCCGCCTGGCGCAGGCGGACATGACGATCCGTACCGCCCTCCTGGAGGCGCGGTTTCTGCTCGGCGACCGTGCGCTTTTCGACGAGATGGTCGCGCGGTTCGACAGGCAAGTCGTGCAAGGCAGCGCTGCCGAATTCGTCGCCGCCAAGCTTGCGGAGCGCGAAGAACGTCATCGCCGCAGCGGCCAGTCGCGCTACCTGGTCGAGCCCAACGTCAAGGACGGCAAAGGCGGGCTGCGCGACCTGCACACCTTGTTCTGGATCGCCAAGTACGTCTACCGGGTGCGTGATCCCGAGGATCTGATTGCCCAGGGCGTGTTCAACCGCGCCGAATACCGCCTGTTCCGGCGCTGCGAGGACTTCCTGTGGGCGGTGCGGTGCAACATGCATTTCGCCGCCGGCCGCGCCGAGGAGCGGCTGTCGTTCGACATCCAGCGCAGCATCGCGAGACGGCTCGGCTACGTCGACCGCGCCGGGATGCGCGATGTCGAGCGGTTCATGAAGCATTACTTCTTGGTGGCGAAGGATGTCGGCGACCTCACCGCGATCCTGTGCGCGGGGCTCGAAAGCCGGCAGGCCAAGTCGGTTCCGATGCTCAACCGCGTGGTGGCGCGGTTGCGACCGCGCGGACGGCGGCTGCTGCGCGAATGCCCCGATTTCGTGATCGACAACAATCGCATCAACATCGCCGACCCCGACGTGTTCGCGCGCGACCCCGTCAATCTCATCCGGATGTTCCGCCTCGCGCAGCGTCACGTGCTGGCCTTCCACCCGGACGCGCTGCATCGGGCGACCCGGTCGCTCAAGCTGATCGACAAGGCGCTGCGCGAAGACCGGCAGGCCAACGATCTGTTTCGCGAAATTCTCACCGCCAGGAACAACGCCGAGATCGTGCTGCGACGTATGAACGAGGCCGGTGTGCTCGGCCGTTTCGTACCGGAATTCGGGCAGGTGGTGTCGATGATGCAGTTCAATATGTATCACCACTACACCGTCGACGAACACCTGTTGCGCTGTGTCGGCGCCCTCGCCGAGATCGAAACTGGCGCCAATCCGGAATATGGGCTTGCCAACGACCTGATACGCACGATCCAGCCGGGCAATCGCGAGGTGCTCCATGTCGCGCTGTTTCTGCACGACATCGCCAAGGGCCGGGTGGAGGACCACTCGGTCGCCGGCGCCCGCATTGCGCGGCAGTTTGGTCCGCGGCTTGGCTTTTCGCCGGTGGAAACCGAGACGATCGCGTGGCTGGTCGAACACCACCTCGTCATGTCGACGATCGCCCAGTCGCGCGATCTTTCAGATCGCAAGACGATCGAGAATTTCTCAGCGATCGTGCAGTCGCTCGAACGGATGAAACTGCTCACCATCCTGACCACCGCCGACATCCGCGCCGTCGGTCCCGGCGTGTGGAACGGCTGGAAGGCGCAGTTGATCCGCGCGCTTTATTATGAGACCGAGCCCGCGCTCACGGGCGGCTTCTCGGAGGTCGACCGGGCGCGGCGCGTCGCCATGGCGCAAGCCGAATTTCGCGCCGAGCTCACCGACTGGCGCCCTGAGGAAATCGAGCGCTACATGGCTCGCCTCTATCCGGCCTATTGGCTCAAGGTGGATTTGCCGCGCAAGATCGCCCATGCGCAGTTCGTGCGTGCGGCCGAGCGCGATGGCCGTTCGCTTGCGACCGATGTGGGATTCGACGAGGCGCGTGCCGTCACCGAACTCACCGTGCTCGCGCCCGACCATCCGTGGCTGTTATCGTATCTGGCCGGCGCCTGCGCAACCGCGGGCGCCAATATCGTGGACGCGCAGATCTACACGACGACCGACGGCATGGCGCTCGACACGATTGCGATCAGCCGCGAATTCGAGCGCGAAGAGGATGAGGTGCGCCGCGCCAACCGCGTCACCGCCGCCATCGAAAAGGCGTTGCACGGCGATTTGCGGCTGCCTGAAGTGGCGGTCAAGCGGGGCTTGCCGAAGGGCCGCATCGGCGCATTCGCGGTCGAGCCGGAGGTGATCATCAATAACCATTGGTCGAACCGCTATACGGTCATCGAGATCAGCGGATTGGATCGACCGGGACTCCTTTATGAGCTCACCGCCACGTTGTCGAAGCTCAATCTCAACATCGCATCCGCCCATGTGGCGACGTTCGGCGAACGCGCCGTCGACGTGTTCTATGTCACCGACCTCATGGGTGCAAAGATCGCCTCGCCGACCCGCACGGCGGCGATCAAGCGCGCCCTGATCGGGCTGTTCGCGTCGGCCGCGGACGGAGAGAGAATGGTCGCCGGGGTGTAGGGGGCGGGCAACGTTTTCGTACCCGTGTCATGGCCGGCTTGATCGGGGAATCCAGCATCCACCGGCCGGTCGCTTACTTGATCGCCCGGTCAAGCCGGGCGTCATTTCTTCCCGGAGTCATGGCCGGGCTTTTCCCGGCACTCATAGTAGCGATGAAGCCGGGTAAAGCCGGCGGAGCAAAGGCGTGCCGATGTGGCCCGCACGCGTCGGCGTTATGATCAGGATTGGCTCCAACTGAAGGTGTACCAATCGATGCGCCACCAATTTCTTGACAGCCTTGACTTGCCTGCCCCGCGTCCCGTGCAAGAATATTTGCAACGATTGACTGCCACTCCATTGCTGGTGCAGGACTTTAGACCGTTGGCATCGAGCCTCGAATGGGAGCTGGCGAAGCACTCCTGGTCCCGCGAGGGACTCCGCCAATTTGCGTCAGGTCGTGTTCCCTTCATCATCAATAACAACGGACGCTATTCGGAAGCAGCTGCTCGCGTCCTATTTGCCAATCTTTCGGAGCGGCCCCCCGGCGATACCTTCGAAATTGTCGAAGTTGGCGCCGGATGCGGCTTGTTCGCCCGGGACTTGCTGAACAGCTTTGCGAGTCTCTGCGAAACTGAGAAGCGCGATTGGTTTGGACGCTTGGTCTACATCGCAACCGACGTGTCCCGACGCACCGTCGAGCAGTGGCAGGACCTCGGTATTTTCGCGGAGTTTGGCGCGCGCGTACAGCTCGGCATTTGCGATGCGACGCAACCCGAAAGCGCGATTGGCCTCGATGGCAAACCGCTGCGGCTGACAGCGGTGCGCGGCATCATAGCGAATTATGTTTTGGATGTGCTGCCTTCGGCGGTCGTTCGCTCCGGCCGGGACGGTCCCGAGCAACTGGTCGTCAGAACGAATCTCACTCGGTCGCCCGAACTGTTGCGCATGTACACCTCGTTGACCCCCGATCAGATCCAAGCATTGGGGGCGGCGGACGATCCAACCAAGCGCGTCTTGCTGGCGCCGCTTCTGCCAGTCCTCGAAGTCGAAGCAGCCTTCCAGCGGATCCCTGACGCCGCCTGGTCTTATCTTTCCCGCACATTGACTGGCGCGAAAGCCTGCGAGGCCGTGATTCTCAATTACGGTGCTCTTCAGGCAATAGACCGATGGCTCGCTCTCGCAGTTCCGGGTGGTTTCATGTTGATGAATGACTACGGTCCGGTAGTCCGCGATCAATCATCGGGGGCCCTCATTCAACGTTTCGGCGACACTGCAGCGATCGGAATCAACTTTCCTCTCCTGATGGATTTGATCCAATCGGCTGGCTTCCGCATCACCGTTCCGCCGGGAGATGGCGATCGGGTTATCCATTCGCGGTTGATAACAAGGGGGCGGGTTGAGCATACGGAGCAAGCTTTTTCCAGCCACTTCTCTCATCAAGCAGACATCTGGTTCGATCAACCTGCCGTGGAGGCTGCGCGGCTCGCGGCGGATGGGCGAAATGAGGAAGCCTTGGATAAATTCCGGACCGCATTGGCGCGCAGTCCGCGCAACTGGCAATTGATCGCAAACGCCGCCGAGTTTGTCGGCTTGCAACTTGGCGAACACCAGGCTGGCGCCGAGTTAGCCCGCACGGCCCTGGAGATAAATCCTTGGTTCAGTCCATTGCTGTGGAACACCTTGGGTGATTGCCTTTTCGGCATGAACCAGCGGGAGCAGGCTCACCAGGCATACCTGCAAGCGCTGCAAATCGCTCCGGGGGACGTACGCACGCACTTCAATCTGTCTTTCACCTATTTGGACCGCGGTGACTTGCGCCAAGCGCTCCTTGCCGTCGCGGAAGCCATCGCAGCCGATGAATTGGGAGCATATCGGGATCGCCTGCTTGCAAAGCAGGCTCAACTCATCGACGCGATCATTGCCAGGCGGACCGATGAACAACAACGCTTGGCGCTTCGCGCTGCAATTTTTGACCGAGCGGCGGCAGCTGGGACGGTTCTGCCGGCGGCGGCGAGCGGCAGCATTCCCGGTGCGGAGTCCATTTCGTCCAATTCTGAGGAGCGAGATCAAACTCCGTCCTGAGCCTCGCCCTGTTCAGCCGGCAATGGGCCATCCTAGTAATTTTTCAACATCGAAATTGCCTTCTGAGAAAAGTTCTATTCCGCATTGCGTAACGATCCCGCAACAGTCATCGACTTCCAGATCATCGATCCTGGGGGAGAATACGTCCTCGTCACGGCATCTGGTCGGATGAGGTGCTTTTGATGGATTTACATGCTCTAAATCGATTGGTTCCGGATCGTCGTCAACCCATAACAAACCGCCGTCCGCAATCAAATCCAGATGAATGTTACAACGGTAGGAAACGCCAAGGTCCTGATTGTGCTGCCCGAATCCTATGTGAACTCCCGGGTGTCGCTCATTGATATGAGAGTTTAGCTCGATCGCCGCACGGACCCCGTAATTCGTCCCCAACCCGAGTTCCCCCACGTGAAAAGCACAATGCTTGCTGAAACATTCATCCAGGAAAGACTTAGCCGCCAGATCATCACACCAGTATTTTACTGCTTGACTGTCTCTGATTTCAACGAAGACCGGGTGTTCTGTCAGGCGGGCATTGCGCTCTGTGATAGCATTCACGTTGAAGGCGAAATCCGCCACCAACAGACCTTCGATGGAGGCAGGATACGTTGCGACCTCACCAGCCGGGAGGATGACAAAGCTCCCAGGCCGCCATTTGCCGCGATTGCTGATCCACCTGTACGTGCGCGAGTCCACGCCAATACACAAGTCAGTTCCCCTCTTGGTCGTTATGTGCAGGCGCTCTGCCGGAATACAGCGCTCCAGCAAAGCCGTATTCAACGCCGAGAGTTCGTCGGGAGTGGCTTGCAAAGCATGCGAAAACAGGTCCTCGCAACTGCTTATTGCGCGCATGACAAGGCAAGAGTTTCTGTCATATCCGGCAATGGCTTTGCGAAGATCCTGATCGTGAGACATCGTCTCGCGTTCGAATGTCAGAATGATGAGTCGACCTGCAACTTGAGTCGGTGACGGCAGCGCCGTCACCAAGCGCTGGAAAAAATCGGGATCGACCAGTGGCAGCATGGGAACTCGGCGGAATTCCACATTCCTCAGAGCGACCGCGGCTGATACCCAAGCAACCGCCTCGTAGCTGTCGGGAGTGTATGCGAGCACAACGGTGTCCGTTGGCCGAAGCTCGACATAATTATCAAGTAGCGAATTTACCCCCTGCCAAATCTCCGCGTTCACCATGACCCGAGCTCCAGGTATAAACATCAGCCAACACGCATGGCTAAAAGGACGCGTGACCATCTTGGTCGTGTCGCATCCGAAGGACAACGGTTATGTCTCGTAAGTGATCTTCCACTCCCGCAGGTTGCCCCCAGCTTGTGGGTTGCCTGCTGGTTTCCAGGCTTGCAAGTTGCCTGCTGGTTTCCAAGCTTGCAGGTTGCCTGCTGGTTTCCAAGCTTGCGGGCCGCTTAGATTGATCCTGTTGCCGGGCCGGAAATTGATCTTGTCCAACTCCCTTATGACAGCCTCAAGCTGTCTCTTCAGCTCCTCCTTGGTCGCTCCGGAGAGTTCGACCTTCAGTGTTCCAGCCATCTCGCTCGCCCTCCTATCAGGGAACACAAATTTATGGTTTCGATCATTGCAGGTAAAGGAGGCAGATCGGGGGGCTGCCTGACTGCCGCCTGATCACTCAAAACGCGCTTTTAGAGGCATCCGCGGGCAGTGGCCCGTCATTCGCACGAGAAGTTACCCATCCCGGCCGGACGGCACTGCGGCGGCCAGCCGCGCGCGCCCCAATATTCGACGAGCCCCAGACCGCGCACCACGTCTTTGAACCGCTCGGTCTTGCGGACCGCCGCGTAGCTCGGATGCCAGAACCAGGTGGCGGAGATCGGTTGGAAATAACCAGCGCTGACCTCGTCCTCGTAGAATTCCAGCACGCGCTCCGGCGCGCCCACATGCATGTAGGAGAAACTCAGATTCCCGATGCGCGGCAGGGTGTCCGGCGCAACGGCTTTCGCGGGTGCGGACTCGAGAATCTTCGCCGCGGCCTCCATCATGCCCGGCGGATAGTTCGTGGCCGGCATTTCGCGGATCGCGGCCGCGGCCTCGCGGTAGCGCCCGGCGGCGGCCTGCACCAGCGCGAGCTCGAGCGTGCGGCCGGGACGGAATGGCTGGAGCATCGCGATCGCCTTCTCGGTCGCGCCGTCGAGCCAGTAGATCTCGGCGGTGTCGGCCGTGTAGTTGGTGATAAAGGGCTCCCCCTTCTGCAGCTGCTCGCGCATCACCAGCGAGTCCTTGATGCGTCCCAGCGCCGCGAGAAGCTGGCTCAAGCCGTGCAGTCCGTCGGCCTGGTTGGGGTTGAGCGCAAGCGCCTGCCTGAAGGCGTCCTCGGCCGCCAGCATCCGCCTCTGCACCATATGGGCGTAGCCCAGCGCCACGAACCCCTCTGCGGACTTGGGATCGCGCGCAGTGGCGCGACGGGCCAGAGCATCGCTGCGCGGTATCGTCCGTTCCACGATCTTGCGCTCTTCCTCGGGCATGCCGCCGCGCAGCGAGGGCGCAAACAGGGGCGTCAGCGCGTAACCGTAGGCGAGCAGCGCGGCGGCAGGAGCAAAATCCGGGTCCCGATCCACCACCCGCTCCAGGAACACTGCGGCGGCGGCCAGTGGCCCGGCCCCCCGCGGGCGCGCCGCGGCCTTGGCGCGCAGGAAATCCAAATAGACTTCGAAATCAGCGGTTCGGTTGCGCACCAGCACTTGATCGGGATTTGCCGGTGCTTTCAGCGCGGCGGCGATGTTGCGGGCAATCTCCTCCTCAAGATCGAACACGCCGGAACGCGGAGCTTCAAACTCCTTTGACCAGAGTTGCGTGCCGTCGCCAGCCTGGGCCACCGAAACGCTCAGGCGCACGCGGTCGTCGGCCAGCCGCGCCGCACCATGCACGAGGTGACTCGCGTTCAGCGCCGCACCGATGGCCTTGATGTCGCGGTTCGGCTGCTTCAATTGAAACGACGATGAGCGCCCCACCACGCCGATGCCCGGCACGCCGGTCAGCGCAGCAGCGATCTCATCCGTCATCCCTTCCGCAAAGAAATCCTGTATCGGGTCGCCGGAATTGTTTTCCAGCGGAAGCACGGCGATGATCGGTCGGGATGCCGGTGCCTGCGCGGATGCGGGGGGGAGCGCTGCGCCGAGCGCGAGCAGCGTCATGGCCGCGTGTTTTGAGCATCCGCGCACGAGGTCCATCAGGACTTTGCCCATCATTCGACCTATCAAATATTCATCACCGTGAAATTATATCGTCGGGTGGAGGCGGACGCAGTCTTCTCCCTCTCCCCGCAAGCGGGGAGAGGGGAAGACGCCGCAGCTGCGACCCGTCGCGCTACACGTCACCCGTAAGATCAAGCTTCACTTGGCCGCCGTCGCTGCCGACGTGCCCTTGAAGGCGAGCTTCTGCATGCCTTTTCCGGTGTTCGCGATGTAGATGTTGCCCTTGGCATCCGTGTTGATCAGATGACCGCCGCCTTGCATGCCGGGCACCTTGATCGACCCTAAGACCTCCAGGGTCTTGCGGTCCAGAATCGCGATCGCTTCGCCGTCACCCACATAGAGGAACTGCTGCTCCTGGTCGGGCGAGAACGCCACGGAGCGCGCAAACAGCGTGTCGGGCTTGATCAGCTGCTTGATGAACTTGCCGTCGTTGGTGAACATCTGGACGCGGCGGTTCTCGCGGTCGGCCA
>WNFT01002467.1_pt1 | contig 18849 bp, 16 predicted proteins | sample 5400191 | NCBI WGS metagenome assembly WNFT01 (sample SAMN13153359, study PRJNA577476) | soil metagenome | isolation source: 80 cm saprolite under Madrone tree | place: USA:California | collected 2016-06-14 | reverse complement strand
GCGGCAGGCTATCCTCCAGGAAATCAAAAAGGTCATCGTAGGGCAGGACAAAGTGATGGAGGAACTCCTGATTGCTCTCCTGGCGCGTGGTCATTGTTTGCTGGTGGGTGTGCCGGGGTTAGCCAAGACCTTACTCATCAGTACGCTGGCAAATGTGCTCCATCTGCGCTTCAACCGTATCCAGTTTACACCCGATCTCATGCCGTCGGACATCACGGGCACCGATATCCTGGAAGAAGACCAGGAGACGCGGCATCGCCACTATCGGTTTCTGCAAGGTCCGATCTTCGCCAATATCGTGCTGGCTGACGAAATCAACCGCACCCCACCGAAAACGCAGGCGGCCCTGCTGCAGGCCATGCAAGAATACCGGGTCACGGCTGGGGGTCGGACCTATAATCTCGATCTGCCCTTTTTTGTTCTGGCCACGCAAAATCCGATCGAACAGGAAGGGACTTATCCTCTCCCCGAAGCGCAGCTTGACCGTTTCATGTTCCACATCGGCATTGATTACCCGAGTTTCGACGAAGAGATTGACGTGGTGCAAAACAGCACATCGGCTTACACTCCGCAACTGCAGCGTGTACTCAGCGCCGCCAAGATTCTGCACCTGCAGGCTTTGGTGCGGCAAGTCCCGGCCACCCGCTCGGTAGTGGGCTACGCAGTGCGGCTGGCGCAGGGTTCACGGCCAAATCATCCCGCAGCGCCCTCGTTCATCAAAGAATGGGTCAACTGGGGGGCTGGCCCGCGTGCTTCCCAGTATCTCGTTCTGGGTGCCAAGGCGCGTGCCATCATGCATGGACGCTTTGCCGCTTCCGTCGACGATGTCCGGGCGCTGGCTCCCTCTGTCCTGCGTCATCGTATCTTGACTAATTTCAATGCAGAGGCTGAAGGGGTGACCTCGTTGGCCATCATCGAGCGGTTGCTCGAGGTCGTGCGGCCTGAGGCAGTCGATGTCGCTCTGGCTTCCTAAAGAGAGGGCACGCCATGCCGACCAACACCGCGCGCCGGGGCTACTTTGATCCACTGGTCTTAGCCAAAATTGCCAATATGTCGCTGCGTGCGAGGCATGTGGTCGAGGGCCTGTTGAGCGGTCTGCACGACAGCCCATATCGTGGTTATAGCGTCGAGTTTGCCGAACATCGGGAATATACCCCAGGGGATGAAATCCGCCACATTGACTGGAAAGCCTACGGCAAGTTTGACCGTTATTTCATCAAAGAGTACGAAGAGGAGACGAACCTCAGGGCCTACCTGCTGGTGGATGCCAGCGCCTCGATGGATTATGGCTCTGCGGGTCTGAGCAAGTTTGACTACAGTTGCTATCTGGCCGCCTCCCTGGCGTATCTGATGCTGCACCAAGGGGATGACGTCGGGCTGGTGACGTTCAATGCGCAAGTGCAACGCTATATTCCGCCGCGAGGTGGTATGCAGCATATGCACGCCCTGGCCAGGCATCTCGAAGCAACGCGACCACAAGGTGAAACCCATCTAGACCAGGTACTGCGTGAGCTCGCCGGCAAGCTGGCGCGGCGTGGCATGATTGTCATTATTTCGGACCTCTTCGATGACCCTGAGGTTATCATGCGGGCGCTACGCTACTTCCGACACCGGCGCAATGAGGTCATCGTGTTTCACGTGTTGGATAAAAACGAACTGGAGTTTCCTTTTCAGCGGCTGACCGTTTTTGAGGATATTGAGGATACTGCCGTGCGTGTGTTGTCGGACCCGCGGGCGATTCGTGCCGCCTATCTGCAACAAATGGAGGCATTTCTGGCAGAATACCGGCGTGCCTGTCGCCGTGAAACGATTGATTACAGTCTGTTTCCGACTACGACACCGCTCGATGTGGCGTTGACACGTTATTTAGCACGGCGGCAATAATTTCACGTGCCATATTTGGTTGACTACGAGTATGGGTCTCACATTCCTCCAACCAGCTTTTTTATTCGGTGCTCTCGCTGCCGCCGTGCCGGTGCTCATTCACCTTATCTATAGGCGCCGGGCCCTGGTGCATCGCTTTCCCGCCGTGCGTTTTCTCCTACTGGCCGATAAACGCACGGCACGCAAATTTCGCCTGGCGCAATGGTTGCTCCTGGCGTTACGCATATTGGCCATCTGCCTGCTGGCTTTCATTCTGGCTCGACCACACTTGACTGGGAGCAATGTCCAGGCTGCTGCGCTGGCGCCACCCCAGGCGACGGTGTTCCTGGTCGACAATAGTTTAAGTATGCAATACCGGGATGGGCAGGAAACCCGTCTGCAGCGGGCCAAGACGCTGACCAGTCGTCTCGTGCAGAGTCTGGCCCTCAACGATAGTGCCCTGGTGCTACCGCTCCTGATGTCCGAGGAGGCTGCCAATGCCCCGGTCTCCTTGAGCCGTGATCAGGCAGCGCTTCAGGAACAACTCGCGGCGTTGCAGCCCAGTCATGCCACTGTTGATATGCCGAGCGCCTTCCAGCGCGCCTTTACCCTTTTGCAAGAAAGCCCGGCATCACGCCGCCGCCTGATCTTCTTGTCAGATTTCACCATGCATGGCTGGGAAGAGTTCCATTTATCACAATTGTCAGTCATTCCGGAGAACGTCACATTGCATTTCATCCGCCTGGGAGGGCCACAGCGCGATGCGAACGTCCTGATTACCGACGTACGCATTACCGAAAAGCCTTTCATTGAGCATGCACCGCTCGACGTCATGGCCGTGGTCCAGAACCGCAGCGCCACAGCGCTACGCAACGTGCGCGTCGATCTGTTCTTAGGGTCAAACGCCGTGGGCCAGCAACTGGTTGATCTGGGTCCTGATGAACAACTCATGGTGCCCTTTCGCATTGCCGCACCACCGGCGGGATTACACTGGGGGGAGGTCCGCCTGGAAGGGGATGGGTTTGCTGAGGATGATCGCTTCTATTATGCTCTGCGTACCGTGACACCAGTGCATGTGCTGCTCGTGGACGGCGATCCTGGGACCTCGCTGTTTGACAGTGAAATTTTTTACCTGCTGCAGGCACTGCAGCCACGCGGTGTCCTGGGACGGCCGCTGTTTTATCCCAAATCCATACCCTGGGAAGGTCTGGAACAAGAGCGCCTCAGTGACTACCAGGTGATCGCATTGTGCAACGTCGAAGCGCTCACGGCCCAGGTACGCCAGCGTCTCTATCAGTTTATCGTCGAGGGGGGTGGCCTCTTCTTCTTTGCTGGTAACCGGGTCGATCCGGTGCGCTATAATGCCATGTTTTATCGGTCTGACACGTTCTTGCTGCCGCTTGCACTCGGTCAGCCAACGCAACGCCAGCAGGAGCAGCCGATAGCCATTGGTACGGTGCACAGTGCCCATGAGGCCCTCGCCACGTTCGCGGGCGAGGAAGCGCTGTTACAACGAGGGAAGTTCTATCGCTATGTCACTATGGAGGGAGCCAATACGGTGCCAGGGGTGAGAATGCTCCTGGCGTTGCAGGATGGTAGTCCTCTCCTGGTCGATAAGGATCTGGGCCGTGGCCGCGTCCTGTTCTTTGCTTCCAGCGCTGATCGCGACTGGACCGATCTCCCGACACGCACGGCCTATGTGCCTTTGATCCACGGTCTAGTAAGTTACGCCGCGCATTTGTCAGCGGCATCACAGCGTCCTGGGACCATTATGCCAGAGGCCACACGCCTGCTCGGACGGGAGGAGGATGACGGCACCACCGTCACCATTCGCACGCCCGATGGCCAGGAACGCCTGACCCACTACGCACGCGATGGCGCCCTGACAGTAGCATCATATACATCCTACACGGTCCCTGGTATCTATCGTCTGGCAACGCCAGCAAGTACCGATTTTCTGGCAGTCAATGGCACGCGTGCCGAGTCGAACTTTGAGAAAATCCAGGCCGCTGAGATCCAAACAAGATTGCGCCCTCTCTCCGTGGTGCTTGAGGAAGAAGAAACCCTGGGGCAAACTGCCGCCGGCTCTGCCCTCCCCACGCGAGAGCTAGCGAGTCTTGTCCTGTTGACCTTAGTCGTCGTGCTGGCAGTGGAAAACGTCTGCGCCAATCGTTTGTGAAGATCAGGGTCATACTGTCTTGCTCCCTCGCCCTCTGGGCGAGGGTTTTCGTGAGGGGTGAGGGAAGAGCTATACGATGAGATCACGTCGCGCCTTCTTGCGCCACATGCTGCGCTGGGCTGTAGGCACGCCTGCGGCCCTGGGCCTGGGACTAGGCCCAGCACTCGTACCGCCAGCCGAGGCTATCCCGGCATCAAATACGTTTATTCTGGCACAGCTCCAGTACCGGGGTGGTCAGTGGGATCCACATCCACGCGCCACGATGCCTTTAATGCAAGAGGTACGTTTACGCACCAGTGTGGAAACCCGTGATGAGCGGCAGGTCTTGACACTGCGCGATCCAGCCCTGTTTGCTTACCCGTTTCTGTATATGACGGGCGAACGTGGTTTTGAACCCTTTAGCGATGAAGAATTAGAAATTCTGCGGCGCTATTTGCTCTTTGGCGGCTTGTTGCTGATTGACGATGCGCGTGGCAACAAGGGGAGAGATTTTGATGCCAGTGTGCGCCAGGAGGTGGCACGTCTGTTTCCAGATCGGGCGCTCAAAATTCTCCCGCCTGACCATACGATATTTCGGACCTTTTACCTGATTCGCACTATTGGCGGTGTGCGTATTGTGAATCCCTACCTGGAAGGGGTACAGGTGGAAGATCGGACTCCACTCCTGTACTGTCAGAATGGCCTGGGAGTAGCCTGGGAGCGCGACTATCTGGGTCACTGGGTGGCGACATGTCATCCGGGTGGGGAGGCGCAACGGCTCGAAGCGTTCAAGCTTGGAGTTAACTGCGTGCTCTATGCTTTAACAGTGAACTACAAGCAGGACTTGATTCATTTACCCTTTATTCGTAAGAAGCTCGGATGAACAGTCTCCCCTTTTACCCATTAGTCTGGAAAACGGCGTCTGGTACCTTCCGTGGCAGTCTGAAGTGGGACATGACGCTCTCTGTTACGCTGACGCTCATTGTGGCTATTGGTTTTGTGCTGCTGCTGGTCCTGCAATGGCGCGATTTGCGGCAGCGTGTCTCTGTGCCGATACGCTGGGGTCTTTGCCTCCTACGCGCAGGAGCTTACCTGCTCGTGCTGGGGATGCTGGTGAATCCATCACTGCTCATCCAAAAAGTCCTGCAAATTCTGCCACCCCTGGTCGTGATGATGGATACATCAGGCAGTATGGCCTTATCCGAGCCAGGCAAACCGACTCGTCTGCAGCAAGTCAAGGATTATCTGCGCAGTGGCGGACATGCGGCCCTGGCAGCGCTCGCCCAGCACTATCAACTCAAGCTGTACCAATTTGACGAGACGGCACGCGCCGTCCCTGTGGAACGCTTAGAGGATCTCCAGGCTGGGGGCAAAAGTACAGACATTCTCGGCTCGCTGGCCACTGTCCTCGAAGAACAGCGCAGTACACAGCCAGTAGGGGTGTTACTCTTGAGCGATGGAGCCCACCATGGCGCGGACACGGGCCTGGGGCATCTCCGTCAGGCTGGCGTCCGCGTGGTGACGGTCGGTGTCGGCACGCCGGAGGCTTACCGGGATATTCGCATTGCCTCTGTTCAGGCTCCTACGTTAGCTTTTGTACACTATCCCACGGAGGTGAACGTCACGGTGCAGACCTGGGGATATCGTGGCGAGTATATCCCGGTAGTCTTGAAGCGCGCTGGGCGTGTGGTAGCCACCAAAACAGTGCAGGTCACGGCTGATGTGTTCGAGCAACAGGTGCAATTTGAAATCGAGCCGGAGGAAGTTGGCGAATTTACCTATACCGTCAGTGTGGCCCCGCATCTCGGTGAAGCGCTCACGGAAAACAACCAGGCGGACTTTCCTCTTTCAGTGGCTCGTGACAAGATTCGCGTGCTCCTGGTCTGTGGCAGCCCAACCTGGAACTATCGTTTCTTGCGTCAGGGTTTGAAGCAAGATCCGAGCATTGACATGATCTCCTTCGTCATCTTGCGGACTCCAACAGACGTCGTCAATGTGCCAGAAAGCCAGCTCAGTTTGATTCCCTTCCCCACCCAGCGTTTGTTTACGCAAGAACTCAAAAATTTCGACCTGATCATCTTTGAAAATTTCAGTTATCAGCTCTACTTCCCCTGGTACTATCTGGAGAACGTGCGCAAATATGTCCAGGAGGGCGGAGCCTTTGCCATGATTGGTGGCATGCTCGCCTTCTCTCAGGGGGGGTATGGCGGAACTCCTATCGAAGATATTTTGCCTGTTGCCTTACGTCCAGACCGCAACGACTATCGCACCATGACCCAGCGTCTGGTGCTGACAGAAGAGGGCAAAGCCCATCCCATTACACGTCTGTCACCTGATGCTACGGAAAACCAGCGCATCTGGGATATGCTGCCAGAACTCGATGCGTTCAATCTCGTCGGGCAGGCCAAACCTGGTGCCACCGTGTTGGGTATCAGCAGTGGCCGTCTGGACGACCCCGTACCCCTGCTGGCCATGCAGCGATTTGGGGAAGGACGGACGTTGGCACTCATGAGTGACTATATCTGGAAATGGAATTTTCAGATGGCTGGTCGGCTGGATTCAAATCAATACTACCTGCAGTTCGTGCGCCAGATGGTGCGCTGGCTTATCCGTGATCCTATCCTCAAGCAGGTCAGAATTATGGCGGATGCCAGCGAGTTCCCTGTTGGCAGTGAAGTCACGGGCACTCTGCAAGTGCTGCAAGACGATTATCGTCCTACGGAGAACGCGACCCTCAGCACGAAGTTGCGCACGCCCCATGGCACGGAGACACCAGTACAGTATATGCCTACAGGCAATCCGGGGGAGTATCGCTATCGTTTCCGCGCTGATGAGGAAGGCATCTATGAACTTGACGTACAGGCTGACATTGGTGGGAAAACCCATGAAGCGAACCGCATGCTCCTGCGCGTCCAGCGTCCGGGTGACGAAAACCAGCATGCGGCTCCCAATCATAAGCTGTTGCGGGACATTGCCGAGCGCACGGGCGGCACCTTTTTTCCCATATACGCCCCGGCGCGTCCCTCAGTAGCGAGTCTCATCGAGTTTTTTGGTGGAGCACCGAGCTATAAGGTCCTCGAAGAGACGCAGTTACGGCTCCGTGAGACCCTGCCGCTCTTTCTGGCGGTTTTGGGTGTGCTAGGGGTTGAGTGGTGGTGGCGGCGGCGGGCCGGCTTGCTCTAAGGGCGACGCAGGATGGCGCGGGCCGGCGCGCCATCGCCATGCGCAAGTAACAACGGCAACGCCAACAATTCATAGTCGCCAGGTGGTACTGTCCGCAAATCGAGTCCTTCCAAAATCAGGACCCCTGCTCCCAGCAGGGTGCGATGGACGGGAAAATCCTGACACTCGAAGGCATCCACGGACAAATAGTCGATGCCCACGAGGCGCACCCCCATCTCCACCAGGAGGTGCGCTGCGGACTCTGTGAGTGCGATATAATTGGCCTGGAAGCCTGTTTTCTCCCATAACGCTGCATTGGGTGTTTGCAAAAGAAGACGTTGGACACCGGCCAACCCCAGAGGGCGCAGGTCATCAGCAGTAAGGTGCGTCGTCACATGGGGGAAGGCACAGACCCGTGCTGGCCCCATGAGCAGGCGGAGATCAAGGCTGTCAATCGCCATGCCCTCCTCGAAGAAGTGGCGTGGCGCGTCGAGATGCGTCCCAGTATGCGAACTCAGTACCAGACGGCTGACATTGGCGGCATCGCCCCATTGCAACTGAGCTATAGGAGTGATTGTGACCTCTGGATCACCAGGATAGACGGGGAGAGATGGCGACAGAGGAGCAGTAATATCATAGATATGCATGCCAGCACTCGCCTATACTTACGTGTACATTGCTACGCTACTATACAAGGAAGGAGCCATGTTAACACCAGACGAGATCCGTGCACTCCGTGAGTACACTGAAATGACCCAGGTACAGATGGCCCAGCTATTGCGAGTACGTCCAGCAGACGTGATCGCCTGGGAAAACGGTGCCCTCGAGCCTGATGCGGGCCAGATGGCCCAGCTAGAACGTCTCCAGAAATCCAAAGCAAAGAAGATGCGCTTTAAGTTTAACTGAGGCTTCCATCAACAGGCGTGAAAGCACCTTAGCGGAGTTGCTTCAGTTTCTCCGCCGCCTGTTGAGCTTCAGGACCGTTGGGGTATTTTTTCTGGACCTGTTGGAGGAAAAACCGGGCGTTACGTGCATCCTTCAGTTCAGCGAAGGCGTAGCCTTGCTTGAGCATAGCTGCCGCGACTTTTGGATCCTGGCTATGTTTCTGGACGACCTCATCAAAAGCCACGATAGCCGCCTCATATTGTTTCTGGGCATACAGGGATTCACCAATCAAATACTGGGCATTTCCAGCTTGTGGAGACTTAGGGGCTTGCTTCAAATACTGCTTAAAATTGACCACAGCAGCCTCGTAGTTCTTCTCCTGGTAATCTTTCAAGGCACGCTTGTACAACTGATCAGCAACATTCGCCTCCGCAGGTGATGGCGTCGCTGGCGGTCGTGATGTGGTATTTGTAGGCGGCAGCGCTGCCACTCGCGGTGTAGGTGGGGGGGGCGGTGGTGGTTGGGGCGCCGGTGTTGCAGGCAGTGTTGATGGTGACGAGTCCACCGTGGTGGAAGCCGGTGGAGCCGGCGACGACAGGCCCGGCTCTTGTTCTGGTCTTTGTTGAGGAACTGCCGGCGTAGCACTCTTCCGGGCAGGGAATTGTTTTTCCAACTCGCTCAAGCGGGTTTCAAAATCGGCCAGCTTGGTTGCGGAGATTCCCTCCCCCCCTGTCGTGCCACGCCGTACTCGGTGCTGGGTCTCCTGAATGTCACCCTGTAGGCGTTGAAGTTGTATCCGCAACTCATCAAGAGTGGCAGCAGTCCGCGCCAAGTCACGTCGTGCCTCAGCCTGAGATTTTTCAAATTGGGCTACACGGTCACCCACACTCTGCAACCGCGCCTCGACCGTCTGTTGGCGCTCACTACTCTGACGCTCCAACGCTTGGGCATCAGCACGCATAGCTTGCAGATCTTTGTCACTCGCACAGCCCATCATCAGACCAGGTAGGAGCAGACTCACCAGCACAAACATGCGTTTCATAGGTTTGACAACATTCTATTGGCCAGTAATCACAAAATGTGCGCGCCGATTCCTGGCCCACGCCGCTTCATTATGACCTGGGTCGAGAGGGCGCTCCTCCCCATAACTAATAGTAGACAGACGTGCAGCACTGATGCCGGCGGTGGTAAGGTACTGTTTCGCAGCATTGGCACGACGCTCACCGAGAGCCAGATTATACTCGTTCGTTCCACGCTCGTCACAGTGCCCTTCAATCTGGACCCTTACAGAACTATTTTGATTCAAAAAACTGGCTTTCCTATCGAGGACCCCACGAGCATCAGTGCGCAGATCATACTTATCAAAGTCGAAATTAATATCCTGGTTCTGGAACTCCTGGAACGCCTGCTGACTAATTGACGGTCCAGGGGATGGAGTTGGAGCAGGCGGTGGCGGTGGAGGCGGAGGGGCAGCAGGCCGCGGCTGTGCCTCCGCCGTGGGCGGAGGGGGCTCTTCCTTGGAACAGCCAACAAAGAGAAACGTGAGGATCAGGGCGACCAGTGTCACATTGGACAGAACAGGACGCATAGCCATCGATCTTCCTCCTTTCTTTAGGTTAATACAGCTACCGCGCCGTACGCGCGACCCACTGTGACGTCAGACAGGCTGGGCCACTAGCGGGGAGCAGGTAGTTCGCTTGGCCATCTTCGCGCATCATATAGCGCTGCCGGGAACCACCCTGCGTGCTGGTGTACATCACAAAACGACCATTAGGCGCCCATATAGGAGCATCAGGACTACCGCCGCCACCAAGACGAGTTTGCCCACTGCCATCAGGACGAATCGTATAGACCCCGAGAGAACGGTCTTCATCGGCACGCCCAATAAAGGCAATCACATCGTTGCGAGGTGACCATGCGGGGGCCGTATTATAGCGCCCTTCATAGGTCAAACGGACGGGCGCACTCCCTTGCAGATCAGTGACGTAAATCTGGGGGGAGCCAGAGCGGTCTGACACAAAAGCAAGCCGCTTCCCATCCGGCGCAAAACGTGGTGAGACGTCGATGCCCCAGTCATTGGTAATGCGCTTCATCTGCTTACTTTTTGTATCATACACGAAAATCTCGCTGTTGCCATCAATTGTATGACTCAGGGCTAAATAGCGCCCATCTGGTGCCCAGGAACCTGCCATGGCCAGGCCAACGCCAGAGGTCAGCCGTTCTTCTGCGCCAGTCAACAAATTACGGACATAGAGATTTGGGTTTCCAGAACGGTATGAAGTATACGCCAAAAGGGTACCATTTGGCGAGAGGACCGGTGAGAGATTGAGTCCACTATCAGCGACCAGAGGCCGTGCGCTATATCCGTCGTAGTCCATAATCACGATGTCTTTACTATTTTTATTTCTCCCCGGACTGACGCAGAGTACTTGCGTATCGAAAGGGCCAGCCTCCCCTGTCAACTCACGAAAGACCACATCACTAAAACGGTGTGCCATTTCCCGATGACGTATTTTGGGACCACCAAAATTATTCCCGATCCTCAGACGTTGCTGAGCCACATCGTGCAAGGCAAACTGCAGGCCTACTTGCCCGTCCCCTGCGGCACTCCCTAAACGTCCAGTAATGACCGCGATCACTCCAAGCGCCGCCCAACTGGGATACTGTAACTGCTCAACGGACTGGGGGACTTCTGGGTACGTGGCCTGGTCAGCAATACGAAAAAGCCCTGTATATTTCATGTCTTGCTGGAGGACACTACGGAGTTGCTGTGCAAGCGCTGGATCAGCGGTCTCCCCCAGGAATTGCGGCACAGCTAACATCGGAAGTTCCGCACTTGATTGCTTTTCAATATCAATCTGCAACTGGGTTTGCGCCAGTACGCCACCATACCACCCCAAAAGCAGCACAACTACCACACTGCTCGAGCGCAGAAACAGTTTCTGCATAGTTATCCTCAGATATCCTTGGCCTATCAGCTACTATCTCGAAAGTTCAGCGTGATATTGAGAGTGCGGTCAGGAATGCCCTCAGGCAAAGGTGGCAAAGGCTGTGCCTGCTTGATGGCCTGCTGCAGCGATTCATCAAAGAGCGTATTGCCCGATCCTCGGACTAAACGAGCCTGTTCCACATGTCCATCACGGTTAATGCTGAGGAAAAAAGCTGCCTGCAAGCCTTTCGATCGCGACGGTATATTCCAGGCGTTCTTAATCTTCGCCTCCAACTCTGCTTGATAGGAACGCAGACGAATGCCCGACAGGCCTCCGGTCCCTGTGCTCCCAGCACCAGCAGTGCCCGTGCCTCTGCCGCCTCCAGGCGCACCACTCCCGCTTCCGGTACCCGCGGTACCGCCCCCAGAAGAGCTACTACCCTCCCCAGAGTCGCCACTGCCGACACGGGCTCGTAGCGCTGTGATACGCTGCTGCGCAGCCTGTTTCTCCGTTTGCTCGGCACGCAAGCTTGCTACCCGCTGTTCAGCAGCCCCTTGTTGCGCTTGTTGTTCTCGCAACTGCGCCACTTTCTGCTGCACTGCTGTGGCTGTCTTCGTCTCTGCAGTCTCCTGCTCTACCTGCCGCTCGCGCAGCTTTGCAAGCTTCTGCTGCGCTTCAGAAGACGTCGAGGTCAGCGGTGCCGGCGGAGGAGTTGGTTTTGTCTCCTTCTGTGTCAACGTCATCGCCTCAGGTGGTGGCTTCAGAGGAACTGGTACCGCTTTTTCCACTACGGGCTTCGGGATAGGAGCGGGAGGCGCTGCTTTTTCCACCACGGGCTTCGGCGGAGCTGGCGCTACTTTTTCCACCACGGGCTTCGGCGGCGGCGGAGTAACGGCGTTTTCCACTACGGGTTTGGGAGGAGGTGGGACAGGCTTTTCCACAGGTGGAGCAAATTTTTCCACTGATGGTGCAGCACCAGTCTCAACCTGTGCCGATTGCACCCCTCCAGGTTCTTTATTATCCGGCTTTGCTCCGAGAACGCCACCGCCCTCTCCCAGAACCTGGTCGATGGCAACGGGGCTATCGCCTACCAGAAAGACCGTCTGAGGGACGAGCCTGTAGGGCTGGGAGCGGCTTAACAGCCAGGCACTACCGAGCAACCACAGGACTAACACACCGTGCAAAACCAGAGACAGCACCAGAGAGGAAGTCAATGACACCTGCCCCTGCTCGACAGGCTGTGCGCGACCTGCAGTGGCTGCTCTACCAACAGATTGTGGACGACCCGCAGTGGCTTTCATTACTCTACCGAACAGGTTGGGGGTGACCCTGCAGTGGCTGTCATCGCTTTGGAGCGGGTGTTGTAGGAGGAGGCTGAGTAATCATCCCCAGTTTGACAATACCAGCCTTTTTCACCTCGTCCATCACCTGTAACACTTTGCCGTAGGGCACGTCAGTATCAGCTCGGAGAAAGATATCTCTATTGCGGCGCGTTTGATAGAGCGTTTGGAGCTTTGGACGCAAGGTATCCAACGTGTACGGCGTCTGATCCAGATAGATACTCCCCTGTTTGTTCACCGTGAGCACCACCTGATCTTCTGCAATGACCTGTGGTGTCCCGGCGGCAACGGGCAGGTTCACATCCAACTCCTGTTGCAGCATGGGCGCTGTGATCATAAAAATAATGAGCAGCACCAACATGACATCGACCAATGGAGTCACATTGATCTCTGCCATACTGGTACGTGACTTCCCACCAACTCCCATGGCCATGGCGTTCTCATCCTCACTTAGCGCGTCAGGGGCATACGGTTACTACCACTCCCACGAGACGCCGGCACCGCGTTTGGGGCATACGTCTCAAAGAGCTGCACTAACTCCTCAATAAAGCCCTCCATCTCTCCATCCATACGGCGCAGCCGATTGAGGAAATGATTATAAGCTACGACTGCAGGAATAGCCGCCGCCAGCCCGACGGCTGTCGCGATCAACGCATCCGCAATGCCTGGCCCGACTACGGCCAAAGAGGCCCCACTCCCCTGGCCAATGGCGTGAAAAGACTGCATGATACCCCATACCGTACCAAACAATCCAACAAAAGGGGCTACGCTCGCTGTGGTAGCCAGAAAGGGAAGTCCTTGCTCCAGGTGGTCCAGTTCTTCAGCTTGCCGTGGCCGCAGCGTCTGGCGCAAACGCTCTAACGTTGCCTCAGACAAGGGCACAAGCTCACTGTCCATGGCAACTCGTCGCCCATTGACCGGCACTGGCACTTCGACATATTGTTGGGCTACGCGAAAGAGATGGGCCAAGGGTGAGAACGCAAAACGGCGGGCGGCGGCGGCAATAAAAGCCAGATCATTGCTCGTGCGGAACACATGGAGAAAATTGGCATTATCACGCCGGGCTTTCTGCAGTAAGCGCATCTTTTGGACAATAATGGCCCAGCAAACGATGGAAGCGAGCGCCAGCGCTAACAGCACCAGCACCTGTACGACAGTTCCTAAACCGGCCAGGAGAGGGATAAGGCTTTGCAGACCTTTTGCAGAAATTGGTGTCATCTCACTCAACTTCCTCGTCGATATTGCTGAATGATTGGGCAGGACGCCAGTTCTTGGCTTTGTACTTCGTTTTCCAGGGGAGGCACCCTGCGGCCCACAGCATGGCGGCAGGACGCAAAATTACTGTAAAAAGTGTAGCATGCCTCACAGCTTTTTGCATGATCTACTCCACGAACGTAGAAATTTTCTTGACGCACTTGACACTCGCCGTAGGCTTCAGCGTACTGATACGAGGTGTAGGGTGTCTGGCCATTAAATCTGTGCATCCAGAATAAGCTCGCCGGTATCAAACCGTTCGAGACGATATGGCTGGGCATCGAGGGTTGTCGAACGACCCAGGCGAATCGCCTCCGAGAGCATTTTTCCCACCGCCGGCGCCAGCATGAGACCGTGACCGCTGAAGCCTACGGCAAGAAAGAGGGCGGGATGCGCGGGATGGACTCCTAAAATCGGATTTTCATCTGGCGTGACATCATAGTGCCCAGCCCAGCCCCGCTGTAGCTGCAGCGGCGTACAGGTGGGCAAGCGCCGTTGTAGCTGTGGCACAATATGCGTCTGGAAGCGCGTGGCATCCCAATCGAAGTTAAAGCCGGGCGGCTCGTCCCGGACGATGGTGGTCGCCAAGAGGTGATTGTCGGTTTCGGTATCGTGCCGAAAATGCACATCACTGGGGTCAATGACCATGGGCAACTTATAGCCTAATGGCTGTGGCAGCGTGATATAGCACGCTTGCCGGCGCACCGGGAGCACCGGCAACTCAAGGCCGACTGGCGTCGCTAGCTGCTGGGTCCATGGGCCAGTGGCGAGCACGAGCGCGGGTGTGGTGATGACGCCACTGGCTTGTGTCTGCACCGCATATGTTTGCCCCGTGGCTGGAGTAAAACTGACCACTTCATCCTGCAACCAGATACAGCCCAATTCGCGGGCGCGTTCGACGAACCCCTGCAAGGCCCCGCGGGGGTTCAGATAGCCGTCACGGCGTCCGTAGGTGGCCCCGGTAATGTCATCGAGGCCCAAATGTGGAAATATCTCGAGCACCTGTTGAGGCGAGAGCAGCTCAACTTCCACCCCCATCTGACGCTGGATCTCATATTTCTGCATGATGGCAGGACGCTGGGTCTCGTTAAAGAGGAAGAGGTAGCCACATTGATGGAAATGCGCCTGTGGTCGCCCCCACGCTCCAACCATGAACTCGTCGAACTGCTCGTAGAACTGCAGACTATACCGTGCCAGCGCGATATTACAGGGGACCCCATACTGCTGGCGCACCCCACCCATACTCATGGGAGTGGTGGCGCGGCTATAGGTGGTGTCGCGCTCGATGACGAGGAGGCGCCCTGAGAGACCGTCCTGGCGCAGATGATATGCGATGCTGGCCCCAATGATACCCCCACCAATAATGACCACGTCTGCTGTCTGTGCCATGCTCTCCACGCCTCCTTGCACGTCTCTCTACCACAGTGCACCATATATTACAGACATTTCTGCACTCTCGTCGTTAAGAAAAGACCATGCACTGCCGATAGGAAGGGTACCGTTATCGGCAGCACTGATCCACTGGCCACGTGCCCCTATGTGCCGCACGTGCCAGACACCAGAGAGCGATTATATATGAGTCTCCCTGATAAGAATCAGGAATCGAGTCCCAGTATGCGCCGTGCGAAGATCCGCACGTTGCTCCAAAATTACGAAGCAATCCCCACCGTGCCCAGTATGGTGGACACCATTACAGCACTGACCGCGGATGTCAACTGCTCACTCGCAGCGCTGGAAGCCGCCATCAAAACCGATCAGTCCTGTGTAGCGCGCCTACTCCAGGTAGCCAATTCGGCCTTCTATGCCTCCGGGGCCAATCGTACCGTGACTTCAGTGCGCCGCGCTATTCTCATGTTCGGCTTCAATGCCGTGCAAAACATCACGCTGAGCTTGACGGCGTTTGACTGTTTTCGCACCCAGAACACGGCCGAAATTGCCACGGTGTACGCTCTACGCCTCCATAGCGTCGCTGTAGCAACCCTCGCCCAGCGTATCGCCCAAACGTCCCCGCGTGACCTCGACCCAGAGTTGGCGTATTGTGCCGGCTTGCTGCATGACCTGGGACGTGTGGTCTTACTGCACCTCTTTCCACAAGAATACCACCAGCTTCTGACGCAGTTCGCCCATGATCTCGAGACTGATATGTCCAAAGTGGAGTTTGACACCTTCGCGGTGACGCATGCGGTGGCGGGACAATGGCGCGACGGTGATGCTCGCGAACACCCTGGCCAACATGTACGGGGCTGGGCTTGGGGGCGCAGTACGGTCTTCGAGTGTGGATAGCCTGTTGCGTACGCTTGGTCTGCCACCCGGACAGGTCGATCAGTACGTGCAGTATCTCGCCACCGAACTCCCCCACCTCAACGACATCGTCACCTACAGCTAAGCCGTATCGACAGTTTCCGCGTGCGTCTCGCACGGCCACCAGTACAATATGGCGGATAGCCCCGAGCTCTCTGCCATCAGCTCTCTGCGAAGAGGAGTACGAGTGTGGTCTTTCGTCCAACTATCATGGGAACGCACGGCATGGTCGCCACAGAGCATTACCTGTCGGCCTTCATCGGTGCTACGATCTTGCACCACGGTGGCAATGCTGTGGATGCGGCAGTCGCTGCCATTTTTGCTGAGGGTGTGGTGAATCCACACATGCACACCCTGGGTGGCGAAGTACCGATGCTGATCTCGAACGCAGCCACAGGGCAGGTCGTGGCGCTCAATGGGAACACTGCCGCGCCCCAACGCGCTACCATCGACTGGTTTACCCAGCGCGGTATGACACTCATCCCGGGTGAGGGACTGTTGGCAGCCGGGGTCCCAGCCGCGTGCGACGCGCTGCTCACCGCGCTGGAACGTTTCGGAACAATGTCACTCGCCGAGGTGCTCGAACCAGCCCTCGCCCTGGCCAGTGCCGGCTTTCCGGTGCATCCTGGCCTGCGCGGCCCCAGTGACTACCTGCCGTTCTCCATCTGGCACAATCAGGACAAATTCCGTGAGCAGTGGCCCAGCTCAGCGCAGCTCTATATGCCCCAGGGGCGCTTACCGGAAGTGGGGGAGGTGTGGCGGAATCCCGACCTGGCCCGGACCTTCGCGATCCTCCTAGAAGCGGAGCGCGCTGCCGCTGCGCAGGGCCGCACGGCCGGGCTGCAGGCCGCACGGGAGGTGTTTTATCGTGGGGCAATCGCCCAGCACATCGTGGCGTTTGCGCAGCGTCATGGAGGTCTTCTCGAACTCGATGATCTGGCGACGTTTAGCACCAAGGTCGAGACCCCAGCCTCAGTCCTCTACCGGGGCTATGAAGTATTCAAGTGCGGCCCGTGGAGCCAGGGGCCAGTTTTTTTACAGCAACTTCGCCTGCTCGAAGGCTACGACCTGCACGCCCTGGGGCACAATTCTACAGCCTATATCCATACCGTGACCGAAGCGTCCAAACTGGCCTTTGCGGACCGCGAGGCTTACTACGGCGACCCCGATTTCGTGCACGTGCCGCTGCCAGAGTTGCTCTCTGATACCTATACTGCGGCACGCCGCCAATTGATCGACCCTGATCGAGCTGCACTGGACCTGCGTCCAGGGGAGCCCTACAGCGGCGCTGCCCTGCGCTCAGGCCAGGGGCCCCTGGTCGGGCGTGAGTGGCAGCGTGGCACCGTGCACGTGGCGGTAGTGGACAGCGCGCGCAATCTGGTGGCCGCAACGCCTAGCGGTGCCTGGCTCGCCGGCTCACCCGTCGTAGAAGGTTTAGGTTTCCCGCTGACCACCCGCATCCAGGTTTTTTACCTGGACCCCCACCATCCTAATGCTCTCGCACCGCGCAAACGACCCCGCACCACCCTCACACCTTCGCTGGTGTTGCGCGACGGCAAACCCTTTATGGCTTTCGGCACCATGGGCCTCGACCAGCAAGACCAATGGACCCTGCAATTTTTTCTCAATGTGGTGGACTTCGGTATGTCGCTGCAAGAAGCCATCGAAGCGCCCAAGTTCAGCAGCCGGCATTTCCCGAGTTCGGTCTATCCACATACTGCAGACCCTGGACTGCTGCGGGTCGAAGGCAGGATTCCCTATGATGTGCAACGGGCCTTACAGGCCTGAGCTTACCAGCCCATGGCGTAGCTCGTACGACGCGGGTCAGCCCCGGCCGCCAGCACGCCACTCGCATGGTCAATCGTGATGGCGCAGACCCCACCAGCTTTCCAGGTCCAATCCGGCCACGTCACGATTTTGTGGCCCTTATCGGCCAGCGTATCGCCCACCTCCGCGGCCAGGCGCCGCTCGATGCGTAGCTCATCGGGCTGGTATGCGTGCGGCTCAAAGGAGCCTGGATAGCTGTACGTGGCAAAGCGCGGAGCTTCAATGGCCGCCTGTGGCGGCATGCCAAACACGGCAATATTCAAGAAGACCTGCAGCATCGACTGACACTGCACATCGCCACCGGGCGTGCCAAGTGGCATAAAGGGTTTACCGTTCTTAAAAACCATCGCCGGGCACGGGGTCAGGCGCGGACGCTTGCCCGGAGCCACCGCACTGGCGTGCCCCTCGACGGTCCAGGACTGTGAGCCGCGCGTTGAGACCACGAAACCCATACCAGGCACTACCGGAGCCTGTGTACAGCCGTCGCTGGGCGTGGCGGAAAAGATGTTGCCCTTCTGGTCCACAACACACAGATACGACGTATCGAGCCGGTCGGTTATGGCTGGTTCCGGCATGGGCTGCAGGCCACGCCACGGGACAGCGGCGCCGTTACCACGCCCAGGCATACCGGCCGGTGGCATACCAGGTTGGGCTTTGTCGAGTTGGATCAGTTGTCGACGCTCGGCGGCGTATGCCTCGGACAACAGGGCCTGCATCGGCACGTCAACAAATTCCGGATCACCATAGTAGCGCTCCCGGTCAGCAAAGGTCAGCTTTAACGCTTCGGTCAGAAGGTGCACGTAAGTCGGTGAATTATGCCCGAGGGCCTGCAGGTCATATCCCGCCAGTAGCGCCAGAACCTGGGCCAGCACCGGCCCCTGGCACCACGGCCCACAGGTGTAGATGTCGTACTCATGGAAGCTGACGCGCACTGGGTCCTCAATCTGCGCGTGGCAGGATGCCAGATCGTCATAGGTGAGCAGCCCTCCCTGTGACGCATAGAAGGCGGCAATTTCGTGCGCCATGTCGCCCCGGTAAAAGGCCTCACGCGCCGCCTGGAGTCCCGCTTCTCGGCCGCGGCTCCGGGCCGCCGCTTCGGCGGCAACGAAGCGGCGCATGGTGCGTCCCA
>WNFT01001646.1_pt1 | contig 18850 bp, 19 predicted proteins | sample 5400191 | NCBI WGS metagenome assembly WNFT01 (sample SAMN13153359, study PRJNA577476) | soil metagenome | isolation source: 80 cm saprolite under Madrone tree | place: USA:California | collected 2016-06-14 | reverse complement strand
GGATTGCGCGCGATCAAAAGTGTAGTTGTCGATCTTGTAAAGCAAAATTAGCCACAGATGAACATAGAAGCATCAAAGTCCGTTGCGGCGAGAGGCGCCGCAACCCGCACGCGAGACGCATGCGCTCTCCTGAATGAAGCATTTGCTTAGCATCGAACAGCTTTCGCGCGACGAAATCCGGGGGATTTTGCGCGAGACTGCCGATTACAAAACAAAGCGCGAGAAAAATTCCAAGAAGCCGCTGGCCGGACAAACCTGGGCGTTGATTTTCTCCAAGCCGTCAACCCGCACGCGGGTTTCGTTCGAAGTTGGAATTCGCGAGCTGGGCGGCGATTCGATTTATCTTAACGCGGCGGACGCGCAGCTCGGGCGCGGCGAGTTGATCAAGGACACAGCGCGAGTGCTTGCGCGCATGATTCACGGCGCGGTGATTCGGACTTATGCGCAACGCGACCTTGAAGAGTTTGCCGAGTTTTCCGGGGTGCCGACGGTGAACGCGCTTACCGACGACGAGCATCCGTGTCAGATCCTCGGCGACATTTTCACGATCGAGGAAAAACGAGAAAGGATCGACAATAAGATCATAGCGTTTGTCGGTGACGGCGCGGCTAACACGGCGCAGTCCTGGCTGTTTGCGGCCGGCAAACTTGATTTCGAATTGCGGATCGCGTCGCCGAAACGGTATCGGCCGAAGGCGAAACTCCTGAAGCGTGCCGGTGGCCGTGTCATCTGCACGGAAGATTTGCAGCAGGCGGCGCGCGGCGCCGATGTGCTTTACACGGATATCTGGGTCTCAATGGGCAAAGAGGGCGATGAAGCGCGGCGCGAGGCCGAGCTGGGACCGTACTGGATCAACGAATCGCTCGTGAAACTGGCGAAGCCGGACGCGCTGGTGATGCATTGCTTGCCGGCGCATCGCGGTCAGGAAATCGAGGAGAAAACGTTCGAAGCGCACGCGCAGACCATTTTCGATCAGGCCGAGAACCGATTGCATGTGCAGAAAGCGATCCTGACCGAGCTCACGCGAGGAAAAGACGGCAGCTAGACGCAAAGGTTTAAAGGGCAGCGCGTGGTGCTCGGGGCGGGACTTGAACCCGCATGCCTTTCGGCATACGCCCCTCAAACGTACGTGTCTGCCATTCCACCACCCGAGCGTTTTCGCGCGGGCAAACTCTTCCGCAAACTGCTCCCGGTCGCAAGTCTCCCTTCGTTCTTACTCTTACACGTGCTCGTGCAATCCGCATAATCCGCGATTAAGTTTGCGGAAGATGTCGATCTTGGAAAGGGAAGCGGATACTGGCGATTGGATCAAGGCCGATCTGCACATTCACACGCTCGATGATCCCAAGGACGCCATCGATTATTCCGCTCACCAATTGCTCGAGCGCGCGCAAGCGCTCGGCTTCGGCGTTCTTGCGATCACGCTGCACGACGCCGTGTTTGATCGACAAGAAGTTTTCGCCGACGCAGCGGCGATGGGCATTTTGCTTATTCCGGCGGCGGAAGTCCGATTATGCGGCGCGGATGTGATCGTTTTGAATGTAACTGCCGACGAAATCGCGGCCCTCAAAAATTTTGACGATCTGCGCCAGTTGCGCGCCCGGCGCGGGATGTCGATCTTTACGATCGCGCCGCATCCATTTTATGTTCTTGGGGGCTCGATCGGGCCGCGTCTTTTCGAAGAAATCGATTGTTTCGACGCGATTGAGATTTGCCATTTTCACAAGGGTCTTTTGAATCCGAATCGCCGGGCGAAAAAAGTGGCGGGGCGATTTGGCAAGCCCTTGATCGCCACTTCCGATGCGCACCGATTGGATGCTTTCGGCCGTCATTACACCAGCATCCCCCGTCCGGCCGCACTCACGGCCGAAAATGTTTTCGCAGTATTACGCAAAGGCCGGTTGCGCCTAACGAGTCCGCCATGTTCGATGGTCGATCTTACCAGCGCGATCTACTTCGTTTTCCTCGCGCATCCGTTTCGAAGAGGGCAACGGCAAGCGCCTCATGGGCGCGCGGCGCCAGCGCGACCGCACGTCGACCTTGAATCCAAATCGCAAACGTGACAAACGTGTAGAGTGATGAAGATAATAGCTTCCATCCTGCTCGTGCTCGCCCTTGGTTTAAGCGGCTGCCACACGCTGGCGCGAAAACAGAAAGAGAAGAAGGCGACGCTGACCAAGAAGACGACAGCCACGCCGCGTGAAGAAAATACCGGTGTCGATTTTGAGGCGTTTGTCGGGCGGCTGCGGAAAGCGGTCGCGGCCCACGATGTGAAGACGCTCTCTACGATGATGACCGACGATTTTGGATACAGGCTCAATCCGGAGGCTTCGGGCAGCGGCGTGTTTCAATATTGGGAGGAGCAGGGGCTTTGGCCGGAATTGCAGGGCATTCTCTCCGAAAAATTCGTGCAGAAAGGGGATTACATGGTTGCGCCGCCGCAGTTCGCTGAGCCAGCATTGAACTACGATGGTTACCGCGCGGGTATCCGTCGTGTAAACGGCAGCTGGAAGTTTTCGTATTTCGTCGACGGCTGAGGCGTCGGAAGGTTTGCGCGCGTGAGGAAAACGAAAAACGCGCCGAAATCGATTATCGATCTTGGCTTGCCGCACCGACCGCCGTTCGTTTTCGTGCGGGAACTGATCGCGTGCGATCCCGGCACTTTCGCGGAATGCGCGACCACCTTTGAAAGCGATGATCCGATGTTCGCCGGTCATTTCCCCGGCAACCCGCTGGTGCCAGGCGTGCTCCTGACAGAAGCGCTTGCGCAAACGGCCGGCATCGCGGCGGCCGCGGCATATGTGGAAAATGCGAGACCGCGCTTTTTGCTCTCAGCGATTCGGGGAATGAAATTTTTTCACGCGATTCGTCCGCAGGAACGGATTGTTTTGCGCGCCGAAAAATTGGCCGAAGTGGACGATCTTTTGCAATTCAAAGCCGAGGCGCTGGTCAATGGGAAACAGGTTGCTGCCGGGCAAATCGTACTAAGCATCGCACCCGACCCGGTGCCGGATTGAGACGAGATCTCAGTGCGCGGGGGAAGGCCGCGGCGGCTGCTCCAAATCGTAAAGTGCGCCCCAATCACCGGCCGCAATCAATCGAGTGACCTTTTCCCACGGACGAGTGCTCGTCGGGTAATTGGTTTTTTCCTCCCGCCCCCAAAATAAATAGCGAGCGCGCAAGCCACGCGCGGTTTCCCGCCAGTTTTCCGCGCCTTCCATCAACTGGCGGAGCTGATTCTCCGTCCCAGCGTAATCAAAACCCTGCGTCCAAAGATGCCCTGGATAACCCATTACGACCTTCCGGCCCTGGAGTAAAAGCGGATGATTATAGAGCGGGTAGGCGGCGAAACGAGCTTCCACCGGCACGTTCTGAACCACAGCACCGACCTCATCGAGTTCCGCGCGATTCGCAAATCCAAAGCCCGTTCTTCCCGCTGCGAGGCCGCCGAACAAGCTGACAAATCCGGAGGCAAAGAGTCCGATGCAAACGGCGACGCGCGCCTCGAAAGGCCATTGCGCGATCAGATCGGTCCACAAAAATGGAAGCACGAGAAAGTAGGCCCAAATCATGAGTTTTAAGTTGTCCCATTCCCAGGGCGCAAATTTAAAGAACAGACCGGAAATAAAAATTGCAGCTGCCGGCAGGAGAAACGCGATTTTTTCGGGTAATTTTTCATTCCAGTTGATCCCGGACTTCCAGAAGCGCCAGCCGCAGACCGCGAGCAGGCAAAGCGCCAACGGAATAAAGATGCCGAAATTTTCGAACCAGAATTGGAAAATCGTTGCTCGACCAAGCTCGGGATCGTGCATGACCCAACCGGGGTTCCAATCGAGCATGGATGCGGCGTGAAAATTATCGCTGATCGACCAGACGAAGAAAGTGGCTGGAACAAAGGCGCCTGCAATCAGGATCGCGATGTGCCGGCGCATTGGCGTGTCGCCACAGAGAAACAAGCAGACCAGAACAGCCGAGAGGGCGAGAAAAGTGTGCACATGGAACAGCGGCATCGAAGCATAAATCGACAGTTCAACCCAGAATGGCAGGGGCACATGATGTCGCCGCACCCGGCGAGGCCGGGCAGCTCCTTCAATCGGAGACGACCCGCTCGGAGAAGGAGGCGAATGGAAGGAGCTGGGCGACCCAGCTGATTGATTCAATCGGCTGCCCGTTGGGCGCGAAGCTGGTCGATCTTGCCGGGCTTCTGCGCCATAGAATTTTTCGCGCCAATGCCAGAGCAGGAGCAGGCCAGCCGGAATCGCATAAAGCAAGCCGCGCTGCGTTACGAACATGGCCAGCGGAATGCTTTTCCATGCGATAGTTTTGTCGCCTTGATAATCGAGGAATTTAAGAAAAGTCGAGGACCGGAGTATTTGGAAGCCGGCGATGCCGCCATTAAAGAGAAAACCGGCCACCGCAAAGGAACCGCCCCAGCGGTAAAAAGCATAAAAGGCTGCAAGCGAACCCAGCAGTCCGGTCCAGATTAAGCCCCGTGTTAGATCGACATGCAGACAGCAAAGCAGGGCATTGAACAAATCAATGCCCGCCGGATATCTTAGTTTGCTAAAGACGTAGATCGGATTGTCCGGCCAGAGAGAAACCCCGTTCGCGAAATTTCTAATATAGGTGATATGGAGCGCGAGATCGCCGAGATTGTTCGGCGATTGGATTTTCAGTTCCTCGCTATCGATATAAAGTAGCCAGCAAAAGGCGCGAAATGCAAAAATGGCGAAACACGCTGCCAGGATCCATTTCCATGCATCCCGATATTTAACGAAAGAAGAATGCTGCGACACGACATCGGCGTCGCCTGGTTGTTGCCATCTCGTATCAGAAAAAATTTTTGCTTCCGATTTCAATGACTCTAAGACATCAGACTTAGAAGAATCTGAGGCTATTAGATATGCTGCAATAGCCGCGCCGAATAAAACCGAGATCGCCGCGATCGAGAAGGTCAGGCCGCCGCCAACCATTCCGAGAATCAGGCCGCAAACGGTCGAGAAGTTAACGAAAGTCACCCCGGCGGAAAGCCATTTCATCGCCACCGCACCATGTCCTAACTGGGCCCTTTCCCTTTGAACTCAGGTCGCCGGCCGGGGAAGATATCCTTGAAAACCTTGGCATTGAAATAGACCTTCGAAAGGTCCTGGTAAGCGCGAATCCGCAAAGATTCGGTGTAATAAGCCTCATGTAATTTCGATTCGACGTCCGCGACTCGATCCTCCTGTACGAGGAGGAAAGCGGCATCGAGCTTCGCGGGCAGGTTCCCCTCATCGTAATAACCGACGTGTGGAAAATCATCCAGCATCCATGGCAGCGGATAGGTGCTGGTGCGGATCATGTGTCCGGTCAACTGGTAGTAAACGGGATTTCGCCGGACGAGCGCGAACAACGGATCGGTCAATTTATAAATGTCGTTGTAAGTCTGGACATAAACGTAAGGCTCGCTGTCCGTCGTGCAGCGAAAGTAATTGAGCCAGATTGTCGATCCAAGCGAAGCGCACAATAGCGTTGCCGATATAACATATGTCGCGAGACGATATCGTAGACGGATAACTAAGAGTGCGGCGCCAAAGGCGAATAAGAAGGGCCAGATAAAGCTGATGATGCACCAGGGCGTTTTATATCTGACGATGCTGTAGGCGATCAGAGTTCCCACTCCATAGATGGCAAGGTAACGCAATTCAAATCGGCGTATGCAAACGCTTCCCAGGCAGAGAAGAATAGCTGCTCCGACTCCGGCCGGCAGCCAGAACATGGCTCCACTCGTGTCAAATTCCACGAGGTGAAAATGGGCAAGCGTGCATAAAATCAACTCCACAACCAGCGCACAGATCAGAATCAATGTTCCGGTCCACTGAACAATGGCATCACGCATCCAACCATTCGCGAAGCAGAACACGAGGCCTGCAAGCACGGGCCACTCGTAGCGCACGATCAGTTCCAGCCAGTAGTACCACGGCTTTTCATGGCCATGGCCTTCGTGGCCTGTGGCAAACCAGGCGGCATAGGCCTGGTAGATGCCTTTTACACCACTCCAGTGAAAGAACGTTCCGGAATAAAAGAAGACGAGCAGCGCAATGCCGGTCACGAGGACCATTGCAAGATCGACAGAGTCCCAGCTTTGTTTGCCTGGCCGCACGTCCGGAGGCCGGTCGAGCGCATTGGAAATGAGCAGGACCGGCACAGCAACGAGTGCACAACCGAGATGAATGACATAAGTTTCTTTCGTCAAAATCATGCCGGCCACTCCCATGCCCGTACACCAAAGGTAATTCGGCGTTCCAAACTTCCAGAGACCGAGCAAGCCGAGAATGAATAACATCGAGAAGAGCACCAGCCAGACTTCGTGGATCGAGTAACGCCCATAGAAAACGAAACCGGGCGAGACCGCCATGGCTAGCGCCGCCATGCGACTCACAGTCCGTCCGACAAACGGCTCGAATTTCATGGTGAGCCAAACGCAGGCGATGCTTACGAGCGCGACCGGCACGCGCAACGCCCAGAGATTTCGCCCAAACAAAGTTTGTGAGAGCAGTAAAACATAAAAGTGCAGCGGGCCGTGATAATTTGTCGGGTCGTATCTGTAAAAGCCGTTCTTAATCACTTGATCGACAAACCAACCGTTGATCCCCTCGTCGAAATGCGGGGGCTTGATCGCGAGGAGAAAAAAGCGCAGGAACGCCGCCAGCCCGATAATTATCCACGGAACCCAATCCGTTTCCGCGAAGCGCGTTTGCCATGTGGCCGCCTGATCGCGCGTTGTCGGAGAATCTGCTAGCGCGCCACCGTCCCCGCTGCTAGTACGCGCTGCAATGCGCATTCTCGTGACGGGCGGCTGCGGTTTCATCGGGAGCAATTTTATTCGATATATCTTGCAACATTACAAGCCGGCCAGCGTGACCAACGTCGACGCGCTCACTTACGCCGGTAACCTCGCCAACCTTGATGGCGTGGTCGAGGAACATGGCGAACGCTACGAATTTTTCAAAGCCGATATTGCCAATGCCGATCAGATGGATGCGCTCACGACCGATCATCAATTTTACGCCGTAATTAACTTTGCCGCTGAATCGCATGTCGACCGCAGTATCAATTCGCCACTCAACTTCATTCACACCAATGTCGTCGGCACGAGCGTGCTGCTCGATTGTGCGCGACGTCATGGCGTGCAGCGTTTTATTCAAATCTCCACCGACGAAGTTTACGGCTCGCTCGGCGAAACGGGGAAGTTCACCGAAGAATCGCCACTCAGTCCAAGTTCACCATATTCTTCGAGCAAAGCCGGCGCCGATCTTCTTGCTCTCGCGTGCCACAAAACCTACGGCCAGGAAGTGATTGTGACGCGTTGCTCGAACAATTATGGCCCGTATCAATTCCCGGAAAAATTGATCCCGCTCATGATCATCAAGGCGCTGCGCGACGATCCGCTCCCGGTGTATGGCGACGGCCTCAATGTGCGCGATTGGATTCATGTGCAGGATCATTGCGCCGCGATCGTGGCGACGCTTTTCGAGGGAAAACCGGGAGCGATTTATAACTTCGGTGGCGATGGCGAAATGGTGAATCTCGATCTTGTAAAAATGATTTTGAAGAAGCTAGGCAAACCGGAAAAATTGATTTCATTTGTGACCGATCGACTCGGGCACGATCGGCGTTACGCGATCAATTCCTCGCTCGCGCGCCGCGAACTGAAATGGAAACCGCTCAAGAATTTCAAAGATGGCCTCGACGCGACCATCCAGTGGTACATCGACAATCCATCGTGGTGGGAAGCGTTGCTCGAACGCGCGGAAAGATATTGACCTTGTAGCGGCGGTCTATGACCGCCGGGAATAACGAAATCGGCGCTCATAGAGCGCCGCTACAAAAGAAATGAAAGTCGTCATCGTGGGTTCCAGTGGCCGTCTCGGCGCTGCGCTGATGCGCGAATATCGAGGAAAATTTGACCTGACCGGTTTCAATCACGCACAACTTGATCTCTCCGATCAGGCGCAACTGCGCGAAAAGCTCGGCCCGCTCGATGTCGATCTTGTGATTAACGCCGCCGCCTTTACCAATGTCGATCTTTGCGAAACGCAGCGCGAACAAGCTTTCCAGATCAACGCGGAAGCGCCGCGCGTTCTCGCAGAAATTTGTCGGGAGAAAAAGGCGAAACTCATTCACTTCAGCACGGATTACGTTTTCGATGGCGAAAAACGCGAACCGTACACTGAGGAAGACGAGGCGCGACCGATTAGCGTTTACGGCGAATCAAAACGGGCAGGAGAGAAATTCGTTCTGCAAACGCAAGGTCATCTTGTCGTGCGCGTCTCCTGGGTTTTTGGTCCGGATCGGCCGAGTTTTATCGATGCCATGATCAAGCGCGCCCGGGAAAGCGATCATGTCGATGCCATCGCCGACAAATTTTCCACGCCCACTTACACCCGCGACATCGCGCAAATACTTCCACGGTTTTTCGATATCGCCGAACCCACCTCTGGCGGGCAGCTCCTTCAACCGACCTATACCAATTCGCCAACAGGTGCCGCAAGAAGGAGCTGGGCGACCCAGCCGGTTGAATCAACCGGCTGCCCTCCGGGCGCGAAGCGGGTCGATGTTCCCGGCGGTATTTTGCACTTCGCGAATTCCGGCGAATGCAGTTGGCAGGAATACGCGCAATGGGCAATCGATTGCTGTCACGCGGAAGGCGTTCCGCTCAAAGCCAGAACGGTTGAGCCGCGCCGCTTGATCGACATGAAAAACTGGGTCGCGCGCCGTCCGGTTTATTCGGTTCTTTCTACCGCGAAATATCGCGCGCTTGCGGGAATTGCGCCGCGCTCTTGGCGTGACGCTGTTGCCGATTATATTAAAAATTCTTATTCGAAAAAATGAAAACGCTTCGCCCTATCCTGGTTGTCATCTTGTCGATCTTTCTTAGCGCCACGGCGCGCGCCGAATTGAAATGGGAGCAGACTCAAGTCGAGTTACATCCGGATATCGGAGACAAAGAGGCGATCGGTCATTTCAAGTATGAGAATACGGGTGACAAGCCGGTTCGGTTCAAATCCATACGGACCTCTTGCGGTTGCACGGTTGCGCAGACGCAAAAGGAGGAGGTGCCGCCGGGGGAAAAGGGCGAGATCACGGCGACGTTGAAAATTGGCGGTCGCACCGGCACTCAGGTGAAAGCCGTGACGGTGGATACGGATGATCCAGCGCATGCGGTGACGGTGCTTACACTCAAAGCGGTACTGCCGGAGATGCTCGAAATCACACCGAGCTTTGTTTATTGGACGGACGGCGAAGCGCCCAAGCCGAAGACAGTTGTTGTGCATCCGGGCAAAAATTTTGCGGTAAAAGAGCTCAAAGTTACATCGTCGAACCTCGAATTTTCGGCAAAGGTTGAACGCAAGAATGTGGCGGGCGATTTCAAGATCGATATCGAACCGAAACAAACCACACGTCCGGCGGCCACCACGCTCGCCATTCAGCCCGACGATTCCGCGAAAATATTTTACGTGAACGCGCGGGTGATGAACGCGCCGGCAACGCAGTAAATCTGTGACGCCTTCACTGCTGCGCCAGGTGCTGGTTCTCGTCGCCTTGGCGTTTTTGCCCGGAATCGGCGAGGCGATTTATTATCGCGACAAAGTCTCATGGCAATCGCTAATTCCGGCTTCCGAAATGGTCACGCTCACGCAAGCGCGCGCCTGGGGCGAGAACACGATCTGGGTCGACGCGCGGCCGGATGAAGAGTTTCGCCGCGATCATGTTCCCGGCGCGATTTCGTTGAACGAGGACCGCTGGGATGAATTGCTCCCGCAGTTTCTGGAAAAATGGTCGCCCGAGAAACGCACCGTAGTGTATTGCAGCAGCCAAAGTTGCAATGCCAGCCGCGAAGTCGCCCGCCGTTTGCGCGGTGAAGCGCAACTCAAAAACGTTTTCGTGCTCGAGGGCGGCTGGGAAGATTGGTTGAAGAAGAAGTGACGAGTGACTCGTGACGAGAGATCCATCAACCATCCCACCATTCGTCTGGCGCATTGTGGACGTGATCGTCGGCGGCGTTTTCATTTACGCCGGCGCGATTAAAGCGTTCGATCCGATTCGTTTCGCCAACGACATCGACAATTACAAAATATTTCCGTGGGTAATCGGCGTCCGGCTCGCGTTTTATTTGCCCTGGCTGGAAATCTTCTGCGGACTCGCATTGATCGCGCGCCGTCTTTATTTCGGTGGATTGTCGATCTTAGCCGCACTTGTTTCCATCTTCATTGCGGGCACGATTGCCGCGAAAGTGCGCGGCCTCGACATCACCTGCGGTTGTTTCGGGCACGCCACCAAAAACTGGAGCTTCACCAGGCATCTCGCATTCGATTTAATTTTATTGGCGGCGGTCGTTGCGCTTTGGATTACCTGTAGGCAGAAAGAGAAACTCCATGATCAGAAAACTTAACTCCGGCTACCGCTTGTATTCGCGAAAGAAGAATCTGAAGACCGGTAAGCGAAGGAATTTGGGCACGTTCAAGACCCGCGCTGCGGCTAAGAAGCACGAAAAAGCGGTGCAATATTTCAAGCAGCATTAGCGAGCTGTGGGGCAGCGCGCGCCGCTGCCGAACCAATCATTGGCAACCGATGCGGTTGCCCTACAATGTTTGGAGACAAACAACGGGAGGAAATTATTTATGAATTACATATTGATTCGTCACAAAGTAGAAGACTTTGCCAAGTGGAAACCCGCTTATGACGGGCACGCGTCCGTGCGTGCGAGCGCTGGGCTCAAAGAGGAACATCTCCTGTGTAACATCGATAATCCGAACGAAGTGATCCTGCTTTTCTCAGCCGAGGACCTCGACAAAGCGAAAGCATTCGCGGCATCGCCGGATTTGCGGGAGAGGATGCAGAAGGGCGGAGTGACCGACAAGCCGGACATTTATCTTCTGAAATAGCCAGCTCGATCTCTTGTTCGTTGGACGTTAGTACGGCGGTGAACATTCGCCCAGCGGTAGAAGAAGATCGCGACGCGATCTGGAATATCTTCCACGAGATCGTGGCGGCGGGCGACACCTACGCATTCGATCCGCAGATGTCGCGCGAAGATGCGCTGGCGTATTGGTTTCGGGCTGACACGCACGCCTACACCGCAGAACAAGGCAAGAAAATCGTCGGCACTTACATTTTGAGAGCGAATCAAGGTGCGGCCGGTTCGCATGTCGCGAACGCGGCGTTTATGGTCGCGCTGAATGCGCGCGGACGAGGAATTGGTCGCGCTATGGGAGAGCATTGCCTGAGCGAAGCGCTCCGGCTTGGTTTCCGCGCGATGCAATTCAACTTTGTCCTTTCGACGAACGAATCTGCAATTCGTCTCTGGCACCAGCTCGGTTTTAAGATCGTTGGCACCTTGCCGGGGGCGTTTCGGCATCCGCAGAGGGGATATGTCGATGTTTATGTTATGTTCCGTTCGTTATTGTAGCCACGACACCGCGGGCCGTCGGACGTCGCGCAGCGACGTGGCTACAGCAATTTGCCGTTTGTAATTTTTGCTCGTTAGGCCGAACTGTGAGCGACGATGCAAACGGTGATTCAAGTCATCACGAGCGGACGTGGATCTTTGCGGGAAAAGATCATGAACGATATTCAGCTCAAACGGTTTGATTTGATTCCGACGGAACACATGCGCCCGGGCCGTCCGCATGGCTGGGCAAAGATTCATAGCGAAACTGCGCATGGCGCTATCAATCTAGAATGGCATGGACGCAGCGGAACCCTTATCTGTCGCGTTGTGACCAAGCTGGGCAACAAACCGAACTCCATCATCGGCGACTTCATCGATTACCTGCTTGCCCGACATCAGAGCCGCATTCTCGCAATCCACATCATGCGGCGGTGATGCCCGGATGAAAGCAACTCAAGTCGCGCTCGGTTTTCGCGTGAAATCAGGCTGGGCTGCCGCCATTCTTATGAGCGGTTCATTGCGCTCACCGCAGTTGCGCGACAGTTGCGTGATCAATCTTTCTGATCCGCGCGATCCGGCAACGCGACAGCCTTATCACGCCGCGATGGGAAGGCTCGAGACCAATGCGAGCAAACTAAAACGGCGGACGCAAAGCGTCCGGCGCACGACCGAGCAATCCGTTGTCAATCTTCTCCAGCGGTACATCGACAACGATTACAAAATCCGATCCGCAGGTCTTGTTGTCGGAAGCCTGATCGATCCGGATGCGATCGCCAATCCGCACATTCGCGCGCATGCCTTGGAAGGGCGCCTGTTTCGAACAACACTCGCCGCTGCTTTGCAATCGCGCCGGATTCGCTGCGCTGCCTTCACGGAACGCGATGCTTACGCGACCGCAACAAAGGCTCTTGGTAAATCGCCCGCACAAATAAAATACACTGTCACTAATCTTGGTGATTCAGCGAATGGTGCGTGGCGTGCGGAACAAAAACTAGCGGCGTTGGCAGCCTGGATGTCGTTGCGATAAACGGAGCGCGCTCAGTTAAAAAGATCAGGAGGATTTTGCAATCGTTCCGAATTCGCCTTGTTGCTGAATGAGCTTCGCGACAAGGCCGGTCCAGCCGGTTTGATGCGATGCTCCGAAGCCGGCACCGCTGTCGCCGTGGAAATATTCGTGAAACAAATAGCGTTGATGTTGATCTTGCGAGCCGTTTTGAGCGTTTCCAGACGTGCGCGCAAATGCGCGCTCGCCTTTTTCGTTGCGCAGCCAAAGTCGGATAAGCCGGTTGGAGAGTTCATTTGCGATCTCGTTCAGGGTCAGGAAATTTCCCGAGCGCGTCGGGCATTCGACTTTGAAATCGTCGCCGTAGTAATGATGAAACTGCTGGAGCGATTCAATCAGCAGGTAATTTATCGGAAACCAAACCGGGCCGCGCCAGTTTGAATTGCCGCCAAAGATGCCAGTCTGCGATTCTGCCGGTTCGTAGCTCACGATTTTTTCTTCGCCGCGAACGGTCAGCATGTAGGGATGCGCCTTGTGGTATTTGCTGACCGAACGCACGCCGTAATCGCTCAGAAATTCTTCCGGGTCGAGCATTCGGCGCAGCAAACATTTCATGCGATGCCCGCGGGTGAGCGCGACGAGGCGCCGTTCGCCCATGCCGGGCTCCTGCCAGCGCGACACGAGGCTAGCCAGATCGGGTCGATGAGTCAGGTACCATTCGAGGCGCTTTTTGAAGCCGGGCAACGCGTCGATCAACTGAGGTTGGATCGTCTCGACCGCAAACAGCGGCAGTAATCCAACAACGGAACGGACGCGCAGCGGCAGATATCGCCCACCGGGTGTGTGTAAAACGTCGTAGTAAAATTCGTCATCCTCATCCCAGAGGCCAATGCCTTGGCCGCCGAGATTGTTCATCGCTGCCGCAATACTAAGAAAATGCTCAAAGAACTTTGTCGCGATGTTTTCGTAAACGTGATTTTCCATGGCGAGCTCAATCGCGATTCGCATCAGGTTGAGACAGAACATTCCCATCCAGCTCGTGCCGTCGCTTTGCTCGAGATGGGTGCCGTCGGGGAAAGATTCGTTGCGGTCGAACACGCCAATGTTGTCGAGGCCAAGAAAACCGCCCTGGAAGATATTATTGCCTTCGGAATCCTTGCGGTTCACCCACCAGGTGAAGGCGATGAGCATTTTGTGGAAAATAGTTTCGAGAAATGCGCGATCGCCTTTGCCAGTTTGTTTGCGTTCAATCTGAAAGATGCGCCACGCCGCCCAGGCCATTACCGGCGGATTCACGTCGCCAAAATTCCATTCGTAAGCTGGAATTTGTCCGTTCGGATGCTGATACCATTCGCGCACGATCAGATCGAGCTGAGCCTTGGCGAAATACGGATCGACCAGTGCAAGCGGAATGCAGTGGAAAGCGAGGTCCCATGAGGCGTACCAGGGAAATTCCCATTTGTCCGGCATCGACATGACGCGCTCGTTGTAAAGATGACGCCACTCGGCGTTGCGGCCGTGCCGGCGTTCTTCAGGCGGTGGCGGTTGACCGGGATCGCCTTCCAACCATTGCTCAATGACGTAATGATAAAATTGTTTGTTCCAAAGCAATCCCGACAGCGCCTGCCGCTGAATGGCCCGGTGTTCCTCGCTTAAAGATGATGGCGCGAGCGCGGCGTAAAACTCGTCGGCTTCGACAGCACGTTGCAGAAAAATTTTGTCGAAATTCGTGAACGGTTCGCCCGGTTTCGGATTGCTTGCCGCGCCGTAGCGTAACGAAGGCGGGTCGATCTTCGTTAGGCGCAAGCGAATCGGACGCGTCTCATTAGGCGCGATCGTTAATTTGTAATGCGCGGCCGCCTTTGTGCCGACGCACTGCGGATTAACGATGTCGATCTTGCCGTGAACAACGCAGTCGTTGATCGAGTCTTTGACAAACGGCGTTGGATTCGGCAGGCCCCACAGCCGACCGGCGTTAGTCTCGTTTTCGGTGAACAAAACTTCGTCGGCGTTTTCGCAATACAATCGGTATTGGCCGAGCGCGTGATGGGTCGCTTCGACGATATCGATCTTCGATTCGGTTTTGGAATTTTCTCGAAGATTTGGTTTTCGATTATCGCGGCCCCAGCTCCAGGTATTGCGAAACCAAATTGTCGGCAACAGATGCAATATTGCCGGTTCTGGTCCGCAATTCGTCGCGATGGCGCGGATCAAAATGTCGTTCGGCGTCGCTTTCGCGTATTCGACCTCGATATCGAAAAAATTTCCGTCGAATACGCCTGTGTCCCAAAGTTCGAATTCGCCTTCCATCTTTGAGCGCGCACCGCTTTGCGCGACGAGGTCTTCATAAGGAAAACGTGTTTGCGGATACCGATAAATCATCCGCATGAAACTGTGTGAAGGCGTATTGTCGATGTACCAATAAAGTTCCTTCACATCTTCGCCGTGATTGCCCTGGGGGCCGCTCACGCCAAAGAATCGTTCTTTTAAAAACGGATCGCGCTCATTCCAAAAGGCGAACGCAAAACAGAGCCTGCCTTTGTGATCGGAAATTCCGCCGATGCCATCCTCGTTCCAGCGATAGGCGCGCGAACGGGCGTGACCATGCGGGAAATAATCCCACGCGTCGCCGTTTGCGCTGTAATCTTCGCGCACCGTTCCCCAGGCGCGCTCGGCCAGATACGGGCCCCAGAAATGCCACGGCTCTTCCGGTGAATTGTTTTCCTGAAGACGAGCTTGCTCGGCGTTCGTTGCCATCAATGCCGATTAGCAATTAAAAATCGACAATCGACAATCGAAAATTGTCTCACTCCCACTCGATCGTGCTCGGCGGTTTGCTCGAGATGTCGTAGCAGACGCGGTTAACGCCGCGCACTTCATTGCTGATGCGGGCGGAGATGCGCGCGAGCAATTCGTAGGGAAGCCGCACCCAATCGGCAGTCATGCCGTCCTGACTTTCGACGATGCGAAGGACGATCGTGTTCTCGTAAGTGCGCTGATCGCCCATCACGCCGACGGAACGGACCGGCAGTAAAACGGCAAAGGATTGCCAGACGCGATAATACCAGTCGGACGATTCCATTTCGCTCACGACGATCGTGTCCGCTTCGCGCAAGATCGACAATCGCTCGGGCGTGACTTCGCCGAGGATGCGTACGGCCAGGCCCGGCCCCGGGAACGGCTGCCGATGAACGATCTCCTTGGGCAAACCGAGCTGCAAGCCAAGCTGCCGTACTTCATCTTTGAATAATTGGCGCACCGGTTCTACGAGCTCGAAGTGCATTTTCTCCGGCAACCCGCCGACGTTGTGATGGCTCTTGATCACTTGCGACGGATTGCCCTCAATTGAAACGCTCTCGATCACATCCGGGTAAAGCGTGCCCTGCGCAAGAAATTTGTAACCGCCGTGTTTCCTCGCGCCGTTTCGGCGATCTTCTTCGAGCAATTCCCCGGTCGCGTGTTGAAATACTTCAATGAATTCGTTGCCGATGATCTTGCGTTTCTGTTCCGGATCGGTCGCGCCTTTGAGTGAGTTCAGGAATCGTTCGCTGGCATCGACGTATTTCAGGCGCACATGAAAATTTTCGCCAAAAACGCGCTGCACCATTTCTTCCTCGCGCGAGCGGAGCAGGCCGTTGTTCACGAAGATGCAGGTGAGCTGGTCGCCGATCGCCTTGTGCAAAAGCGCGGCGGTGACGGACGAATCGACGCCGCCGCTCAAACCGAGCACGACTTTTTCATCGCCGACCTGGCGCCGGATGCGCTCGCATGCTTCCTCGATGAACGAGCCCATCGTCCAATCCATCGCGCAATGGCAGATGTGGTAGACGAAGTTTTGCAGGATCTCTCTGCCGCGCGGCGTATGCGCAACTTCGGGATGAAATTGGACGGCGAACAAATTGCGCTCCGAATTTTCGATTGCGGCGAATGGTGAATTTTCGGTGCGCGCGGCGGCATGAAAGCCAGCGGGCAACGCGGTCACTTTATCGCCGTGACTGTTCCAGATATCGAGCTGCGGTCCGAGTCCCTCGAACAATTTCGACCCATCCATGACGTGTAAAACGGCCGCGCCGTACTCGCGTCGCGCGCTGAATTCGACCTGACCGCCGAGATGATGCGCCATCAACTGCATCCCATAGCAAATTCCCAGCACCGGAATGCCTAACGAGAAAATTTGCGGATCGACATGCGGCGCATCTTGATCGTAAACGCTGGCCGGTCCGCCGGAGAGAATGATTCCGTTCGGCTGCAATTTATTGACGTCGGCGGCCGAAATATCGAAGCGAACGATTTCCGAATAGACCTGGCATTCCCGCACGCGGCGGGCGATCACCTGGGTGTACTGCGCGCCAAAATCGAGAATGAGAATTTTCGAATGGGCGGGCGCGACGGTTTTCACGGAGGCGGAGGATAGTCTGGCGGCGTCTCCGATGCGGATGGAGCACCGGTCGGATTGTTGGTGGATTCATTCGGGACCAATTGGCCCTGGCCGGAAATGCCGCGTTTAATCTGGGATCCTACTTCTTCCGTGCTGCGCTGCTCCAGCGGATCGGCGCAACCGCCCGCGATCAGCGCGCATGCGATTAAAGACAGGACCGACAGGCGCTTCATCTGTCCATTTTAGGAATGAAGTCTTGCATTGCAAGCGTTGTAGCGGCGTTTGTGTCAAACATCGAAATCAAAAAATAGGCGCTTGGCACAAACGCCGCTACAACTTCAAGTTTGGCGCGACCATGATCGCTTCGGAACTTTTACTGCAAGGTTATCGGCTCGGCGTTTTCCCGATGGCGATGGAAGACAACGCCATCGAATGGTTCTCGCCCGATCCGCGCGCGGTTATGCCGCTCGAAGAATTTCATGTGTCGCATGCGCTTCGGCGCGTCTTTCGCAAAGGGGTCTTTGAAATCAAGATCGACAATCGCTTCGGTGAAGTCATCCGCGCCTGCGCCAGGCGCGAAGACACCTGGATCAATCCTGAAATCGTCGAGAGCTACGAGCGGTTGCACCAGCTCGGTTACGCGCACTCCGTCGAGACGTGGAGCAAAGGCAAGCTTGCCGGTGGACTTTACGGCGTCGCCATTGGTGGCGCGTTTTTTGGCGAGTCGATGTTCCATCGCGAAAGAGACGCATCCAAGATCGCGTTGGTCGCATTGGTCGAACATTTACGCGCAAAAAAATTTGCGCTGCTCGACACGCAATGGCTTACGCCGCATTTGCAACAGTTCGGCGCCATCGAAATTTCAAGAGAGCATTATTTGCGACTGTTGGGCCGCGCCGTCGAGTTGCCGCGAAAATTCCTGTAATGGCGCTCTGCGAGCGCCGGAAATGTGCGACGGTTCCTTCAACGTTGCTCAAGACAGGCGACGACCGCCGGTGCTCGAAAATTGTAGGGCCGGCGCATCGCCTCTGAAAATCACGGCGACCGGAGCGCTTGCCCTACAATCGAAATCTTGCATAGTGAACGCCCTGCTTTGGCATGCGATTGTCGATCTTACGGCTGGGTAGCTCAGTTGGCAGAGCAGTGGACTGAAAATCCACGTGTCGGCGGTTCGATTCCGCCCCCAGCCATACTTTCCAATTTCAACATCAATGGCTCAATCTCGTCGTGGTCGGGCGTTTTCCAACGTTCAGTACGATTGGAAGGACGCGGGAGAAGAATGGTCGGAATCGTGGGGAACTTCGGCTGCGCAATGGTCCGGTGCGATTCTTCCACGCATTCGAGGTTGTCTGCCCACCGCTACGATTTTAGAAATCGGACCTGGTTTTGGGCGGTGGACCAATTACCTCAAAGATTACTGTGAACATTTGTGGATCGTTGATCCGGCCGCCGAATGCATCGAAGCCTGTCGCCGGCGTTTCGCCGCTCATTCACACGTGCGCTTTTACGTCAACGATGGGCGTTCACTGTCGATGTTTCCTGACGAGTCGATCGATTTCGTATTTAGCTTCGATTCCCTGGTCCATGTAAAGCGGGAGATTATCGAAGCCTACCTCAGCGAACTGGGCGCCAAGTTGCGAATCGGCGGTAAAGGATTCTTTCATCATTCAAATCTTGGCGAATACGCGCACTCGTTTCGGGCGCGCCTTCCGCTGCGTGTAAGAAAATTGCTGATCAAGGCGAAAATCATCGATTGGGAACATCAGCGCGATCCGAGCATGAGCGCTGCTTTGTTTCGAGCCTTATGCGCGCAGCATGGTTTGCATTGTCTGAGTCAGGAGCTGGTTAATTGGCGCGGCCGGCGTTTAATCGATTGTTTTTCTTTGTTCACGCGAAGTGCGTCGGATGACCGACAGCCCTTCCAAATAACTCGAAACCCGAATTTCATGCGCGAAGCCGCGCTGATCCGCCGACGGTCACTGTCGCCGGCTTACCCGGCCGGCACGAAAGGCTGGGCTGCGACCAACCGGGGGAA